>ENA-OQDE01000931-OQDE01000931.1-human-gut-metagenome-genome-assembly--contig:-NODE-931-length-13769-cov-5.023384_pt1 | contig 13769 bp, 16 predicted proteins | sample MGYA00242768_ERZ504595 | MGnify/ENA primary metagenome ERZ504595 (study PRJEB26092, sample SAMD00036307) | human gut metagenome | host: Homo sapiens | study: EMG produced TPA metagenomics assembly of...
CATGAGCGTCAGGGCCGCGACGCGATCGGAACGATGCCGGCACCGGTGGCGCTCAGCCCGCCCTTCTCGCCGGTATCGGGCTTGGTCTCGTCGCCCTTGCCGGCTTGCCGTCGCCGGGCTTGCCGTCACCCGCGCCGGGCTTGCCACCATCACCCGGTCCGGGCTTGTCACCGTCATCCTTGGCCTTCAGCCCGTCGATGGCCGCATCGATGGCGGCGACGAGCGCGTCAACCTGCGCCTGTTGCAGGGATTCGTCGGCGTCTCCGGCCTTCGCGGCCTTCACTGCGGCATCCATCTTCGCCCACGAGTCAGCCGTGTAGTCGGCCGCATTCAGCGCCTCTGCCCGCTTGATTGCCGCCTTCAGTCCGCTGCGGTCGATGAGACCGTTCGCGTATTCGACCTCGCCGAGCTTGAACTTCGCCTGCTTGATATAGCAGCGGTCGGTGGTGACGCCGCCGGGCCAGTTCTGCGAGAATTCCTTGTCCCAGTGACCGTACGTGTCCATGATGAACGTACCGTCGTCGAGCACCGCTACGCCGCGTAGCCGGTGTCGCCCGACTTCGCGTTGTTCGCCCAGTCCTCGGCCAGCAGGATGCGGTATTCGCCGTCCTCCTGGTTAATGAGCTGGTCGTAGGTGCCGACCCAGGCACCCAGTCGCCGGCGTTCCAGTCGCTGCCGCCGTCGAACCGGTTGTTGCCGTTGAGATCGTAGTTGATCTCGCGGAACGTGACCAGCAGACGGCCGGAAATCGGATCGTAGGCAATCTTGTGCCGTTCGCCCGCCAGCGAGCCGGGCAGATCCATTGGCTTGCTCCACGTCTCGCCTTCATCATCAGAGTAGATCAGTGTCGCCGGGTTGTTGTGCGACTGGCTGCGCGCCAAACCGATGATCCGCTTGCCGTCGGGAGAACGGAACATGCCGATCTCGCACATCTGGTATGCGCTTTCGATGCTGCGCCATTGCGCAAGATACGGCTCCGATTCGCTCCACTGCTCGTCGCCGTTCTCGTCGAAAGTGAGGTACGTCCTGAAATTGACGTACGCGTAGTTGTGGTAGACGCCCATCCATTTCTGGATGTCGTTGCCGTCGGAGTCCTTGAGCTGCACGAGGCTTGCCATGGCGACGATGGCATCGTTGTTGGCGTTGTCGTACGTGCGGTTGGACTGCCAGTGCCGGTATTCGGTCCAGGTCTCACCGTTGTCGTCGGAATACGATGTGTTCCATCCGTACCTGTTGCCGGCGGAGTCGGTGCCCCAGCCCGGGCAGGCGGTGATCATCATGATGCGTTCGGTGCCGTCGGCCAGGTTGAGCACGTACAGGGTCGGCGTCTCCTGCGAACCGGCCCACGACGCGGGGATGTCGGTCTTGCGCGTCCAGGTGGCGCCGTCGTCGTCGCTGATCTTCATGATCAACGGTCCCTTGCCGTGCCCTTGCGGGAACGAGGTGATCAGACGGCCGCTCTTCGTGCGGATCATGTCGGGCTGGCCGAAGTACTGGTTGGACGTGTCGAGTGACTTGTGCACGTCCATGACCTTCGTCTGGTCGAGCTTGTATTGCGGCAGCGTGTTCTTGATGGTGAGTTCGCGGCTCACGTTGACGGTCACCATGTCGGTGAATCCACCTCCCCGGACGGTAATGACCGCCGTTCCGCGGGACACTCCGGTAACGGTGCCGGAGGCGTCGACCTTGGCGATGGTCGGGTCGCTCGACTCGAACGTGACTGTACCATCGCCTCGCCGCCCTGCAGGTTGGCGACGATGGTGTACGTCCCGCCGATGTACATATCGGTCTCATGCTCGGCGAGGTTGAGACCGGGCAGCAGCATGCCGGCCGCGATCTCGGTGTCGGAGAGCACGCGCTTGTAGATCTTCACCTCGTCGATCAGGCCAGTGAAGCCGGGGCCGCCGATCACGTCGATCGGGGCGACGACATCGTGCATCTTCGTCCACGTGTTCGTCGCGCCGATCTTCGTGCCGTTGACGTACATGGTCAGTCCGGCTGCCTTGTCCTGAGTCCACGCGATGTAATACCACGTGCCCGGCTGGAAGTCGTACCGGAAGGTGAGCACGTCGCCGCTGGCGGTGCCGACACGGAAGCCGGATTCGCGGTCGGCGTCCATCTTGAGGTCGGCCGAGTACTTGCCGTCCGCGCTCGTCATCACGGCCGAGCGGCCGGTGAGTTCGGCGTCGGAACGCACCCAGTAGCCGATCGTCCACGGATCCGTCTTCGCGATGTCGTTGCCGCCGGCCAGGGTCACGCCTTTGCCGTCCGTGACCTTGAGCGCCTTGCCGGACTTGCCGTCAACGTATTGCGCCGTGGCGTCGGCGGTGCCGTTGCGGGTGCCCCAGGAGTCGTTGGCGTTCGAGTTGTCGAACGAGTAGTAGTGCAGCCCCTGCGCCACGACCTGTGGCGTCACGGTGAGGGTGATGCTCGCCGATTTCGTCGGGTCGGCCTTGGATGTGGCGGTGATTGTGGTGGAGCCCACGCCGGCGGCGGTCACCACGCCCTTGGCGGATACCGTGGCGACGCCGGTCTTGGACGAGCGCCATGTCACGGACGCGTTCAGCAGGTTCGCCGGCTTGAGTGTCGCGGTCAGCTGCTTCGCCGTGCCCAGCATGATCTCCTGGTCGCCGCCGTCGATGGCAACGGATTCCACCGTGCTCGTGCCTTGCGCCTTGAGGGATATGTACTTGTCGGTGAGCGTGTCGAGGTCACCCTTGAATCCGCTCATCTCATTGGCAAGCTGTGTGACCTGCGCGTCGGTCAGATACGAGTGCGAGGTCGTCACCGTCGTTCTGATCTTCGCGTACATCGCGTCGGCATCGGCCTGCAACGAGGGGATCTCGGTGACCATGAGCCTGATCTTGTTCACGTCGCGCACGCCCTCGGCGATGCGCTCCAGGCGCACGGACGACTTGGACACCTTGTCTCCGCTCTTCTCGCTCGGATAAATCAGGAACGGGTCGCCGGGCTCGAAGGCGTTGTGCGTGGCGTCGTTGAGCGGGTCGGCCACCCATGCGTCGTACGCCCAGCGCAGGAAGCCGCTGGTCTGCTCGCCCGCGTTGACCACCGACCAGTAGCTTTCGACCGGGGCGGACAGCGAGAAGTTGCCGGCTCATGCTCGGTGCAGGAGTACAGCGTGGTGCGAAGGTCCTTTGCCTCACGCGCCTCGATCAGCCGGGTGAAGTCGGTGGGATGGGCCGCCGCCGCGGTGTCGCCGACGTTCAGGTCGGTGACGCGCAGCGCCAGGTCGAACTTGTTGACGAAGCCGTCCATCGCGCCGGCGGTCTTCAACGGCACGTCGTGGATATTCCGTATCGAGTCGATCAGGTCGAACGCGTCGGCGCTGAAGCCGCGCTCGTCGATGCCGATGTACGACTCATCGAACCAGCCCTTGTCCATCAGATGCTCGATGAGCTTGCGCAGGAAGTCGGTCCACACGCTCCTCCAGCGCTCGGATCCGACCGTGTATCTCTCGGACTTCATCGTCCCGTTCTCCCAGTACGTGAAGTTGCCGTGCCAGGGCGCGATGCTGTATATCACGATCTTGTCGCCGATGCCGAGTCCCTTGTTGAACGTCACCCACTTGTCGAAGTCGGTGAAGTCGTAGGTGAACCCGCCCCCGCTCTTGGTCCACTTCACCATCGACGGGTAGTGGATGGCGTTGGCGCTGTAGGTCTGGCCGGACCATGCGTCCTCGTTGATGGTGGTTGTGATGGCGTGGCCGCCGATGGACTTGTACAGTTCCATGCTTGATCTGAGGATCTGCAGGTGCTCGTCCGAGAACGGGGTGACGCCGTAGTATTCCGCGGAGGAATACGGGTACTGCCACAGTTCCACGTCGAAGTTCTTCTCATACTCTGCCGGATCAGGCAGCGTAGCGGCCTTCACCTCGATGGTGTAGGTGAATGTGAGCGGCGTTTCCATCCCGTCTGCGGTGGCGGTCAGCGTGGTGGTGTAGGTGCCGGCCTTGGCGTCCTTCGGTATGGCGAACGATACCCAGATGTTCTGCACCTGATTGGCCTTCACCGTGATCGGGCCGCTTTGGTAGAGGATGTCGTTGCTTTCGGAGCGGTTGGTCTCGGTGGCGGCGGGCACCTCGCGGTTCGGGTCTCCGTAGCCGAGATAGCTGCCGTTGTATGCCTTGGTGGACTTGATGAACGTGGCCGTGACGTTGCTTTTGGCGATGACGTCGCCGCCCTGCGACGTCAGGTCGCTTGCGGTGACCGTCAGGTTCGAGACGGTGGTGCCGACCGCGGCGAGCGAGATCTCGCTGTTGACCTTGTCGTTCTTCCACGCTTTCAGCGCCCGGTTGTTCGTCGTGAGGGCCTTCACCTCGTCGAACCGCTTCTGCGTGTATTGCGTATCGGGGTCCACGATGCCGCCGGTCAGGTTCGGTGCCATCCTGGCGACGGTGACGTCGACGGTCTTGCTGATGCCGGCCGCAGTCGAGGCCACGGTGATGGCGGTGGCTCCCGGCGCGACCGCGGTGACCGTGCCATCTGCGCCGACTGTGGCGACACTCGTGTCGCCGCTCGTGTAGGTCATGTCATCGATGGTCGCGTAATCGGGCGCCACCGTATACGAGATCCGCTTGCTGTCGCCAACGCCCAGCGTCATCGAGGTCGTGTCGAGTGTGACGCCGGTGACCACGTACGGCTGATGGGTCACGACGACCTTGGCGCAGTCGATCAGCGCGTTCGTGGAATTCGTGTCCCGCTCGCCTGTGGCCACCGCCTTGAACACGTGCTCACCTTCGTCAAGCCCGGTGAACGACGCGATTTTCGTCTCGTTGATGTTGGAGGCGTTGTACAGGCTGTACGTGCCTTTTTCCGCTCCGTCAATATAGTATTTCACCTTGCCCATGGGCCTGTTCTTGCCTGCATAGACGTCGATTGCGCTGCCGAAGAATCGGACCGTATACCAGATGTCCTCCGCCGGGAGGCTGTCGGATGGCGCCTTGGACCACGTATGCACGTCGTTGCCCGGATCCCAGGCGTTGTCGGCGAACGTGAAGTAGTTGCCGTCGCCGGTGATCTTGGTGTGCGAGATGGTGGTGGTCTGCATGGGCTCGACGGCCTGCGCCCGCATCCCCGCGAAATGGGGCCCATGACCGTCGCCAGCATCATGGATACCGTGGCGATCACGGCGGCGGCAGGTCTCCATGGAGAGCCACGACCGCGCAACCACATAGATATTCTTCGGTTCATTTATGGACATCCTTTCTTTCACCTTTGAAAATCGGCCACCCTATTGTGTCCCAGCCTTTATCTTTGCCAGCTGTTTCTGATTGTCCAGTATGCCAATCGCGACCTTGCGCTCAGCATCCACTCAGTCTATGTGTTATGAAAGACAACGGCCTCGATCTTATCAGGACACAAGCTTGGCGAGATCGTTGCCGTATTCGCCGAGCCTCGGCAGGTCGACCTCGCGCCCGTTGAACGGCTCCTGCTGCCATGAGCTGTAGGAGCATGTCACCGTGACGTCCTTGCCGCGCCGGTACTGGCTGTCGAGCAGCTGGCCGCTGATGTAGATCTCGCAGGCCACGATCTGATCGTCGTCTGCGGACGGATCGCCGCCCACCGTCAACACCATCGTCGCGACGGGTGGTACAGGGCAGTCCGTTCTGTCCCTTACATCCATCGTATTGCCGAGAGAGCAAACACACAAGACGGCACGATACGAATCCGGCCCCCGCTGGAAAACCAACGGGGGCCGGGATTCAAGGCAGGGCAGATGCCATTACAGCACTGCCAGCAGGATGAAGTTGAGGATGAAGAGCAGCGAGACAATCCAGATGATCGGGTGAACGCTCTTGGCTTCCTTCTTGCAGGTCTTGACGATGCAGTAGGTGATGAAGCCGGCGGCGATGCCGTAGCTGATCGAGTACGCGAGCGCCATGAACACGGCGGCGAAGAACGCCGGAATCGCCTCGGAGATGTCGCTCACTCGATCTCCTTGAGCTGGAGGCCATCATGCAGCCGACGATGACCAGCACGCCGGCCGTCGCTGCGGACGGCACCGCGGAGATCACCGGGGACAGGAAGATCGACAGCGCAAAGCAGATGGACACGACCACGGAGTCAGGCCGGTGCGGCCGCCCGCCGCGATGCCCGCGGAAGACTCGACGTAGGTGGTGGTGTTCGAGGTACCGCAGATCGCGCCGATGGAGGTGGCGATCGAGTCGGCGAACAGGCGCGATCCAGCTTGGAGGAGAAGCCCTTGCCGTCCTCCATGTGCTTCATGTCGTCATCGGAGAAGATGCCGGTGCGGCGGCCGGTGCCGATGAACGTGCCGAGCGTGTCGAACGTGTCGGACATCGAGAACGCGAAGATCGTGACCAGCACGAGCGGCAGTTTGGATACGTCGGAGAACAGCGCCGGGAAGCCATCGGCGCTGAAGATCACGCCGAAGGTCTGCGGCAGCTGGGCGAACGTGTCGGAGATGGACACGGAGTTGGACATGCTGGTCAGGCCCATCGGGATGCCGATGATCGCGGTGATGACGATGGTCAGCAGCATGCCGCCCTTGAGCTTGAGCACGGTGAACACGATGGCGAACAGCAGGCCGATCAGGAACAGCCACAGGTCGGGGTGTTCAGCGTGGCCAGACCAGGCGTGGCGCCGGTGGCCAGGCCCTTGCCGGCGGCTTGGTGTCCTTCGGGGTGAAGGTGACGAGGTTGACGTTGAGCATGCGACGTAGGCGACGAATATGCCGATGCCGCCACCGATGGCGTTCTGCAGCATGGGCGGGATCGCTCGATGATCATCTTGCGGATCTTGGTGACGGTGATGATGATGTTGATGAGGCCGCACAGGAACACCATGCACAGCGTCTCCTGCCACGTGAACTTCAGACCGAAGCACACCGTGTAGGTGAAGAACGCGTTGAGGCCCATGCCGGCCGCCTGCGCGTACGGCACATTGGCGAACAGGCCCATGACGAGCGTGCCGATGATGGCCGCGATGATCGTTGCCAGGAACACGCCGCCCCACGGCATGCCGGTCTGGTGCAGGATCTGCGGATTGACGACGATGATGTAGCTCATCGCGAAGAACGTGGTGAGGCCGGCCACGATCTCCGTGGACACGGTCGTGCCGTTCTCCTTCAAATGGAAGAACTTCTCCATACTTTCTCTGCTTCCTTGAATGTGCGAGGCCATCCGGCCTCGGCGAGACAAACTGCTATTCGCCCGGTTTCCCGAACACGCCCACCATAACATCTTCATAAGTCATGGATGTTATGGTGTCGGACGGCCTGTGGATATATGTGGATAACCCGTTCTCCATCCACATATCCACAGAAATCCCGCCGTCGGTGGCGCGCGGGCCCCCGACCCGCTAGCGTTGCGCCCATGAACGATTACGAACCGATACCGGGCGAGCCGACAGCCACCATGTTCCAGTCATTGGAACAGATTAGGCGGCAGACTCTGCAACGCTGCACCGCCACGGTAGGGCAGTCCGACCGCCAGCTGCTCTTCGGCATGACCACCGCTCTGGAACTGCAAGGCGTGCCGGTGCCCTCCCACTGCAATCTCGACACGGCCGCGCTGCATGTCACGGTGCAGACGCGATCCGGCAGGCCTCATATTCGACCGTTGAAATCCGTCCCGGTCATTGTCCACATCTGGAGCCATTGCACTCCGCAATCACTCATCCACATATCGAATGGCGTGCACGCATTGCACGTGTTTCATGTGTGGGCGCAGCTGTCCCCATATCTTTCGACAGAGGATCTTGTTGTGCTCGGAGATTCCATTCTCGCGATGCTGGTGCGCAATGGCGCGCCGGACGCGGACAAATTGTATCTGGAGTTGCAGCGTTTCATAAAAGAGATGCCGCCGTTCCGAGGAAAAAGCATTTGCAGGCAAGCCATGACACTGGTACGCCCCAATGTATGGTCTCCCGCCGAAAGCTCGCTACGGCTGGGCGTTCAACGCCACGGAATACCGGATGGACGATGCAATGTCGTGGTTCCTGGAATCACCTTTCGTTCAGGAGCAGCCATTTCGCTGGACATCGCATGGGTCGAGTTCAAGGTCGGAGTGGAATATGACGGCGATCATCATCGAACGGATAAGGTCCAGTGGCGCCGAGACAACGAAAAAAGGGAACGGTTGCGGGCCCACGGCTGGATATTAATCATCGTGACCGCTCAAAATCTGATTGACGAGATGTCGATTGCGGAACTGGCCCTGCGTATAGCAAGACGACTCGCCGAGCGCGGAGCGACGATAGAATTCGAGGTCATCGCAATCAGCCTAGAGGAACTGGCGAGGAAGCACGGGTATCGGTATGACCGAAGACGATAGGCGTCGAATCATGCTATGACCGGGAACAACGCGAACGTTCTCGGGTGGAGCGGAGCGTGACAGTCAAGAATGTCGTTGTACAACATCTGCAAAATCGCACAACGCGGCAGTTGTCCAGCATCGTCGTCGCTTCTTCTATTCCGGAGCTCCCCCTCACAAACGCGAAGACCCCGCGCGGAGGCGGGGTCTTGTGGCGATGGACGCGCGGGCGGATGCAACGCATGCGATCCGCCAGCGCGCCGCCGATCAGCCGAAACGACCGGAGATGTAGCGCTCGGCTTCGGCGTTCTGGGGGTTGTTGAACATCGTGGTGGTGTCCGCGAAGTACTCCAGGTGGCCGGGCTCGCCGACGGCCTTCAGGTTGAAGAAGGCGGTGTAATCGGCGATACGGGCGGCCTGCTGCATGTTGTGGGTCACGATCACGATCGTGTAGTCGCCCTTGAGCTCGTTGATCAGGTCCTCGACGGCCAACGTCGAGATCGGGTCGAGCGCGGAGCACGGCTCGTCCATCAGCAGCACCTGCGGGTGCACGGCCACGGCGCGGGCGATGCACAGACGCTGCTGCTGACCGCCGGACAGGCCGATGCCCGGGTTGTCGAGACGGTCCTTGACCTCTTCCCACAGGTTGGCGCCCTTGAGCGCCCACTCGACCAGGTCGTCGGCGTCGGACTTGGAGATGCGGCGGTTGTTCAGGCGCACGCCGGCGAGCACGTTCTCACGAATCGTCATCGTGGGGAACGGGTTCGGGCGCTGGAACACCATGCCGACATCGCGGCGCACGGCGACGGGGTCCACGTCCTTGGCATACAGTTCTTGCCTTCGAGCTCGACCTCACCCTTGACGTGGGCGCCGGGGATGATCTCGTGCATGCGGTCGAGGGTGCGCAGCACCGTGGACTTGCCGCAGCCGGACGGCCCGATGAACGCGGTGACCTTGTTGGGTTCGATGTTGATGTTGACATCCTCCACGGCCAGGAAGTCGCCGTAGTAGATGTTCAGATGTTTGACGTCAATGCGTTGTCCCATATGAATTCCTTTATTGATGTATATACAGTGTACGGCGGCTTACCGTTCGGACTTCACGGCGAAGACGCGAGCCACGACACGGCCGATGAGGTTGAGGATCAGCACGATGATGATCAGCACCAGGGCGGCGGCCCAGGAGCGTTCCATCGGGATCGTGGTGACGCAGGAGGAGCCGGCGTTGGGCGGGCAGTTGGCACGCAGCTTGCTGTATTCCTGGTAGACGAACACGGGAAGCGTGGTCATCTCGCCGCTGAACAGGTTCACGTTGGTGAACGTCGCGTAGCCTGCGGTCATCAGCAGCGGCGCGGTCTCGCCGATCACTCGCGCGATGGCCAGGATGACGCCGGAGACGATGCCGGGCAGGGCGGTGCGCAGCACGATCTTGCAGATGGTGCGCTGCTTGGAAACGCCCAGCGCGTACGAGGCCTCACGCAGGTCGCCGGGCACGACCTTCAGCATCTCCTCACTGTCTTGACGACGGTCGGGATCATCAGCAGCGAAAGCGCGACGGAGCCTTCGAAGCCGCTGATGGTGCCGGGGCCGCCGATGAGCGAGAACATCGAGTAGGCGAACAGACCGGCGACGATGGACGGGATGCCGCTCATCACGTCGACCAGCAGGCCGATGGACTTGGCGAGCTTGTTGCCGCGGGCCGCGTACTCGATCAGGTAGACCGCGCACATCAGGCCGACCGGCACGGAGATGACCATGGCGCCCAGGGTGATCTCCAACGTACCGATGATGGCGTGCAGCACGCCGCCGTATCCGCCGGAGGCGTCTGGCTGCCGCCGACGACGCCGGACATGTTGTACGAAAGGAAGTTGAGGTTCAGTCGCTTGATGCCGTTGGCGACGGTCGTCCACAGCACGGAGATCAGCGGGATGCACGCGATGATGAAGGCGAGGCAGATCAGGCTCTTCATGAAGACGTCCTTGCGCTTGCGGGACGCGGCGAAGGAACGGCTGGTCTTGAACCGGTCGAAGTCGATGTCGGGCAGCTGCTTGTCGTTGCGTGCGGCGGGCGTCTTCTTCACGGCGTTCGCGTCGACGCTGATGGTGCTCTTTACAGTTGCTTCACTCATCATGCGCTCGCTTTCTCGGTGATCTTACGGGCGACGAAGTTCACGAGGAACGTGATAACGAACAGCACGAGGCCGGTGCCGATCAGCACGGGCACGCCGATGTTCGGGTCGGCTTCCGGGTATTGCGCCGCGATGTTCGCCGCGATGGTCTGGTTCTGGGATGCCCGCAGCAGCTTGATCGAGTACGTTAGGCCGGGGGAAAGAATCATGAGGACGGCCATGGTCTCGCCGAGCGCGCGGCCCAGGCCGAGCATGGATGCGGAGACGATGCCGGACTTGCCGAACGGCAGCACGGCCAGCTTGATCATCTCCCACTTGGTGCGCCCAGGCCGATGGCCGCCTCTTCCTGCAGGCGCGGGGTCTGCATGAAGATGTCGCGCGACACGAGGTGATGATCGGCAGGATCATGACGGCCAGCACGACGGCGACCGTGGCGACGGTTCGCGAGGGGCTGTCGGCGACCGACGGGTCATTGAGCGATCCATCGAAGATGTAGGTCCACCTCAGGTACTTCGCGAACCAGTTCCACACCGGCTGGATGGCCGGCACCAGAATCAGGCCGCCCCACAGGCCGTAGATGACGGACGGGATGGCGGCGAGCAGGTCGACCACGTAGCTCAGCGCGGTCGCCAGCTTCTTGGGTGCGTAATGCGAGATGAACAGGGCGATGCCAATCGAGATGAAAAACGCGATGATCAGCGACAGCGCGGAGACAAGCACCGTGCCGAACACCAGCGGGCCCACGTACTGCCAGAAGTTGTGCGCGCGGTTGCCGGTGAATGATTCGATGGTGGCGGTGTTCGCGGCCTGATCGCCTCCGATCAGCGGCCACGCCTGAAACAGCAGGAACAGGAACACCGCCGCAAGCGCGACGAGAATGAGAATGCCGGCAGCATAGGCGATCGTCTTGAACACGACATCGCCGGTCTTGCCTGTACTGGCCGGACTGTCTGCCGCTTTGTCTTGCGAACTCACAGGTTCTCCTTCGTATGCATTTTCAATGGTGGCTTCACGGCCGTGTACAACCGACAGAAGCCGCAGACACCTTTCATTGTGTCAGGTGTTCTGCGGCATCCGCCATACGGCGTGTCAGCTCACGCTGATCACTTGGTCTTGATGGCCTCGATGGACTTGGTGACCTTCTCGACGATGTTGCTCGGCAGCGGGGCGGAGCCGGCAGCGGAGGAGGCGGTCTTCTGGCCTTCGTCGCTGGTCACGTAGGTGAGCCAGCTCTTGACGAACTTGGCGGTGTTGGCGTCCTTGTAGGCGGGGCAGGCGATGTCGTAGGAGACCAGCACGATCGGGTAGGCGCCCTTGGCTTTGGTGGCGTGGTTGATCTTCACGACCACGCGGTTGTCGCCCTTGACGGACGTGTCGATCTCGGAATCCTCGATGACCTTGGAACCGGCGTCAGCGGAGATCTCGTTGTAGTTCTCGCCGACCTTGATGGCCGCGGTGCCCAGGTCGCCGACCTGGGAGAAGTCGGCGTAGCCGATGGTGCCATCGGCCTGCTTGACGGCGGTGACGACGCCCGAGGTGCCCTTGGCGCTCTGCTGGCCGGGGATGTCAGGCCAGTTCTCGGAGAGCTCATGGTCCAGGAGTCGGGGGCCTGGTCCTTGAAGTAGCTCACGAAGTTCTGCGTGGTGCCGGACTTGTCGGAGCGGTGCACGACGGTGATCTGGGTGTCGGGCAAGGTCAGGTCCTTGTTCTGGTTGGCGATGGCCGGATCGTTCCACTTGACGATCTTGCGTCGAAGATCTTGGCGGCGGTGTCGGCATCGAGGTTGATGTGCTTGCCGGCGTCGGAAACGCCCTTCAAGTTGAAGATGATGGCGATCGGGGAGATGTAGACCGGCACGTCGAACGCGGTGGTGCCGTTGGCGCACGCCTTGTCGGAGGACTGGGTGACTTCGTCATCGGAGAGGGCCTTGTCGGAGCCGGCCCACGCGGTGGCGCCGCTCAGGAAGGTGGTGACGCCCGCGCCGGAACCGGTCGGGTTGTAGGTGACGTTCGCGCCGGAGTTCGCCGCCATGTAGGCGGAGATCCAGGCTTCCTCGGCCGCCTGCTGGGAGGTGGCACCGGCGCCGGAGAAGCTGCCGGTAATCTTCTCGGTCGAGGTGGAACCGGAGTTGTTGCCGGCGGACGAAGTGTTGTCGCCACAGGCGGCGAGCGACGCCAGCATCACGATGCCGGAAACCGCCGCGATGGAACGAACGAAGAGATTCTTACGCATTGTTTCTTTCCTCTTATCAACTGTCATAGCGGCTCGTGTCATACGATTCAGAGCCGATTCCTTTTCATGACAGTTACAAGCCTATGGGCTGTTCGAGGGGTCGGAAGACAAAATCGGTAAACAGAAGATGAATAGTTGCCGACCTTGCCACGTAGTTGGAATGCGCGGTTTGCGGGATATGGTTCGCCCGCCTGCACCGGGTGGTTCAGGCGGGCCGAGGGCGCTTTATACCGGGTGCGGGCCGGTCACTGCTGCGGGCTGTCGATCTTGTAGCCGAGGCCGCGCACGGTGGTCAGGTACCGGGGATGGGCCGGATCCTCCTCGATCTTGGAGCGCACGCGCTTGACGTGCACGTCGAGGGTCTTCGTGTCGCCGACGTAATCGGAGCCCCAGATGCGGTCGATGAGCTGGTGTCGGGTCATCACGCGCCCCTTGTTCTGCATGAGGTATTCGAGCAGTTCGAATTCCTTGAGCGGGAAGAACACGCTTTCGCCGCGCACGGTGACCTGATGCTGGCCGACCTGCATGGAGATGTCGCCGCACACCAGCGGGATGTCGTCGTCGACCGCACCGCTGGCCTCGACCGCGCCCTGGTTGCGCCGCAGGACCGCGCGGATGCGCGCGAGCAGCTCGCGGAACGAGTAGGGCTTGGTCACGTAATCGTCCGCGCCGATCTCCAGACCGACGACTTTGTCGATCTCGGCGCTTTTGGCGGTGAGCATGATGATCGGCACGCGGCTCTGCTCGCGGATGCGCCGGCACAGGGCCGTGCCGTCGATGCCCGGCAGCATCAGGTCGAGCAGCACCAGGTCGATGCCGCCCTTGGTGAACAGCTCCAGGCCCTCCTCACCGCTGGCTGCGGCGGAGACGTCGTAGCCTCGCGCGTCAGCTGGTACACCAGGGGCTCACGATATGATTCCTCGTCTTCCACGATGAGAATGCGTGTCATGTTTACCTTTCACACATACTGTGTTCAATGTCCGTACCGTCACCATCGTAGCGTGTTCCGGCACCGCCCGCATTCGGCTCCGAAGACTACGTTGCTTTCCGCGGGTTTCACGATGGGTGGCCGACGTGCCGGGGAGACCGTGGCGGCGGGTCTACTCCTGCGTCGCGG
>ENA-OQDE01000933-OQDE01000933.1-human-gut-metagenome-genome-assembly--contig:-NODE-933-length-13747-cov-2.557195_pt1 | contig 13747 bp, 19 predicted proteins | sample MGYA00242768_ERZ504595 | MGnify/ENA primary metagenome ERZ504595 (study PRJEB26092, sample SAMD00036307) | human gut metagenome | host: Homo sapiens | study: EMG produced TPA metagenomics assembly of...
CCACACCGCATAGTCCCCCTCCGGCCTCGTCTGCACGGCGTCAAGCGAAGGTTTTATTACCGGCGTTAAGAAGGGCAGACTGTTTGAGCGAAGCGAGTTTCTATATGACGGGAAGTGAAACCGGAGTAGCCGGGCAGGCGCAGCCTTGATTTTTCTTTTGTATCAAGACAAAAGAAAAAAGTACATAAAGATAACAAAAAAGCGGAGGTACAAAACCCCCGCTTTTTCTATCCTATTAATCTTTACGATTTTCTAACATTTAAAGCGACTTATTTTTTCGTTTCCGTGTCGTCATTCTTCCGTTTCGGCTCCTTCTTGGCAAGAAGAACAATATTATACACATAATCCGTCATCCACTGTTCAGAGTATCCCAAACGCTCTTTGTACTGGCGAACAGTCGCAGCCGTTTTATGCACATCATCAGCCTTCCACACTGTCTTGGTACAAACATCGTGTACCGTTTTCTGTGTCATACCATACAAAGCCTTCTTAAAGATCGACGGCATACGAAACTTCCACTGCATCAGATTTCCCATCAACATCATCAGATCATTGGAAAATCCCTGATACATGAACAAATAAGATTGAATATCATTTTGAGTGCGGCAGTTACGTTTCACGGAAGAGTCGATTTCCTTAAAGAAGTTCTCGTTCAACCCATAATCCTGCATCAGCATTTTGCGCGCAGCAGATTTTTCGGCCAATCCCAGTTTACCGTTTTGAGTAGGAACTTTAAACAAACGTTTGAAGTTAGCTACGTCCGGCAAGAAGCGGATATTAGTGATACCGAGGTTTGTGGCGATAACTGACTGGAAATACACCCGTGTCAGTGATATGAAATCTTCTACATTGCCGACTTTCGTTTCATCGGATTTTTTCTTGAATAAACCAAATAAGCCCATTGTTATCTCTACAATTTTATTATTTACAATTTACTATTTGAGCGTGTGGAAGGTATATAACATAACTACCATCTGTCAATTTGCGTGCAAAGGTACAAAAACAGTTGGTTTTCACCAACATTCCAAGTCCTTTTCGATGTCCGGCATTGTCTCTTTCTTAAAAACAGGCTTTGGATGCCAGCTTTCTTTTGCGCGCGGTAATCATTTAGCAGACGGATAGCATATTTTCCGAGGAAAAGGATAGCGATCAGATTACAGATAGCCATTAACGCCATCGTGACATCTGCCAGGCTCCATACCATATCCAATGTGGCAAGTGAACCGAAGAGTACCATACCACCCACCAATATCCTGTAACCATGAAGTACCCATTTCCGGTGAGTGATAAAACGGATATTAGCCTCACCATAATAATAATTCCCCAGAATACTGCTGAAAGCAAAAAAGAAAAGAGCTACGGCAACGAAGATACTGCCCGAAGAACCTATTTCGTTTGTCAACGCCTGTTGAGTCAGCTGCACTCCATTAGCCGAACCATCCAGAGGAGCCCCACTAAAGAGGATGATAAAAGCCGTACAGGTACATATCAATAATGTATCTGTAAATACCGCCAAAGTCTGTATCAACCCTTGTTTTACGGGATGGCTGACATGAGCCGTGGCAGCCGCATTCGGGGCCGAACCCATACCGGCCTCATTGCTGAAAAGTCCTCTCTTGATGCCCTGCATTAATGCCATACCAACTCCTCCTGCCAATGCCTGCTCCCAACCGAAAGCATGGCTGACAATCAGTGCGATAACACCCGGTAAATGAGTGATATTGAGTGCAACAATAACCAGTGCCAGCCCTACATATCCCAAAGCCATAACAGGCACGATAATACTACTGACGCGGGCAATGCGTTGAATACCTCCAAAGATGATAAGCAATGTCAGCAAAGTCAGCACACCTCCCAATATAATATGATTGAACCCAAAAGCATGCTCTGCCGCAGCACAGATCGTATTACTCTGTACAGAATTGAAAGCAAACCCGAAAGTAATGCTTATTAATACGGCAAAAAGCATTCCCATCCACGGTTGTTTCAACCCTTTCTTCATATAATAAGCAGGTCCTCCGATGAACGAATCCTTTCCGCGTATTTTGTATAATTGTCCCAAAGTAGACTCTATGAAAGCACTCGAAGCCCCTAACAGTGCGATGACCCACATCCAGAAAATAGCCCCGGGACCTCCGATGGCAATGGCAGTAGCCACTCCCGCAAGATTCCCCGTACCCACACGGCTGGCGATAGAAATAGCGAATGCCTGAAAAGAAGATACATGTTTCTCTCCCTGTTTTCCTTTGCCGGCGGATTCGCTTAACAGCACGATCATTTCCCGGATCATGCGAAATTGTACAAAGCGTGTCCGTATGCTGAACCAGACAGCACATCCTAATAACATAATAATTAGAATATACGTCCAAAGTATGTCATTAATCTCGTTGATAAAAGTCATAGTTAAGTATTAAGTATAAAGCATTGTTTGTGGTTATTCGTCTTTTATTCGGAAGTAAAATTTATGATTTTCGAATACAGGTTCCACAATATCATAACGAACAAATTTGGCGAGCAGATGTTCAGCGGCACGTCGTGAAAGTCCGGTTTGTCGACAGTAACGGTTGAGTGAGAGTAAAGTTCCGTGCTCCAGTTGATCGAGCAGGAGCTGTTCACGTTCGGTGTAGCGGATGAGTTCTCCACGGGGGCTATCGCTCTGTTGCCATACACGGAGATGTATGGGAGTTGCCAGAATATTTTCGTCCTTGATGCGGAGATAGGCTAGGGGCTTTCCGGTTTCGTCCTTGGCGTAAACGGTTTATGTGGAGTTTCTTCGATGGTTGCCACTAACACTTGTCGTCCTTCCACTATGTATGTTTGCAGAGAATATTCCACTTCCGGCACGCAATAAAGTTGTGCGGCGGCTTCAATCATATATTTTTCTTCTTCGGAGCGTACTCCTGCGATTTTACCATTGTCTTTAACGCCAATAAGTAATCGTCCTCCGTTCGTGTTGGCAAAAGCCGAAAGTGTTTTGGCTATTTTGCGTGCGTCGGAAATTTCGAATTTAAAGTCCTGTTGCTGGTGCTCTCCTTCAGCAATCAGTGCATGTATATAATCGGTATCTGTAAGCAGTTTCATGGCTACAAAGGTAGGTAAAAAAGGTAAAAAGCCCCTTTTTTAGATATTTTTCGAAGATTATTTCAAAAAAAATATTGATTTTATGCTTTTATTTCGGGAAACAGTGTATTTTTGCGGCACATTATTAACGAAAAAAATAAAAGGATTATGAAAGAATTGGTAGAAAAGGTAGCAGCTCTTTATGCTGACTTCTCAAAAGATGCTAACGCACAGATCGAAAACGGTAACAAAGCAGCAGGAACTCGCGCTCGTAAAGCTTCTTTGGAAATCGAAAAAGCAATGAAAGAATTCCGTAAAGCATCTTTGGAAGCTTCTAAAAAATAATTTAGAAGACTACTAGAATATTGAAAAAGAGGGCATATCGTGAAGCGATATGCCCTCTTTTTGTTTTAATGCGGAATGACTTTTTATTGTTTTAGTACGGATAGTGGCAATTATTTATAGCATAAAAAGCGGTTCGTTTGGGTGAATCGCTTTTTTAGAAAAGAGATGTCTCCCAAGATGTAAGTCCGGGCTTTTTATATTTTTGTGGTTCTTTTAAATGATTTATTTGCAATTTGTAGGGGGCAAACTTTTTTCTTCTATACGCATCTCAAATTTAATCGTATATTTGCGAAAAGAATCAAGATCGGGAATGATGAACGAAAACGTCTTAGCTAAACTGAAGATACTTGCAGAATCTGCCAAGTACGATGTTTCCTGTTCTTCCAGTGGTACGGTGCGTTCCAATAAGCCGGGAACGCTGGGAAACACTGTGGGAGGATGGGGGATATGCCACAGTTTTGCCGAGGACGGTCGATGTATCTCGCTATTGAAAATCATGCTTACCAATTATTGCATTTACGATTGTGCCTATTGCGTCAACCGTCGTAGCAACGATCTTCCCCGCGCTACCTTTTCCGTTTCGGAATTGGTGGAGCTGACGATGGAATTCTACCGTCGTAACTATATCGAAGGGCTGTTTCTTAGCTCCGGAGTGGTCCGTAATCCGGACTATACAATGGAGAGACTTGTGCGTGTAGCCAAAGATTTGCGGCAAGTGTACCGTTTTAACGGTTATATCCATCTCAAGAGTATTCCCGGAGCCAGTCGCGAATTAGTGAATGAAGCCGGATTGTATGCCGATCGTCTTAGCGTCAACGTCGAAATTCCCAAAGAAGAAAATTTGAAACTGCTTGCACCGGAAAAAGACCATAAAAGTGTATTTGCTCCGATGAAATACATTCAACAAGGCGTGTTGGAGAGTAAAGAAGAACGGCAGAAGTTTCGCCACGCACCGCGTTTCGCACCTGCGGGACAAAGTACCCAGGTGATTGTGGGAGCTACCTCCGAATCGGATAAAGATATTCTTTTTCTTTCATCGGCACTTTATGGGCGCCCACCATGAAACGTGTCTATTACTCGGGCTACGTTTCCGTGAATACGTATGATAAGCGCCTTCCGGCATTGAAACAGCCGCCTCTGGTACGTGAAAACCGGCTCTATCAGGCTGACTGGTTATTGCGTTTTTATCAATTCAAGGTAGATGAAATTGTGGATGATTCCTATCCGGATCTCGATCTCGAAATAGACCCGAAACTTTCGTGGGCTTTGCGCCATCCCGAACAGTTTCCTGTCGACATCAATAAGGCAGACTACGAAATGTTGCTCCGTGTGCCGGGAGTAGGGGTGAAGTCGGCGAAACTGATTGTTGCTTCCCGTCGTTTTTCGCGGCTGGGATTTTATGAACTGAAGAAGATAGGAGTGGTGATGAAGAAAGCGCAATATTTCATCACTTGCAAAGAACTGCCTCTCCAGATGCAGACAGTGAACGAACTTTCTCCGCAACGAGTGCGCAGCTTATTGTTGCCGAAACCAAAAAAGAAAGTGGATGAACGCCAGTTGTTGCTTGATTTTGGCGAATAAGAATAATTTACGATTAGACAATTTACTATTCAAAAGTGATACCAAGCGTAAATCGTCTAATAGTAAATTCAATTGTAAATTGTCTAATAGTAACTTAAATAGTAAATCGTAAATTGTCTAATAGTAAATATGTTTAGTGTTTATATTTACGATAAAACCTTTGATGGTCTGCTGACGGCTGTGTTCGACGCCTATTTCCGCAAGACTTTCCCCGATGCTTTGCTGTCGGAAGGAGATGCTTTGCCTTTATTTTGTGATGAGCTGCATACGGTAGTGACCGATGAAGAAAAGGCCGGGCGTGTGTGGCGGGGATTACAGAAGAAAGTTTCCTCTTCCGCTTTGGGGTGCCTCACGCAAAGTTGGCTGTCGGAACTTCCGGAAGTAGGGATGCTTATTTTTCGTTATATCCGTAAAGCGATCGACGCGCCCCGGTCCATTGAAACCAATTTTGGTGATCCGGACGTTTTGCAATTGGCGCAAATATGGAAGAAAGTGGATGGCGAACGTGTGCACCTGATGCAGTTTGTCCGTTTCCAGAAAGCTGCCGACGGTACATTCTTTGCCGCTTTCGAACCGCAGTATAATGCGCTCCCGCTGACGGTTCACCATTTCAAAGACCGTTTTGCCGATCAGAAGTGGATTATTTACGACATGAAACGCCGTTACGGATTTTATTATGACTTGCAGGAGGTGACGACTATCTCGTTTGATGATGACAGCCGTGAATCCCATTTGATTACGGGGATGCTGGACGAAAGTCTGATGGACAAGGATGAGAAGCTTTTCCAACAACTTTGGAAGACATATTTCAAGGCCATTTGTATCAAAGAACGCATGAATCCGAGGAAGCACAGGCAGGATATGCCTGTACGTTATTGGAAGTATCTGACGGAAAAGCAAAAGTAGATTTCCATTTTGGGAGAGGAGCGAAAGTCTGACTATTCAATTCGCTGCACCGTTACATCCGGAAATTCCTGTATCAGCGAAAGCAGATGCCCTTCATCATTATTCCGTTTCGACTTGATAACCATCGTAACCTGATAATATTCTGCTTCGCCCGTGTGTAGCGTTTCCATCTCGTAAGAGACTATCAGGTAGTCTTTAGAGTTGAATCTGTCCGCTATCTGTTTCAGTATGTCTTTGTTGGGAGTTGAGAAAGAAACCATCGAGCTTTTCATTCCGATGCTTTTAAATAGATAGCTAAGTAGTTCCAGTCCGACGAGGGTCAACACCGTGGCGGCAATACCGATGGTGTACATTCCTGCACCTACCGCCAGACCGATACCTGCTGTTGCCCAGATTCCTGCGGCGGTAGTCAGTCCGCGTACAATCTGTTTTTGAAAGATGATGGTTCCTGCACCGATAAATCCGATGCCGCTGACAACCTGTGCCGCCACCCGACTGGGATCGAGTGTGACACTACTTTCTTTTATAATTTCCTGAAACCCGTATTGGGAAACAATCATAATCAAAGCACTACCGAGCGACACGAGAAAATGAGTGCGGTATCCGGCTTCTTTGGCACGGTATTCACGATCCAGTCCGATGATGGTTCCCAATATTCCGGCGACCAATAAACGGATTACAAAATCCATATTCAACATCATGTGTTCAATCTCCTTTCTATTTTTTTATTGTTTGTGGAAAAATGCTTAGGACTATAAATATACAATTATTTCCCCTTTTTGTATCAATCATTTAGTAATATTTGAACGTATCCAATTCATTTTATCGTATATTCGCAGATTCAAATAAATGTTTAATCCCGCGACCGAGCAAATAATGAAGAAAAGAATTTTTTATATAATCAGCTTTCTGGTGATCTTCTGTATGGAGGTGTTGATAGCTTTGTATGTGCGCGACCGTTTCATACGACCTTATGTCGGAGATATGTTGGTGGTAGTGCTGGTATATAGCTTTGTACGTATCTTTCTGCCGACGGGAATTCCGCGGATGCCGTTTTATGTCTTTCTTTTTGCCTGTTTTGTAGAAGTCTTGCAATACTTCCGGCTGGTGGAAACATTGGGTGTCACGAACCGCGTAGCCCGAATTGTGCTGGGTTCTACGTTCGATTGGGGAGATATTGCCTGCTATGCTGTGGGATGCGTTTTCATTGTCTTATTCGAGCATTTCGTCCGGCGTAGATCGTAGAGGATTTATTTCTCTTCCGCTTTGGTTTCGGATGGGTTTAGGCTGTGGCCGCAATATTTGCAAAACTCTGCATTATCTTCGTGTCCGGAGCGATGGCAGTTGGGACATTCTTTGTCTCTCCTGCGTTTATACTCTTTCATCATGGAGGCAGATACGATACCTGTGGGTACGGCAATAATCGTGTAACCGATCAGCATGACACAGGCGGAAAGGAATTTTCCGAGGCCGGTGGCGGGAGTAATATCTCCATAACCTACGGTAGTCATGGTGACGATAGCCCAATAGATGCTGTTCGGGATATTGTTGAACTGGGAGTTGGGCTGCGTTCCTTCAATCATATACATTAGCGTTCCGATGGAAGTCACCAGAATGACGACAAACAAGAAGAACACTGCAATCTTCTTACTACTTTCACGCAAGGCAGTGAGCAGCCGTTCCCCCTCATTCAGAAAGTTGAAAAGCTTGAAGACGCGGAACACACGTATCAGGCGGAAGGCACGGATGATGAGTAGATAGCGGCGCCCGGAAAGAGCAGACCGATGTAAAGAGGCAACGTGCCAGTAAGTCTACGATACCGAAAAAGCTGAATATGTATTTCCGGGGACGGGGTGAACAGTAGATTCTCGTCAGGTATTCGAAAGTAAAGAAGCCGGTGAAAAGGAATTCCATAATGACGAACGGAGTCGTCAGATAGGTGGGAAGTCCTTTCAGGCTTTCGATGATGACGAGCAATACGCTGACCAGAATACAGGCGATAAGAATCACGTCGAACAATTTCCCGGCAGGGGTGTCCGATTCGAAGATGATGACGTATAACTTTCGTTTCAGTTTCTCGTCATGCAAAAAACGATGGATTCTTTCTTTCAGTTTCATATCAATAGTGTTTGGCCGGAATTAAAGAAAAAGCCTTTTTAGTCGATGACCCACTGTTTATTGTAGGCAACGGTCTTTTGCGGGTTGTAATACATTCCCTCTTGTGTAGGAATATAGAGAATGTATGTCTTTCCGGTCTTGTTTTTCAATGAAGTGTCGCGCAGCCAGGGGTTGGCATCACGAAGTTGGGCATAGGTGATTCCCTGTGATTTTGCGTAGTCGTTCAGATCGTCGATAGAAGTGTTGACGGTTACCTCTTTATAAGGAATAGGCGGATACAGATGTTCCCGTTTCAAGAGGAATCCGTAACGTTGCGGGTTATTGAATATCTCTTTGGCTGCCAGCAGGCGGAACATGTAGCGGGAAGTTTCCTCTACCAGCCATAAGTCCATGGCATGATTTGCCAACTGCTTTTCAAGTTGGGAGGAGATGCGTCCCTGTCCGGCGTTATAGGCGGCGGAGACAGCCATCCAGTCGCCATATTTGGCATACGCCTGTTTGAAGTATTTGCAGGCGGCAACGGTTGCTTTTTCAATATGATAGCGTTCGTCTACGTTATCGTTCACTTCCAGCCCGAATTCCCGTCCGGTGGCAGGCATAAATTGCCATAGACCTGCTGCTCCTGCCGGAGAGCGTGCGATGTTATTCAGATTGCTCTCGATGACCATCAGGTATTTGAAGTCATCAGGAATACCGTTTGCTTTCAGTATCGGTTCGATGATGGGGAAGTAACGGTTGGCACGCTTGATTAATAACATGGTGGTGGAGTGCATATAGGTGAAGGCCATCATCTCGCGGTCCATCCGTTCGCGGCGGTCATAGCGCCGGAGGTCAATCGTTTCCCCGTCGAAGGTGACCTGTGCGGGAACAGTAGGCGGAGTGACACAATAAGGCACTTCCGATTTGGCGGAATGTTGTTCGTTCACTTGGCTGCTGCCTGTCAATATTGGGATGGAAGCACCGATGCAAAATACTAATATAAGTGTAAGAATATAGTTGATTTTCATTTGTCTTTTCATTTTATAACCTTTTTGGATGCTTCAATGTTTACGTCTATCTTGCAAAGATAACCTCATTTTGCTTTTTTCAAAGAACTTTTCTTGCATTTTATACGTTTTTCTAATAGAGTTAAAATAAACAACGAATCAAGATGAATATAGCAATGACCGGAGCTACCGGATATATAGGTAAACATCTTTCTAATTATCTTACAGAAAAGGGCGGACATCGGATCATTCCTCTGGGAAGGTCGATGTTTCGCGAAGGTATGTCCGGTTATTTGATTCAGACACTGACCCATTGTGATGTTGTCATCAATCTGGCAGGTGCACCTATCAATAAACGTTGGACACCGGAATATAAACAGGAGCTTTTCAACAGTCGTATTGTTGTAACCAATCGTATTATCCGCGCTTTGAACGCAGTCAAAACGAAACCGAAACTGATGATTTCGGCTTCTGCTGTAGGTTATTATCCTTCGGAAGCGGAGGTGGACGAATATACGTACCCGTGGAGAAGGTTTTCTGTCCGATCTTTGCTATGCGTGGGAAAAAGAGGCGAAACACTGTCCCGAACCTACAAGGCTCGTTATTACACGCTTCGGCGTAGTGCTTTCTCCGGACGGGGGAGCGATGCAGCAGATGCTTCGCCCTTTGCAAGCCACCAAGATAGCCACCGCCATCGGTCCCGGTACACAGGTTTTTCCGTGGATATCGATACGGGATCTTTGCCGTGCAATGGAGTTCTTTATCACTCACGAAGAGACATATGGGTATATAACCTGGTTGCTCCGCAGCAGATCTCGCAATATGCTTTCACCCGTGCGATGGGAAAGGCTTATCGGGCATGGACAACGATGGTAGCTCCGCAACGAATTTTCCGTATCTTATATGGTGAAGCGGCATCTTTCCTGACTGCTGGCCAGAGAGTTCGCTCAACGCGTCTGACGGAGGCGGGATTTCATTTCTCCATTCCCAATGTCGGACGTCTTTTCAGAGGTACGGACCATAGTACGGTTACCTCTCTCGATTTGCACCGGTATATGGGACTTTGGTATGAAATAGCCCGCTACGAGAATCGTTTTGAATACGGACTTGTAGACGTCACGGCTACTTACACGCTCCGTCCCGACGGCATGATTCGTGTGGAGAACCGGGGATGCAAACGTAATTCTCCTTACGACATCTGCAAGACTGCCAACGGACACGCCAAAATACCCGATCCCACACAGCCGGGCAAACTGAAAGTGTCTTTCTTCCTTAGTTTCTATTCTGATTATTATGTCTTGGAACTGGATGAAGAGAATTACAATTATGCCTGGTAGGCAGCAGTACTGATAAATATCTCTGGATACTAAGCCGTACACCCCAACTGCCGGAAGAAATCAAGAAGAAACTCGTCACCGCTGCGAACGTCGTGGATACGATACGAGCCAGTTGAAGTGGATCGAGCAACTCTGATCGCAGGCATATACATATATCAGTTTATGCAATCCGCACCTAATAAATAATATAAGATTGTTTAGCGAAAGTATTTAACGGACGATAAACCAACTTTAAAACAACAGAAATTATGGATTACGAAATTATTCATCAGCCCGAACAAAAATTGTTCAAGACAGAAGTAGACGGTCGCACCGCCTTTGTACAATATCGCCTGATAGGTGATTCTCTTGATATTATCCACACAATTGTGCCACAACCCATTGAAGGGCGGGGGATTGCCGCTGCTTTGGTAAAAGCTGCTTACGCCTATGCATTAGCTAACGGGATGAAGCCGAAAGCAACGTGCTCTTATGCAGTGAAGTGGTTGGAAAGACACCCGGAAATAAATGGTTAAATACTCGCTTTTGATTCGTCGGAAAAGGAAATAATATTATCTTTGTAATTGGAAATCAATGAAGAAAAATAGTGTTATGATAAAAGAAGGTGAAAAGGTAAAAGTGGATCCTAGATTAACGGGACTCGATGAATGGATAGAGGGTACAGTAATTGATATTGAACATAATCCGTTCAAAGGCTTAGTTATAGCGATTCGTGATAAATTTAACCGTATTTTCTTTGGTGAGCAGAAATATTTTATTCCTGTAAATGAGGATAATGTATGTATGCAATAGCCTTTGATATGGTCATTACAGACCTACGTGCCAATTATGGAGAGCCTTATAACAATGCCTATTTTGAAATAAATAAAGTGTTGCGTCAGTATGAGTTTTATAATACGCAGGGTAGTGTATATCTAACAGAGAAAACTGATATGGCAAATCTTTTTCGTGCAATTGACGCATTGAAACGTATTCCTTGGTTTCAGGCGTCAGTTCGTGATCTTCGTGCGTTTCGTGTAGAAGACTGGTCGAACTTTACGGATTTTATAAAAGAAAATAAGTAGATAAGCTTTCAGGTCTGAATATGTATTCATGCCTGAAAGCTCCTTTTATTTCTCAATTACTGTTTCCACCTCTTCAACTGTGGAAAGTACTCCTTCATCGTTTTCCGTGCTTCCTCCACTGTGTATTTCACTTCCGAGTCTTTATTGAACTCATCCAGATAATTCAGATTAAGCTCGATCATCTCGTCCATGGTACACTCTTTCGTGAAATGTCCGTCCGCATAGCAATAGTGGCAATACTCTTCGTTCTTGCTACCGTCCGCTTCTTTTCCAAAAGTTGAGTCGTCTATCGGCATACCGCAACTTTGACAAAATTTTTGTTCCATCTTTTTTTGTTAGATTATAAGTTTATGTTACAAGACAAATGTAAGTAGAAATATTGGAAAAGAAGTAATCCGGTCTTGCTATTTAATTTCATTTATTTCTTTCCTGGTTTGCTTTTGGTGTTAATTGGGTTTTCACGGGCAGCCGTTTCCACATCCAACGGGGAATCATTTTCCACGAAAAAGACCAGTATCCGGTAGCGCCAGTCGATCACTACTATCCGTTGTTTCCGCTCCAGTGACCAGGCGATGTGACGTCCCACTTTCGCTGCATCCATCAATAGCGGATAATGTTTCCCGTCGTTGAGCAAGTCGGTGGCAACAAATCCGGGACGGATATCAGTAAAACGGATATTCAGTTTTTGTAAATATGAAGTTGTTCGAGAGCATCTATGTAAGTGTTCTGGAAGCGTTTGGTGGCAGAGTAGGCAGGAGCCACTCCAAGTCCTTTCGTTCCGCGATGGACTGATGACTGCCAGGTGGCCGCCTCCGCTTTTCCTGAAATAGATGAAAGCGGTATCCACCATGCGGATAAATCCCTCTACATTCGTGTATGCTGTGTTCAGCTCCACCTCCATGTTCAGATTCGTGTTCTGGAAACCGATGCCCGAACTAAGAAGAAACAAATCCATGCCGCCCACCTTGTCGATGAGCATATTCAATTTCTCGCCTGCATCTTCCTGGGTTACGTCCAACGCTTGAATTTGAATCTGATCCGGTGCTGCCCGTTGCAGGTTTTCGAGAGCGGATTGCCGTCTGCCGGCTACTCCGATTTGCCATCCATCCAGTAACAGACATTTTGCAACTTCTTGCCCGATGCCGGAGGTAGCGCCAATGATAATGGCTTTTTTCATTACTGATTTTTTTAGTAAGTTATAGGTTCAATAAATGTCGTATGGCCTGCCAGGGTGCATAAAGCAACATCCTCGGTCCGGAGAAACGCATCACCTGTCGCATTCGTTCGCGCATGACGGGTTTGTAACAATGTACGGTGCATTCCTTGCATGCACTCTTCTTCTCTCCAAACGGACAATGGTCGAGACGTGCGTGGGCATAGCGAAGCAACTCTTCACAGTCGGCACAAAGAATTGTATTTTTTCTTTTTTCCGGCAATAGAGGCGGATCATCAACTCTACCGTTTTCTTTTCGTGCGCAATGCGTGATGCTTTCATCTCTTTCTTTTTTACACTTTGGAATGACAAAGATAGCGAAGATTATGCAGAAATGCAGGCGTATTCTGTTAAAATACACCTTTCTTCTTTTTTCTATTTTGAAAAGTACCCTTTCATTTTGGTAGGGTGTTTAGAGATTACTTTTTCAAAATGAAAAAAATATTGCATTGATTACAAGCTAATTATCAGAATCCTTTTCATTTTGGCATACTCTTGGCTATGAGGGGAACATACAAAATAATTCATGAGTTATGGAAGAGTACATTTCAGATAACAGTCTGTATATTCGGAGTAAGAATAATAGCATGATTAACCGGAAGATGATAGGGCGCGTGCTGGGTATGTTGCTATTCATCGAATTGGGGATGTTCTTACTTTGTGCCGGAGTGTCGGCTGGTTACGGGGAAAGTGATTATAAATACTTTCTTTACACCTGTATCATCAATGCTGTGGTAGGCGGATTGTTACTGCTCTACGGACGGGGAGCGGAGAATAAGATGAGCCGGAGAGACGGATATTGTGTGGTCACTCTTTCATGGGTGTTTTTTACCTTTTTCGGCATGCTTCCTTTTTATTTTAGCGGAAGCTTGATACGATAACCAATGCCTTTTTCGAAACCATGTCCGGGTTTACCACTACAGGAGCTACTATTCTCGATGATATTGAATCCCTTTCCCACGGTATGCTTTTCTGGCGAAGCCTGACGCAGTGGATCGGTGGTTTGGGGATTGTGTTTTTCACGATTGCCATTCTTCCTATCTTTACCACGGGAGGAGTGCAACTCTTCTCTGCTGAATCTACGGGAGTGACGCACGACGTACCCATCCGAAAATCAATGTCATGGCCAAGTGGTTG
>ENA-OQDE01000934-OQDE01000934.1-human-gut-metagenome-genome-assembly--contig:-NODE-934-length-13734-cov-3.038583_pt1 | contig 13734 bp, 19 predicted proteins | sample MGYA00242768_ERZ504595 | MGnify/ENA primary metagenome ERZ504595 (study PRJEB26092, sample SAMD00036307) | human gut metagenome | host: Homo sapiens | study: EMG produced TPA metagenomics assembly of...
TGAAACAGACTAATAAACTGCCTGATCAGGCAAATACTTATTACGGGGGTAAATATGATAAACACATTTATCGGCCGGTAAGGATAATTTTTACCGGCAGATGCTTAAACTGACGATTCCGATCATTATCCAGAATCTGCTCAGTGCAGCGGTTAACTCCGCAGATGTAATTATGCTTAATTATGTGGGACAGTCTGCGATTTCTGCGGTGTCTCTGGCTGCCAATTACTCCAATATCCTGTTTATGGTATATTATGGACTTGGTACAGGCGCATCTCTTCTGTGTGCGCAGTATTTCGGAAAAAATAATATGCAGGCTATTCATGCGATCGAGGGAATTGCCCTCCGCTTTTCTATCATAATCTCGGGAATCGTAGCACTGATCGCATTTACCGCTCCTCAGCTTATGATGAAGATTTTTACTTCTGATCAGGAACTGATCTCTATCGGTTCCTCTTATCTGAGGATTATGGGAATTACATATCTCTGCTGGGGAATTACAGAGGTTTATCTGGCGATTTTGCGCAGCATCGGACGCGTAACGATCAGTATGGCATTGAATATGCTGGCTTTTATACTGAATATTATCCTGAATGCCACTTTTATCTTCGGGCTTTTCGGCGCACCGAAGCTGGGGGCTACAGGTGTTGCCATTGCAACTGCTGCTTCCAGACTGATCGAACTGGCAGCATGCGTGATCGTTTCTTTCCTGAGCAAAGATGTTAAATTGAACCTGACCTTTATGTTTATCCGCAGTAAGGTGCTGTTTGGCGACTTCGTCCGGCTGTCACTTCCCGCTCTTGGAAATGACGTTTCCTGGAGTGTTGCTTTCTCCATGTACTCTGTAATCCTGGGACACCTCGGAACAGATGCCGTCGCAGCCAACTCTCTGGTTACGGTTGTCCGCAATATCGGTTCTGTGTTCTGCTTTGCAATTGCCAGTGCGGGAACGATTCTTCTTGGAAATGTTATGGGAAAAGGGGATCTGGAGAAATCGAAGGTGTATGCCTCCAGAATGCTGAAGATGACCATTATAGCCGGTGCCATTGGCGGTGTGATCGTATTTGCCATCACTCCTCTGGTTCTGAGATTTGCATCCTTAAGTGACGGCGCAATGCATTATCTGAAGTATATGCTGCTTATCAATACCTATTATATTATGGGTTCTGCTGTAAACACAGCCCTGATCGCCGGTGTATTCCGCGCAGGAGGTGACACGAAGTTCGGGCTGATCTGCGATACCATTGATATGTGGGTATATGCGGTACCTTTGGGATTTTTTGCGGCCTTTGTCCTGAAGCTTCCGGTATTGTGGGTCTACTTCCTGCTATGTACAGATGAGTTTGTGAAATGGCCATGGGTATTCCATCATTACCGCCAGGGGAAATGGGCACAGAATATTACAAGGGAGGATCTGTTTGAGCAGAAAGCTTCCTGAGATATCATTTTAACCGAATCAAGTAAGTCCCCTGCGGAGGATTCCCACTTATTATCCCAAACAAACAATAGTACGTAAAAACAGCAGGTCTGCTCATTTTCTGAACATTCCTGCTGTTTTATGTCTGCAGATTTTCTTTCCGGATCCCTGCAGACATCCATTTTCGGTTTATAAAAAATGCTTACAGATTATAATGTATTCAGGTCGATTCTGTAATCGTCAGAGCCCTGTCCGTCTACTGTGTAGTAAGCGGCTTTCTGCTCAACATTTACATAAACGCTGATTTCTTTTCCTTCGATGCCTTTGTCTTTGATGTCTTTTTGATTGCTTCCTCGATGGAGCTCATTGTAACTGCGAAACCAGGTAATTCGATAGTTGTTTCTGCGAATTTTTTGATGTCGATATTTTTAGCCACTTCTTTTACTGCTTTCTTTACAGTTTCTTTTGCTTCTTCTACAACCGGAGCCTTCGCAATATCAGCTGCAGCGTCTTTTGCTTCTTCAATTACTTCTGAAGCCTTTACAGTTGTTTTCTCAACTGTCTCTTTGACTGCTTCTGCAGCCTTTGTTGTTGCTTCTTTAATAGTTTCCTTTGCTCTTGAAGTTGTTCTTTTTCTCATAATAATCTCCTATTCCAACTGATTGGTCTAGAGCGTGTCGCTCTAACAGTTTCCTGTGTAACCGTACCACAAATTCCAGACAATGTCAAATTTTTATCAAATTTTGTCCTACTCAACATTTTTTAAGGCTTCATCCATAGGAACCTTCTTCACTCTCCGAAATTCCAGCAAGGCCACGATTCCGTATGTAATGATTCCTGCTGCAAACATCTGCACATAGATCATCGGGTCGATCCAGAGCGTAATCCAGCCGGAAATGCTTGACAGCATCATCTCCCTGAACAGAACCTTCATAACCGCCGTTTCTATTGGAAGACTGACAAGCAGACAGAGCACTACTACCATTGAAGTAGACAGAATGTACAGCCTGCTGATCTCGCCATTTGTATAGCCCAGGATTTTTACCATTGAGATAGACTGGGCATTTTTTCGATAATGATCTTGGAAAGAAGATAGATCAGTACCATATAGATCACAATAGCAAATCCATTTACCATTCCCATCATACTTCCCATAGATACATCCAGCTGTCTGGAAATCTTGGTCAGTGCATCCAGGTCCACCACTGACCCAATATATTTGTCTTTGATATCTGTAATCCTGGTATCAGAAAAATAGCCGCTGTAATAATCTTCTCCCAGATCAAAGGTTTCGTTCAGCTGAGTTCTGGTCATAAATACACACAGGCCTGCCGTATAATCATAAATTCCTGTTACCTTAAAAGAATACTGTTCCTTTTCATACTTTTCCTTCAGGGTAATGGTATCTCCGGGATGAATCCCATATTTGTCCGCATAAGCACTGGAAATATAGATTCCTTTATCAAGATCAGCCTTTACATATCTGCTGTCCGGCTCGATTCCATACAAAAGAACCTCCTCGCTCTTATACTTTCCGGGAAGAGTATTTAAAGAATATGCTGAAAACTCTTCTGCATCTTCATTCTTTGTTTCCGCAGACATATAGAATTCCAGTATAGAAAACAGACTGTCAATTTGTTTCCACTGGCTGCACTTACCGGAACCTGAAGCATATACTGATATTTTGCCAGCATATTATTCTGGATTTCCACCTGATAATGAGATAAGGCCGAAGGAAGGAGTAATCCAAACATCAACAGCAGGTTGGCAAAGATAATCCCGATAAACAGTACCAGATAATTGCTCATATTCTGAAAGATCACACGAAGGCGAAATCTGGAAAAGATTTTTATAACAGGGCTTAAATAAATTGCTTTTTTCTTCTTTCTGCCTGAAAGATCCCTGCGCAGGAATTTCAGCGGGGAAAGACGCAATTTGTGTCGGAGAACTCCATAATTCACCACCAGCATAATGATCACCGGAACTACTGTTGTAAGCAGAAAAGCTTCTGCGCTCCATACGGTCACATAGGTAGGCAGGCTATAGCTGCATAATACATTCCTGCACATACATTTTTAAATACTGTATATCCCAGAATATTTCCCACCAGCTCCCACCAGTGTAACAAGGACAGGCAGTGCCATATAGTGCCGGATCAGTTCTCTCCTGGTATAGCCGGAAGCTCTGAGTGTGCCGATCACCCCTGATTCCCTGCGAATCGTATTACTGATGGTAATTCCGAATACGAAAGCCATAATGACAATTACAATGTATAACAATATAATCATCATAGCCTTGTCACTTCCCATATCATCTCCGGTAAAGGTGATGGCCTGATTCAGATATCTGGGTACAAAAGCTTCCAGGGTAACGATTTCCCCTATATTTTCCATCAGTCTTCTGAAACGTCCTTTTCCTCTTTTTCTGTTTTGGGCTGTTTGTCATAGATCCAGGAATAATTGTACTGGAGCTTATCCTGATCCAGGGTATCAAACTCCTCCGGTGTTACCACAGAAACTCCGAATTTCACAGAATCAAACATGGAATCATTATTATTCTGAAAAAGACAGCTGTAATCAGACAGAGCCACAAGCCCTGTAATCTTCCAGGTCTGCTTACCGCTCTGGCTCTTCAAGGTGTCTCCCACCTTCAGTTCATTATTGTCTGCATACATACGGTCAATTGCAATTTCCCCTGTTGCTTTGGGAAATTCTCCCTGCATCAGACATACTCCATTGATTTCTGTCCTGTTTTTGAAAAAGCGCATGGTACTTCCATTATCCAGAAGTTCTTCAATATAGAAATTTTCATACAGCTTTATTCCCAGATTCTGGATTTCTTCTTTCTGGCTTTTATATATCTGCTGATTGGTACGGAATTTCGTTTTCTATATTGTATTTGTCAAATCCATCATTATAAGCAACAATCATACTTCCGTCAGCCACCAGAAATCCGGAAACCATTCCTATGGTCAATACCATCAAAATAAAGACCACCAGATATTTTCCCAGTTCCCCCTTCAGTTCTCTGGGCAGACGTTTGCGTAAAGGATTTTTCATAAATAACTCCTTTCCTTTGTCATAGGCAAAAACCCACTGCCTTTAGGCGGTGGGAGGAGCCTTGTAAATTATTATCCAATATGCTACAATAACCGTAGCAGTTTTTAAAGAGAAAACCGTTAGATGTGCTGCTCATCAAAGACACTCTTTTGTGCATTGACAAGATATGAGGTTGCAATACAAAACTCGCGTATTGCGTAAAATCTTACCCGTAAAAGAATGTTTGCTGTATAGCATGGGAAGTTTAGTACCTGATACAGTTACAAGGTAGCAATACCTATTGGGGATAAAAGGTCGGAGGCGTAAGCCGTTACTACGACTGGGCAGTTACAAGCCCATTACCTTTAGGTGATGGGTAGTTGACCATATGCCTCCTTACCAGTCCAACTCTGCTGCCGGAATCTTATGTTCATTCAAATAATTTTTACGGATCATGCCGTCACGGAGCTTCACCACCCGGTCAGCCATATCTTTGATAGCATCGTTATGCGTTACCATGACGATGGTGTTGCCGTATTTCTGGTTTACCGTCTCGATCAGCTTCAGGATTTCCTTGGAGGTCTTATAATCCAGTGCTCCTGTAGGCTCATCGCAGAGAAGAATGTCCGGATTCTTTACAATGGCACGGCCGATAGCAGTCCTCTGCTGCTGACCGCCGGAAAGCTGGTTGGGAAGCTTTCTCTGGTGCTCATAGATTCCCAGCGTATGGAGCAGTTCATCTACATCCAGCGGCTTATCACTGAGATAGGCTCCCACCTCTATATTCTCCCGCACTGTAAGATTTGGGATCAGATTATACATCTGAAAAATATATCCCAGATGCTTACGTCTGTACAAAGACAGTTTCTTCTCCGACATATCTGCCAGACGTTCCCCGTCTATGACCAGATTTCCCTCATCCGCACTGTCAATCCCACCGATAATATTCAGAAGCGTGGACTTACCGGAACCGGACGGTCCCAGAAGCACACAAAACTCCCCTCTCTCAATGTCAAGATCCAGCCCCTTCAGCACATCCACCGGCTGTCCCCCTGCACCAAAAGACTTCTTAATACCCTGTATCTGCAGAAACATTTTTTCATTCCTCCCTCATATCCACTTTCTGTGGAGCAAATTTCTTTCATATAGCACTGCTGTTTCATAGCAGTGTTATACTTCACTAACTTTAGGTTAGTATAAACTTACTTTATTGTCAACTGATTTTCGTAGTTTCGTAAAATTTTATGGATATAAACCATATTTCTGCGCATCCCTTATGACCTTTTTTCTTATCTGTTTTTAATATCTGGCTTCCACAAATTTGGGGTAACTCATCACTACTACACTATTCGCCCCAGCATAGCCAGGGATTAACTCTTTCATTTGTATGAAACCAAGTCTGAACCGCAGAAAAAGATTGGATAGTTCTTTAGTATGCCCTGTCCTGTTTATAGTTTTGAATATCAAAATATATTGACTTTTCTTTTTTACCTTGTTATATTTTTTTCTGAAGTAACTGCTGTCCGGCAGTCTGAAAAACAGCAGGCTGCCGTCAAGAAAGGAATTATCCATGAACACTCTCAGAAAAATATATTGCAGGGCTTTCCAAAAGGCTTTTCACATTGCAATTCCCTTTTTACCTTACAGAAAACCCAAAATCGCAGGAAGTGTCAGAGAACTTCCCGAAATCATCATGCGCCACAAATGCACCCATGTTCTGATCATTACAGATGGCGGTATCATGACGCTTGGACTTACCAGAAGACTGGAAAAAGCTTTAAAGGAGGCCGGTATCCCCTATACCATTTATGACAAAACAGTTGCCAACCCTACTACTGTCAATGTCCGCGAGGCGTTGGAGCTTTACCATAAAGAAGGCTGTGATGCCATCATCGGTTTCGGCGGCGGTTCCAGCATGGACTGTGCCAAGCAGTCGGTGCCTGTGCGGTCAAACCCAATCAGTCTCTGGCTCAGATGAAGGGAATCCTGAAGGTGCATAAGAAGCTTCCCCTTCTCATGGCAGTTCCAACCACTGCCGGAACAGGAAGTGAGACCACTCTCGCCGCTGTGATCACAGATGCAGACACCAGATATAAATACGCAATCAACGATTTCCCGCTGATTCCCCGCTATGCAGTGCTTGATCCAAGGTTACCTTAAGCCTGCCCCATTTATCACCGCAACTACAGGTATGGATGCCCTGACTCACGCAGTGGAGGCATATATCGGCAATTCCACCACCATTGATACACGCAGGGATGCATTAAAAGCGGTAAAACTGATTTTTGAAAATATAGACATTGCCTATGAGCATGGCGATAATATTCAGGCAAGACGAAATATGCTCCACGCCTCCTTCTATGCAGGCTGTGCTTTCACCAAATCCTATGTAGGATATGTTCATGCAGTCGCTCACTCTCTGGGTGGACAGTACAACGTTCCCCATGGACTTGCCAATGCCATTCTGCTGCCGCTGGTACTTCGGGAATATGGCTCCTGCATTGACAAAAGCTCCACAGACTTGCCATTGCAGCAGGACTTGCAGACAAAATACGCCGGACCATGAAGCAGCAGAGCTTTTTATCCGGGCAATTGAAGAGATGAAAGAGCGATTTGGAATCGTAAATATTGTAAAAGAAATTCAGGAAACAGATATCCTCAAGCTTGCCCATTATGCAGATAAAGAGGCCAATCCTCTGTATCCTGTGCCGAAGCTTATGGATGCCTCCGAACTGGAGAAATTTTATTACATGCTGATGTCTCTGACTTCAAAGGAAAATACCTCAGAAGCTGAGAAGTAACTGTTAATATTCTTCTATCCTGCAAAGCGTTTTTTATAAAAATATCAAAATACAGGAACCTGCAGACTCTCAATAGTTACCTGATATCTATATTATATAAGGAAATAATGTATTATGACAGAAACAGAAATTAAAGAAATCGTTCAGAAACAACGCAGCTATTTTTACACAGGTGTCACTTTACCGGTAGAAAAAAGGCTGGATGCCTTAAAAAAATTAAAGACCTGTATTCAGAAATATGAACCACTAATCAACGAAGCATTGAAACGTGACCTTGGAAAAAGTAACTTTGAATCCTATATGTGTGAAGTGGGACTTGTGCTCTCAGAACTCAGCTACATGATCCGCCATACACCTTCCTATGCAAAAGAAAAAACAGTACTGACTCCCCTTGCCCAGTTCGCTTCCAGAAGCTATAAGAAGCCATCTCCTTATGGTGTTGTCCTGGTTATGAGCCATGGAATTATCCTTTCCTGCTCACCATTGATCCGCTGATCGATGCGATTGCAGCCGGAAATACAGTTGTACTGAAACCAAGTGCCTACTCTCCTCACACCAGCCGGGTGATTGAAACCATTATCACCGAATGTTTTGATTCCCAGTATGTGGCTGTGGTAAACGGCGGACGTGCGGAAAATAACACTCTTCTCAATGAACATTTTGACTATATTTTCTTTACAGGAAGCAGCATGTTGGCAGGGAAGTAATGGCAAAAGCATCTGTACATCTGACCCCGGTTACCCTGGAACTGGGCGGTAAAAGCCCCTGCATTGTAGAGAAAAGTGCCAACCTGAAACTTGCAGCCAGAAGAATTGTATTTGGAAAATATCTCAACTGTGGTCAGACCTGTGTAGCACCTGATTATATTTACTGTGACAGAGAAATCAAGGATGAACTGATCCGACAGATCCAGAAACAGATCAGGAAACAGTTTGGTTCCACACCTCTGAATAATAAAAATTATGGGAAAATTATTAATGAAAAACACTTTACTCGTATCTGCAATCTGATCGATCCCAGCAAGGTAGTCTACGGCGGTGACAGCAATCCGGAAGCTCTTCAGATCGCTCCTACTGTTATGAACAATGTAACCTTCGAGGATGCAGTAATGCAGGAGGAAATCTTCGGTCCTGTTCTTCCTGTGCTGGCCTATGATTCTCTGGATGAGGCCATCGAAAAGGTCAACTCCATGGCACATCCTCTGGCACTATATATCTTCACCTCCGACAAAGAAGCTGCGGAAAAAGTTACTTCCCACTGTGGATTCGGAGGCGGATGTGTCAATGACACCATCATCCACCTGGCAACCAGTGAGATGGGATTTGGCGGCTTTGGCGAAAGCGGAATGGGTTCCTACCATGGCAAAGACGGTTTTCATACCTTCTCCCACTATAAGAGTATTGTAGACAAAAAACATGGCTGGATCTGCCAATGAGATACCAGCCATATAGAAAAATTTATGAAAAATTATTGAGGAAGTTCCTGAAATAAGGAACTTCTCAGGATTGATTCCCCTTATCAGCTCTGCTGACCAGTTGATTACGAATTTCCTGCATCCGGTTATCCAACTGAGCACTCTGGGTGGCACACGCCAGAAGCTCCTCCTGCAATTGCTGTGCCTGATCTGCCGGGATATCTTTTTTATAGCGAAGCTTATGTTCCAGACTTGCCCAGAAATCCATGGCAATAGTTCGAAACTGGACTTCCACATTTACCATTTTTTGTTTTTCTGCAGAAAGATAGGCACCTGCACGATCAGATGCAGGCTTCTGTAACCACTGGGTTTTGGATTTTTTATATAATCTTTTTTCTCGATCAGTACAATATCATCCTGACGCAGAAAGCTGTCTGCCAGCTCATAGATATCCTCCGGAAAAGAACAGATTACCCGGACACCTGCGATATCCTTGATATTTTCTTCTATAGCAGTTAAAGACATGGGAATATTTTTTCTGCGTATTTTCCGCACAATACTGTCATAAGATTTAATTCTGGTTTTAATACCTTCGATAGGATTTTTATCATATTCCAGGGAATACTCCTGATTCAGCACTCTGAATTTTGTCTCAATCTCCATGACAGCACACTGATAGTAAGACATCAGCAGATCAAAGGGCCTTTTATTTTTCTGGATCATTTCCAGAAATTCTTCAGACAGCAGACTCCTGCGGATCAGCTCGTCCTTTCTGGCTTCTATACGGTTTTTTCGTTCCGACATAATTTCTTCAAAATTTTTCAAATGTTCATCCCCCTCTTACGGTTTTGTATAATTACTATAGCAATCCTCGTAAATAGTGCATTTAATAGGCTCGCTATAAACTGTCCACTTTTTTCAGCAGCAATAAATCAAAGACTATTATAACACAATTCCCGCAAAGAGTAACCATTCTCGTTACTGTTTATTCCATTCTCGGTAACGTCTCAGTAACGCAACCAGTAAACAATAACCCATTCTTCTTTTCTTCACAAAACACTTGTTCTTTATCATCAAACATGGTATTCTTATTTTGCTGCAGACTGTTATCGTAATTCAGGAAAATACCGTAACACCAGCCATTTCATTACTTACAGTATTTTCCTGAATTTCTATAAATGGTATGTTGCAGATATAATATATTGCAAATATGCACTACATCTATAGCAATCCTCTTAAATGTATCATTTACGAGGACTGCTATACAATTTTATATAATACAGGAGACTCAACACATGGATGGATATGAATTTGAATATCAATGTGCAAAGATACTAAAGCGAAAGCATTTTTCTAAAATAAAAGTAACCCAAAGCTCCGGAGACCAGGGAATCGATATCATTGCTTTCAAACATCGAAAAAAATATGGGATACAATGTAAATATTACACCCATCCCGTTGGAAATAAAGCTGTTCAGGAAGCCTATGCAGGTGCAAACTTCTACGACTGCGATAAAGCTGTTGTAATGACAAACATAACCTTTACAAAGTCAGCAACCCAGCTTGCACAGAAACTGGATGTTGAACTATGGCCCAACTGCCCTGTTACACCTTTTTACAGTTTACCGTTTAAGATCATGAGTTCATTAAATGCAGTGCTTTTTCTTTACGCAGTGCTCGCATTTCTCTCCCTGAAACCTGAATTTGATTTTATTCATCTTCCCTTTGTTCCTGATACCCTGACGCTGATCATCATTCTTACAGCTTCTATTTCCGGTATCTTCGGCTGGAGTTTTTTTCTGTGTAATCTCATCGCTGCAGGCACATACCTTTATCTTGCATTTCATACACTCATTCTGCCGACATATGCAGAAACAGGCAGCTGCACAAATATACACATGCTCTCCCTGATTCCGGCAGGCGTATATCTGCTTCATGCAGGATGGATAAAAATCAGGAAATAAAAGTCTTATGAATAACTATTATAATGCTCAGTTTCTTAATTTGCCAAAAAGCATCCCTGCTCGTGAGAACAAAGCACTCCTACTGCCTGTAAATAGGCATAGATGACCGTTGTTCCCATGAACTTCATGCCACGTTTTTTCAAATCTTTTGATATACGGTCAGACAGTTCCGAACTTGTCCGGCCGGTTTCATAAACTACTTTGCCATCTGTCCAATGCCAGATATAGCCCGAAAAGCTGCCGTACTCCTTCTGAATTTCCAGGAATGTCCATGCATTGGTAACGGCAGCCTGTATTTTCAGGCGGTTTCGTATGATGCCGGGATTACTCCGCAGTGCTTCCAGCTTGTCCTCAGTGTAAGCGCTGACTTTCTCCGGATTGAAGTTGTCAAAAGCCTCGCGAAAAGCATCTCGCTTGTTCAGAACACATTCCCAGGACAGGCCCGCCTGAAAGCACTCCAATATCAGCATTTCAAAGAGCTTCCGGTCATCATGCACCGGAATGCCCCACTCCTCATCGTGATAACGAATGTAACGCTCATTTCTCGGATTTGCCCAGCGGCATCGTATCTTGCCATCTGCCCACTTCATTCATATTCCGCCTTTCCAAAGTTTATTTTACCACAATATTGAATATCCAAGGTTTATCTCGTCGACAAGCACTTTCGTTCTGATCTACTGACAAATTTACGCAGCAATGGCATTGGCATTAACCTGCTCTATGGTTTTTCTGATCCCCAGCCATACATTTAAGTCTGTAAATATGTCCACAATACTGCCCTGGTCCGTAAAAGGTGATTCCTGAAGAACCGAGAGATCCTTCAGCATCCCATTATGTACAATATATTCCACAATCTGATTCACAAAATAATCTGTCTGCTGTCCAGGCAGGTATCATCCAGATATTGTGCAAAGGCAGCCTTAGCAGCATTCATGTCAAGCCCTACAATCTCACGCACAAATTCTCCAAGCGGTTTCTGTCCGTATTCTGCCTCATAATCCTGTTTGGTTCCCACTTCACTCCACAGAATTTTTTCCAGCGTTCTCATGTCATTATTGTCTAAAGGAATATTGGTTTTTAGCTTCGCTATCACTGCATTGTCCTGATGTTGGCGTACATAATATTCTGCTTTTGCCTTATAATTTTTCAGATCATCATTTTCCAGTTCTGAATCCTTCCACTCCATGTTGAGAATCTCATCATCAAGTTTGTGTCATAGATCATTCTGTCTGCATCCGGAATATATTTCATCAGATCGCGGAGATTTTCTCTGATATGCTCAAATTCAGGAATCCCTGCATTGTCCAGATATCCTCCGTGAAGGATTTTATCTATCAGTCTGCCTGCATCATAATTCCGGAATATTAGAAATTCCTGCCAGTGCAGAAACCTTCTTCAGCAGGTCCTTTCGACCACGTCCATATTTCTTTTCTGCCAGATACGCCAGTTCAATTCCATACAGAAGAGCATCAAAACGCAAAGCTTTCGCATCATCATTTTCAGGTCTGATCAATGGAGATAATTCGTCCCGCACTGCCAGAGTGTCCTCATAAGTAAGAACCTTATAATTTTCTTCAACAGCATAAATATCCACATATTTTAAGTGCTGACGCACCGCAAAATTTTCTCGGTTTAACTCCTGCACCTTTCCAGCCATATGCTCTACCAGAGATTTACGATAGGTAATCAATCGTTCTGTCTGATAAGCGGCTCCCTGCAATTTATAGGCAATCTCAAATTCCAGTTGAAAAATTGCTCCCTGAAGTGCGATCATATTTGCAGTGGCACGTCCTTTATTCATGCGGAAGAACTCAAAATTTCCACAGAAATCAAAAATATAGAATTTCTGCTTATCCTCTCCATCCATCAGGCCGGGCACAAACGGGTACCTCGCCCGATCATCTGCCAGAATTTCGCCTTACTCATAACCTTTTTGAAAAATACCAGATTCAAAACTTCCGGCACATCAATTCCCGTATCCAGCATATCTACAGAGATTGCTATCTGAGGAAGCTTCTTTGAATCCGAAAACTCATCAATCGCACTCTGTGCATATTTCAGGCGATTATCAATCACCATGGCATATCCTGTCAGATGTGGATATTCTTTTCCGAACACCTCATATATTTTCTCTGCATGACGGTGATTTTTCGCAAAAATAATGGTCTTTCCAATCTTGTTTCCATAATCTATCTTTAATCCGTTCGTCATCAGGATATGTAAAACCTTCTTTATGGTGTCCTCATTAAAAAGCCATTCATTTAATGCTGCCGAGCCAATACTTTCCGGCATTTCACCGTTTTCATCCTCAAAGGTATCCTCATAGACTTCCTTATCTTCCGGAGATAATTCATCATATACAATTCCATGCTCTATAAATTTCAGTGTAGTCTCCACAGACATAAAGTCAACCAGATAACCATCCTTCACTGCCTGCGCAAGCTCATAGCCATAAGTAGGGACACCGTTCTCCAGTTCAAAGATTTCATAGGTATTTTTATCAATTTCATCTTTTGGAGTAGCTGTCAGCCCAATCAGCGGAGCGTCAAAATAATTAAAAATATCCCTGTATTTATTGTAAATGGAACGATGTGCTTCATCACAGATCACCAGATCAAAATGTCCGCAGGTAAACAACTTTCCCTCTTTGTCCTGAATCGTATCTATACAGTTTATCATGGTCTGATAAGTAGAAAAAACACAATGAGCTGCATAGTTATCTTTCTCTTCGCACAAATTTGTAACAGATAAATCCGGCAGCAAATTGACAAAGCTTCGCTTAGCCTGTGTTACCAGTGAATTACGATCTGCCAGGAAAAGAATATTTTTTACCCATCCCTGCTCTGACAATACCTTGCAAAGTGCAATAACTGTACGTGTCTTTCCCGAACCTGTAGCCATAACAAGGAGAGCTTTTCTGCGATTTCTGGTGTCAAAACTGTCACAGACAGCCTTAATCGCAGCCTCCTGATAATATCGTCCTGCTATATTTTTATCTATGGAAATCTGTCCCAGACCTGAGCGCATCTGTCTGAGATTAAACAATTTTTCCAGATCCCGTTTGGAATAAATTGCTGCAATTTTTCTCTCCGGATACTGG
>ENA-OQDE01000935-OQDE01000935.1-human-gut-metagenome-genome-assembly--contig:-NODE-935-length-13710-cov-1.811603_pt1 | contig 13710 bp, 18 predicted proteins | sample MGYA00242768_ERZ504595 | MGnify/ENA primary metagenome ERZ504595 (study PRJEB26092, sample SAMD00036307) | human gut metagenome | host: Homo sapiens | study: EMG produced TPA metagenomics assembly of...
CGACGAGCTTCCTCGCAGCTGCAGCCTCGGCGTTCGCCAGAGCCTCCTGCATGGTATCCTCGGGAATGCTGGACAACGCTTCGCGCGTCTCGTCGCGCAGCTCTCGATAGCCTTCGTCAGTAGCCGCAGGCAACGGGGGTTCTTTGATCTGGACGAGGTTCTGAGCGATATCCGACGCTGTAACCCCTGAAACGGGCTTGCCTGACAGCGCGGCGATGGCGGCTTTCGCTGCAGCCAGGCGTGCTTCGGGAGTCTGCGGAGCAGGCGCAGGAGGCTTCACGTTAGCGGCTTCGTACACCAGCTGCGCGCCTTCAGGAACCAACCCCGCCTTGCGCGCCGCATCTTCTCCGTGGATCGCAGCATCGGCGTTCGCGGCCAGCTCGGCTTCGCTCACACGGCCTCGGCCTACACGGCGTGCGACTTCCAGCATCACAGCCGTGCCCGCGGCGTTGCAGTTCGCTCCTTCGTTATACGAAGCCAGCTTGTGCAGCAGTGCGAACACCAGGGGCAAAGCAACCAGAACCAGCGCGATGCACGCCAGTACGTTCAACACGATGGCGGTAGCGCCTTCGGCGTTGAGGAATACCACGTTACGAACGATCAGCAGCACTGGCAGGAATACCATGGCGCCGAACGTAGCCCATTGCAGGATGGGAAGAATCGAGAGCAGCGGGCCGTTGAGCTCGGCGTTCACCTTGCCGCTGTCGTAGCGCGATACCACGATCACCTTGCGCCGACGCGATCCGCCCGTTTCGGCCGAGTAGCCGGCTCGTACTTCGCCACGACATTCTGGCTGACACCTCGTGCGAAAGCGCGGGACAGCACGGTCGGTTGAACACCTCGGCGGCGAACAGGAGAGCCGCTAACAGCGTGACCACGATGGACACTACACCCGCCGCTGGCAAAAACAGTGCAAGAATAGTGACTACCAGCGTAGCCGCGCAGCAGATAACGCGCGGGGCTTCGGCTCCGGGAGCTCCGCTGAAATCTTCTATGATTGCGGAAAGACCCGCATCCTTCTGCATCTGCTCGGTAATGTACAACGCCGCTTGCTGCTCTTCTTCAGTCCCCGCAGGACGAGGTCCGATTTCCTGTGATAGATATGCGACGTGATCTAGTATGTCCGGCATACTCTTTTGCCTTTCGTTGATGATTCTACAAGGCACACATAATGCAAGTATACGCTATTTGCTCTCCGCACCCAAATAATCACTAATAAAAGCGTCTGCGCTGCGCGCTTGTAAACGTGCTGTTGAATAGGCCTTTGCAACATCCGCCGTGGCTTCTGCGAAGGCTTCGTCGATGATGACTGCAGGATCTTCGGGAAGCGATTTCGCAAGCACCGCCGCTTCGGCATCGGCGATGTTGTAAGCATTGTTCTGAGCCGTGGCTTCTTCCTTGTTCTTTGCCAGAATCGCATCGTCCGACGCGATGGCGTAACCAAGCGATTCCTGACGCTTGCCAATATAATCGAAGTACTGCGAGAAATCAGCCGACGCATACGTCGATTGAACGTCCGAAAAAGCCTGATAAGCCTCATCGAAGGCAGCCAGCGCTTCTTTCGTCTTGTTCTTAGACGCCTCGACGTTTTCAGCCGTCGTCTCGGTGACCAGCTGAGCGGCCTGGCGCGCCAAATCGTCGCCTTTCAAAACGGTTTTCCAAGCACGATCCACCTGCTCGGCGGCGAGCTGAGCCTCCGTCGCGGCGTTCATGAGAAGCTGGCCCTGTTCGACAAGCGTGTAGCGCGCTGCGATCGCCGCTACCGTTTGGTTCGCAGCCTCCTTCTCGCGAGCACCGTTCAGCTCCAGCGAGACAGTGCGCGCTTTTTCATCAGCATCCTGCAGCTTTCCTTCGACATCCTCGAGCTGCGCTTGAATATCAACACGCTGCTCATCGCTTCCATCAGCAAAAGGATTCTTCACTACCTCATCGAGCTTTTCTATGGTCTCGTCAGCCTCTTTGACGAGCAGCAACGCATCGTCAAGTACCGCAACGTGTCCTTGTTGGGTTTGATAATCGCGATAGAGGTACACGCCTCCCGCACTCAACAGGCCGGCGCTCACCACCACGACCACCGCAATCGCAAGCCATTTGCTCAGACGACGCCGCGCTTTGCGGAGGGCTATCTCTTCTTCGGGAGAGCGTTTTGGTTTGACAGGGCAACCGCTAAGGCCGTGGAAGGGTTTTTCTCCGTCGAGCCGGACGAACGCGGCGGCGGAGCAATCATTCCAAGCTTCGACGTCGGTCCACTATCATCAACCGACACGAAACCGCCAGTTGAAAGCGGCAATCCACGTTCCTTGGTCGGCGTGGGAGCAGGCTTTTTCCGCTTGCCCGGAAGAGTGAAGAGCGAGATGCGGCCTGGCCTGTGCTTCAGGCCGTCGTCATCGCCTTCCAGCGCGTTCTTTGCCGCGTCGAGCACGCTGAACGATATCTCGTTCGACGTGCCGCGCGTATGCCTTTTGATATGCGCGGCACGCGTTATCTTGTCTTCCCTCTTACCCATTCGTACCAGCCGGATCGCCTTGCGTTACCCGTTGTTGGAGCGCTCGAGATCGGTACAATCTCAGCCGCCGTCATCACCTTGATGGTCCTGCTCGGAAGGGAATTAAGGAACGCTTTGCCGTAGCTTTTCGTCAACAAGCGACGATCGGCGAGAATAAGCACGCCCGTATCATCAGCTTTCCTGATAAGTCGACCAGCAGCCTGTTTCGTCTCAAGGACGGCGCGGGTAGCACGTAGCGCCTCCACGCCTGATCGTCGCGAGCCGCCCGTTCGCACGACAAAGGATCGGTCGGCTTCGCGAAGGGCAGCTTGGGAATGACGACCCCTTTGAGCGTAGCGCCCGGAGCATCGAATCCCTCCCAAAAGCTTTTGAGAGCGAAGAGCGAAAGATGCTCGTCCGCCAGAAATCATCGCGCAAACCTTTTACCGACACACCCCATTTTTGACACACGACGCGCAGGTCATCGACTTTGAGTTGGGGTTGTACCTCGTCAAAGCAACGCTCCATCTCGCGACGGTTCGTGAACAAGGTCAGCATCGAGCCGTTCTGCGCGCGGTGAACGTCCACCAGCAGGCGCTGCAGCGCGGCAAGATACGCGGCTTCGTTCGGTTCCGGCATATCGCTGGCCACGTACACTGTCATATGAGCGTCGAAATCATAGCTTGAATCCAGCTTGCACATCTGACAGGTCGAATGCTCCGAAGCGTTCAATCCCAGGGCGCTTTCGAATGCGTCGAATTTATCGTCCACCGCCAACGTGGCGGACGCGAACACCGTCGAGTGCGTGCGCTCGAACAACGTCTCGTTCATCACTTCGCCCACGTTGATCAGCAGCGCTTCCAGCTTTTCCGCGACGCGATCTTTCTTGCGACTCAAAGTGGCCGCATAGGCATACGTTTCCGGAGCCCTGTCCAAGATGATGTCGGCGGCGTTCATCTGGTCTTTGAGCTCCATCGCGGTCGATGCTATCTCGCGCTGGATCTCTGCCGCGCCTTCGAGCTCTTCCAGATATCCCACGAGCTCCTGACACACGCGCACCAGCTTCTCCGCTGCTTCGGTCATCGCTCGACCATAGCTTGCTACCTGGGCAAACGTTGCGCTGGAACGCACATCTGAATTGATCCACAGCTCGACGATCTCGTAGCCTTTTCCTTTTTTGTTCTGATCGAAGAACAGAAGGTCCTTGAGGTGAGCGGAGAATTCCCGCGCAGCATCAGCGTAGGCCTTGCCCGCAGAGCGCGCCTTGCCGGTAAGGGCGTAGAACAGCGAAGAACCCTCTTCCATGCCGGGCACCACCACACGGCGCTCGGCACGCACGAACACGTTACGGGAAGCCTCATCGGCACCGACACGGTTGGCCAGGCGCGTTATATCCTCGGCCGAAAGCGACAACGAGAAGGCCCGACGAGCTTCGGCTTCGGCCCCATGGGCCTCATCCACCACCCAATAGCGGATCGGCGGCAGCAATCCACCATCTGCTACGAGATCGCAGAACAGCAAACTATGGTTGGTTACCACGATATCGGCCGCCTCGGCGCGGCGGCGCGAACCGTGCACAAAGCATGAAGTACCGAAATAAGGACACTTACGCCGTAGACAATCGTTCGCCGTCGTGGTGATAAGACGACGAGGCAACACGCGATAGTCGATCTTCAAGCTGTCCATGTCATCGTATTCAGTCTGCTCGATAAACGACAGCAAGGCGGCAAGGGAGGGAGCCTGGGTCTGCTCTTTGTTGCCGAACAGCTTCGTCTGCGCTCCTTCCTCGACGATATGGCCGATCTTACGCAAACAAGGATAGTGCGAGAAACCCTTGAGCGGAGCATACGTCAGAGACGGCCTGTCAGGGTCGGCCAACCGAAGCGCTTTTTCCAATGCAGGCAGCTCATGGTAAACCAACTGATCGAGCAGGGTATTAGTCTTCGTTGCAACGCCGACGGCTATATTGTTGGCCCGCGCCGTCAACGTGGCGGGAACCAGGTACGCCATGGACTTTCCAACGCCCGTTCCCGCTTCGACCAACAGGTTCTCCGAAGAAGAAAATGCCTTTCTCACTGCCTCTGCCATAGCGACCTGCTCTATGCGAGGCTCGAACTCTTCGTACAACGACCCCACGAGCCCGGTTTCCGAAAAGGCTTGAACGATATCCGCATCTGAAGGGAACGCAAGCGAGCGTTGCGGATCGGCCGCGATATCGTCGGCGTCCAGCTTCGCCGCGCGCTCCAGCTTGCCCAAGCGGTCACGACGAAGGGCGCGCAAAGAGAATCTCAAACTTGGTGTTTCACGTGAACATCTTGGTTCGCTTCCACCTCGTACTTTCGGGCGAACTGCTCGAATACCATCCTCGTCGACCACTCGTCAGGAGTCGCCATATGGGCGATCTCGCACACAAGCGCCGGCGGCATCGCGGCGACACCTGCAAGCAGGATGCGGAAGATGGCGCAGGTTGCCTCGACGTCGCATCGGCGCGATGTGTCGACAAAGGCGCGCCGAAAGCCCGTACAAGATCGAGCAAGCGATGCGATTTCATGCGGGGAAGCGCGATTCGCGCAAGATCGAGCGAATCGATCCAGGTATTCTCCAACAGGGGATAACCGCTGGGATGACGCGTGGTGAACGTACGATCGAACTCTGCGTTATGCGCGACCACCTTCGCATCGCCAATGAATTCCACAAGCTTGGCCAGTGCGTCGGCGGGAAGCGGAGCATCGGCCACATCGCTATCGTGGATATCGGTCAGGTGCGCGACATCTTCCGGAATGGGCTTTCCCGGGTTCACGAACGTGATGAACCATTCGACTATTTCGCCTTGTTCCATGCGAGCTGCAGCGATCTGCGTCAGCTCATCATGGTTGAAAGAGAAGCCGGTGGTCTCGGTGTCCAGAACCACGACGTTATGGTCGAGATCGCCGAAATCCATCGTCGCTGCGATTTCGGGAAGCGACGCATACCGGTCGCGGACGGCCTGGGAAGTGCCATCGCTTATGAAACTTTGCAGGGTATCCTGCGAGAGCATATTTTGTTTATCCATACCGTCCAGCCTATCATCTATCATGGGATCATACAAACTGTTACGCCGACGTTGACAAAAAGAACGGCTCAAAGGAGAGAACATGCAGGCTGAGCGTTACTTCGGTACGTACGCACGATTCAATACCCTTTCAAAGAAAGATGCTGCAATCCTGCTCGGAGCCGATAATCCTATAGGCGACGTGTTCGAGATCGTATTTCAAACCGACAACGGGGTGTCCACAGCTTGGATGAAAAACCGCTTCGGCGCGCTGATCGGATTTCTCGATGCTGAGCTTTCACGCCAGCTGAGCATTCTCGCCGCACGCGAGTGGAAACTGCAAGCCTTGTTGTCGTTCGTCGCGTTCACCGACCATCCCGAACCGGGCCACTACTGGGGCCAAGTCGCCATCATCTGCTACGATTCCAATCTCGATCAAGCTTTCAAGCCTTTCATAGCTACAACGGCGCAGCGTCTTTCCGATGGCGTGCGACCGGAAATCGATCTCGGCGAGCAAGGTGTCGAACAGGTAATCTCCAGCAATGGTAATTGGACTCCAAAACAGACCGTAGCATTTCCTCCAAAGGAAGCGGGAACGGTGATCATGAAGAGTCGACGTAAAATGTCCGAGAAACTCATCGAGCAGGGGCGCAAAGGAAACAAGGGCTGCTATGCGGTCAGCTGGCTGTTCTTGCTGGCGCTCGTAGCCCTTGCTCTTTTCAGCCTCAAATCATGCGGCGCGTTCTAGTCTTTCTTCAGGAGTGGAATGTTTCACGTGAACATTCCACTCCTCCGTTTATTAACTGAGGGCATAACCGATAAGCCGCGTACAGAGTTCCGGAAAAGAAATGCCCGCCGCACGCGCGGCATCGGGAAGCAGCGATGTTCCGTCATGCGGGAATGGTATTCGTCTCCAGCGTCCAGCACGAACCGTCTTCTTCCAAAATGAAATCAGAGCGCGAAACCCCTTCGCACGACAACGCGCGGTGGGCACGAACCGCAAGCTCTTGCACCATCCGCGTCGTTTCATCCGACAGCGGCGCGGGACACAAGTGCTGCGAACCACCGGGAGCATATTTCGACTCGAAATCGTAGAAATCGCTTTTAGGAACGATTTCGATTATTGGCAACGCTTCGACTTCTGCGTCGCCAATGACCGCAACCGTCAACTCCTTACCTTTTATATAGCGCTCAACAAGAACCTCTGAATCGATGTCGAACGCCTTCTCAATTGCTTCGCCGATCGCCGCAGCACCTTCGACGATGAACACCCCCAGTGCGCTTCCTTCCGTGCCGGGTTTCACCACACAATGCGTGCCCAGCTTCTCGACGATAGAATCCACGTCGTAAGAATCCCCCTTCTGCAGCGGCACAGAGGGGGGAGTAGGGATGCCGGCTTGTTCGTAGTACAGCTTCGACTTCACTTTATCCATTGCCAAAGCGCTCGACCATACCCCGCTACCGATATAAGGGAGCCCGATCGTTTCCAAAAGACCCTGCACGGTGCCGTCTTCCCCATATTTCCCATGCAAACAGAGAAAAGCAACGTCGAAAGGACCGTCGATCAAACGTTTCAGATCCTCCTTGTCGGCAGGATCGAGCTGCGTAACGGTATATCCGGCTTCTTCAAGGGCCTCTCGCGCGCCTTCGGCCGATGCGAGAGACACCTCGCGTTCCCCGCTCTTTCCTCCGGCGAGCAACGCCACGCGGCATTCAGACATGCATCCTTCTTTCATCATCCTTGATACGTTCGTTGCAGTATAGCAAAGGGATGTTTCACGTGAAACAATGTATAATGGCGGCTATGGATAAATCAATCAAAACCTATTCGCTGCCCGAACTCGCTTCAGTAATGAAAGAACTAGGGCAGCCCGCTTTCCGCGCGCAGCAGCTGCAGGAATGGCTCTATCAACGACATGCGTCCAGCTACGACGAGATGACGAATCTCCCTGGTTCTCTGCGAGCAACCCTTGCTGAACGTTTTCCACTCACGATGCCGACTGTCGTCGATCGTCAGATTTCGAAAGACGGGACACGGAAATACCTTGTTGAGTTCGACGACGGTATCCGCGTAGAGACCGTAGGCATCCCTTCGCGCAACGGCGATCGCTTGACCGTATGCTTCTCCACGCAGGCAGGGTGTCCCATCGCATGCGCGTTCTGCGCGACAGGCCAGGAAGGTTTTGCGCGCAATCTCACACCGGGAGAAATAGTCGACCAAGTACTTATCGTCCAAGAAGACATGGGGAAGCGTGTCACGAACGCCGTAGGAATGGGTCAAGGAGAACCGTTTCTCAATTACGACAACACCATGGCCGCATTGCGCATTCTTAACCACAAGAAAGGTCTTGAAATAGGAGCACGCCACATCAGCGTCTCAACCTGCGGGATTTTGCCTGGTTTGGAACGCTTCTCTGAGGAACCCGAACAATTTACCTCGCGGTTTCGCTCCATGCAGCGCGTCAACCAATTCGCGACCTCATTATGCCTAATGTTGCTCGCTACAAATTACCTTCGTTGAAAGAAGCGCTTCAGAACTACGTGGCGAAGACAAACCGCCGGGTTACGCTCGAATACATCATGATCGAAGGCGTGAACGACGCACCTGCCGACCTTAAGGCTCTTCAAAAGTTCTGCTCGAATCTTCTATGCCACGTCAATCTCATCCCTATCAATGCAATAGAAGGTTCGGAATTCCAACCGAGCTCGCCTGAAACGATTAATCTATGGCTTTCCGAAATTTCAAAGAAAGGAACGGAAGCTACGCTGCGCGACTCCCGCGGTTCTGATATCTCCGGCGCCTGTGGCCAACTGAAAAACACCTTCAAGCCTTGCAACTGAAGTGTTTCACGTGAAACACTTCAGTTGCCTACTGTTGCAACGGATGCACAAGAGAATACGTATACAAAAATAAGAAAGCCCGGAATGTTTCACGTGACATTCCGGGCTTTCTTTTGGGAACCTTTCGACCTTTAGGACGCTGCAGCTATGAGCTCCTCGAACAACCTCTCGAGATCTTCCTCATCTTGGAATTCAATCTCAATCTTGTTCTTTCCGTTAGAAGACTTCACCTTTACGGGCGTATGCAACACATCTTTCAAAGCTTTTGCCACCGTTTTAAACGTCTTAGGCAACGGCTCCTTCTTCGTCGGGGCGTCATTGCGCTTACCCGAGAACAGACGCGCGATAGCCTCTGCTTCTCGAACCGTAAGTTTTTCCGCAACAAGCTTGTCCGTCAGCTTCTGACGCCCTTCTTTCGTGGGAATGGACAGGATTGCGCGTGCATGACCCGCCGATATCTTCTCCTCGAACAATAATTGCTGCGCCTCTTCGGGAAGCTCGAGCAAACGCAACGCATTAGCCACAGTAGAACGGCCTTTTGACATAGCCTGTGCTACTTCGGACTGCGTGAGGTTACGACGCTCCATCATGCGGCGATAACCGTATGCCTCTTCTATAGGATTAAGGTCGGAACGCTGAATATTCTCCACAAGAGCAAGCTCGAGCGCTTGATCGTCGTCCGCATCCTTAATGCGTACCGGCACGGTTTTCAATCCTACGATTTACATGCCTGCCAACGACGTTCGCCCGCGATGATCTGATATTCATTGGTTCCAACGGGACGAACGAGAATCGGCTGCAGCAGACCATCCTTCTCGATTGATGCTGCAAGCTCCTCAAGCGCCTCTCTTTTGAAGTTCGTGCGCGGCTGATCGGGGTTCGGACTGACGGACTCTATCGGAACCTCGTCGGTTCGGCGCTGAACAACGCTTTTAATGGTTACCTGGCTTTCACCATCGACGATCGATTCCTCTTTCATTGGCGTGATTGTTTCACGTGAAACATTCTGACGTTCAACCACGGGTTCGGTATGCATAGGGATCGGTACGGCAGTCTCTTCGCGTTGTTGCTCCACCAACACCCGTTTGGGCGTAGATTCGAGAGGGGCTGCTTCCTCAAACGCTCCACCAAGAAGCGAGTTCAAGCCACGACCTAATCCGCTTTTGTTCGCTTTAGCCACGTTGTACCACTTCCTTTGCGAGGTTTACATACGATTGCGCTCCCTTGCCCGATGGATCGTATTGGGTGATAGGCTGGCCGAAGCTCGGTGCTTCAGACAATTTAACCGTACGGGGAATAAGCGTCGTAAAAACCGTTTTACCGAAATAGCTGCGCACCTCTTCAACGACTTGTCGAGAAAGAGTAGTACGACCATCGTACATAGTAAGAAGAACACCGAAGATATCAAGGGTAGGATTCAGACGAGTTTTGACACGTTTCATTGAATCAAGGAGTTTTGTCACACCTTCCAGTGCGTAAAACTCGCATTGAATTGGTATCAACAGCTTGTCCGCAGCAACAAGCGCGTTGACCGTCAATAAGCCGAGAGAGGAGGCAATCGATAAATACATAGTCGTACTTGCCTCGAAGGCTTCCTACGCGTCTTTTAAGCGATTCTCACGGGCCATCTCGGATACAAGCTCTACTTCTGCCCCTGCAAGATTTATCGTGGCTGGTACGAGATCGAGCCCTTCGCCCACATCCGGGATGATGACATCCTCTATTGCAACGTCGTTCAATAAAACGTCGTACACGCAATTGTGCACTTGGCTCTTCTCGATACCTAAACCACTCGAGGAGTTGCCTGCGGATCAAGATCGACCAACAAAACTTGCTTGCCCAACTCTCCCAATGCGGCGGAAAGGTTGATCGCAGTCGTGGATTTTCCAACGCCGCCCTTCTGATTGATGATGGCCATCACCTTTGTCTGACCGACCACATGTTTGACAGGCGCTTTATCTTTGATCGTCTTGATAGGAGTAGGAGGAACTTCTTGCTCTGCCAAAGGCTTCACAGTCTCTCGTTCAACCACTTCAATATGGTCGATGATCAACTCGTCCTCTACGATCTCTTCTTTTTTATGTTGCTTGACAGTCTCTGCTGCTTTTTTGTCTCGTTTGAGACCATCGAATAGTCCCACAGGGACCCCCTTTCTTGACCGCGAACACAGTATACCTTGTTTAGTGTTTCACGTGAAACACTCGCCCAAAATGTTCACGTGAAACATCGGGAGCCTGCTAGAACCAAAAGTGTTCACGTGAAACAAATATAGAAACCGCGTTGGAAAACAAGGTAAACGGCGTGATATCCGCATAGACCTCACGCTAGAAACCTGCCATATGCACGTAAGACCACATCTGTACAATACTAAATAGGAAAAAGGAGGTTGCTGATGAATACCACGCGGCGCCAATTACTCGCTCAGCGGGCAGAAAACATGCGTAATCAAATGACCTATCCCGAGCGAAGGCTTTGGTTCTCGTTCTTACGAGAATATCCTACACCGTTCGTAGCTCAAAAAGTGATTGGATCATAACATTGTTGATTTCTATTGCAGAAAGGCGCGTCTCAGCATTGAACTGGACGGTGATAGCCATTATACCGAAAGCCAGAAGGAATACGACCGCGTTAGAACAACCTTTCTCGAAATGCTCGAGATCAAAGAGCTGAGATTCACTAATAACGAAGTAATGGAGAACCTCGAAGGCGTGTGCGAAGCGATCCACGCTGAAGTCCTCAAGCGTCGTAACGACGTTCACGGAAGCCTATTCCAAAAAATGAAGGACAAACATTAGACTCCGCTGGATCCGAATTCAATTCACTATCTGCGTTGTCTATGCGAGAACGCGGCGTTTGGCGTTTACTCTGGATCCGAGCTAAATGCGCGTAGGCTGCGTGTTAGAACTGAATGGAATCCGCGTAAGGTTAGCGCTAGATTCTAATGCAGAATGTTTCACGTGAACATTCTGCATTAGAGCGGGCGTTTTTGCGCGAAACCTGTTTTGCGCGGAAGCTTTACATGCGGGTACCCGTTTTTTCGAAGCAAATGATGCGGCGGTGATTCTTGCCAAGCTCAACGATACGATCGGATACAAGCTTCATCGCCAAGCGGTTTTGCAACGATAGGGCATGCTCCATCTCTTCATCGGATACATTGGCTTTATAGCAAATCAACCGCCCACCTTCCTGCAGCAACGGGCTGGCGAATTCCATGAGTATCGACAGCTGAGCAAGCGCCCGAGCGGTCACCGCAGCGAACGAGGCAGGTTCTTCACGAGCAAGGTCTTCGATTCGGCCGGTATACACATCAACGTTATCAAGACCTAACGTTTGCACCATCGAAGCGAGGATCGTGGTTTTCTTACCGACGGAATCAGCTAGAAGCGTAGAACGACCGCTCTCTATAGCTAGGGGAATACCCGGATAACCTGCCCCTGATCCAATATCGACCATTCGACCTTCCGGTGCTTCTCTCAATTCAGGCAGACCAACTAAAGAATCCTGCACGTGGAGAAGCATCCCTTCATCCCATGTCGAAATACGCGTGATGTTGGTGGTCTTATTGGCCTCGATAACCAACTCCAGATGGCGTTTCAAAAGATCCTCGCGCATGTTCACTCCTCTACAATTGAATGCCCTCAGTATAGAGGAATGTTTCACGTGAAACATTCAAATCACGACGTTCAAATGTTTCACGTGAAACATTTGAGCGAAACGCACCTCAGGTAAGAGTGTTTCACGTGAAACACTCATGACGCGAAACAGACTGAGGTTAGACCATTGTCTATTGTTTCACGTGAACACTCACGACAATAAACCGAGCTCTTGACCCTTTTCTAATGTTTCACGTGAACATTTAGCGTAAGGACAAAGGAGAATCAGGTTTAAGGCGATTCGCTTTCGAAACACGAAGGGAGACGGGGGAACCATCATCGAAAATCTCGATTGAAAGGAACTTCTAATGTTTCACGTGAAACACTAAAAACAAAAACCCGCACCTTTCGATGCGGGTTTGCGGCTAAACCGAGACTTACAAGTTTAGCGAGGAAGAATCACCACATGACGGGCGCTGCCTTCGCCTTCAGATGCCGTCTCCACACGGTCGTCGTCGCGCAGGCAGATGTGCACGATACGACGCTCGTACGGCGTCATCGGACGAAGCTTGATGCTGCGGTTCTGGCTAGCTGCGCGGTTCGCGGAAGAACGGGCAATCGATTCCAGCTTCTCGCGCTGACGGCTCTTGTAACCTTCGACGTCCACGATGACCGGGTAACGGAACCCGATGGTGCGCACGGTAATCGCCGACACGAGGAACTGCAGGGCATCGAGCGTCTTGCCGTGACGGCCAATCAGCACCGCCAGATCGTCGCCCGTGATGTCGAGGATCAGCTCGCCTTCGTCGCCTTCGTACTCGTCGATGGTCACTTCGCCCACCTCGAAGTACTTGAGAATATCCTGGAGCGCTCCGATCGCCGTATCGGCAATGCGATCCAGATCCTCGTCGGTCAGTTCAGCGGGTTCCTCATCAAGAGGCTTCTCATCAACCAATTCTTCAGCCATGACAGACTCCTCAATGTTTCACGTGAAACAATCGCGGTTACTTGCGCTTCGTCGTATCCTTCTTGGTCGGACGGGGCTTCTTCTGCTTGCGGGTCACGTCCACCTCGATAGGCTTCACCTCGATGGTTTCAGCGGCCTCGGCGTCGCGCTTCTTCATGATGCGCATGGAGATCTGCTGCTGCGCAATGCCCATGAGGGAGGACGCGCCCCAGAACAGAAGCACGCCGGCGGGCGAGCTCCAGCTGATCCAAAGCATGAACACGCTCATCACAGCGGCCATGATCATGGTCTGCTTGCGCTGCGGGTTGTCCTTGTTTCCCATCTGCATGAGAACCATGGGCAAAAACGTGGCGCCCGCGAAGATCACCATAAGGATCAAATAGGGAACAAACGTTCCAAAACCAACGGCCAGAGCTCAGAAGGCCTCATAACCAAGCTGGGAACCAGGTTGTAGAACTCGTAGGTGGTGCCCGATGTGCGCGAACCCATCTCGCTGAGCACTTGAAACAACGCCATGAAGATAGGCATCTGCAGCAGCATGGGCAGACAGCCCGCCAGCGGGTTGAACTTCACCTCGCGTAGAGCTTCTGCATCTCTTCTTGCAAGCGAGGCTGATCGTCAGCGTACTTGCGCTGCAGCTCCTGCATGAGCGGCTGCACCTTCTGCATCTGAAACGACGATTTCGTCTGCTTGTGCATCAAAGTGAGATCAGAATACGGAAGATGACGTCACGATGATGATGGCCAGGCCCAGTCGCCGCGAACGCATAGAAGAAATGAATGAAATGAAGAAG
>ENA-OQDE01000936-OQDE01000936.1-human-gut-metagenome-genome-assembly--contig:-NODE-936-length-13708-cov-1.314189_pt1 | contig 13708 bp, 20 predicted proteins | sample MGYA00242768_ERZ504595 | MGnify/ENA primary metagenome ERZ504595 (study PRJEB26092, sample SAMD00036307) | human gut metagenome | host: Homo sapiens | study: EMG produced TPA metagenomics assembly of...
CTGCCAGATGAATATCATGCTGCATCTGCTGCTCTGCTGCGTCTCCATCAGGTGTCAGAAGTATTGTGTCGATTCTCCTGCTGGATGGTTCGGAATGCAGATCTGCCGAGAATATATCCCGCCGCACAGGAGGACAAAGCATAAGTAAAATAACAACAGTAACGGAATCCATTTATGATTCCCTGTCTTCTTTTCAGGAGCAAATCTATTTCCATGTTTTTTTATCATATTTGCCTTCTCCTCTGCTGATAACCGCCGTTGATATTCGGTCTATGAGAAAAACGCGGCGACTTGCCACGTTCTTTCTCTTAGGCTGAATACTCTGAAACATCCTGCCTCCGGCACAGGGAGGCGGAGTTAGTTACGCTGTTGGAGCTGTTGTTTCCGTTGGTTTTGTCTGCGTACCGGTGGCTTTAATCTTCAGCTTCCAAGACTTTCCTGCATACTTATTGTCGTTTTTATCTGCTTCTGCGGTATCTGCGCTGCCATAATCCCATTTCCAGCTGACGGTAATGGTCCTTTTCATAGCATCGTCTCCTGCTGCATGCTCAATTTTTCCTTCTATTTCATTGCCCAGACTATAATCTGTACCATCAACCTGGAACACCAAATCATCCGGTAAATCCGGCGTATCCGGCTCAGATGACTTGTCAATTGTAACAATATAATCAATACCCACATCACTGCCCGTTCCGTCCAGCACAATGTCAAATGATCCTGTGTTCCCGGAGCAATGACATTATCACCAATCGTTTCCCCCTTATAGGCAGTTCTTCCTCATATCAATTGAACTTAGCGCAGCTCCATTATTTCCGGTTGCCTTAAACTCCCAGGCAGCCACTGTTGCCTCTGCTTCGCCTTCTACCTCAGTAACAAACTTTGCCAGTGTCCCCCTGTCAGACAGGTTGTCATCAGAGTCAATACCAAGGCTAATGCACCAAGACGTGCTACATAAGATTTTTCTCTCATATGTATTGTCCTCTCTTTCATTTCAAACTGGGAACCATATATAACAGCCCAGACATGGTTCCCAAGTGTCTGAATCGCTGCACCCAGGTATTCCTCCTGGTTCTATAACGGCTTTTCTCACACTGTGCCTGTGAAATCAGCCGGTGCATCCTAATTTCACTTACTGTCCGGATCTCCCTTTTCTCTGGACCTGTATTCTCTCAATTCTGCCTCCAGAGCAGCCCTGTGTTCTGCCTCCTCCCTGTCAAGGCGCCTTCTTCTCCAGATATCCCACAGAATAAACAGGCACAACGGGCATATCATAAACAGAATCATTCCGGCTGCAGACTGCATGAACATAATCCCACTACCCATCCCGGGAATTTTACCTCCGCGCCAGATTCCCTGTACCTGGTCCGCGCTTACGGCCTGCCGGTCTGCTGTATTGTTCCCGTCGCCTGCGTGACATACCGTACCTGCCATCCTCTCCCTCCCGAATTCCTACAATCCTGTGTGTAATGGCCTGGCCGGAGTCCAGATAACAGATCACGTCACCTGTTTGAAGCCGGGCCGATCCGTACTATGTAAAATATCATATCCCTGTCTGTATCACCGCTCCATGGAGCCGGACAGGACAATAACAGGTTTTATACCAAATACTCCCGGCATCTCACCGGGCTTTGTGTAGGTGCTGATAATCAATGTCAGGTTTATAAAAATCACCGGTATAAAGATAACGCACAATATCCCGCCCATAACGGACCGGACTGAGATCTTCCTGTCTCTGCTCATTTGCCTTCCTCCTTTGAAGAAATGTCATGCTGCAGCTTCTGCCTGAGCCGGAACATCTCCCGGCAGGACTCTATATAAGCCATGTCATGTTCCTGTGAATCCCCTCTTTTCTCTTCCGGAGCAGCCCCATTTGTAAACACATTCACAATAAACTGGTTCCTATCATGTTCCATTTCCTATGCGCCTCCCCCAATGCTCAGCCCCGTCCACTCCATGGTCCCGGATCTAAGGAGGGCGGCATATCAGGATTAAGTAAAACATACAATAATAAAGCCTGCGCTGCATACACAGGCCGGCTTCACAAATCATGCAGCTGGCTGACACCTCTTTTTAGAGAGAAATCCCTGTAGCTTTGCGTCACTAGCTTTCACCAGTTTTGCTAATTATTTTTTATATCATTGGTTTTCTTAAAAGCTGCGTCTGCTGAGGATATCACATAATATACATTATGTAATAGACTTCCGATGAAACGCATAAAAACGCTTTCATCGGGAACCTTTGCTATATCCAAATTTAACTCTGCTCATGTGTTTTGGGAAAAATAATGAAAAGTCAGAGGCCAGAAACTGGAAAACTATTGAAAAAAGCTGACTTTAGATGCATAATAAAAACGGGATGAGGATATCCATGTTAATGACCATGACATAATGTATATTATGTTCTGGTCATTTTTATATCAGCAGGCACATCCTTGACAATACACGGGCATGCTCCTCTTCACTGGTAAATGTATAAATTCTGGTATACTCAATATTGGAGTGGCCCAGGATATCGGCCAGATGCACGATATCTTCTGCATCCGGTAATAAGTAACCGCGAACAGATGGCGCAGATTATGCGGAAAAACTTTTTCCGGGCTGACCCCGGCCTCTTTGCACAATGCCTTCATTTCTGCCCATACATTACAACGGTTAACCGGTGTACCATTTTTGGTGACAAAAAACAGGTCCGGAGTAGATTCCATTCTGTCTGCAGTATTGGAGCAGGCATTTTTTCAGCTTCTTTGGCAGAAAGACTACGCGCTCCTTGCCTTTGTTGTAAATAGTGATTCTTCCTCTCTCCAGCGCCTCCCTAGTGATAAAACGGTGCTCGCTGACACGGATACCGGTACTGCATATTGCCTGGATTATAAGAAACAGGCGGCTGCTTGATTTTGCCTTTGCAGCCAGGATCAGCCTGTTATATTCCTCTTTAGTCAGCTCTTTATCCTTTTTCCGAAATGGATTTCTCTGTATCTTAAATAGTTTTACCTGACAGTCCTTTTTTCCGATAAAATCCAGAAAACGGTTTACAGATACCAGCATGCTGTTGGCGCTTGTTGTTTTGTATTTCCCGATGATTGCCTGCTTATATCCAACCACCACTTCTTTTGAAATCTCTTCACGGTCAGACAGCATGATAGGAAGGACAGGACATCCCTTCCATATTTTTCAATGGTTGCAGCGGAACGTTCTTCCTCCAATAGATAATTTCGAAACAGACATAGTTTTTTCTGAAATTCGCCATATATATTCATACGTTTCTTTCTCCTGTCATTTTTTGAGCCATTCTGTATTATCCTAACATAAAGGTATGTCCATGGGGAAGGTAGGGGTATCTTACAATTTCTGGTATTTTAGGATCTATTTTTTGTAATGCTTTCATATGTTAGTTTTATAGGTCCTGGGGCATTTTGCGCCCTTTTAGGACATAAAAAAACCAGTTCACCCTAATGATGAACTGGTTGATACCATTGGCCGGTATCTGCCGTGCCTTTTTCACTGCAGCCTATAGCTGAAAACATGCTGGGGATTCCGCCGCTGCTGCGTTGAGCCTATGTTCTATGCGAATTGCACCTATCATTTAATTTGCATACTTACCCTTTCTCACATCCCAACCAGCTCCAGCGGGCACGTATACTCTTCCCTAATTTTCATATGCCCCGTCTCACACCCTGTTTTCCTCAACAGCCGGCAGTATATAATCCCTGACCAGCAGCCACCTGTTCTTCGCCTCCGGCACAAAACCGGACGCAATCGCCGCCACCAGGTTCCTGTCAGGAACCCAGCAAATCATGTTTCCTCCATCTCCCATGGCGGCGTGGACAGCCACTCTCTTTTTCTCAAACCGCCACCACATATAACCATAGCGCTGAAGGTTCTCTTCACAGACTGACGGACCCATGATTCTGAAATGATACGCGCTCCATTCCACCTGCCCATGTTCAGATACAGAAGCCGAACCGCGCCATATCCCTGGGAGTCATGGTCAGCCCCCATCCGCCTGCGGTGACGCCGTCAGGATCGTGCACCCACCCCTGACTCCTTCTCCAAACAGACTGTCACATGTATAGGTTTCCATGGGATAATCCGGAATCACCGTCATTCCAACAGGCTCAAACAGATAGCGGTTTGCAAATTCTCTGGTACTCATCCCAACCGCCCGCTGTAAAACCGCGGACAAAAGATGGGCTCCTGCCGTACAATATTGGAAATGCCTGCGGGGTTTATCGGTTTCCCTCTCATCCCTCATCATATCCAGGGTGAATCCCACCCAGTCGGGAGATGTACACAGCTGTTCCAAGGGTTCCTTCCATTCCTCAAAAGCATAGGGCACCGTCATAGTCAGCAGATTTTCAATGGTCACATTCCCGCAGTTCCTGTTATGTGTTTCCGAAACATACTCCGGTAAATACTCCATTATCCTCCGGCTGACAGACGGTATATATCCCTTGTCCACCGCAATGCCCGTCAACGCAGACAGCACGCTCTTAGTCACCGATGCCACATGGACCGGAACATCCGGTCCAAAGCCATGAAAGTACTCCTCACAGACAATACAGCCATTTCTGACCACCACGATGCCATTGGTATTTGCGTATTCTGATGTGATAACCGAACGCAGTTTTTCAGGTAATGCCCGGTCCATGCCCTGCTCCCCGGGATCTGTTGTCCGCCACTCCGGGACAGGCCAATTTTCATTTTGCATCATATAAGCTCCTTCACGTTTATAGGTACACCGGTGTATGAAAAAGCATATAATGATTAAAAATGAAAAGCAAGAACATTTTTAAAAATGATAACAGGATACTATATAAGGCACTGCACGTCACAGGACATGATAATGGGGAATGATGTCCTCATAACTCCCATCCTTCATAAGGAATCCTCCTGGTATCACGCCCAACTGTGTAAATCCAAGCTTTTCATACAGATGGAGCGCCGAAGCATTACTCTTCACCACAGCGTTAAACTGAAGTATCCTGAATCCCAGCTTTTTCCCCTGCTCCATGCAATGCTTCACCAATGCCTCTCCGATATGGTGTCCCCGCAGCTGGGATTTAACCGCGTAGCTGGCATTGCAGATATGGCCGCAGCGCCCCACATTATTGGGATGGAGAATATACAGTCCCACGATTTCTCCTCCCCCACCGTCATACGCAATCCCTGTAAATGACTGCTCTGAAAAAAAACGGTTCCCTGTCTCTGCCGTAAGAAGCTCCAGCTGCGGAAATGCCGCTCCCTCCTCCACAATATGGTTCCATATCCTGACTGCATCTTCTGCGTCCGCCTCTGTATACTCCCGTATCCTGATATCCATATCTGTAAAATCCCCTTTCCTCTATGTAAAATCATTTTCCATTCTTCTTAAACCCTTACTCCGTTACTATAAACAATTGCAGGCGAAAAATCAAGGCACTCAACTCTGTTTTGCGGCATTGACGGTATTCTGAATGACGTTAAGAATGTCCTGTTAACATTTTCTAATACCTGCCAGTTGTTCAAAAGGACTGCGGCAACAATCCATTGCAGCAGTCCTCTTAACTTTTGTTTTTTATTTTCAGTTTTCTGTTCTTCAGCCTTTATCTCTCATCTTCTGTCTTTTATCTCTTATCCCTCAGCATAACATCATGTGCCCCGCCTTCCACAATACTGGTGGAAGATACCAGGGTGATTTTTGCCTTCTCCTGGAGCTCCGGAATGGTAAGCGCCCCGCAGTTGCACATGGTGGAGCGCACCTTGCTCAGGGTGAGGTTCACATTGTCCTTAAGGCTGCCGGCGTATGGAACAAAGGAGTCCACGCCCTCCTCAAAGGACAGCTTCTTATCCCCGCCCATATCATAGCGCTGCCAGTTCCTGCTCTGGCGCTGCCTTCGCCCCAGTATTCCTTCATGTAGCTTCCATTGACATTCACCCTCTTGGTAGGGCTCTCGTCAAATCTGGCAAAGTACCGTCCCAGCATGATGAAATCAGCGCCCATGGCCAGCGCCAGCGTGATATGGTAATCGTGTACAATGCCGCCGTCCGAACAGATGGGCACGTATACGCCAGTCTCTTTATAATACTCGTCCCTGGCCTTTGCCACCTCAATCAGGGCCGTGGCCTGTCCTCTTCCGATTCCTTTCTGTTCACGGGTAATACAGATGCGCCGCCGCCAATTCCCACCTTGACAAAATCAGCTCCTGCCTCTGCCAGGAACCGGAATCCGTCTCCGTCCACAACATTGCCGGCTCCTACCTTCACCGAATCCCCAAAATTCTTCCGGATGTAGTCAATGGTAATCTTCTGCCACTCAGAGAAGCCTTCGGAGCTGTCAATGCACAGCACATCCGCTCCCGCGTCCAACAGGCCGGCACACGCTGTTCATAGTCCCTTGTATTGATACCTGCTCCCACCATATACCGCTTGGAGCTGTCAATGAGTTCGTTCTCATTCTTTTTATGGGTGTCATAGTCCTTACGGAAAACCAGGTACACCAGCTCCTGGTTCTTATTCACCAGCGGAAGGCAGTTAATCTTGTGCTCCCAGATAATATCATTGGCTTCCTTCAGGGTAGTGGACTCGTCAGCATAAACCAGATTATCCAGCGTTGTCATAAAGTCCTTTACCTTAGTGTCAGGTCCCATCCTGCTGACACGGTAATCCTTATTGGTGACAATGCCTAACAGCTTTCCGTTGGGCTGTCCGTCCGCAGTCACCGCAATGGTGGAATGGCCTGTCTCCTCCGTGATGGCCAGCACATCTGCCAGCGTCATATCCGGCGATACATTGGAATCACTCACCACAAAACCGGCCCTGTACCGCTTCACCTTGTGAATCATCTCAGCCTGCTTCTCAATGGCCTGGGACCCGTATATAAAGGAAATCCCGCTTCCTGCGCAAGGGCAACAGCCATCCTGTCATCCGATACGGACTGCATGATGGCAGAAACCATGGGGATATTGATGGATATGTCCGGTTCTGTTCCTTTCTTATATTTTACCAGAGGCGTCTTCAGATTCACCTGGGAAGGGATACACTGGGTGGATGAATAGCCTGGAATCAGAAGATACTCGCTGAACGTGCGGGAAGGTTCCTCAAAATAGAATGCCATGTTATTTCTCCTTTTCAATTTTATATTTATTCTCCGCCGAACCTTGTAACTGGTACTATCATATCATGCCCCCATATCTTCCGTCAATCAATGAGCGGACGTTCTCCGTCATGTATTATCATATACGCAGCAGTTCCAGTCAGAGCGTCTCTTTGCCTGAAGTCCGGCCCGGCCGTCAGTCCATATATACCCGCGACCCGGTGGCACCCTTCCGCCCCTGGTATTTTCCATTGTATGGTTTCAGGGCTGTGTCATCCATTTCCGCAAACACAAGCTGGCCAACCCTTCGTCCTGCCTTCAGCTCAATGGCACATCGGTTTGCATTAAACAGTTCAAGGGTAATCTCCCCCTGAAAGCCCGGGTCCACCCAGCCCGCATTCTGTATGAACAGACCCAGACGCCCCAGGGAACTTCTCCCCTCCACAAAAGCAGTCAGGTTGTCAGGCAGGGAAACATACTCCATGGTTGTGGCAAGCACAAACTGGCCCGGAAGAAGGATGTATGTATCTGTATTTATGGTCTTGTACCTGACCTCATCCTTTAAAGTAATGACTCCCGTGGATAAATCCTCCACAATACTGAAGGTATTCCCCAGACGTATATCCACACTGGCCGGCTGTACCTGCTCTTTATCTAACGGCGTGATTGACAAGGTACCTGCCTCCAGCATTTTAAATAGTGTCCTGTCTGATAAAATCATAGTGTCTCCCTCCCATATTAAGCGTTACTATATTTTATCCCATAACCCCTGCGCCGGCAATATAAATTTACCAATCATTATTCTCCGGCTTCCATGAAAATAAACAGAGCCGGTTTTCCCCAACAGGAAAAACCGGCCCAATCTGCCGTCACTCTATTTACAGGGCATTATTCCGCCCTGCGTTATTCTGTCTTGCATTTTTCTGCCCTGCATTATGTCATCCAGCATATCCTTACACTCATCATATGAATCCACAATCAAATCAGCTTCACTTACATCCTGCTGGATTCCCGAGCCGCGGTACGCCGCCACCCGGGCTCCTGCCAGCCTGGCAGCGTGTATGCCCACAGCGGAATCCTCAAACACAATGCACTTACAAGGCTCCGCTCCCAGATAATCCATTGCCTTTTATAGCACTCCGGATCGTTTATGGTTGGCGCACATATCGCCGCATATGACAACATCAAACAGCGCGGTCATCCTCATCCGGTTCAGTGCAATCATAATCAGCCGGGTGGAGGTAGAGGTCACCAGTCCTGTCTTCATTCCCCGGCCCCGTATCTCCTGAATCAGGGATACCACCCCCGGCATGGGGCGGATACAGCTGTTTTCGTATGTATTTCCCACCTGCCGGCGCTTTCCCGCCAGGTCCTCTGCCGTGACCTTGACCAAAGACCTGGAAAGCAGGCTCTCGATTCTGGCTTTGTCATTGGTACCGATTAAAGCCTTCCGGTCATCATCCGTCAGTTGGATTCCAAAGGCCGACAGGGCCTTTTCCAGATATGCTGCATTGCTCTCCTCTGTATTTGCAATAACACCGTCAAAGTCAAACAGCACAAACTCCGTTCCCATAGGCGCTCCGTCTACTGTGCGAACAGCCTGCGGGCATTGGTCTGTATGTACGCAATCTCATCCCTGGAAAGGTCGCAGAAATCGCTGTTTTCCATGGAGCAGTTGGAATCCTGGACATACATCATCTTAGTATCCTTCTGGGTGATGGAATAGAACCAGCACTCTGCCGGCACATTATACACCTTCCCCTGCTCCATCAAAGTCAGTTCAATCTTAAACCCGTCATCCGCCTTCGCTGCGGTAATCAGAATCGCCTTTCCCGCTGCCAGAATAAACTGTTCATCCGTAGAATGATGGATTTCCAGGTGGGCAATACCGTCAATGTCATTGTCCGGCTTCCAGTTCTTGATACTGACAAGCCACTTTTCATTTTTATAAACACACAGGATACCTTCACCATTATTTTCATACACATCCGGTCTCATTATCATTTCCTCCTAAATTATGAGCACTTAGCGCAGTGGCTGGTTATGAGCACTTAGCGCCTGTTCTCCAGACTCTTACGTGCGATACATGTCACTGGCACCTGGCTCCTATATTTCAGTCCTCCCAAGAACAGGCACGCCGTAGCCAAATGCCCCTTCTTTGGCGCACATTTTAGCCGCAAATGCAGCTCCCCTCTCCATTGCTTCCACCAGTCTTTCCTTCATGCGCTCCTCTGTACCCTCCACCACAGCACCTGTCTGCGAGGTTTCTAACAAAGAGCACAGGAAGGCTGCAAAGTAAGAATCACCTGCACCCATGGTATCGATCACATCGTCCGCATGGACAGCGGGCGCATACAAAAAGCTGTCATCATACAGTACATAGGAGCCCTCCTCCCCAATGGTGCCAAGGACCACCTTAACTCCATAGGACTGTACCTTCTTCATCTCCGTTTCCCGCTCCTGCCTGGTCAAATGGGCGCAGGAAAGAATGGCCACCGTGACATACGGGCACACCTTCTCCAGATACGCGTCTGTCCATCTGGTGGAAAAATCATAGGCAATGGCAACTCCGGTTTCTTTAAGACTCTTTAAATCATCTTCGATGTAAGAATTCAAATTAGTATAAATCAGATTAAATTGGCTGATATACGCAAATCCTCCTCTGTAAATCATAGCCATACTCCCTGGCGACTCCTCCCTTATTGGAGCCCAGAAATACCCGGTCATTTCCTTTCAGTGTCACCAGGGCAAATCCGTTCTCACCCTCATGGCAGCGGCTATGGCTGTCGTCAATCCCTATCTGCTTCAGTGTATCCCGGACACATTCAGCCACCTGGTCACTGCCGTATTTTCCAAGGTAAGCGGTATAAGCCCCGTTGAGTTTGGCGTACACACATGTATTGACACACTGGCCCCCCGGGTACATCCTGCCTCTGGAAAGGTATTTATCACAGACATTATCTCCCACCGCAATTATTTTGTAATCCTTCATTTCATTTCCCGCTTTCTTTTATTTATATGGATTGAACTGCCGGATGATTTCCGTGGCCCGCTTCTTTCCCCTGTCCATACATTGGGATATGGATTCCCCCAGGCTTACGCCATAGGTAAATGCTGCGATATAGGAATCCCCGGCTCCCACCGTGTTCACCACAGGCACCTTCTCTGCTTCCTTTTCATAGAACCGGTCCCCGTCATAGGCAAGGCTGCCGTGTTCTCCTAACATGGCAATCACAGTACCGGTGCCCTTTTTTCTCACTTTTACCATGAAGTCCCTGATATAGCTGTCGTCCCGGTCATAAGAGAAAAAATGCGTAGTCAAGATAGGGCAATATCAGGTCATTGCCCTCCTGCTCCAGCCGTTTGGAAAAATCATACACCCAAATCTGCCCGGGCTGCTTTAACTCCTTAATATAGCGGTCAATCCTGGACCAGCGCTCAGCGTATACAATATCAAAGGATTTCACAAATTCCAGGTCCTCTCCTGAAAGTTCAATCTCCTCCATGGCATTCCCTTCAAAGTGAAGATGCTTCTTATCCCCATCCACAATATCCATGGTGGCCATTCCGGTGGGGCGGTCCGCGCGTTCAGAACGCGAAGGGCTATTCCCCTCTCCTTCAGGCGTTCTTCCAGAGCCATGGCAAATACGTCATTGCCAAGAATGGTCATCTCCGTCACATCACCGCCCAAATCCCGGTAATTAAACGCAAAATCAATGCTGTTTCCGGTGAGGTAATACCGGTCCAGCTTATAGTACACATCAATGCAGTTATCTGCCATTGCAATTGCCCGCTTCATGTTCTATTCCTTCCTTTCCCCCACAGCGTATATCATATAATGGCGCATTTTGATTCCGTCGTATTCGCAGAAATAAATGTCCGCTGCATGGCCCAGCTTCAGCTCTCCCCGCACAATGGGAAATACACAGTGATTTCCTGTCAGCAGGGACTTCAGATGACCCGGTGTGTTTCCTCCGATGGTCCCATATGTGGGCAGGTAATGGTTATGATGGTACGGATAGTCCTCCGGGGCAATGCGGCTTAAGCATTCCATAATGTCTTTTCCTACACAGTCCAGGCTTTCATTGACCGTGATGCCTGTGGTGGTATGCTCCGTGATCACATAGACCAGCCGTTCTCAATCCCGCTTTCTTCCACAAACGCTCTGACCTCAGGGGTAATCTTAATCATCTCAAATTCCCGGTCCGCGCAGACAGCTGCTTCCTTTAGTTTGAACTCCATCTATCTATTCCTCCAATCCCCAAAGGGTATGCCCGGCATTTTTATGCATGTCCCAAAAACCTGAGGGCATTTTTATAATATATGTTCTCAAGGGTTTCGGAAGAGAACCCCAGACTGTCCAGTCCCCGCTTGCACCGGACAGGCCGGATTCTGGGCGAACCGGAGCCAAACATGATTTTACGGGAAATATTATGCTCCACCCACAGCTCCCCCATATCTTCCTTAAATACCTTATGGTATATCTGGTAAGGGCCGTCAAAATTCATCAGCGCCGTGCTTGTATAACAATTTTCATATTTCAGAAGAAGGGCGGCTGTCTCCTGGACCCAGGGCCATCCCACATGGGTCAGGCAGATATTGATATCCGGATATCTGCAGCATATCTCCTCAAAATCAGCTGGTCTGGAAAACCTTGAAAATGCCTGCTGTTCCAGGCTAAGTCCTGAGTGAAAGATAATCGGCCTGCCAAATTCCCTGCATATGTCATACAGAGGCGTCAATCTCTCATCATAGGGATACATGTGAAGCCTGGCCGTATTGACATACAACCCCTTCAGTCCCAGCTCTCCAAATGCACGTCTGAGTTCATCCGCCCCATCCTTACTTCCCGGATCCGCCGCCGCAAACCCGATAAAAAATCAGAATCACAGGCTGCCAGCTGCGCTATCTCATCATTGGATATGGCTGGTTCCCCTGTTTTAGATGAATTGTCATCCGGCAGCATGAAAATCTTCTGTATATCGGACAGGGCATACTGCTTCTTCAGCAAATCCATGTCCGAAGGTCCCATCAGATGATAATTCATCTCATCGCACCGTTTTCTGAATCTGTCCCTGTCCTGGCAGATTGGTCCAAAAAGCGCGGGGCGTATATGCGTATCTATTACCATGTCTGTTCGCCTCCCTGTCTATCGCATTTCCAGCACAAAGAAACTGCTCCGCTATTCCTTATCCATATGCATCCTGTGCATCAGTTCCCTGTTATTCAAATACAAATCCTGTATATGGGATAGTTTCTCTGATAAAATTCATGGTTTTCCCTGTCCGGTCCAATAATTCTTCCCTCTGGAAGTTTCTCCTTAAGCTGGTGAAAATCCTTTAAACATCCCGCTCCCAGGGCAGCCAGCATGGCATCCCCATAGGAGGAACATTGGAATGTTTCCGGTATATGAAGGGGCATTCCGGTCATATCGCAGATAATCTGCATCCAGACATCATTTTTCGTACCTCCGCCGGCTGTTATCAGGGTATGCGGCGGAAGCCCCATTTCCCTAAACAGCATCAGATGCTGTAACGTGGAATATCCCACAGCTTCCAGCGCCGCCCGGTTGATATGTTTCCTCGTATGACTTCCCTTCAGCCCAAATATCATGCCTGTGGCCAGCGGGTCCTGTATGGGACTGCGCTCCCCGTATATGTAAGGCAGAATCATCAGGCCCTCTGAGCCGGGCTGAATTTCACCGGCTTCCCCTGCCATGACTGCATATGCATTTTTCCCGCCCTTACGTTCCATTTCCAGCTCTTCCCCATAAAAGGTATCCCGTACCCACCGGGTCAGTGTACCGGCTGCGTTGGTGCCGTCCCCCAGGCAGAACGTGCCTGGTATGGTAAATACCTTGCCGCCTTTAACAGAACCGTTTCCTCCGGAGGATATATAGTCCTGCACCATACGATCCACGCAGTAGTAATAAAACATGGATGAACCATACTGGAAAAATGCGGTTCCCGGTTCTGTCAGCCCCACGCTGATTGCCTCCGATGTGGAATCCCCGGTACCGCAGATAACCGGTGTTCCCTCTGCCAGTCCTGTCTGAGCCGCAGCCTCCCTGGTGACACGGCCTGCCACATCCGTGGAATATGCACAGGCCGCAATCTGGTCCGGCCTGCAGTAAAGTCCGCATTCCTCCTCATTGACCGTTCCGTCCGCCCGGTAAAGAGGCCGGAAGGAACCCTTGGCCAAAAACTGGTCTATCACATACCTGCCTGTCAGCTTTGCCGTGATAAAAGAACTTCCTGTGAGAAATTTATAGGTCCTTCTGTATACCTCCGGCTCATTGTTCTTAATCCACAGTATCTTCGTGGCCGTGTCGCCGGAACAGATGGGATGCCCAAACAGCCTTCGGACATCCCTGCCGTAATGCCTGGTGAGCCACTGTATTTCCTTGTCAGCCCTGGAATCAATGCCGTACAGGATGGCCGGGCGCAGCGGCCTGCACTGCTCATCCACAGGCAGGCAGTCCGTCCCCAGGGTGCTGGCTCCGATACAGCTTATCTGTTCCGGGGCAATACCGCCGGCTTCAATCAGGTGTCTGGATATCCCGCAGAAATCCCCCCACCACACCTTATCTGCATCATGTTCAAACCACCCTGCTTGGATGACTCAATTCCATGGGCAT
>ENA-OQDE01000937-OQDE01000937.1-human-gut-metagenome-genome-assembly--contig:-NODE-937-length-13690-cov-3.436629_pt1 | contig 13690 bp, 17 predicted proteins | sample MGYA00242768_ERZ504595 | MGnify/ENA primary metagenome ERZ504595 (study PRJEB26092, sample SAMD00036307) | human gut metagenome | host: Homo sapiens | study: EMG produced TPA metagenomics assembly of...
TCCGATTCGTCCGTCCGGGCTGTTTTGGCATCGGCTGCGGCCGCGTCTTCGGCGACGTCCTCCGCGGCGTCCTCGTCGAACAGGTCGTGCCGGGAGAAGTCTCCCTCGACCAGGCGGTCATCAGCCTGTCGGATGGCCCGGTAGGTGGCTTGGCGGAAATCACCACCCTCCGTATGCTTCTCGTGCGCGCGGCCGGTGAGCAGCGTGAGCTTCATGTCGGTGATGGGGACGCCGATGAGCACGCCCAGATGCTCCTTCTCGGCGAAATGCGTCAGGATGAGCTCTGCCAGTTGCGGGCCAGCACGTCTTCGGAACAGGATGTGGCGAAGGTCAGTCCGCTGCCCGGCTCGCCCGGCTCCAGCAGCACGTGCGCCTCGGCGTAGTGTCGTAGCGGCTCGAAGTGGCCGATGCCCTCCACCGCATGGGCGATCGTCTCCTTGTAGAGGATGGATCCGGGGCCGAAGCCGACGTTCAAGTTGAAACGGTCCCGCATGATCTGCTGGATGATCTCCAATTGAACCGCGCCCATGAGCTGCACATGGATCTCCTGCAGCCTCTCCTGCCATACCACATGCAGCAGAGGGTCCTCATCATCCAGTTCTCGCAGCGCGGTCAGGCAACGGTGAGGATCCTCCCCCTGTGGCAACAGCGTGTAGGTGAGCACCGGCTGCAGCACCGGGGCGTCGGCGTCGCACTGGTCGCCCAGCCCCTGACCGGGGCGGCTGTGCGTCAGGCCGGTGACGGCGCAGATCGAGCCGGCAGGCAGCTCATCGACCGTGGTGAATTTCGCACCGGAATACAGGCGCACCTGGTCGGCCTTCTCGTCGCCGTCAAGCACCATCTTCGCCTTGATCTCTCCCCCGGTGACGCGCAGCCACGTCAGACGGTTGCCATGCTCGTCATGCGACACCTTATATACACGTGCCCCGAAACGAGCACCCGGTTCGATCTCCTTGGTATACCGTTCAAAGCCGGCGAGGAAGCCATCGATGCCCTCCATGGCGAGGGCGGACCCGAAGAACACGGGGAACAGTGCGCGCGCGGATATCATGGCTTTCAGCCGCTTGTCCGCGACGGCGCCGGAGTCCAGGAACTCGTTCATGGCCGATTCGTCGAGCATCGCGATGTCTTCCATCGACCGGGTCGGAGCGCCGTTCTCGAAGTCCACGCAGCCGTCGGAGAACCTGTCACGCAGCTGGGCGAGCAGTGCGGCCCGGTCGGCGCCGGGCGCGTCCATCTTGTTGACGAATATGAAGGTCGGCACGTTGTATCGCCGCAACAGGCGCCACAGCGTCTCGGTATGCCCCTGGATGCCGTCCGCCCCGGACACCACCAGTATGGCGTAATCCAGCACCGCCAGCACGCGCTCGGTCTCGGCGGAGAAATCGACGTGCCCCGGCGTATCGATGAGGGTGATCGTCAGATCGCCGGATCGGATGATGGCGGGCTCGGCGAATATCGTGATGCCTCGCGCCCGCTCCATCGCGTCGGTGTCGAGGAACGCATCGCCGTGATCGACGCGGCCGAGCCTGCGGATCTGCCCAGAACGGTAGAGCAGCGCTTCGGACAGCGTGGTCTTGCCCGCGTCCACATGAGCCAGAATGCCCGCGACGATGTGCTTTTTCATAGCGTCCATCCTATCGGCGGCGAGGACGTGACGGCGGGGAGCCTCGAGCCCCTCTCCGCTTTGCGAATTACGGGTCGAAAAAGCCGTTATCCGTGATGCCCGCCAACTACTGCCGGTAGCAGCTGAGGAAGTCGGTGAGCTTCTCCGTCGCGTCCTTGAGCACTTCGATGCGCGGCAGGTAGACGATGCGGAAGTGGTCCGGCTCATGCCAGTTGAACCCGCCGCCGCGCGTGATGAGGATGCGCTTGTCATGCAGCAGGTCAAGCGCGAACTGCTCATCATCAGTGATGTTGAACTTCTTCACGTCGAGCTTGGGGAAGATGTAGAACGCGGCCTTCGGCTTGACCGCGGTGACGCCGGGAATCGAGTTCAACGCGTTGTAGATGTATTCGCGCTGCTCGTACAGACGGCCGCCGGGCACAATGTAGTCGTTGACGCTCTGGTGGCCGCCGAGGGCGGTCTGCACGATCGACTGGGCGGGCACGTTCGAGCAGATGCGCATGTTGGTGAGCATGTTGATGCCCTCGATGTAGTCCTTCGCGATGGACTTGTTGCCGCTGAGCACCATCCATCCGATGCGGTAGCCCGCGATCATGTGCGACTTCGACAGGCCGGAGAACGTGACACAGAACAGGTCCGGGGCCATGGACGCTATCGAGACGTGCTGGAGTCCGTCCATCACCAGACGGTCGTAGATCTCGTCGGAGAAGATCATCAGCTGGTGTTCGCGGGCCAGATCGACGATCTGCTGCAGCACCTCCTTCGGGTAGAGGGCGCCGGTCGGATTGTTCGGGTTGATCAGGACGATCGCCACCGTGCGGTCGGTGATCTTGCTGCGCATGTCATCGATGTCCGGATACCATTCGGATTCCTCGTCGCACACGTAGTGCACGGCGGTGCCGCCGGCCAGGTTGACGCAGGCGGTCCACAGCGGGTAGTCGGGGCTGGGCACCAGAACCTCGTCGCCGTTGTCGAGCAGGGCGGACAACGACAGGTTGATCAGCTCGCTGACGCCGTTGCCGGTGTAGATGTCTTCGATGCCGACATTGGGCAGGTTCTTGAGCTGCGCGTACTGCATGATCGCCTTGCGCGCCGAGAACAGGCCCTTGGACGCGGAGTAGCCTTCCGTGTCGCTGAGCTGCCGGGACATGTCGTATACGACCTCGTCCGGCGTGCGGAAGCCGAACGGCGCGGGGTTGCCGATGTTGAGCTTGAGCACGTGCATGCCGGACTGCTCCATGCGGGCGGCCTCGTCGACGACCGGTCCGCGCACGTCGTACAGCACGTTGTCAAGTTTGGTGGATTTGTTGAAGTGGCGCATGGGTGTTCCTTCCGGTTCGTGTGATGGTGACGTTGTCTGGGGTGCGGGCGCTTGATGATGGCGTGCGTGGCGCGTCGGCCCGGCCGCCGGGATTGTCCGGCACCCGTTTCGGCTGCGCCGGCATGCCGGGCCGTCCGCGATCATGGCCGAGCAGCCATTGCTCGTCGACCTGCAGTGTATCGGCGAGGAACCTGAGCGTATCCGCGCGGGGCGTCGTCTTGCCGCTGACATATTGGCTGATGTGGCTTTTGCCGAGTTTGACACCTGACGCCTGGGCGGCACGCACGATGTCGACCTGTCTGAGGTGACGGGCGTTCATGCGGTTCTCAGCCGCGTCGCGAAGCTCTCCAATGACTTCCTCAATTCACGTTGGTTCAAAGTTCAAATTCTGGTTCAAAAGAATATCACGGCTTTGTCAGCGAAACAACCTGAGTTCAATTTTATCTGTATTGAACTTTCCTCCGATGGACATATTTAGTTTGCTTACAACCCAAAAGGTGCTAGCACGGCAGCGAAGCTGCACGGTACGAGAACGCGGCGGAACGCGAGAGACTGCGAAGTTCTCTGCGCAAGGTAATCGAGAATCTTCAAGCCTGACGCAACAGGCATCCCGTCGACCTGCCTTCCAGCACTACATCGGGCAGAACACACGAAAGGAGTCATGATTCATGCCGTATTCCATCAAGCGGCTGATATGCTTTCTGGCGGGAATCGCCCATCGAATCCTTCGGCATCGCACTCATCACGAAAAGCGACCTCGGAACCTCGCCGATCTCCAGCATAGCCTGGGTGACGCATTCTCCATCGTGAGCAAGGTGAAGTTCGGCACGGTCAAGGTCTGCTTCGACGTTTCACTGCCGGAGCCACTACAGGCCGACCGCGCCGAACATGCGCTCGATGACGGCGTCGTTGAGCAACCGGCCTCTCCTCGTGGCGACGGCATGGCCCGTCGTCGGGTCGAGGGTGATGAGGCCATCCCCGACCAGTGGCGTGAGGCACGCGTCGTCGATGATGCGCAGCGTTCCCTGCGCCGCATCCTGCGCCCGGTTCACCGCTTCGATATGCCGATTGACGCGGCCGATGTCGAGCCCTTCCCGAATGCGCAGGCCAAGCATAATGAGCTCTTCAAGGTTCTCCGTGGGCGATATGGTCTCATCGCCCGACCACGGCACACGCCCGTCGTTGATGGCCATCCCCCACATGCGCGGATGCGCGATGTCCCAACCGCGCATCGATGTGGAGGTTACGGAAGCCGAAACGTCTCCAGCGGCGTCGCTGTTCGCGGCGTCACCGTCTGTGGAGCTGCCCATAACCGTGTTGTAATGGCTGTGCGCTCCAGGGCCCAGGCCAGCCCAGTCGACGTTGCGCCAATACCCGAGATTGTGCCGGCTCTCATAGCCCGGGCGCGACCAGTTAGAGATCTCGTACCATTCTAGGCCCGCCGCGGCGAACAGGTCATCGGCGATCTCGTATTTCGCTGCCTCGTCGTCATCGTCGGGCTTGGGCAATGTGCCCGCCGCGATCTGTCGACCCATCTTCGTGGTCGGTTCCACGGTAAGTGCATAGGCGGAGACATGGTTCACGCCAAGATCGACTGCCGTGCGCACCGAGTCTCGCCAATCGTCAAGGCTCTCCCCCGGCGCCCCGTAGATCAGGTCCACGCTGGAGCGCAGGCCGGCCCTGTCGGCCGCCCTGACACCGGCCTCCACATTGGCAGGCGTATGCGTGCGGTCGAGGTTTTCAACACATGCGGCACGGCTGACTGCATGCCGAATGACACGCGGGTGAACCCTCCTTCCGCGAGCGCGCCGATATAGCGCTCGTCGACCGTGTCGGGATTCGCCTCGGTGGTGATCTCCGCCTCCGGTTCGATGCCCCACAGGCCGCGGACCGCGTCCAGCATCATTACCAGATCGCGCGCCGACAGAATAGTGGGCGTGCCGCCGCCGAAGAACACCGTGGAGACGGGCGGCTCCTCGATGCCGTGCACGAGCTGCCAATCGCGCACGAGACGCATCTCACGCACCACCATGTTCGCGTAATTGCCGCGGGACGCGCCCGCGCCCATGTCCGTGGCCGTGTATGTGTTGAAATCGCAGTAGCCGCAACGCCGCATGCAGAACGGCACATGGATGTAGATTTCGTAGCCTGCCGCATCGCCCGCGTTGGCGGGGGTTGTCGGCGTAGCCGGCTGAAGGCGGTCATTCGCTGGACCACCCCCAGCCAGCCTTCGGCTGTCAGCCCCCGCCAGCGGGGCATATCAAAGACCTCCATCAGCCTTCCGTCTTCTGCGCGGCGCGGATCTTATCCTTGGTGTCGCGGTCGTTGCCGGCCTCGCCGGTGGACAGGGCCGCGATGAACGCCTCCTGCGGCACCTCGACGTGGCCGAGCATCTTCATGCGCTTCTTGCCGGCCTTCTGCTTTTCGAGCAGCTTGCGCTTACGGGTGATGTCGCCGCCGTAGCATTTGGCGAGCACGTCCTTGCGCAGTGCACGGATGTTCTCGCGTGCGATGATGCGCGATCCGATCGCCGCCTGAATCGGAATCTCGAACTGCTGGCGGGGAATCAGCTCGCGCAGCTTCTTGGTCATCATCACGCCGTAGCTGTATGCCTTGTCGCGATGCACGATGGCGCTGAACGCGTCGACCTTCTCGCCCTGGATGAGGATGTCGACCTTGACGAGGTCCGCGGCCTGCTCGCCGTCCTCATGGTAGTCGAGTGACGCGTAGCCCTTGGTGCGGGACTTGAGCTGGTCGAAGAAGTCGAACACAATCTCGGCGAGCGGGATGCGGTAGTGCATCTCCACGCGGTCGGTGGAGATGTATTCCATCGTGCCCATGATGCCGCGGTGATCCTGACACAGGTCCATCACCGAACCAATGAAATCCTTCGGCGTGATGATGTCGGCAGCGACCATCGGCTCGACGATCTTCTTGATCTTGCCGTCCGGGAATTCACTCGGGTTGGTCACCCGGTGCACGGTGTTGTCCTCGGCGGTCACCTCATACGGAACGTTCGGCGCGGTGGAGATCAGGTCGAGACCGAACTCGCGTCCCAGACGCTCCGAGACGATCTCCATGTGCAGCAAGCCGAGGAACCCGCATCGGAAGCCGAAGCCCAGCGCCACCGACGTCTCGGGCTCGTAGATGAGCGCGGCGTCGTTGAGCTTGAGCTTGTCGAGCGCGTCGCGCAGTTCGGGGAACTGGGCGTTGTCGATCGGGAAGAGACCCGCGTACACCATGGCTGGGGGTCGCGATAGCCGGGCAGCGCCTCGGCTGCAGGGCGGACGGCGGAGGTCACGGTGTCGCCGACCTTGGACTGGCTGACGTCCTTCGCGCCGGTGATGATGTAGCCGACCTCGCCGGCGCCGAGCGCCTTGGTGGGGTCATGTCGGGGCTGATGACGCCAATCTCGATGGGCTCGTGCGTCATGCCGATGCCCATCATGTGCACCTTCTCACGCGACTTGAGCTCACCGTCCTCCATACGGATATAGGTGACGATGCCGCGGTACGAGTCGTACACCGAGTCGAAGATCAGCGCACGCGCCGGCGCTTCGGGTCGCCGTGCGGAGCGGGAATCTCCATGACGATATGGTCGAGCAGATCGGCGACGCTTCGCCGGTCTTGCCCGACACGCGCAGCACGTCGCTCGGCTTGCATCCGATCAGTCCCGCGATCTCCTCCGCGTGCTTGTCCGGCTCGGCACTGGGCAGGTCGATCTTGTTGAGCACGGGGATGATGGCCAGATCGTGGTCGATGGCCATGTACAGGTTGGACAGCGTCTGCGCCTCGATGCCCTGCGTCGCGTCGACGAGCAGCACCGCGCCTCGCATGCGGCCAGCGCGCGCGACACCTCATACGTGAAATCCACGTGGCCGGGGGTGTCGATCATGCCGAGCGTGTACTCGGTGCCCTCGAAGGTCCACGGCACGCGCACGGCCTGCGATTTGATGGTGATGCCGCGCTCCTGCTCGATGTCCATGCGGTCGAGGAAGCGGTCACGCATCTCGCGCTCAGGAACGATGCCGCTCAGTTGCAGAATGCGGTCGGCCACCGTGGACTTGCCGTGGTCGATGTGCGCGATGATGCAGAAATTCCGGATTAGCGACTGATCGGTAAACCCTGGCTTGTTCTTCGGCTCAATCACCCTGATCCGGTTCCTTTCGTCCGTGGTGCTCGTTCGTCGCGGGCCTTTGGCATCGTAAATGTGACGCCATGTGCCGCAAGTCACCAAGTTTACCGGTCACCGTCGGCAATTTCCCGACGACACACGGAACACGGGGTCGGTTTTATCCGAACATCGTGGTAGCATGACTCCCTGTATGTCCTTATAGCAAACGTCGTTTGGAGAAAACGTGGCAAACATTAAGTCGCAGAAGAAGCGCGTGCTCACCAATGAGAAGGCGCACAAGCGTAACGTGGCCGTCAAGTCCAGCCTGAAGACCGCCATCCGCGCAACCCGTGAGGCCATCGCCGCCGGCGATAAGGCCGCTGCCGAAGCCGCCTACAAGGTCGCTTCCCAGAAGCTCGACAAGGCCGCCGGTGCTGGCGTGATTCACAAGAACCAGGCCGCCAACCGCAAGTCGGGCATGGCAGTCGCCATCAACAACATGTGAGCATGACCGTCTGACGGTCGTCGCAGCATAAGAACCCCCGCGGAACCGCAAGGTTCCCGGGGGTTCTTTCGTGTTAGCCGGCCACCCCCACCCGCTGGCGGGAGCTCCCGCGAAGCGGGTGGGGGTGGTCCGAAAGCGTCAATCCCGAGACTGGTCTTTGTCGTCATCGCCGCCATCGTGGGCATCAGGATGGATGACCGGGCGTTTCAGATACCGCGACTCGCTGGGAAGATACGTGTTGTGCCGCTTGACCGCACCGGGAAGCATGATGCTGAACTTGACCGACAGCAGACGCATGACCACGACCAGCACGACGATCGCGCAGTCGAGCACCACCTCGGCCGTGAAATCCAGCATCTTCCATTGCACTCCCCTGCACACGAACACGGTGAGCACGCATCCGACCGCGGAAGGAACCGCGTACAGGTGCTTGTCACGGATGATCATCGGCACGTCGTTCAGGAGCATGTCCCGGACCAGACCGCCGCCCAGCGCGGTGAACATGCCCATGAATACCGCCGTCATGCCGGAGGTTCCCAAATCGAGCGCCTTCGAGGTGCCGTTCACCGCGAACAAGCCGACCGCCAAGGCGTCGATGGTCAGCATCGACCATCTGAGCTTGTCCACTTCCGGATGGATCACGCGATAGCCAGGCCCGACACCAGTGCGGTCAGCACGAACCCGCGGTCGGAGATGCCCACCGGCGGCAGGGAGCCGAGCATCACGTCACGGATGATGCCGCCGCCCAACGCGGTCAGCCATGCGGTGATCAGCATGGCGAACAGGTCATAGTTCTTGCGAACCGCGCATAGACCGCCCATCAGCCCGCTGCAGAACACCGCAAGATATTCGATGCCCATGAAAAAGGCATTGCTTTCCAGTGCCAGTTCCTCCACGTGCCACTCCTCGCCAACATCACAACCATCCGGCCGTACATGAGCCTACCGCAAGCCGGCTACCCGAAACTAGAATCAGCTCCGATCCGGGTCAGGATCTCGCCGACCTTGATCCGATGTCGCGTTCCTTGAACGTCTGTCGCTCATAGGTCAGGTCGATGCCGTTCTCCTTGCGCTCCACGCGCACGGGGAACGATCCCGGGGATGTGTCGCCGTGCGCGACCACCGTGTCATACTTCGTCGATTCGGTCTCGTCCACGGCGAAGAACTTCTCGACCCCCGCTGCACCACGGTTTCGTTCTTGTCGACAAAGAGCCCGCGGGCGTTGATCGTGCGTGTGTTCCGACGTCCTTCGAGGAACGCCTCTCGAGTGAAATTGCAGGCGAATACGTCGCTCTCGCCGCGCACCGGTGTGCCCCGGACGTACGGGTCGGCGATCATGCGTTTAAGCAGGTTGCCGTTCGGGTCTTCGGGATTGAGCGGGCGGAACATCACGTGGTGGAACCGCTTCCACGACGAGCGGATGTACTCCTCCGGCACATGATCGGCGCGCGGCCGGGCCTCGTTGCGGCGCAGCAGCTCGTCCAGGGGCACGTCGAAATCCTCCATCCGCCAGATTGCCCCGTGCCGTGTGGCGAGCCGCGCCAGCTCATTCGCATACTCCGGGTTCGCATGCTGCGCGTCGGCGACCACATCCCAGCCGGCGTCGAGCGAGATCACGCAATGCGGCCACGTGTCGGCGGAGTCGGACGCCCAGTTCTGCGCCCATGTCGACTTGCCGGAGCCCGGCAGTCCGCGCAGAATTGACGTTGAGCGATTCCGGCCGCGCACCCGCGGCAGACAGCTGATGCGTGTGACCGTACAGCAGCTTGCGCCCGTCGAACGGCAGCGCCTGATCGTGGAATCGGACCGCGTCATCGGGCCATCCGTACGCGAGGTCTTCGCGATATGGGAAGTGCGACAGGTTGACCGTTCCAAGTCCTTCCAGTTCAACGGTGCCGTTCGGTTCGATGCTCTCGAACAGGTTCAGCGCCGGCTTGTTGTCCATCCACCAGTCATCATGGTTGCCGATGACCGCGTGCAAATGACGGCAACGCAGCTGCCGCAGGCAATCCTTATGGGCATATAAACACACCCTCAGTCTCGCTACGCTCGACAGCTCCCGCCAGCGGGAGCTGGTTCTATACGAAAAGCCCCGCCGGGCTCGATCGAGCCGATGGGCGGGGCTTCACGTAGGACTGGACTGCGCTCAGCAGACCTTCCACATCCAGTTGTGCGGGTCTTCGACCTCGCCGAGCTGGATGCCGAGCAGCTGGTCGCGCAGGTCGATCGTGAGCTTGCCGGATTCGCCGTTGGCCACGGTCACGTCGAACTCCTTGGACTTGAAGCGGCCGATCGGGGTGATGATGGCGGCGGTACCGCAGGCGAACACCTCGGTGACCTCGCCGGACTTGATGTCGTCGAGCAGGTCGGTGAGCTTGATCATCGTCTCGACCACGTCGATGCCGCGATCCTGCATGAGCTGGATCAGGGAGCGGCGGGTCACGCCCGGCAGGATGTTGCCGGTCAGGGACGGGGTCTCCACGTGGCCGTCCTTGTGCACGACCATCATGTTCATGCCACCGAGCTCCTCAAGGTAGGTCTTGGTGGCGGCGTCCACGAAGCACACCTGCTCGCAGCCGTTGTCGACGCCGGTGTATTCGCCGAGCAGCGAGGCGGCGTAGTTGCCGCCGCACTTGGCGAAGCCGGTGCCGCCGGGGCCGGTGCGGAACCACTTGTCTTCCACCCAGATGCTCACCGGCTTGACGCCGCCCGGGAAGTACGGGCCGGACGGGGAGGCGATCACGCAGTAGTCGACCTCGTGCGGGGCACGCACGCCGAGGAACGGCTCGGAGGCGAACATGAACGGACGCATGTACAGCGTGTACTCGCGGCGGGTGGGCACCCAGTTGACGTCGCGCTTGACGAGGGCCGCCACGGAGCCGAGGAAGTCGTCCACGGACAGCTCGGGCAGGTACAGGCGCTTGGCGGAGTTCTGGAAACGCTCGGCGTTCGCGTCCGGGCGGAACAGCCAGGTGGAGCCGTCGGCGTGGCGGTATGCCTTCAGACCTTCGAAGACCTCCTGGGCGTAGTGCAGCACGGATGCGCCCGGATCCAGCTTCAGCGGCGCGTACGGCTCGATGCGACGGTCGCCCCAGCTCGCCCTTGGTCCAGCTCATGTGGGCCATGTTGTCGGAGAAGACCTGACCGAATGCCGGCTTGTCGATGAGCTCCTGGCGCTTCGTGTCGGATGCGGGATTGTCGTTCGGCAGCACGGTGAACGGCTCGGTGAGCTTGTCCAACGCGGCGGAATCGTGATGATTGTTTTCTGTCATAACCACTTCTTTGATAACGTCGCCGTTCGCGTCACGGCGGCCAGATGGGGCAGTCGGCGCTTCTGGCACCGGCTCTGAGAGATACTTTCTCACACCGATGACGCATTCGGCGTGAGCTCGTTCACATTATGAAAAAAGCCCACGCTTGCGGTGGGCTTTTCTCAAGCGTCACTCCCGTGTGTCACGCGGGAATCCGATGTGCTATGCGAGACGGATCACTTGGCGTCCGCATCGGCGGCCGGAGCGGCAGCAGCGGCGTCGGCGTCAGCGGCCGGAGCGGCAGCAGCGGTGGACTCAGTGGCGTCCTCAGGCACCTCGACGCTGACGACGGAGGTCTCCGGATCGTCCATGTCGAGCTCGGCGCTTCCGGCAGCACGACGTCCTTGAGCAGCACCTTGGTGCCGTCGGTCAGGCCGTCAACGTTGACCACGATGCGCTCGGGCAGGTTGGTGACATCGGCGCGGACCTTGAGCTCCTGCAGGTCGACGAACGCGACGGCGGCACCCTTCGGCGTGCCCTCGACGAACACCGGCACCTCGACGTCGATCTTCTCGCCGGCCTTGACCTCGTAGAAGTCGATGTGTTCAACGATGCGCTTGACGGGGTTGCGCTGCACATCCTTGACGACGGCCAGCTTGGTCTGGCCGCCGAAGGAGATCGAGAACAGCGCGTTCGTGTGGCGCAGGGCCAGCGTGGTCTCCTTCATCGGGAGCTTCACGAACGTCGCTGGTCGCCGCCCGCGTACAAGGTGGCGGGGATGAGCTTGGCCACGCGCATGCGGCGCGCAGCGCCCTTGCCGAATTCGTCACGGATGTCACCGGCGATCTTGATGGTGTTTGCCATAATGGTTCTCCTTGAGTGTTACTTGTCGTTCTGTCTATTTGACGCCACGACGCGCCGCAGAACTCACCCAAGGAGGGGTGGTATTCAACGCCGAGTCGATTACGGCAGACCCGTTCTCGCGAACCGGAATGCCCTCGCCAAAGCAACGAGAAACAATTATACGGCCGCGCGGGACATTCGATGGAACGTCTATCCCGCAAACGAATCGAACGCCCGATCCGCCGGCTGTTTCGTCGTCATGCCGTCATCGACCCGGCGAGGCCCTACAATGGACGCAATGGGACATGCACCGAATCGGCTGGGAGGCTTGCAATGGCGCGTAACACATCACGGATAGTAGTGGGAGGCGGAATCGCGGCCTCCGTGGTAGCCGGCGCCACTTACGGGCTGGCGAATCTCATGTTCTCGTATGCGCTGGATGCGCAGGCGAAGCACTCGATGCTCAGATCCGGCGGGGATGACGGCAAAGTCGCGGACAAGGGACCACGACTCGACGCGGCCGAAGAGGTCGAGGCGGCGGATTGGTTCGACCAGTCCAAGCAGCCGGTGGTCATCTCGGCGGAGGACGGCATCCAGCTTCATGGCTGGCTGTTCGATCCCGATTGCGCCGGCGCGAAGCCCCACCTGTATGCGATATGCTGCCACGGGTATTCGGGGCAACCGCAGGATATGGCGAAGTACGCGCATCGTTTCGCCCGTCTCGGGTTCACCGTGCTGGTTCCGGCGCTGCGCGGCCACGGGCTCAGCGAAGGCCGCTATGCGGGCATGGGTTGCTGGATCGCCGCGACCTGATGCGGTGGATATCGCTGATCATCGGCAGCGACGCGGACGCCCGCATCCTGCTGCAGGGCAAGTCCATGGGAGCGGCCGCGGTCATGATGACCGTCGGCGAGCCGGACCTGCCCAGGAACGTCGTGGCGGCGGTCGAGGATTGCGGCTATGCGTCGGTCGTCCAGCAGTTCATCGACTGCGCGCGGTCGATGTTTCACCTGCCGAAGTTCCTCGCCAAGCCGATCGTGACGACGATGGGGGCGATCGCGCAGCGGCGTGCCGGGTACGGTTTCCAGGAAGCCTCGTGCGTGGAACAGCTGAAGCATGCCACGATTCCGATGCTGTTCATCCACGGCGGCGCGGACGATTTCGTGCCGTCCAGGGCTTTGGACGAGAACTTCGACGCCTGCGCGAGCATCGACCGGCAGAAACTGCTGATTCCCTCGGCAGGTCATTCCATGAGCGCCAGCACGGCACCGGTGGTGTACTGGAAGACGGTGACGAATTTCGTCACCCGCGTGTTCGGACTCTGACGGCAGCTTCCCGGCCGCAGCCGCCATGCGCCGACGGAACCGATATGGATATGGGAGTGGGCCCGCTGGATGGATTTCCAGCGGGCCACTCCCATATCGTTTCGCTCCGTTCGGCCCGGCGGGCCGAGTGCGGTGACGGTTACGAGATGAGCTCCTTCACGGCGGCGATGACGGACTGCAGGCCGGCCTTGGCGTCGCCGAACAGCATCTGCGTGTTGGGCTCGAAGTACAGCTCGTTCTCGATGCCGGCATAGCCCTTGCCGCGACCGCGCTTCATGACGACCACGTTCTGCGCCTTGTCGACGTCGAGAATCGGCATGCCGGAGACCGGGGTGCCGGGGCGACGGCGCGGCCGGGTTGGTCACGTCGTTGGCGCCGACGACCAGGGCCACGTTGGCGGACGGGAACTGCGGGTTGATGTCGTCGAGGTCGATCAGCTCCTCGTACGGCACGTTGGCCTCGGCGAGCAGCACGTTCATGTGACCGGGCATACGTCCCGCGACCGGGTGGATCGCGTACGACACCTCGACGCCATGACCCTTGAGCAGGTCGCCCAGATCGGCCAGCTCGCGCTGCGCCTGAGCCTGCGCCAGACCGAAGCCCGGCACGAAGATGACCTTGTCGCGTACACCAGCTGCACGGCGACGTCATCGGCGCTGGTCTCCTTCATCGTGCCCTCGGGCCGTCGCGTCGCCGCCGGCCGAGG
>ENA-OQDE01000938-OQDE01000938.1-human-gut-metagenome-genome-assembly--contig:-NODE-938-length-13667-cov-7.672230_pt1 | contig 13667 bp, 17 predicted proteins | sample MGYA00242768_ERZ504595 | MGnify/ENA primary metagenome ERZ504595 (study PRJEB26092, sample SAMD00036307) | human gut metagenome | host: Homo sapiens | study: EMG produced TPA metagenomics assembly of...
GCTTAAGGAAACACAAAAAATGAGACAAGATAAATGAATATTTTAAACTTATAGTAATTTTGTAACAAGTTATGGATGGAGCTCTTTTCAATTAGAATACAGCGCACTTTTCAATTAGTATCTACATTACCTATCTTTTTTATCAATTATTAAGTCCTTCAAATCTACCTGCAATATCTCTGCAATCTGTTGTAGAATATCCAAATTAGGCTGAATCCGATTACAAGCATAGGCATTTACCATGCTGAAACTCTTATCAAGCTGTTTCGCCAACCACGTCTGAGAGATACCTTTTTCCAAAAGAACCGCCTTTATTCTATTTAGCTTCACTGTTTGGTACGATTTTATAATGCAAATGTAGTGAATTATATTCAATATCTGGATTATTATTGTACTTTTGTAGCTATATGAATCCCCAACTTATGGCGTGAAAATCAAAAAGATGATAAGAATATGCACAACATAGTTCGTAAACATATAGAAGGAGAAATTTCAATGGACGAAGTTAGGCGATTGATTGACGAACTATAAAAAGAAGCAACATTAACTATCGAATTGTACAATTAAAAAAACAATGGAATTAGTCTATTAAAAAAAGATGAATCACAACGGCATATTCTCACTATCTTTTCCCGAAGCCAAGACAATTATTGTTTCTGGTGATATTCATGGAAACTTTAATCAGTTGGTGTTCAAACTCTGTATCCAATATCAGCTTACAGACACTTTGCTAATTGTAGCCGGGGATTGTGGCTTCGGCTTCGAAAAGAAAGAGTACTATGAGCAGATAGTTAGACGAAACGCCAAGCGAATGAACCAAGCCAACAATTGGATTGTGTTTGTGCGAGGCAATCATGATAATCCTGCTTATTTCGATGGCGCAATGCTCAACTTCAAACGCTTCGTTGCTGTTCCCGATTATTCCATTCTACAAGTTTGTAATCATACCATCCTTTGTGTAGGTGGAGCTATCTCTATTGACCGTATCTATCGCATAAATGAATGGAATAGAAACAAATACCGTGTTCATTCAAATGAGTCGCAAGAAAATGATATTTCTCGCAATTTATATTGGCAGAACGAAGTTCCTGTTTATGATCCAAATAAGATGAATGCCATCCCTGCTAGCTTCCTGATTGATACAGTTGTCACACACATACCGCACCTTCACATTGTGAACTATTCTCCAAAAACAACCTTAGCCAATGGACTATAAACGATCCTTCATTGATTGAGGATATACAATTTGGACGGGAAACGATGGATATGCTTCTGCACCATCTCAAAACCGACAACCATCCGATAAGCCATTGGTACTATGGTCATTTTCATCAAAGTTGGCATTCTGCCATTGACGGAATACTATATTAAATGCTCGACATTATGGAGTTCAGTCATATCTATTGATTTATACCATTTCAGGTATAATAGTTCTTGCCTGAATATAATTGTTCCTGTTAGAGCATACAAACATTTTCCATAGTGGACAAACGGAGGAAGTTACATTTTTCCAAACGAATAAATCTGATTTATTACACTTTTTCCAACGGCCAGCTCTACTCCTATACCTTTTCTTTCAGAGATGAGAAAAATAAACATCAACGACCTTTACTCATCCAAGGATACTTGGCAAGATACCATCAAATCAAAAGCTCAGAAGGACGGTATAGGGATTACACTTTATTCACAGAGTTCAATGAAGAGCAGTCCATGTTACAGAACATTTTCCACATTTCTGCTTTACTCCTAGCAACATCCCATTATGAAATTCCATGAAACTTTCATTCAACCTCCTCACATTCTTCTCACTCGTTCCGCTTCGCATCATCACCTGCACCCATACTCTCAAGATACTGCAATTCCCGTTCCGCAAACTCACGATTCTCCTCCTCTCCCAGCATTTGATAGAGCAGTTCCCTAGCTTGCGAATAATATTTCAAGTTTACTAATACTTGTGCTGCCCTGCGCCGAAGAAAATGATAAAGTGGAAACAAGGTATTCTTTTCATCACCATACATCTTTATCTGACTGCCAACCAAACTCACCATAGAATAAATATACTCAAGAGCTCCTGTATCCTTCATTTCGACGAGACAGTTGGTAAAATCACGAATCGCATGAATGGATGAATTTCTTTTAGCATTAGTCAAATAATAATAAGCCTTTTCAAAATGCCCTAATGTGAGATAAACAAAACCGATATGATAACAAATCACATAATATTCTTCCTTGCCACGCTCCGGCAATTCTGTCCAGTGGACTTGATAATACCGAAAAATAGAAAGATAACACCCCAACGCCTGAAGATAACATTGCTGCCTGAAAAATTTCTTCCCCCAATAAATAGTAGTCTGCAAGGTAGGCTCGGTATAAGCCAGCAACGCCTGTTGTTCCTCCGTCAGTTCGTCAAACTGTTTGTTTGCCGCTTTTTCTTTAGCATCGTCCAACATATATTTCAACTCCCAATAATCATCATGATCCGTTGTCAATCTTACCTCAATCATACTACTGAATACTCTGCCTTTTTGGGTTTCATCGAAAAAAGCATCTACCTGTCCGTCCGCATAGCCGACAACTTATAATAAAGAGATCGTTCATTACTGCCTTCAGCTTTCTCCAACGCAATCACCAACTGCCCTTCGGCAAGTGTAATACAGATCAGAGCATCTTTTCCCGCCTGTCCTTTTTCATCCATCACAGCATCTTTCAACCGAAAAGAAAGAATAGACAATAATTCGGTACGCCTCTCTATCCGCCCATTGCAAACCAGTGTCATTCCCTTTATATCTTCCTGTTTCACTGTACCAAAAAGAGAAAGAATATCCTCTATCTGATCCATATCTTGCCGGGAAACATCGACAGGTTCCAACAGCTTACCATGTCCAATCTCCAATTTTCGTCTCAACAAAGCCAAGCGATTTTCGAATTCTTTTTTCACCAACATGTCTTGTATTGAAGCAGATTGTTCTGCCAACTCTTTAAAACTACGGGCTATCATAAAAGATGACTCAAGCAATACCCGCAAATGTTGTTTTAACTGAGTTTCACTGCCCGACAAGAACAGACAGGCAGACAGACAAGCCGTAAAAGGTGTCTCACTTTCTCCATCCTCATGACTTTTACGCAAATAGCAAGTCCAAGCTGTGTATCGGCAGTTAATGTTGTTAATGTCAAAAACTATTTTTTTAGACTGTTCATAGCTACATGCGTAAAAATCTTTATAATATAACTGAATATTCTGACCTGTTTTTTCTCTTAACAAATGAAAATAACCTCCTTGAAAACCGATGATAATGGCATCAGCATCAATTCTCTTCACTAGTTCACAGTGCATGGACTGCACGAACCTGATAAGTTCATCGGTGGTCATCGCCGAATAAATCTTTTCTTGCTGCTTTTTCGGCTTTGCAACAAAATAATAAACTGTTACGAAAACCACCATCATAGATACGAAGACGACAGAAATAATCATATCTTGTTACAGTTAATCTTTGTATGTCTGTAAAAATACAAATTAATCGGGAAATGTTAGAAGTGATAGGATATTTTAATGAATTCCCCTAAGAAGTTACTTAAAAATCCGGTTCAATCAATTCCTTCCGATGCATCCGGTGCCACCTCCACAAAATCATAAGACATAGAGGAAATTCCATTGGAGATATTCTGAAATACCTAAAAATAGGGATTGTCCATATCCATATTTTCATCGAACTTTGCAACCCCAAAAAACGAACAAATGAAGATACTTTATATAATACTGTTCATACAAATAGGATGGATATTTCCCCTCTCCGCACAAAAACAAGATTCCATTTATATCGGAACGCGTCATACATTGTTTTCTGAAATACTGAATGAAGAAAGAAAATATTGGATTTATGTACCTGAGACCAAAGCTGGTGAAAAAGGAAAGGCTTATCCGGTTCTTTATCTATTGGATGGAGATTCCTTCTTTCATTCCGTGGTTGGTTTTACGCGTTTCTTCTCTTCTTCTAAAACCTCAAACTTACCTCCTTGCATCGTTGTGGCTGTTTTAAACACAGACCGGACCAGAGATTTCACTCCTACCTGCTCAGCCGCCCGCCGGGATGGTACCATTTGTCCCTATGATAAGCCGGCAGGTGGTGGAGCTGAACAGTTCCATCGCTTTCTGATAGAGGAACTACGTCTGGAAGTGGAAAATAAAGTTCCTGCCAACGGTACAAACTTTCTTGTCGGACATTCATACGCAGGTTTATTTACCCTACAGACACTGTCAAATCATCCCGAGTCTTTTGACTCGTATATAGCAATAGACCCAAGTTTATGGTGGGACCGAGGAGTCTTTCTACAACAAGCAGCAAAGAATGTTTATCAAAAAGACTTCTCCAGCAAACATTTGTATGTTGCTTTCGCCACCCGCCAACGTCCTGCAATCAAACTTATTCAGTTTCATTGGCCGACAGCTTAAAAAATAAGATCATCCCTGAAATGAAAAACAAGCATTTGCATGTCATTTATAAAAAATTTCCCGACGAGGTGCATGGCACCATTGCTCTTCCTGCCATTTTCGATGGATTAAAATCTCTATTTCATAACACTATTTCAACCAAAGAGGCAACATGATAATTTCTTGCAGTATTCAATTTCTCATCTGTTATAAATACGCTCCGGTTTACTATTGGTAAAAATAACATAACTAATGCCGATGGTGTAGCCACTCGCTCAATTCCGGGGTATTGCACGGCTATAATTCTCACATACCCTCCTGTTTAACATCAATTTAAGATTTCAAATTCTATACTTATCATTTTCTAGAATAACAGATTGAGACATTGTATCAACCTTGGCTACAGATTTATGCTATTCTTTCCGGAAATCATGTAATTAGGGTTATAACATCTGTAATTTATCTACACTGTATTTTCAGTCATGTACTTATCTTTGCATCAAGATTCTGGAATTCAAAACTTAATAAAATCAAGTGATAATGAAACGTATACCAGTCATCATGATTGCAAGTTTATTTGTTATAGGAATACCTGCCATAACACAGTCCGATCCGGTTCCCAAGAAAAATGGTAATAAGTATGTGCTTTACGAAGAATGTACAGATAACGGGGCGGTCTGTCACCTATTTCAAGCGCAACAAGCGAATGGATGTTTGGAAAAACCGATGGTAAAGGGTACACTGTTTCGCAGTGGTGTATGGCACATGGAAGAAATCAAAGGAAACCCGAAATCGCAAGAGGCATACGAAACGAGTAAACAAGTATAGGAAAAAAGAATATTATGACATTAGATGATTTTTTGAATCATATTGAAGCCGGCGGTGCACTCAATACACCGGAAATCTATCGGCTGATGGATGAAATGAGCGATGAAGCCCGGCGCGTTACCTGTGAGATAAACAACTCGTACCATTCACAAGAAGAATTGCGTGCGTTCATGTCGCGCCTGACCGGTAAACCTGTGGACGAAACATTCAAGATGTTTCCTCCGTTCTACACAGACTTCGGCAAGAATATTACCATCGGGCGTCGTGTCTTTATCAATGCCGGTTGCCACTTCCAGGATCATGGCGGTGTGACGTTGGGTGACGGCTGTCTTATCGGGCATAATGTGGTCTTTGCCACGCTCGATCACGGTACGGCTCCCGAAGACCGCGGGGCAATGTATCCGGCGCTATCCGGTTAGGCAAAAATGTATGGGTAGGCTCCAACTCCACCATCCTGCGGGGTGTGACCGTGGGTGACAACGCCATTATCGCCGCCGGATCTGTGGTGACGAAAGACGTAGCGGCCAACACGGTTGTAGGAGGTGTACCGGCAAGGCATATCCGAGATATCGACAGGAACGAAAAGTGATAGCCTATGGAATCGGAATCACTAACCAACCATACTGCCATCCTTGTCAGATCCATCCGAACGGTACACCATACTGAACGGGTTGTGCGGATTGGTTCTACCGGGCATTGCACTGACCAACTTTCCGGAGTTCTCGTTGTATTCCCTTCTTCCGGTTGAAACGACGAGTGCCATGCCTACTGCCGGAGTCGGCCGTATCATAATCTGCAATACATCTTTATCGACGGCAGATTTTGCACAAGACTCTTGCTACTGTTCGATATCGGTTTCTCCATCATCATCATCACCAATGCGGCAAGAAAAAGAGGCTGATTTTCCTGATCTGCTTGAAGCGGGAACGTTGGATGAGATGCATGTAAAATAATGTCTGTAATTGAGGTTATACAATCAGTAATCCATCTACCGGCTTTTCCTGTAATCCGCTGTAATTTTGCACTATGAAAAGAAAACAAGAAACAATAAAAATTTAAATTACATCGGTTATGAAACGTACAACTATTTTAATGGCTGCTTTCCTCTGCCTCTTCAGCCTGACGGAAAGCCCGGCACAAAACACTCACAAAAATATGGAACAGTTAAATCTGACACAGGAATGGGACAAGACGTACCCGAAAAGCGACAAGGTGAATCATAGCAAAGTGACTTTCATAAATCGTTACGGTATCACGCTCGCTGCCGACCTGTATGCACCGAAAACGATTTTCGGAGGTAAGCTGCCTGCTATTGCTGTCAGCGGTCCGTTTGGAGCTGTAAAGGAACAGTCGTCGGGGCTGTATGCCCAGACATTGGCCGAACGAGGATTCCTGACGATTGCTTTTGATCCTTCATTTACTGGTGAAAGCGGTGGACAGCCTCGCAGCGTAGCTTCGCCAGACATCAACACCGAAGACTTCTCGGCGGCGGTGGATTACCTCGCGACACGTCCGGATGTGGATGCCGAACGAATCGGCATCATTGGCATTTGTGGTTGGGGTGGTTTTGCTATCAATGCGGCTGCCAACGACACACGTATCAAGGCAACGGTAGCTTCCACAATGTACGACATTAGCCGCTGTACAGCAAACGGTTACTTCGATGCCGCTGACAATGCAGATGCACGTTACAAAATGCGTCAGGAGTTTAACGCCCAGCGCACGGAAGACTACCGTACCGACACTTATCCCCGCACCGTGACGAACCCGGAACCTACCGGTGATGCGCCGCAGTTCATGAAGGATTATTATGATTATTACAAGACCGAACGAGGTTATCATCCTCGTTCCATCAACTCCGGTTTGGGCTGGAACAAAACCTCCAATCTTGCATTTCTCAACGCACCTATCCTTGCGTATGCCGATGAAATCCGCAGTGCCGTGTTGCTCATTCATGGAGAAAAAGCTCACTCCCGCTATTTTAGTGAGGATACTTTCAAGAAGCTGAAAGGCGATAATAAAGAACTGATGATTATTCCCGATGCCGTACATACGGATTTATATGACCGGACAGACATTATTCCATTCGATAAGCTGGAGGAATTTTTCAAAGAATACTTAAAATAGAAGGCTTCAAGAAAAAGGAATTGCCTATATCCTGATTGGCTTCAGTTCGCGGACGCAGCAATGTGAACATGACTTTTAAAATTAATAATGACTGACAACTAAAACAATATATCAAATGAAACTGATTAAAAATGCTGAATTCGGGGGCGAGCGTCCCTTGTTCGAGTCCCACGACCTTCGTCTGGAAAATGTGATTATTCGTACCGGTGAATCGGCCATCAAAGAATGTAGCAATATCGAAGCTGTAGATTGCCGCTTTGAGGGTAACTATCCCTTCTGGCATGTACACGGTTTCAAAATCGACCGTTGCTATTTCGATGTCGGAGGCGTTCGGCATTGTGGTATTCCGATCACCTGAAGATGACCGACACGATTATCGACGCACCGAAGATGTTCCGTGAAATGGACGAAATAGATATCGAGAACGTAACGATGAACGATGCCGACGAAGTATTCTGGCGTTGTAATGGTATCCGCATCAAGAATCTCAAGCTGCACGGCGGAACTTATCCTTTCATGTTCAGCAACAACATTTATGTGGACGGACTGGAAAGCAACAGCAAGTATGTGTTCCAGTACGTGAAAAATGTAGAGATTCATCATGCAAAGATTACAACGAAGGATGCCTTCTGGGAAGTGGAAAATGTGACCATCTACGATTCCGAACTCAACGGCGAATACCTCGGCTGGCATTCGAAGAATCTACGTTTGGTCAACTGCCACATTACCGGTGAGCAACCGCTTTGCTATGCACACGACCTTATTCTTGAAAACTGTACCTTCGGACCTGACTGCGACCGTACCTTTGAGTACAGCACGTTGCAAGCCGATATTCACGGAGCTATTACAAATATCAAGAACCCGATGTCGGGATGCATTGTGGCTGACGAATTCGGTCCATAACCATAGATGAGAACATCAAGGCTCCTGCCGATTGTGAAATCCGTCTCCGGGACGAGCGTACCTGTTTTACCGATTAAGATGAAGATATGAAATACAACTTTGACAAACAAATTTCAAGACGGGGAACCGATTCCTACAAATGGGATAGCGCAGAAAGCGAAAATGTATTGCCGATGTGGGTGGCTGACATGGATTTCCGTACAGCTCCCGCTATCGTCGATGCTTTACGCCGACGGGTAGAACACGGCATTTTCGGTTATACCCGTGTGCCCGACAGTTACTACGAGGCTGTTACAGGCTGGTTCGCACGTCGTCACGGTTGGACGATTGACCGTGAATGGATAATTTACACATCGGGCGTAGTCCCAGCCATCTCGCAGTCATCAAGGCTTTGACCGTTCCGGGAGATAAGGTATTGGTGCAGACCCCGGTCTATAATTGTTTCTTTTCTTCAATCCGTAACAATGGGTGTGAAATGGTATCATCACCGTTGGTCTTTGCAAGTAATACTTTCACCATCGATTATGAAGATTTAGAGCGTAAGACTGCTGATCCGAAAGTGAAGGTGATGCTGCTGTGCAATCCTCACAATCCTGCCGGAAGGGTGTGGAAACGTGAAGAACTGGTACGTATTGGTGAAATTTGTATTCGACACGATGTTACGGTCGTTTCGGATGAGATTCATTGCGAACTGGTTTTTCCAGAGTACCGTTACACACCGTTTGCTTCCATCTCAGAAAATTTCCGTCACCATTCTGTAGTCTGTATATCTCCCAGTAAAGCGTTCAATATTGCCGGATTACAGATTGCGAACATTATTTGTGCTGATGCTAACCGTCGAGCGAAAATCGACCGGGCCATTAACGATAACGAAGTATGTGATGTCAATCCTTTTGGTGTAATTGCGACTCAAGTAGCTTACAACGAAGGGGAAGAGTGGCTGAACCAACTCATCAAATATTTACAGGCCAATTTTCTCTATATGCAGGAGTTCTGTCGGGAACATCTGCCCGAGTTTCCTATCACGGTATTGGAGGGAACCTATCTCGTTTGGATGGACTGTCACAGACTCGGCATACACTCGCAGGAACTCGAACAGCGATTGGTTAACGAAGCCGGATTATGGCTCAATGCAGGAACAATGTATGGGACTGAAGGAAAAGGATTCATGCGCTGGAATATCGCCTGCCCACGTACTACACTGGCAGAAGGATTGAAACGTTTTACTGGTTTCGTAAGAAATCTTTAAGAGATATATACGGCAAATTCATTTTTAATAGAACGCAACTATATAGTTTACCATACCAAGCATTACGTATAACAAAGTAAATAGTTGCGACTTAATTTTTTATCTCATTTTTTCTTTTCTTCCACAACTGATAACTATTGATGATGTTCTGCCACAAATTATATATCATAGAGTGTATTAATCTGATTATCAATAAGGAAGCCCACCTATTACTAACAGTGGGTAACAAAATAGTAACAAAAAAACGAAGAAATTCGCTTAGTGGTGGGCTTACGCTGCAAAGGTAACAAAAGCCCGCCAATCATAAAAATAAAGCTGGCGAAAAGAGAAACATTCTTTTTCTTTTCGCCAGCATCTATTTTGCTGTCAACACAAACAGGTTTAGTCCGTTTTGGATATCTATACAAAGCGATAAACTAAAACTCAATTTTCACCTACCTGAAAAAAAGTTCCTACTTCTTTTTGCTATTTAAAATATTGTTCGTTGTTTTGCGAACAACAAATAAAAAGGAGATATTGAAGTGAAAGATAAACCGTACACAGTAGAGCAGGAACAGATTGCTCGTTTTGCCAAAGCAATGGGACATCCCGCACGAATGGCTATTCTTGCTTTTTTAGCAAATCAAGAAGTTGCTTCTTCGGTGATATACACGAAGTGCTGCCTATCGCTAAGGCAACCGTTTCTCAACATTTGAAAGAACTGAAAGAAGCTGGCTTAATTCAAGGAGAAATAGAAACGCCAAAAGTACGATATTGTATCAACCGGGAAAATTGGGAACTCGCACGAAAGTTATTTACTACTTTTTTGGGGGATTGCCAATGTAAAGGTACATCGTGCTGTGAATAACAGCACCTTTTTTTAAAATCATTGTTCGTAGTTCTACGAATTACGATTATTATATTAACTTTAAAGTAGAATTAGAAATGGAAATCAAAGTATTAGGAACCGGGTGTTCAAGCTGTAAAGCATTGTATGAAACCACTAAACAAGCTATTTCAGAATTAGGCTGCGATGCAACACTAATCAAGGAAGAAGATTTATTGAAAATCATGGAGTACAACATTTTAGGTCTTCCGGCTTTGGTGATTGACGGAAAAGTTGTATCAGCCGGAAAAAGATTGTCCCTTTCGGAAGTAAAAGAGTTGATAACCAAATAAAAAATGAACTATGAGAAAGTTATTTTATCTACTGATTGCGATGCTGGTCTTAATGTCCTGTGGAAATGGTTCAAAGAAAAAAAACGAGGAAAACAAAGCGGAAGAAATACAGCCTAACCGCATTGAAGTTCTCTATTTTCATGGAGCGCAACGATGTATCACTTGCAGGGCGATTGAAGCCAATACAGTAGCCCTTTTGGATAGTCTTTATTCCCAAGAAAAAGCAAATGGCAAGATTATCTACAAAGTAGTAGATATTTCTAAGAAAGAGAATGAAGCGATTGCAGACAAGTACGAAGTTACATGGTCGTCTTTGTTTGTGAATGGCTGGAAAGACGGAAAAGAGAATGTAACAATATGACCGAGTTTAGTTTCTCCAATGCGAGAAATGCACCGGACAAGTTTAAAGAGGGAATTAAAAGCAAGATTGACGAATTGTTAAAACAGTTGTAAGATGGACTTTCTTCAATCATTATTAGATAGCAGTTCTGTTCCCGCTATTACAGCCTTTATATTGGGGATTTTAACGGCAGTTAGCCCGTGCCCGCTGGCTACAAACATAACGGCAATAGGATTTATAAGCAAGGATATAGAAAACCGTCACCGGATTTTTATAAACGGGTTGCTCTACACTTTCGGCAGAATAGTGACCTATACGGTTCTTGGCTTTATTCTTATTCCTATTCTTCGTGAGGGCGCAAGTATGTTTATGGTGCAAAAAGCTGTAAGCAAATACGGGGAAATGCTGATTGCTCCGGTGTTAATCATCATTGGAATATTTATGCTTGATATAATAAAACTCAATCTACAAATTAATATCGGTGGGGAAAGCCTGAAAAAGAAAACTAAAGGCGGTTGGGGAGCTATGTTGTTGGGGGTCTTATTCGCTCTTGCTTTTTGTCCTACCAGTGGAGTATTTTATTTCGGTATGCTTATCCCTCTATCAGCAGCAGAAACAGGCGGCTATCTCTTACCTGTAATCTATGCTATTGCTACGGGATTACCTGTAATCCTTTTTGCATGGATTTTAGCTTATAGTGTTGCCGGACTGGGGAAGTTTTACAACCGAATACAGATATTTGAGAAATGGTTTCGCAAAATAGTTGCTATTCTCTTTATCGCAGTTGGAATATATTACGCAATAGTATTTTATCTATAAATAAACATTAAGTATCATTTTAAATAAAAAACAGTATGAAAAAGATAGAAATTTTCGACCCGGCAATGTGCTGCCCTACGGGTCTTTGTGGAACAAACATCAATCCTGAATTGATGCGTATTGCGGTAGTAATCGAATCATTGAAGAAACAAGGTATCATCGTTACCCGCCACAATTTACGTGACGAACCACAAGTATACGTAAGCAATAAGACGGTGAACGACTTCCTGCAAAAGCATGGTGCGGACGCACTGCCTATTACTTTAGTAGATGGAGAAATAGCTGTTTCACAAACCTATCCTACCACCAAACAAATGAGTGAATGGACGGGGGTCAATTTAGATTTTATGCCAGTTAAATAAGTATTCACCAATTAATTATTTAAGAAAAATGAGAACATTCAATTTATCAGATATAGAATTGACAAAATACCTTTTCTTCACCGGAAAAGGCGGTGTGGGCAAAACTTCTATTGCCTGTGCTACTGCGGTAGGTTTGGCAGATAATGGTAAGAAAATACTTCTTATCAGCACAGACCCGGCTTCAAACCTGCAAGATGTCTTTAATCAAACTTTAAACGGACACGGCACGGATATTCAGGAAGTACCCGGCTTAACTGTAGTTAATCTCGACCCGGAACAAGCTGCTGCCGAATACAGGGAAAGCGTTATTGCGCCTTTCCGAGGAAAACTGCCCGATAGTGTTATCCAAAATATGGAAGAACAACTTTCAGGTTCTTGCACGGTAGAAATTGCTGCTTTCAATCAATTTTCCGATTTTATCACGGATGCTGATAAAGCAAAAGAATATGACCATATCATCTTTGATACAGCCCCAACGGGACATACATTGCGAATGCTACAACTACCATCGGCTTGGAGTACGTTTATTAGCGAAAGTACGCACGGTGCATCATGCTTAGGGCAATTATCCGGTTTGGAAGAAAGGAAAGGCATCTATAAGCAAGCGGTTGAAACACTCTCGGATGCAAATGCAACTCGCTTAGTGTTGGTAAGTCGTCCCGAAATCGCACCTTTGAAAGAAGCTGCCCGTTCTTCGCATGAATTACAATTACTGGGAATTAATAACCAGCTATTAGTAATCAACGGACTTTTGCTGCAATTAGATGAAGCCGATAGCGTATCGAAACAAATATATGACAGACAGCAAACCGCCCTGAAACAAACCCCTGCGGAACTGCTGGATTACCCCTCTTATTCTGTTCCTTTACGGTCGTATAATCTATCTAACATTGCAAATATCCGCCGGATGCTATACGATGATAATTTAACAGACAATGCGGATTATCAACGGATTACTGATGCAAAAGGTATAGACGAATTGGTTAATGACCTCTATCAGTCAGGGAAAAGAGTTGTATTTACTATGGGAAAGGGTGGCGTAGGTAAAACAACGTTAGCCACGGAAATAGCCCTGAAATTAACTAAACTGGGTGCAAAGGTGCATCTAACCACCACTGACCCGGCAAACCACCTGAATTACAACCTTGCAGTCAGGCAGGTATTACAGTAAGCCGCATTGATGAAGCGGAAGTACTGGAAGCCTATAAAAACGAAGTTCGTAGTAAAGCTGCGGAAACAATGACTGCCGAAGATATGGAATACATAGAGGAAGATTTGCGTTCACCGTGTACGCAAGAAATCGCAGTGTTCCGGGCTTTTGCCGAAATCGTAGACAAAGCGGAAAATGAAATTGTTGTGATTGATACCGCACCTACCGGACACACCTTGTTACTGCTGGATGCAACGGAAAGCTACCACAAGGAAGTACAACGCACGCATGGCGATTCTCCT
>ENA-OQDE01000942-OQDE01000942.1-human-gut-metagenome-genome-assembly--contig:-NODE-942-length-13615-cov-3.593046_pt1 | contig 13615 bp, 14 predicted proteins | sample MGYA00242768_ERZ504595 | MGnify/ENA primary metagenome ERZ504595 (study PRJEB26092, sample SAMD00036307) | human gut metagenome | host: Homo sapiens | study: EMG produced TPA metagenomics assembly of...
GTAAAAGGAAGTTTGCTTTCGTAAACTTATCGGTTCAAAGTGGCAATTAATGTTCTGCCGGTTAATAATCAATCATATATATGTAATTGTAAAATGCCCAATCTCTTCTCAGCGGTAAAACCGCTATGCTCAGCCTGTGCTATATCCTGCAAAGGTGAATGTGCAGGTCGGCTGATGTTCTGAAATGCCCTGTCATCGTTGATCAAGAAAAATCAGCACTTAGATTATATAACTATACATTGTGCTTTGTCAAGGGAAAATAGAGGAAAATTGCAACTTTTAAGAGTAAAACTTTCATTTTGCTGTGATTGTTGTAGAAAATATGCAACTCTTATTGGTGTTTCAGCTTAATTTTGCAGGAAATTTAATAAAACTTGCAATTTCAAAACTTTTTTCAAAAAATGTATTGACAAATTCGCAAAAGTGGAATATACTAACAACATCAAAGACAGCAAAGGGCGCTGTGAGCTGAGGCTTACAGTGTCCTTTTCTGTTTTTATAAAGCAAAAATCAGACCATTAAAATTTATTTTCAAAATGGATAGGAGAGAATTAAAATGGCAAAAGTTCCCGAAATTTTTGGCAGCATGGTATTTAATGACCAGAAGATGCAGGAAAGACTTCCAAAGTCAACTTACAAGGCTTTGAAAAAGACAATCCAGAACGGTGAACCGCTTGACCTCAGCGTTGCAAATGTTGTTGCGGCTGCTATGAAGGACTGGGCAGTTGAAATGGGCTGTACCCACTACACACACTGGTTCCAGCCGATGACAGGTATCACAGCCGAAAAGCATGACAGCTTTATCGCACCGAACGGTGAAGGTCAGGTTATCATGGAGTTCTCAGGTAAAGAGCTTGTAAAGGGCGAGCCTGATGCTTCTTCTTTCCCAAGCGGCGGTATTCGTGCCACATTCGAGGCAAGAGGCTATACAACATGGGATCCGACATCATATGCATTCGTTAAGGACGGAACACTTTACATTCCTACAGCGTTCTGTTCTTATACAGGCGAGGTTCTCGATAAGAAAACTCCTCTTCTTCGTTCAATGGAGAGAATTAATACAGAGGCTGTAAAGATTCTTCATCTTCTCGGCAAAGAAGATGTTACAAGAGTTACAACAACAGTAGGTCCGGAGCAGGAATACTTCCTTATTGATAAGGACGCTTACGACCAGAGAGAGGATCTTATTTATACAGGCAGAACACTTTTCGGTGCAAAAGCTCCTAAAGGACAGGAACTTGACGACCATTACTTCGGTGCAATCAAGACAAGAGTTGCTGCTTATATGAAAGACCTTGACGAGGAACTCTGGAAACTCGGTATCCTTGCAAAGACAAAGCATAACGAAGTTGCTCCTTCACAGCACGAGCTTGCTCCTATCTTCACAACAACAAACATTGCAACCGACCACAATGAGCTTACAATGGAAGTTATGAAGAAGGTTGCCGAAAGACACGGTCTTGTTTGTCTTCTTCACGAAAAGCCGTTCGCAGGTGTTAACGGTTCGGGTAAGCACAACAACTGGTCAATTTCAACCAACACAGGCGAAAACCTTCTTGATCCCGGCAAGACTCCTGAAAACAACCTTCAGTTCCAGCTTTTCCTTGCAGCAGTTGTAAAGGCTGTTCACGAGTATCAGGATCTTCTCAGAATCACGGTTGCATCGGCAGGTAACGACCACCGCCTCGGCGCTAACGAAGCACCGCCTGCAATTATTTCAATGTATCTCGGTGATGACCTCGGCGAACTCGTTGATTCAATCATCAATGACAGAGAATATGTAAGCAAGGGTAAGCAGAAGATGAGAACAGGCGTTGATGTTCTTCCTGACTTTATGAAGGACACATCGGATCGTAACCGTACATCACCTTTTGCATTCACAGGTAACAAGTTTGAATTCAGAGCACTTGGTTCTTCACTTAACATTGCCTGTCCTAACTATATGCTCAACACTATGGTAGCCGAAGAACTTCAGAGTTCTACGATGAGCTTAAAGATGCGGATGATATGGACGCAGCTATCAAGGCTCTTGTTAAGAAAGTATTCATAGAGCATCAGAACATTATCTTCAACGGCAACAACTACGCTCCGAGTGGGTTGAAGAGGCTGAAAGAAGAGGACTTCTTAACCTCAAGTCACTTCCTGACGCAATGGAACACTTCCTTGATCAGAAGAATATTGACCTCTTTGTTAAGAATAAGATTTGTTCGGCAGACGAAATCCGTGCAAGATATGAAATTGAGCTTGAAAGCTATTCTAAGCAGATTAACATTGAGGCTCTCACAATGATTGATATGGCTAAGAAGAACATTCTTCCTGCCGTTACATCATATGTAAGAGATCTTACGGATACAGCACTTGCCAAAAAGGCACTCTCGGACGCTATTCCTACAAGTGTTGAGGAAGACCTTATTACAAGCCTTTCAAACAAACTTGTATGTTTCTCAAAGAAAACTGCAGAGCTTGAAGAGGCTGTTATCAAGGCAAGCGACTACAGCGATGACAACCTCAAGTATGCTAAGTACTACAGAGAAACAGTATTTGCACTTATGCAGGAACTCAGAGCTGTCGGTGACGCAATGGAAACAGAAACAGCTTCGGAATACTGGCCTTATCCTTCATACGGCGAACTTCTTTTCGGTGTGTGATTGATAGAACCTCTATTTATACTAAATAACATTATTTATATTGTATAACAGGTAACACAACGCGTGTGATTGACAGAATTAAACTGTCAACTCCACGCCGTTTTTGTTATTTTGATAAAAGGAGAGATTTATATGGCAGAACTAATTTACGGAGGCACAGGCGTCTGGTTTATGGTCGGCGCATTACTCGTGTTCTTTATGCAGTGCGGATTTGCAATGGTTGAAACCGGTTTTACAAGAGCTAAAAACGCAGGTAACATCATTATGAAAAACCTGATGGACTTTTGTATCGGTACGGTTGTATTCAGCTTGTTAGGCTTCGGACTTATGATGTCTGAGGACTATGTTGCAGGATTCATCGGTGTTCCCAACCTCAATATGTTCACAGACTGGATGAACTTTGATTGGAACTCATTCGTATTCCAGCTTGTATTCTGTGCTACAGCAGCTACTATCGTTTCAGGTGCTATGGCAGAGCGTACAAAATTCTCGGCATACTGTGTTTACAGCGCAATTATTTCACTCGTTGTTTACCCGATTGAAGCAGGTTGGGTTTGGAACGGTCAGGGTTGGCTTGCAAAGCTCGGCTGTATCGACTTTGCAGGTTCAATCGTAATTCATATGGTCGGCGGTATCTCGGCACTTGTCGGCGCAATCATTCTCGGACCCCGTATCGGTAAATACGGCAAGAACGGCAAGGTAAACGCTATCCCCGGTCACAGCATCACACTCGGTGCTCTCGGTGTATTCATTCTTTGGTTTGCATGGTACGGATTTAACGGTGCCGCTGCTGAAGACGGCGCTCGTCTCGGTCAGATTCTTCTTACAACAACAATTGCTCCGGCAGTTGCAACAGTAACAACCATGCTCTTTACATGGATCAAGAACGGCAAGCCTGATGTTTCAATGTGTCTTAACGCATCACTCGCAGGTCTTGTAGCAATCACGGCAGGTTGTGCAGATGTTGATGCAATCGGCGCAGCAGTTATTGGTATCGTTTCAGGTATCCTCATCGTAGTAGCAGTTGAATTTGTTGATATCAAGCTTAAAATAGATGATCCTGTCGGCGCATTCTCGGTACACGGCGTAAACGGTATGTGGGGCGGCCTTGCAGTAGGTCTTTTCGCAACAGGTAACGGTCAGAACGGCATCACAGGTCTTTTCTACGGCGGTGGCTTTGCTCAGCTTGGTAAGCAGGCTCTCGGTATTGTTACAATCGTAGCTTGGACAGTTGTTTGCATGATTATCGTATTCACAATCATCAAAAGACAGTAGGTCTTCGTGTTACAAAGGACGAAGAAATGAAGGGCCTCGATATCTGCGAGCACGGTCTTATCAGCGCATATGCAGACTTTATGCCAATCGGTGTCGGTACAGCTTCACTTGATGAAACATTTGATGTTGACAGCAATGTTCCTGTAACTCAGGCAGTTCCCGTTCAGCTTGCCGGCAAGTATGATATGGCTACCGACGGCACAAAGATTACTAAGATTGACATTCTTCTCAAGCAGTCAAAGCTTGAAGCTCTTAAAGAAGAAATGGATAAGCTCGGCATCACAGGTATGACAGTATCTCAGGTACTCGGTTGCGGTGCTCAAAAGGGTAAAGCAGAGTATTACCGTGGTGTTGCTATTGAAAGTAATCTCCTTCCTAAGATGAAGGTTGAAATCGTAGTTTGCAAGGTTCCTGTAAAGGCAGTTGTTGATGCGGCTGTTAAGGCACTTTACACAGGTCACATCGGTGACGGCAAAATCTTTATCTATGATGTTGAAGATGTTGTTAAGGTTAGAACAGGCGAAACAGGCTACGACGCTATGCAGGATATTGAATAATCCATGGTAGCTTAATTAACCTATCCTTTTTAATTCACATAAACCGAGACGCCCCGAACGGCAATAGCTGTTCGGGGTGTTTTGGCATATAAATGTTTAGCAAAGATAATTGACTTTGTTTTGTATATGCTATATAATGATAGTGTAAAGAATGATATTTGACACTATTAAGGCGGTGGAGCGTATGACTGATTACAGAAAGCTTTGTATAGATTTGTTCGGAACAGATAACGAAACCGAGTTAAAGGATATTGCAGGCAGGCTTAAAGGCGGAAGAAAAAATAAGTTGACCGAAACGGATGTTAAAAATGCAATTGAAATGCAGAAAAACGGTAAAACTACTGCTGAAATAGCACAAACTTTTAATGTAAGCCGTCAGACAATTTCAAAATATCTTAACAAGCCCTTGAACGGCAATTATGTTATGCGGCTTGATTTTATGTTCCGTCAGAAGGTGTGTACAGAAATATATGTCAACTTTGCCGATAAGAAAATAAAAATTGTGAATCGCACCAATGATATAATGAAAAGAGCTTTCGGTATAAATGAAAATCCGGATTGGAACGATTTTGAACAGTTTCTTGAAGAAAGATGTTTTCCGAAATCAAGGGCATTCCGAAAAACTATTTTGAAAAAAATCGGAGCGGACGGCTACGATACTTTGCAGATACTTGAAAAACAGACGGAAGAACGGCTGAGGATAACCAATATATAAGGTTTACAAGAAAGGAGCTGTACACTTTTTGATTAAGGAAATCAATCTTGACAATTACTCACTTATAGATACAAAATCTGCTTCTTCAAAAGGCAATCAGCAAAAGTGGCTTGTAAACGACTTGTGGTACAAAGCAGACCATATGGGATATGAGGGCTTGTGTGAGGTTATTGTATCTGAATTGTTAAAGAAATCCAATGTAACCGATTTTGCGGAATATTTTCCGATAAAAATAGAATTTGCAGGTCGAAAGCTTAACGGTTGTTATTCAAAAAACTTTCGCCAAAAAAATGAAAGCATTGTCACGCTTGAGCATTTGTCAAAGCAATGGCTTGCGTCATCAATGGCGAAAAATCTTTTGAAGTACGATGATGTGAAGGATAAAATTTCCCACACCGTTGATTTTATCGAGAATAAAACAGGTTTGAAAAATGTCGGGAAATATATAACAGCAATGCTTGAGCTTGACGCATTTTTTCTGAATGAGGACAGGCATACCAATAATATTGCGTTTATACTGAATGATGATACGGCGAATACAGATTTTGTCCGTATTTTGATTTCGGACTTTCGCTGCTTGCCGACACAACCGAGGATTACCCTCTCGGAGAGGATATTTACAACTTAATCCCAAAAATTCACGCAAAACCTTTTGATGTAGATTTCGATGTACAGCTTGATGCTGCTCAGGAACTGTATGGTGAACAGGTAAAATTTTCGTTTATGAGTTCTGATATAGAAAAATCTTTTGAAAAAGTCAGCGGATATTATCCCGATGAAGTTGTGGTAAGAGTGAAAAATTTAATCTATAATCAAAAACAAAAATACGGTAATATGTTTGGGTAATGTTCAAATGGAAAATTGCCCGAAAAATGTTGAAAAGTGTAAAACAAATTTGTAATGAAAATGTTTTTACAAAATTGTAAAAAATATTGTCATAATTCCTTTAAGTAAATAACAATAGGGGTTAATCTTGTAAAATAATAAGATGAATGAAACAATATGCGGTGGTGAGGTTCTTGAAAATGCTTTGTTGATTTCACACTCTGAACAGAGTGCCGTTTCTTTGTCACAATTGCTCGGAAGCGAAGGCTATACGGAGATTTCCGTCTGCCAAACCTCACAGGAGGCTAAGGAGCTTGCAAAGGGTGAGATTTTTGACCTCATCTGCGTCAATGCACCGCTTGAAAAGGAAAACGGCATTGAGCTTTCAAAGTACTTTGCCGGAACAACCCGTTCAAGTGTTGTGATTATCGTTCCGCAGAGAAATGCGGATTATGTGAATGACGCACTTACGGAGCACGGTGTTCTTGTTATTGCAAAGCCCGTAAACAAGCACCTGTTTCACCACTTTTTGCAGTTTACGGAATGTTTTAAGATGCGTATGTTCCGTGTGATTGAGGAAAATGAAAAGCTCAAGCATATGGTTGCGGATATGAAGATAATAAACAGAGCAAAGTTCCTGCTTATTACCTGCCTTAATATGTCCGAAGATCAGGCGCATCGCTATCTTGAAAAACAGGCTATGGATCTCAGAACAAGCAAGCTTGAGGTTGCAAAGCAGGTTATCAGAACATATGAGAACTGACTGCGATTTTTTAGTTTATTGAAAGGAATGTGTTTTTATGAGCCGTGCGGCATACTTAATCCTTGAAAACGGAACAGTTTTTGAGGGCAAGGCGTTTGGTGCCGAAAAAGAAACTACGGGAGAACTTGTTTTTACTACAGCAATGACAGGTTATCTTGAAACACTCACCGACCCCAGCTATTACGGTCAGGTGGTTATTCAGACATTCCCTTTAATCGGCAACTATGGTGTTATCCCTGCCGATTTTGAGAGTGACTCTCCGTCGCTGAAAGGTTATATTGTACGAGAATGGTGCCAAGTTCCTTCAAACTTCCGTTGTGAGGGTGATCTTGACACCTTTTTAAAAGAGTCGGAATTCCCGGCATTTACGGAATTGACACCCGTGCGCTCACAAGAATTGTGCGTGAATACGGTGTTCTGAACTGCAAAATCTCCTATTCTCCCGATGTAACAAAGGAAGAACTTGACGAGATTAAGAACTATGTTATTACAGAGGCTGTTGAAAGCACTACTATAAAAGAAAAAGAGCATTTTGACGCTGAAAACGGCGACCTCAATGTTGTGCTTATGGATTTTGGCGCAAAGCATAACATCGGCAGAGAGCTTGTTAAGAGAGGTTGTAACCTTACAGTCGTTCCCGCCCACACAACAGCGGATGAAATTAAGGCTATGAATCCCGACGGCGTAATGCTTTCAAACGGACCGGGAGATCCTTCGGACAACACAGAGATTATTGCGGAGCTTAAAAAGCTTTGTGACTTCGGGATTCCGACCTTCGGTATCTGTCTCGGTCACCAGCTCCTTGCGCTTTCACAGGGTGCAAAAACAGAAAAGCTCAAGTACGGTCACAGAGGTGCAAACCAGCCTGCAAAAGAGGTTGAAACAGGCAGAGTTTACATTACATCACAGAACCACGGCTACGCTGTTGTAAGCGACAGTATGCCCGAAAACGGCAAAGTAAGCTTTGTAAACGGTAACGATAACACCTGCGAGGGCGTAAACTACACAAATATGCCTGCTTTCTCGGTTCAGTTCCATCCGGAAGCTTGCGGCGGTCCTCACGATACAGCATTTTTATTTGACCGTTTTATTGAATTGATGAAGAACAACAGAAAATAAGAGTCCGAAATTCGGATTACTATTCAGCATAAGAACAGATACAATAATTACTTGAACGAGGAATGATTATATGCCACTCAAAAAGAATATCAAACGAGTTATGGTAATCGGTTCGGGCCCTATCGTAATCGGTCAGGCTGCCGAATTTGACTATGCAGGCACACAGGCTTGCCGTGCGCTTAAAGAAGAAGGACTTGAGGTTATTCTCGTAAACTCAAACCCTGCTACAATTATGACTGATAACGCAATGGCTGATAAAATCTACATTGAGCCGTTGACGCTTGAAACAGTTAAGAGAATCATCAAAAGGAACGCCCTGACAGCCTTCTTTCAACCCTCGGCGGTCAGACGGGTCTTACCCTTTCAATGCAGCTTGCAAAAGAGGGCTTCCTTGATAAATACAATGTTCAGCTTCTCGGTGCAAACCCCGAAACAATTGACAAGGCAGAGGACAGACAGCTTTTTAAGGATACAATGATTGAAATAGGTCAGCCTGTTATTCCGTCACTTGTTGTTACAGATGTTGAATCAGCTGTTAAGTTTGCCGATGAAATCGGTTATCCTGTAATTATCCGTCCTGCATTCACACTCGGCGGTACAGGCGGCGGTATTGTCGATAACGAGGAAGAGCTTCGTGAAATCACATCAAACGGTCTTGAACTTTCTCCTATCACACAGGTGCTTGTTGAAAAATGTATCTCAGGTTGGAAGGAAATCGAGTTTGAGGTTATGCGTGACAGCGACGGAAATGTTATTACTGTCTGCTCAATGGAAAACTTCGATCCTGTAGGCGTTCACACAGGCGACTCAATCGTTATCGCTCCTACGGTAACGCTTGCTGACAAGGAATATCAGATGCTCAGAAGTGCGGCTCTCAACATTATCTCTGCGCTTAAAGTAGAGGCGGTTGTAACTGCCAGTTCGCACTCAACCCCGAAACATTTGAATATGCGGTTATCGAGGTTAATCCCCGTGTATCCCGTTCATCGGCACTTGCGTCAAAGGCAACAGGTTATCCTATTGCAAAGGTTGCCGCTAAAATTGCTATCGGTTACACACTTAATGAAATCAAGAATGCCGTTACAGGTACAACATACGCTTGCTTTGAGCCGGCGCTTGACTATGTTGTTGTAAAATTCCCGAAATGGCCTTTCGATAAATTTGTATATGCAAAGAGAACACTCGGTACTCAGATGAAGGCAACAGGCGAGGTTATGGCTATTGCTCCGACATTTGAACAGGCTATTATGAAAGCCGTAAGAGGTGCCGAGATTTCTCACGATACTCTTAATGACAAGGAATTTGCAGAGCTTTCAAACGCATCGGTTTATGACAGACTCAGCGTTTGCGATGACAGAAGAATCTTCTGCGTATATGAGGCTCTCAAGAGGGGCATTACAGTAGAACAGATTCACAACATCACTCTCATTGACGAGTGGTTCCTTGAAAAGCTCAAAAATCTTATTGCCGTTGAAAACGAACTCAAGAACGGCGAGCTTACGGAGGATCTCTATGTTCGTGCCAAGAACAAGGGATTCCTTGACAGAACAATTGAAAAAATCACAGGCAAGAAGGTTGAAAATCCGCTTGTTCCCGTTTATAAAATGGTTGATACCTGCGCCGCAGAATTTGAGGCTGAAACTCCTTACTTCTATTCAACATTTGATAAGGAAAATGAAGCTGAGGAATTCATCAGAGAGCAGAAGAGCGATAAGAAAACAGTTATCGTATTCGGTTCGGGTCCTATCAGAATCGGTCAGGGTATCGAATTTGACTATGCGTCTGTTCACTGCGTATGGGCACTCAAAAAGGCAGGCTACGATGTTGTTATCGTAAACAACAACCCTGAAACAGTATCAACAGACTTTGACACAGCCGACAGACTTTATTTTGAACCGCTCACAACCGAAGATGTTATGGGCATAATAAAGACAGAGAATCCGTTCGGTGTAGTTGTTGCATTCGGCGGACAGACCGCCATTAAACTTACAAAGTTCCTCAGCGACAACGGTGTAAATATTCTCGGCACATCATACGATGCCATTGATATGGCAGAGGACAGAGAGCGTTTTGACGAGCTTCTTGAAAAGTATCACATCAAGCGTCCCCGTGGCGTAACGGTTATGACAACAGACGAGGCTCTCGATGTTGCAGACAAAATCGGTTATCCTGTTCTTCTCCGTCCGTCATATGTTCTCGGCGGTCAGAATATGATTATTGCATTCAACGAAGATGATGTCAAAGAGTATATGGCAATCATTCTTGCACAGAATATCGAAAATCCGATTCTTATTGATAAGTACCTTCAGGGTACAGAGCTTGAAGTTGACGCCATTTGTGACGGTGAAGATATTCTTATTCCGGGCATTATGGAGCATATCGAGCGTGCCGGTGTTCATTCGGGCGACTCAATTGCGGTTTATCCGGCATGGAATCTCTCAGACAGAATGACTCAGATTATTATTGAAAGCTCAAAGAACCTTGCAATCGAACTCCGTACAAAGGGACTTGTAAACATTCAGTACCTTATCTATAAAGACGAACTTTATGTTATTGAGGTAAATCCCCGTTCTTCAAGAACAATCCCTTACATCAGTAAGGTAACAGGCGTTCCTATGGTTGACCTTGCAACAAGAGCAATGCTCGGTGAAAAGCTCAAAGATATGGCTACGGCACAGGTCTTTACAGAAAGAGTCCTTACATTGCGGTTAAGGTTCCCGTATTCAGCTTTGAAAAGCTTATCAATGTTGATAACCACCTCGGCCCCGAGATGAAGTCAACAGGTGAAGTTCTCGGTGTTGCAGGCACACTTGAGGAGGCTCTCTATAAGGGACTCATCGGTGCAGGCTACAAGATGAAGAAAAAGGGCGGTGTGTTCATCACAGTCCGTAATTCGGATAAGGCTGAAATCGGTGAAATCGCAAAGAAATACTACGACCTCGGATTCAGAATCTATGCAACAGAGGGTACAGCGGATGTACTCAAGAAGTATGGTATCGATGCCGTAAGCGTAAAGAAAATTCACGAGTCCAAGACAAACAATACTCTTACACTCATTGAATCGGGTAAGATTCAGTATGTTATTTCAACATCTGCAAAGGGCAGGATTCCTTCAAGAGATTCTGTTAAAATTCGTCGTAAGACTGTTGAAAGAAATATTCCGTGTCTTACATCTCTTGATACGGCAAACGCACTTGCAGATTGCCTCAAGAGCCACTATTCACAGCACAGCACGGAGCTTATCGACATTAACCACATGAGAGAGGAAAAGCTTATGTTAAAATTCACTAAGATGCAGGGTATAGGCAATGACTATATCTATTGCAGCACTTTTGATCAGGAAATCAGCAACCCCGAGGCGCTTGCCGTAAGACTTTCTGACAGACATTTCGGTATCGGCGGCGATGGTATTATTCTTGTTTGCCCTTCAAAGGTTGCAGATGCAAAGATGAAAATGTACAACCTTGACGGTTCAGAGGGTAAGATGTGCGGTAACGGTATCCGTTGCGTAGGTAAGTTCCTCTATGACCACGGTATGGTCGATATCAACGAAAAAGACGAAATTACAATTGAAACACTCAGCGGTATCAAGAAACTCAAGGCTTATACTTCAGGCGGAAAGGTTAACCGTCTCAGAGTTGATATGGGCAAGGCTATTCTTGATCCGAAGGAAATTCCTGTTGTTCTTGACGGTGACAAGGTTGTTGACAGACCTGTTGAAATTGCAGGCAAGAACTATAACATCACCTGCGTATCAATGGGCAATCCTCACTGCGTAGTATTTATGGACGATATTGATAATCTTGACATCGAAACCATAGGACCTGAGTTTGAAAACGATAAGCTCTTCCCTGAAAGAGTGAATACAGAATTTGTAACAGTTCTCGATGACCATACAATCAAGATGAGAGTGTGGGAGCGTGCTCAGGCGAAACTTGGCTTGCGGTACAGGCGCTTGTGCCGTTGCGGTTGCCGCTTGTGAAAACGGTTTCTGCAAAAAGGGCGAAGACATCAAGATTAAGCTCAAGGGCGGCGATCTTATTATCAACTATACTGATGAAACGGTATATATGACAGGTAATGCGGAAAAAGTATTTGAAGGCGAAGTTGAGGTGTAATCGTGGAGATAACCGAACATAAGAAAAATAAAAATATATATTTGTAACAGGCGGTGTCGTATCCGGTCTTGGCAAGGGTATCACAGCCGCATCTCTCGGCAGACTTTTAAAGGCAAGAGGCTCAAGATTGTTGCTCAAAAGCTTGACCCGTATATCAATGTCGATCCGGGTACAATGAGCCCGTATCAGCACGGCGAGGTATATGTAACGGAGGACGGTGCAGAAACCGACCTCGACCTCGGTCATTATGAGCGTTTTATTGATGAGGACCTTAACAAGTATTCAAACCTCACAACAGGTAAGGTTTACTCAAATGTTCTTGAAAAGGAGCGTCACGGCGACTACCTCGGCAAGACGGTTCAGGTAATTCCTCACATCACAAATGAAATCAAGTCTTTTATCTACAATGTAGGTGAAAAGACTAATGCCGATGTTGTAATTACAGAAATCGGCGGTACGGTGGGCGATATCGAAAGCCAGCCGTTCCTTGAGGCTATCCGTCAGGTATCTCTTGAAGTCGGCAGAGAGAACAGCATCTTTATTCATGTAACTCTCGTTCCCTATATCAAGGGCAGTGAGGAACACAAATCAAAGCCGACACAGCATTCTGTAAAGGAGCTTCGTTCACTCGGTATCAATCCCGATATCATCGTTCTTCGTTGTGACGAACCTCTTGAGGAGAGCATTTTCAACAAGATTGCACTTTTCTGCAATGTAAAGCCGGATTGTGTAATCGAAAATATTACTCTCCCAACGCTTTATCAGGCACCTCTTATGCTTGAAAAGAGTAATTTCTCAAATGTTGTATGTCGTGAGCTCAATATTGTAACGGACAAAAAGCCCGACCTTTCCGAGTGGGAAGAAATGCTTAGCCGTATCAACAACCGCACAAAGAAATGCACGATTGCTCTTTGCGGTAAGTATGTTGCTCTCCATGACGCATATCTTTCTGTTGCAGAGGCACTTCGTCACGGCGGCTATGAAAATTCTTCTGATGTTGAAATCAAGTGGGTTGACTGCGAACTTCTCACAAAGTACAAGGTTGACGAGCTTCTCGGTGATGTTGACGGTATCCTCGTTCCGGGCGGCTTCGGTAACAGAGGTATCGAAGGTAAGATTATGGCTGCAAAATATGCCCGTGAGCATGATATTCCGTATCTCGGAATCTGCCTCGGTATGCAGACTGCAGTAATCGAATACGCAAGAGATGTTCTCGCTATGCTGACGCCAACAGTGGTGAGTTTACACCCGATGGCAAGCATAATGTTATTGACCTTATGCCTGAACAGGAGGGCATTGAGGATATGGGCGGCACAATGCGTCTTGGTGCATATCCGTGTGTTATCAACCCGATTCGCTTATGTCTAAGGCTTACGGTCAGCATGAAATTTCAGAGCGTCACCGTCACCGCTATGAATTTAATAATCAGTTCCGTGAGGAATTTATACAAACGGCATGGATATCACAGCAACCTCACAGGACGGTTCTCTGGTGGAAGCTGTGGAGTGTGTCAACAATGATTTCTATGTCGGTGTGCAGTTTCATCCGGAATTCAAAAGCAGACCAAATCGTCCGCATCGCTCGTTTGCTGTTTA
>ENA-OQDE01000945-OQDE01000945.1-human-gut-metagenome-genome-assembly--contig:-NODE-945-length-13568-cov-1.977978_pt1 | contig 13568 bp, 16 predicted proteins | sample MGYA00242768_ERZ504595 | MGnify/ENA primary metagenome ERZ504595 (study PRJEB26092, sample SAMD00036307) | human gut metagenome | host: Homo sapiens | study: EMG produced TPA metagenomics assembly of...
TTTATGTGCATTTTTTAACATATACTTTTCAATTTCTTTCCGATATAATTTATCTATAATTTTTTATTTTAAATAATAATAAATAATAATTAAACGGAGGAAATACCATGTATATCAGATTAGTATATTCAAAAGAGTCAGAAACTATTTCTTTCGCTGCTTCGGAGTTAAAATATTATTTATCAAAAATAACTAATTCAATTGTTTTTGTTGACGACAGCACGATACAGCACTCTACTATTGCACTTGAGCTTTTCCCTGACTCTCAAAAACATTCTGATACAGATGATGAATATCATATCGAAGTCTCTAAAGGAAACGGACATATTTATGGAAGTAATTCTCGCTCAGTCCTGCTGGGTATTTATAAATATCTGACACTTTTGGGTTGCCGCTTTCTAAGGCCCGGAAAAGCTTATGAATATCTTCCGATGCTTTCTTCCACAGAAGACTTGGATATTTGCTGTCATGAAAAAGCAGAAAATAAATACCGCGGTGTTTGTATTGAAGGGGCAGATTGTCCTGAAAACATTTTTGAATTTATTGACTGGCTTCCAAAATTGGGTTTCAATACTTTTTTCTTACAGTTTGAGCTTCCCTATGCTTTCTTAAATTTATGGTACAGTCACAAAAATAACCCTATGCTCTCTGCCGAAGAATTTTCATTAGAAAAAGCTGCTGAAATTTCACTTCTGATAGATAAGGAATTACAAAAACGTAGCTTAAAGCATCATCGTGTAGGGCATGGCTGGACTTGTTCTGTTTTAAATCAAAACACACTAGGCTGGGTGGAGGCAGATAACACCTTGGATAAATCTCAGCTCCCCTCACAGCATTGGTAAATGGCGAAAGAGGCTTCTTTGGAGGCATCCCTATTAACACAAACTTATGCTATTCCAACCCTGACGTAGTGGAAAGTTTTGCCCGAAAAGGTTGTAGCTTATCGCTAAAAAACACCCTGAGGTTGATTACCCTTCATGTATGGCTGGCCGATGCTGCCAATAACCATTGTGAATGTGAAAATTGTCAAAAGTCCATACCGACTGATTTATATGTGCGTATACTGAATAGAATTGATGCTCTTCTCACAGAAAAAAATTAAAAACAAAAATTGTCTTTTTGATTTACGAGGAATTGCTTTGGGCGCCTCAAAAAGAAGAAATCCTAAATCCTGACCGATTTGTTATGATGTTTGCGCCAATCAGCCGTACTTTTAAGAAATCTTACCAAATGCCAAAAGAGCTTCCTGCTTCTCCTGCATATGTGCGTAATAAAATTACTCTTCCTGTTAATCTGGAAGAAAATTTGTCTTTCTTAAGCCAATGGCAAAAACCTTTAATGGCGAATGTTTTGACTATGACTATCCTTTGGGACGGGCGCATTACGGTGATATGGGGTATGTGCATATTTCAAAAATCATTTATGATGATATTAAATATTTAAAAGAGCTTCATTTAGACGGTTATATCAGTTGTCAGGAGCTTCGGGCATTTTTACCTAACGGACTCCCCAATTATGTAATGGGCAAATGTCTTTTCGGAACAACACAAACCTTTGAAGAACTGGCTGAAGAATATTTTTCTGCAGCATACGGCGAAAACTGGAAAATTTACTACAAATATTTAAGTCAGGTTTCTGCTCTTTGTGACTGTGATTACTTTAACGGAAAAGGTCCTCGTGAAAACAAAACCGTACAGGAAAATATGATGAAATTAAAAGAAGTTTTGCTGCGCTTTAAGAAAAATCAGGAGACCTGCCCTGCCACACATCCATCTGCTATAACTGACATTTTCTGTAAACATCTTGACTACCATAATGAGTATTGTATACTATTAGCAAATGCACTTTATTATTTAGCAGGAGGGGAACAGGAAAATACCCAAAAGGCATGGAAAGATTTTCATGATTTTATTTGTTCACACGAGCTTGACTTCCAGAAGGCGCTTGACGTTTATCGTGTTATAGAGGTTTCTACCAATTATGCCGGTTTCCCTGTAATAGGAGGTTAAACGTTTATGACTAATCAGGAAAACCGAAGTACCATATTGGAATACATTTTCCGCAATGCACCTGTTGCACGCTCCACGATTGCCAAGCAAACACAAATTACTCCGGCAACAGTAACGTCCATTTCCGGAAACTTATTCAAGAAGGCATCATACAGGAAATCGGCGCAGAGGATAATGCCGCCGATTGTTCCCCCGGAAGAAAAAGAATTTTGCTGGATATTGTTCCGGACAAGGTATATGCTATGGGAATTGAATTTACTTCCCGACATATCCGTTTTTCTATTTGCAACTTGCGAGGTGATACAGTATTTCAGTCTTCGTTTTCTGTCAAGGAAACCGATAATGGCAATATCACTGATTTTATAGCAGAAAAAGCAGAAGATATTTTAAAAGAAAATCCTTCCTTCGCAGCTTCCATAGTCGGAATGGGAATTGCCGTTCCCGGGCATATCGATGCGCATCAGGATAAGGTAATTACCAATTCCTCTCTGTGTCCGCAGTTTAGCGGAGAAGCTTTGAAAAAGCGGTTAAACATACCTATTATCTGCGAAAACAATGTGCGCTGTATGGCATTTGGAAGATATTTATTTGACCGTTCCTCACCTGATACCTTTGCTTTTTTCATGTGGGCGCCGGTATGTTCTGCGCTCTCATAGAAAACTCAAAGCTTTTTCAGGGAACAAATTACTATGCCGGCGAAATCGGACATACCATTGTAAATCCAAACGGCAAGAAGTGTGAATGTGGAAAGTATGGCTGCCTTCAAACATATTGCAGCGAAACATGGCTTTTAAAATATTGCCGTCTGTTGTACGAAAGTAACGCAGACACAATTTTGCCCTCACTGAAACCCTGTGCAGATGCGTTGACCATTGAAGATATTTCCAACGCTTTTTCTCTAGGGGACACTCTGGTTGGAAATTATATTTCTACTGCTTTAAAATATCTGGGCATCACTGTATCGAATTTAGCAATTATTACTAATCCGGATAAAATTTATCTTCACGGCAATCTTTTTTCAAATACAGAAATTAAAGAAGAGCTGATGGATTATATCACAAAACAGCTCCTTTTTGTAGATGACCCATCCGACCAAACAGTTCAAATTTTAGACTATGATACATACGCCGGAGCTTCCGGAGCTGCTGCCTATGCAATCAAACATTTTTATATCTCTAATATCTAAAAAGGCGTGTCCGAATTACCGGACACCACCTTTTCTATTTATTCCTCTTCAGTAATTTCTTCTTCCACTTCGTCCGCTTCTTCTGCGTCCTCAGCTTCCATTTCTTCTACTGCTTCTGTTTCTTCAACGATTTCTTCCTCTTCGAAAAATTCGTCTTCTAATTCTTCTTCATCTTCTCCGTCTGTATCCAGTTTAATATTAGCATATTTCTTCATACCTGTTCCGGCAGGAATTAACTTACCAATAATAACGTTTTCTTTCAGACCGATAAGTGGGTCAACTTTTCCTTTAATTGCTGCTTCTGTCAGAACCTTTGTTGTTTCCTGGAAGGAAGCTGCAGATAAGAAGGAGTTTGTTGCCAGAGAAGCTTTTGTGATACCCAGCATAACCTGTTTTCCGTCTGCCGGCTCTTTTCCTTCTTTAATAAGTTTTTCATTCTCTTCTTCAAAATCAAGAACGTCAACCAATGTTCCCGGAAGGAATTCTGTATCACCATTGTTCTCAATGCGGATTTTCTTCAGCATCTGACGAACAATAACTTCAACGTGCTTATCATTGATTTCTACACCCTGCAGGCGGTATACTCTCTGAACTTCACGGATCATGTAATCCTGTACCGCACGAACACCTTTAATTCTAAGGATATCATGTGGATTTACAGAACCTTCTGTCAGCTCATCTCCGGCTTCCAGATAATCTCCGTCCTGAATTTTAATACGGGAACCGTAAGGAATTAAGTATGTCTTACTTTCTCCGCTTTCATTGTCCGTTATAATGATTTCACGTTTTTTCTTTGTATCTTTAAGAGTAGCAACACCCTTAATTTCAGTAATAATTGCAAGACCTTTTGGTTTTCTTGCTTCAAAAAGCTCTTCGACACGAGGAAGACCCTGTGTGATATCGCCGCCGGCAACACCACCGGTATGGAAAGTACGCATAGTAAGCTGTGTACCCGGTTCACCGATAGACTGAGCAGCAATAATACCAACAGTTTCACCAACCTGTACAGGTTCACCTGTTGCCATATTTGCACCGTAACATTTTGCACAAACGCCGATGTGGCATTTACAAGTAAGAATTGTACGGATTTTAACTGCATCGTAAGGTTTACCTTCTGCATTTACACCTTCGTTTACTACACGAGCAGCACGTTTCGGTGTAATCATGTGATTTGCTTTTACGATAACATTTCCGTCTTTATCCTTAATTGTCTCACAGGAGAAACGTCCTGTAATACGTTCCTGAAGACTTTCGATTTCTTCTTTTCCGTCAACAAAAGCTTTCACCCACATTCCAGGGATTTCGCCTTTGCCTTCACAACAGTCTACCTCACGTACAATCAGTTCCTGTGATACGTCAACAAGACGTCTTGTCAGGTAACCAGAGTCGGCTGTACGAAGGGCTGTATCGGACAGACCTTTACGAGCACCATGAGCAGACATGAAGTACTCCAATACGTCAAGACCTTCACGGAAGTTTGACTTAATAGGCAACTCAATTGTATGACCTGTTGTATCTGCCATCAAACCACGCATACCTGCAAGCTGTTTAATCTGCTTATCAGAACCACGGGCACCAGAGTCAGCCATCATAAAGATGTTGTTATATTTATCAAGACCTGTAAGCAGTGCTTTTGTCAAAGCATCGTCAGTCTTTTTCCATGTATCAACAACTTCTTTGTAACGTTCTTCTTCTGTAATAAGACCACGTTTGAAGTTCTTTGTAATCAAGTCTACCGTATCCTGTGCCTGTTTAATCATTTCCGGTTTCTGTGGAGGCACTGTCATATCAGAAATGGAAACTGTCATGGCAGCTCTTGTGGAATATTTGTATCCCATTGCTTTGATAGCATCCAGCACTTCTGCTGTTTTTGTTGCGCCATGTGTATTGATAACTTTTTCCAAAATCTGTTTTAACTGTTTTTTACCTACAAGGAAATCTACTTCCGGAAGAAGTTCATTTCCTGGAATTGTTCTGTCTACAAATCCTAAATCCTGTGGAAGGATTTCGTTGAATAGCAAACGTCCTAATGTAGACTGTACTTTTCCGCTTAAAACATTTCCGTCTGCTGTATGTTTTTCTACGTAAACGAAAATCTTTGTCTGTAAAGTAATTGCCTGATTTTCATAAGCAAGAATTGCTTCATTTAAGTCTTTAAATACCTTACCTTCACCCTTATATCCCGGTCTTTCCTGTGTTAAGTAGTAAATACCGAGAACCATATCCTGAGAAGGAACGGCAACCGGACCACCGTCAGATGGTTTCAGAAGGTTGTTTGGTGAAAGCAGAAGGAAACGGCACTCTGCCTGCGCTTCTACGGATAATGGAAGGTGAACAGCCATCTGGTCACCGTCGAAGTCGGCGTTGAACGCGGTACATACCAATGGATGCAGCTTAATTGCTTTACCTTCAACTAAGATTGCTCAAACGCCTGAATACCTAATCTATGCAGAGTAGGTGCTCGGTTCAGCATAACAGGATGCTCTTTAATAACATCTTCTAATACATCCCAAACTGCAGGCTCAAGCTTTTCAACCATTTTCTTTGCATTTTTAATATTGTGTGCAGTACCGTTACTTACCAGTTCTTTCATAACAAATGGCTTGAACAATTCGATTGCCATTTCTTTTGGAAGACCACACTGATAAATCTTTAATTCCGGTCCTACAACGATAACAGAACGCCCTGAGTAGTCAACACGTTTACCTAACAAGTTCTGACGGAAACGTCCTGATTTACCTTTCAACATATCAGAAAGGGATTTCAGTGCTCTGTTACCAGGTCCTGTAACAGGACGACCACGTCGTCCGTTATCAATCAGAGCATCAACTGCTTCCTGCAGCATTCTCTTTTCATTACGAACGATAATATCCGGTGCACCCAGCTCTAACAGTCTTTTCAGACGGTTATTTCTGTTGATAATTCTTCTATATAAATCATTTAAGTCAGATGTTGCAAAACGACCACCGTCCAACTGTACCATAGGACGTAAATCCGGTGGAATAACAGGAACAACTGTCATAATCATCCATTCCGGTCTGTTTCCTGACTCTCTGAAAGCTTCAACAACTTCCAGACGTTTTACAATACGTGCACGTTTCTGTCCTGTAGAGTCTTTTAAACCGGCTTTTAACTCTTTGGACTCTCTCTCTAAGTCAATGGCTGCCAGAAGCTCTTGAATAGCTTCTGCACCCATACCAACTTTAAAGTTGTCACCATATTTTTCTCTTGCATCCTGATATTCTTTTTCTGTCAGAACCTGTTTGTACTGTAAATCTGTTGTTCCTGCATCTAAAACGATGTAGTTTGCAAAGTACAATACCTTTTCCAGAGTTCTTGGAGACAGGTCAAGAATAAGTCCCATTCTGGAAGGAATACCCTTAAAATACCAGATATGAGAAACCGGCGCTGCAAGTTCAATATGTCCCATACGCTCTCTACGAACAGATGCTTTTGTTACTTCAACACCACATCTGTCACAGATAACGCCTTTATAACGGATTTTCTTATATTTACCGCAGTGACATTCCCAGTCCTTACTTGGTCCGAAAATTCGCTCGCAGAAAAGACCGTCTTTTTCCGGTTTTAATGTTCTATAATTGATGGTTTCCGGTTTTACCTCACCATGAGACCATTCGCGGATTTTCTCCGGAGATGCCAGTCCGATTTTGATGGCATCAAAGGTCATCGGCTGATATACCTCTTTATTTGCTGTTTCCGGCATTGTGGACTCCTTTCCTAATTACTCATCAAGAGCATCTTCATCTAAGTCTAAGAAAACATCTTCATCTATGTCTTCTTCCACATCTACTAATTCTTCGCCTTCAAATTCCTGTTTAGAAAATCCGTGGCTTCCGTAGTCCTCATTATCATCGCCTCTGGAATCACCTTCGATAATGGAGCGCATATCTGTATCTCCATAATCGATTGTTTCCATAATTTCAACTTCTGTCATATCTTCTCTAAGACTCTTACATCAAGTCCTAAGGACTGTAATTCTTTCAAGAGTACCTTGAAGGATTCCGGAATACCCGGTTCAGGAATATTATCACCCTTAATAATTGCTTCGTAAGTTTTCACACGTCCGATAACATCATCAGATTTTACTGTCAGGATTTCCTGCAGTGTGTAAGATGCACCGTAAGCTTCCAGTGCCCAAACCTCCATCTCTCCGAAACGCTGACCACCGAACTGAGCTTTACCACCCAGAGGCTGCTGTGTTACTAAGGAGTATGGACCTGTGGAACGTGCATGGATCTTATCATCTACCAGATGACTTGCAGTTCAGGTAGTGCATGTGTCCGATTGTTACAGGGCTGTCGAAGTATTCACCTGTACGTCCGTCACGCAGTCTTACTTTTCCATCTCTGGAGAGAGGAACACCTTTCCAAAGCTCTCTGTGTGCTTTGTTTTCGTCTAAGAACTGCATTACTTCAGGTCTTAATGTATCTTCGTATTTTTTACGGAATTCTTCGAAATCTTCTGTATTTACATAATCATTTGCTAATTCCAGTGTATCCTGAATATCGTTTTCGTTTGCACCATCGAAAACAGGTGTCGCGATATTAAATCCTAATGCTTTCGCAGCAAGACTTAAATGGATTTCAAGAACCTGTCCGATATTCATACGAGAAGGCACACCAAGCGGATTTAATACGATGTCCAGAGGACGTCCGTTTGGCAGGAATGGCATATCTTCTACTGGGAGTACACGGGAAACAACACCCTTGTTACCATGACGACCAGCCATTTTATCACCAACAGAGATTTTTCTCTTCTGTGCAATATAAATACGAACTGCCTGATTTACACCAGGAGATAATTCATCACCATTTTCTCTTGTAAATACTTTTGCATCCACTACGATACCGTATTCACCATGAGGTACTTTCAGGGAAGTATCACGAACTTCTCTTGCTTTTTCACCAAAGATTGCACGAAGAAGTCTCTCTTCTGCAGTAAGCTCTGTTTCTCCCTTTGGAGTAACTTTACCAACCAGAATATCTCCGGCTCTTACTTCTGCACCGATACGGATGATACCTCTTTCATCCAGATCTTTTAACGCATCATCACCTACACCAGGTACATCTCTTGTAATTTCTTCCGGCCCTAATTTTGTATCTCTGGCTTCAGCTTCATATTCTTCAATATGAACAGATGTATAAACATCGTCCATAACCAGTCTTTCACTTAAAAGAACAGCATCCTCGTAGTTATAACCTTCCCATGTCATAAATCCGATAAGAGGGTTCTTACCAAGAGCTAATTCACCATTAGAAGTAGATGGACCATCTGCAATAACCTGACCAGCTTCTACGTGCTCGCCTTTTACAACGATTGGTCTCTGGTTGTAGCAGTTACTCTGGTTACTTCTCATGAATTTTGTCAGATGATAAACGTCTTTTGTTCCATCATCATTTTCATAATAATTTCTTTAGAAGCAGCACATTCTATAGTACCGGATTTTTTTGCAACAACACAAACGCCGGAGTCTACAGCTGCTTTTGATTCCATACCTGTACCAACTACAGGAGCTTCTGTTGTAAGAAGCGGAACTGCCTGACGCTGCATGTTAGATCCCATCAGCGCACGGTTAGCATCGTCATTCTGAAGGAAAGGAATTAATGCAGTAGCAACGGAGAACACCATCTTAGGTGATACGTCCATGTACTCGAACATCTGACGTTCATATTCCTGTGTTTCTTCTCTATAACGACCAGATACGTTTTTATGAATGAAATGTCCTTCTTCATCCAATGGCTCATTCGCCTGAGCAACATGGTAAATATCTTCTTCGTCCGCTGTCATGTAACAACTTCGTCTGTTACTCGTGGATTTTTCGGATCAGTTCTGTCAATTTTTCTGTATGGCGCTTCTACAAAACCATACTCATTAATTCTTGCGTAAGATGCAAGAGAGTTAATCAAACCAATGTTTGGACCTTCAGGAGTTTCAATCGGACACATTCTTCCGTAATGGGAATAGTGAACATCTCGAACCTCAAATCCGGCTCTGTCTCGTGACAGACCACCAGGTCCCAATGCAGATAAACGTCTCTTATGTGTCAGCTCACCCAATGGGTTGTTCTGATCCATGAACTGAGACAACTGGGAAGAACCAAAGAATTCTTTCACCGCTGCTGTTACCGGTTTAATATTAATCAGGGACTGTGGTGAAATTCCCTCTAAATCCTGAGTTGTCATTCTTCACGTACCACTCTTTCCAATCTGGAAAGACCAATTCTATACTGGTTCTGTAAAAGTTCACCAACTGCTCTGATACGTCTGTTTCCTAAGTGGTCAATATCATCATCTGTACCAAGACCATATTCCAGATGCATATTGTAGTTAATAGAAGCTAAAATATCTTCCTTTGTAATATGTTTTGGAATAAGCTCATGGATTTCTCTCTTAATCGCTTCTTTGATATCATCCAGCTCTTCGTTTTCTTCTAAAATCTTTGTAAGTACCGGATAATAAACTAATTCTGTAACACCCAGCTCTTTTAATTCTTCATCGCTTAAATCTACATAATTTTTCAAATCTACTGCCATACTGGACAGCACTTTGATATTACGTTCTTCGCCCTGAATCCACACATAAGGAACAGCTGCATTCTGAATTGTATCAGCCAGCTCCTGACTCACAACAGTACCTGCCTCGGCAATAATTTCACCGGTTGTCACATCAACAACTTCTTCCGCCAGCTTATGACCTGCAATACGATTGCGAAGAAGAAGCTTCTTATTGAATTTATAACGACCTACTTTTGCCAAATCGTAGCGGCGAGCATCAAAGAACATACTTGTAATCAGGCTCTCTGCGCTTTCTACTGCCAGAGGTTCGCCTGGACGGATTTTCTTATATAATTCCAGCAGACCTTCCTGATAACTTTCAGAAGTATCTTTTGTAAAGCTGGCTAAAATCTTTGGTTCTTCGCCGAACAAATCTATAATTTCTGCATTCGTACCAATTCCTAAAGCACGAATCAAAACTGTAATAGGACTTTCTTGTTCTGTCTACACGTACATAGAATACGTCATTGGAGTCTGTTTCGTATTCCAGCCATGCACCCCTGTTTGGGATAACTGTTGAGGAATACAGGGTTTTACCCAGTTTATCGTGTGCAATTGCATAATAAATACCTGGTGAACGTACTAACTGGCTGACGATAACACGTTCAGCTCCATTAATTACAAACGTACCAGTTGCTGTCATAAGTGGCAAATCACCCATGAAAATTTCATGTGTGGTAATTTCGCCATTTTCTTTGTTGTGTAATCTTACCTTTACCTTTAAAGGTGCAGCGTATGTTGCATCTCTTTCTTTACATTGCTCGATGGTATATTTCTTTTCATCTTCACACAAAGTAAAGCCAACAAATTCCAAGCTTAATTTACCGCTATAGTCTGCGATTGGAGAGATATCTTCAAAAACTTCATTTAAGCCTTCGTCCAGAAACCACTGGTAAGAGTCTTTCTGAACCTCAATGAGGTTCGGCATCTCCAGTACCTCTTTCTGGCGCTGGTATGACATTCTCATGGCCTTACCATTAGTTACGGAACGGATTCTGTTTTTCTCCATTGACGTTTCACCCCTTGTATGTTTTAATTTAAATTAATGCAGGAGTCTCTTTTTTATAGACTCCTAGGCATAACTTGCCATAATAGTGCATTTCTCACTATATCACCTTTTGTCAACAGTGTCAATAGATTTCCTTACTTTTTTATTCATAAACTGAAATCTCCCTTTGAAATAAAAAGTCTGCATCACTTACAAGACGCAGACTTCTCATTTTCACCTCTTATTTTTCTGTACCACAGCTTCCACAGTCACACTCTCCATGGCAGCCACCTTTCTTGGAACAACAGCCTCCTGACGGGCATCCGATACATTTTGTACCGCTTTTTTTTACCTTTACAATATAAGCCAACGCAGCCCCTACTGCTAAAAGCAAAATTCCTGCCACCAACAAATTTGCCATATATATGCTCCTTTCTGTTATCTATATCTATGCATGCAAACTATATTTTGAGCCAAATGTTTTCTGTGTTCTTCTTGATAATACCACCAAAACACCTACCATTACAAGTACTGCTATAAGTCCCGGAACAAAAGCCATTCCCAAAGAACCTGTTGTCATCAACATTCCAATCTGATATACCAGAAACGCAATGGTATATCCCGTTCCCAACTGCAAGGCAATTCCACCCCACAACCATTTTTTATCCTGCATCTCCGAATTCATTGCTCCAAGAGCCGCAAAGCAAGGAGGTGTAAAAAGATTAAACATCAAATATGCCAGAGCCGCAACTTTGGTAAGACCCATAACAGCTGCAACTTCATTCCCACTTCCCACTAACGCCAATTCATCTGTATCAATGAAGTTTGTAAGTCCATATACAACCGCCAATGTCCCCACTACATTTTCTTTTGCAATAAATCCAGTAATCGCAGCTGCCGCCAACTGCCACACACCAAATCCTAAAGGAAGTAAAAGTACCGCAAACGGAGAAGCAACAGATGCTAAAATAGAAGTACTCTCCATGCCTTCTTCTACAACCTGAAATTGCCAATTAAAACTCTGCATAATCTGCACAACTGTATTGCATACCAAAATAATTGTTCCAGCTTTCACAATATAAGCTTTACCACGAGAAAGCATAGATAAAGTTGCCCTTTTTAAGCTCGGAATTTTATATTCCGGAAGTCAATAATGAAGAAAGATTTTCTAAATTTGTACCCTGTAATTTTCTTTACCAAAAGTGCTCCTAAGAAAATCAGCACAATCCCTACCAGATACATCATCGGCCCTACCCACGCTGCATCCGCAAAAAATGCTCCTGCAAATAAAGCAATAACCGGAAGTTTTGCACCACAAGGCATAAATGGCGTCAACATGGCAGTTGCTCTGCGTTCTCTTTCATTGCGAATGGTTCGGCAGGACATAATTCCCGGAATTGCACATCCAGTCCCAATTACCATCGGAATTACAGATTTTCCCGAAAGACCTACTCTTTTAAAAATCGGATCCAGTACAACTGTCGCTCTTGCCATATATCCACAATCTTCCAAAAGCGCTATCAAAAAATACATAACCATTACAAGAGGTAAGAAACCTACCACAGCACCTACTCCTCCAATAATACCGTCTACTAAAAGAGCCTGTAAAAATGGATTTGCATTTTCCACCAATCCTGCTACCCAATTCTGAAAAATTTCTATCCAACCTACCAGCCAGTCAGCAATCCAAGTTCCAACTGTAGACTGAGAAATATAAAACACCAGAAACATCACTGCTGCAAAAATCGGAATTCCCACAAATTTATTTGTAAGAACAGCATCTATTTTATCCTGCTTGTTTTTATCCCGCGTAAAAACCTTCCTCTTTTCCACTTGTTTTACAATATTATTCACAAAAGAAAAACGTTTTCTGTCTGCCGCTTCCACTTCTGCTTTATCTTGAAGATTAATATTTTCCTGAATGTAAGGTGCTTTCTGATTGCATCCTTTTAAGCATACTGCTTCACTTACTACCTGTTTTAATCCTTCATGTCCCGCTGATGTAGATACCGTTTGAACAACCGGGCATCCTAATTTCTCAGACAACTGTTTAATATCAATTTCCGTTTTTTTCTTCTGCGTAATATCACTTTTATTCAAAGCCACTACCATAGGAATTCCCAATTCCAAAAGCTGTGTGGTAAAAAACAAACTTCTACTTAAATTTGTAGCATCTACAATGTTAATAATCACATCCGGATTTTCATTCTTTACATAACTACTGGTAATACTTCTTCAGATGTAAATGGAGACATGGAATATGCCCCCGGTAAATCCACGGCAATCAATTCTTCTGTCCCCTCAAAATATCCTTTTCGGATGGGGCTCTCCTTTCTCTCTACGGTAACTCCGGCCCAGTTTCCCACGCGTTCATTTCTTCCAGTAAGAGCATTATACATAGTAGTTTTTCCACTATTGGGATTTCCTGCCAACGCAATTCTCATAATCCTTATCTCCTTCTTTTAATTAGTTTTATCTAACTTAATGTCTTAAAAAAGAATTCTGCAAAGCAGAGTTCTTTTCTGCGGTGAGTTATTTCAAAACCCCTATTTATATCAAAATAGCCTGTGCTAAATCTGTATCTATATTATATCTGGCATCTTTTAAGGAAACTACACAGCCGCCTTTTCGCTGAGAAATCACCGTAACCGGTTCACCGCTATAGCATCCCAACGAAAACAAAAATGCATCCAATTCCTCGTCGTCTGTAACAATACCTTTTACAATATATTCTTTCCCTTCTTGTGCTTCCGATAAATTCATAACCATTAACACACCCCATTCCTTTGAGTTATTTATAACTTACTAAAG
>ENA-OQDE01000947-OQDE01000947.1-human-gut-metagenome-genome-assembly--contig:-NODE-947-length-13560-cov-3.864066_pt1 | contig 13560 bp, 15 predicted proteins | sample MGYA00242768_ERZ504595 | MGnify/ENA primary metagenome ERZ504595 (study PRJEB26092, sample SAMD00036307) | human gut metagenome | host: Homo sapiens | study: EMG produced TPA metagenomics assembly of...
ATTTTTAAATTCCAGATTATCTTTTGACAAATCATCATAGACTCCACTTCCAACAACAGCACCATCTTTCAGCATGATAATCTGATCTGCTTCTTTTAATATCTCCTGTTTGTGGGTAATGATTATGACCGTCTTTTCTTTCAGTTTCGTATGGAGCAGTCCGTTAATCTGATGTTCAGAATACACATCTGTATTAGATGTGGCTTCATCAAATATAATAACCGGACTGTTATGCACCAATGCCCTTGCCAGTGCAATTTTCTGTTTCTGTCCTTCGGAAAGCATTGCCCCATTCTGTCCTACCACATAATCCAATGACACCTCAGAAATAAAATCAGCAAGTCCACTATCTTTACAGGCTTCCATAATTGTCTTATCATCTATATTTTTATACATACAGATATTATCCCTGATAGATGAATTGAACAGATAGATCTCCTGGCTTACTACAGATATCATATTTCTGTATTCTCTCAAAACAAACTCCGAAATATCTATACCATTTAATGTTATTTTTCCGCCTGTAGGTTGGTATAATTGCAGCAACAGACTTATCAGTGTACTTTTCCCCGAACCATTCCGACCAATCAGCACCGTTTTACTTCCCTTTGGAAAAGCAATATTAATATCGGACAGTACCGCTTTATCCTTTCATATGAAAAAGAAAGATTCTGTAATTCCAGATCACCGAAGCAAGGCTCGGTCATGCCCTCCTCATTTTCCTTTTCTTCTTCAAGTGCCATAAACTCATAATAACGCTTTGTTGAAGGAATAATTCCTGACAAAAGATACCCGATATTGAGTATTGCTGAAATAGGTCCTGTCACATACGCACTATATGTAATAAACGCAAACACACTGCCTACTGAAAGCTGCATATCAAAAACAAAATTTGCGCCAATAATATATATCAAGCTGGTCAGCAGATGTACGATAATGTTATCCGTTATGCCGTTCCACTGGGCAAGCATATTCATCTTTTTCTGTTTATTGATTACAGAAAGCTGTCTGTCAGCAAATTCGGCTCTCTTATTTTACTGTATTCCAAAAAGCTTTACTTCCCTTACACCGCCAACAGTATCTCCAAACCATCCGGCATATTTTTCGCTTTCTGTAATAAACTCGTCCATGATTCTTTTTCGCTTCTTTGCAAAATGTTTCATAATAACCGCTTTTACCGGAATAAAAAGAAGTACCATGAGTGTCATTCTGTAATCTAAGATAAAAAGTCCGATAATTCCACCTACCATACTGAATGCCTGAGTGACAACAAAAAACACACCCTCATCTGCAACAGAAGTCATATTTCCTATATCTATATTTATGTTATTTAGGATTTCCGCATAATTTTTACTGCTGAAATAGTTTGCTTTTATCCTCATCAGACGTTAAAATGACTGTTCCGATAAAGAATATTGTATATTCGCAGATATATCTACCCGCTTCTTTTCTTTTATAATATCAATAACTGCTATCATCATATAGATAAGCAGTGAACCTATTACCTGTTTTATAAGCAGTTCTTTATCTCCGCCTATGAAACCATAATCCATAATCCCCCTGCTTAGTAACGGGATACACATATTCAATCCTGTTGAAATGAGCAGACATGCAATAATCAGAGCAATTATTTTTCTATACCCCTTTAACATTCCCAGCAGTTTCTTTACTGCTTCTTTATTCCCCATCTTCATCCTCCGTCAGGATTGTAAGCAGACAATCATATACTTCCTTTATCTGCTGCTCTCCGAGGGTTCCAAAACACATCTGCGCCTTTTTTATTTTGTCGCAATAAATTTGTATTCCTGTCTGCTTCTTCCCATTTTCTATTCTTACAAATATATCGGCTTCCACACCGATACTTTCTTTTTCCTGTATTCCACAAATAATCAAATCAGACTGGTTGTAATAAGTCTGCCAATACAGGAAATCACCAATCTTATTACTTATATTTTCATCAACTGCAAAAGGGATATATTCTAAATCATACAATACGCTCTCCTGTTCAGTGGAAATAGCATATGCATTATAGCCCTCCGCTTCAAAACTCTTTCTTAATTCCGTAAGCCACCATATCTGATCCTGTTCTTTACCACTTTTTAAAAGTATGACAGGTATATTAATATTCTCCTTCTTTATCCTTGAACATAAGATCTGTTCTTTTCTGTTTCTTCTGCTCCAGAAAAAGCACTGTGTATCCGGCTGCTCTGCTATTTCATTGCCAAGATACACAATGTGCTTCTCCCTGTATTCATTAAACTCATTTTTATCATACAAAATTACAGTGTCTGCTTCTTCCTTTGCAGCTACCTCAAAATAAACCTCTTCCTTACTCTTTAATACCTTTCCGGCAATCCATCCTTTTTCTATCCAATCCGGAATATATTGTACACATTTTCCCCTGAATTTCTGGTATAAATGCTTCTTAATCTGCCATACATTATTGATCCATGACTGTTCCATCATTAACCTTCCAGCCATTGCTGTTACATAAGGTGCCGCATAGCTGTTACTTTTCTGAAGCGTTATATCGTTTCCTCCAAACCAGATTTTGTGTTCCGATGGAGCTGCAAAATCCACACCTTTATCCCGCAAACCTTCCGCATCAATGTTAAATGTATCTTTTGCTTTTACTCCGATAACATTTGAAAAGGATGCCGGAAAAGCCGTATACCCACTATTAGCAGTTGCCGCAATTATGATAAGTCCCTTATTGGCATATTGATTTACCAACTGCCGAATTATTCCTTTGTCCTTAAAATGTGTTGAATATTCTTGTGCGATGAAATCGCACTTCCGGAAATTTGGAAATCAGAGTTCCGGTACTCGGAAATCGCCTATTTTGTGCTTGATGACTTATCCATTTCTGTTGGGATATTTGTCAAGACCTTGCCGCATCTGCGGTGCGTAGCAGTCTTTACAATGTCTCAGCAGAATTATGATTCGGTATGCACAAAAGCGGATCTAAAAAGTGATTTCCATATCACCGGACGGCTGATGTAAAACCATCTGGAATATTCATGTGTAGTTCCAAAACTCAGATTGACAAGTCTTATATTGTTCATCAGACACCAGTCAAACGCTGATTTCAGATCATCCACATTTCCTTTTCCTGTATTATCAAGCAGTTTATAACTGTATAATTCTGCGTCGCACAATTAAGCCTATGATCATGCACAATTTGTCCCATGCAGAAACAAATCCTCCTCATCACTGATATTTCCTTTGTTCTGCTGAATTATATCGGGTAATCCACATGATGCAAGCAATTTTTCGTCTACACCATTATCTAATACTGCAATCTTTAATTTATTCATCCACCGCATTTACTCTGCTACCACAAATGTGGTAGTTATTAGACTTCGTTGCTTTATGCCAACTTATCTCTCGTAGCCTAGCCTTGTATGCGGTTTCTGTCCGTCGGACCAGAGATTTGCCAACGACTTCCTTCAGATTTCACCTCACGGTGAACACCCTTGCTGTTCAGCTATACATTTCCCACTACCTGGCATATTCGGGACCTTTCACCCATTAGAGCGCGCCCATGGCGCGCATACATAAAAAATAGCCTTTCTGCAAAGGCTATTTCTAACGTAATTCTTTAATACTATTTAAGATTTTTATCATTGCATTCTTTTCCTTGCCTGACAGCTGCTAAACTTAGTACTCACAATATATTTCAAATCCCCCATACATGTTTTTCCAAGAGATTTTTATATTGCTCACACCGTTTTTCTTTCAACTGATTATTATTGTAAATATTTGTGTTTACTGCATGACACATAGAAGAACAAAAATATCTAACATCGCATTCATTACATGGTGTAACCGTATCTACAACACAAATCGTATTAATTCGTTTAACATCATGAAAAATTATATCCAGTTCATCAATATCTCCCAAAATAACATTTGACTCTTCCATAGCTGAACACAAAGTCACTTTACCACTTGCATTAATAGAAAGTATTTGACTTCCAGCATTACACATGGCTAACATGTTAATTCTCTTAGATATATTATCTTCTTTTCCTTTTTCGTTATCATTAATTAAGTCATCATAAAACTTTAAAGCTCTTCCCTTTACAGAGAGTGTTCTTAGAATAGGCTTTACTTCAAATTTATTACAAAGTTCTTTGAAGTCAGTTACATGATTTTTATTATTACTTGTTAGAACCATAGAAAGTGAAATGTTATCAATTTTATTATTTTTTAGCAAAATTATAGTCTCAATAACTTTATCAAACACCCCTTGTCCTCGTATGAAATCTACGCTATTCTTGTCATATCCATCTAAACTAATACTAATTTCATCCACACATGACTTTAATATACTAATATGTTCAGGATAAATTAAAGTAGCATTTGAAATAATATCAATACGCCCCATAAAATTCTTTCTTGCATATTCTAAATATTTTGAAATATTAGACAAACAAAAAATTTCACCACCACTTAATGTTACTGAGGATATATTATTTTCTGCGGCCCAATGTATGATTCTATGAAACATCTCTTGTGGCATTGAAGATTTATCTTGCTCACCATACTCGCCAGAACAATGCTTACATCTCAAATTACATTTTGTAGTTAATTCAATGTCTAATCGTTCTATAGTTTTCTTGTTTTCACTCCAGTCTTTACGTTTTATCACTTTTATTTTTGCTAAAGCCTTAATAATCTCAATATAATATTGCTTCCGTGCATTATCCGTATTCCGCATTAACAGCTCAAAACCATTTTCTAGTCCTATGTATGTTTTTATTTTTTCAAAGTCTTTAGTTAGAATTTTTATCCATAAACCACACTCTCTCACATTACCAATAACTATTTCATTATAGTGATTTAAAATTCTTGTATTATCCGAAAAGCATATATTATCCAGTTTAATTTCGTTCATATTTACACCTTTCATTGTATTATTAGTGAAGTATAGATCCTATTTTGTTAACAAAATTTTCTAAATAAGCTAAATCTGGCATCCAAAAGGAATCATAAATATATGATTGTTGAGTTTTTCTTCAATTATCCTAACAAGTGCTGTTATATTCCGTGGAGTAGCCTGGGCGATTTTAAATGCTTTATTTTCATCATATAAATTCCAAATAGAAATTTCTTCCTCAATACTTTTCATTAATTTAGCATTAATTATTGATTGTCTCTGAATTTTTTTATTACTATTAAATATAAAACTTTGCTGCATTAAACATTTTTTTAAATTTTGTATACTTACATGATTCTGCAATAATTCATATATTTTTTTTATAATAAATGGAGTCAAAAAACTATTTGCTCCACTTAAAACATAAGACGATCCCAACCATGGTATAATTCTTGGAGAATTATTAATATAAATAACATTGTTACTGGTAACAAGATTATTTTGTTTACCTTGGACACTAATTATTCTATTATTACAAGAAAGATAATTTATTTTTCCATTATTTGATTCTGATGTAACTATTATTATTCCTTGAGACAGACATTTATCTAAAAGAATTTCTAACTCCGAATCTTTAATAAATGCTTCAATTCCTAAACTTAAATTAATAATATTAACGTCACTGTTTAACGCTTCAAGTAGTGCCACTTTTAAAGACGACAGCTTCCCTTTTCCAGTTCTATCCAATATTTTTATACTATACAATTCCAAACCAGAACTAATTGAATCAATTAATTTTATAATACATGTACCATGACCGTTTTCATCTTTGTTAGTTTCATCTGTGAAATTTATATTAGTAATTTTATTCTGTAATGGTTGACTAAAATCAAACCCACTATCTAACACAGCAATTTTCATTGAAGTTATTTACACCTACTCACTAATTAAAAAGAATGCCCTAAAAGTCTCTCGCACCACATACTACAACTCCAAAATACACCTTATCAAATGTTCTAGGGCTTGTATAATATTGGTTTTACAAAGACTTCTAGGGCACCCATTTCTTACTCATTTACATGTTTACCTGATACTTTCTACCACAGTGGCCAAGTATTATCAGTTTCTTTCCAGCCACAATCTTTTGATGCCGTTTTCTCAAAATACTGTTCGCAATCATCGTCACATCCATAACCTTTGATTTCAACTTCAAGTTCTTTTTCTTTGTTTCCCATGATAACTCCTCCCTTCTTTAAAATTTTATTTGTAAATTAAATTACAAATCATTATCAGTGTGCCACACAATTTTTTCCAATTTATTCTTTTTAATATGACACCTCTCAACACGTTTTTTATTGTTTGAGTATATCACATTATTTCTTGAAATACAAGTATCCGCACAAAAATACCGTACATTACAATTTTGACATGGAGCGATTTTGTCAACTATAGGTTTTGCAAACAAACCGTCTATATGTATCTTGTGTTCCGAAACTATAAAACTTCCAATTCCTAATTCTTCCTCTCTTAATGCAGCACATGAAAACACTATTCCATAAGTATTAATAAAAATAGAACGATATTGATGGTTACATAAACATTTAAATGTAAGTCCTTTTTCAGTCAGATTATGCATAATACGCAATTCCATAGGATCCTCCGCAAAATTTTCTTCTGCCCGTCCTTTTATATTAAGCTGTCTAATAACCGGCTTAATATGTAATCGTTCAGATAACTCTTTGAACTTTATTATTTCAGAATTATCATCGCCAACACTTACACATGATAAAGTAATTCTTTCATACCCACACATCTTCAGTTTATTAATTAATGCAATAACTTTATTATATACACCCTTTCCCCGTATCATGCTCACACTGTTTTCATCATATCCATCTAAACTAATATGTAAAGCATGAATATACCTCATTATAAGCTCGATGTACTCATCAGTTACCAAAGTTCCGTTTGTAATTATTTCTAATGACCCAGTAAAATTCTGCTTAATCACTTTACATACATCGACTATATCTTTCCGGCAAAATGGCTCACCGCCTGTTAATAATATTCTTTTCACTTTATTGTCTTCCGACCATTTTGAAATAGCTTTTATCATATCAATTGGCATTTCTCTATATTTTTTCCCACCAAAGGAATACGAGCAATGTTTACATGCCAAATTACACTGAGTTGTTATCTCAATGGTTATATCCGAAGGATATAATTGTAACTCATCCTTTTCTGCATTATCAATGCAAATACCTACTTCCCGAAATGCATTTATATATTTTTTTCTTTTTCAGATAGTAAAGATATATTATTTTGAGACTTTTGCACCAAATCTTTATAAAGAGAATGCGACATTTTGATCCATCTTCCATCAAAAGCAATATTGCCAACAATACATTCATTACCATTTATTAATACTCTCGTATACTTCGAAAAAAATATACTATTGATATTTTTCATAACTTTTCCTCATTTATTCGATACAATATCTTTCTATATCCACAAAAGAAAGAATTAGTTTTATTCAAGTACCCTGTCATTTTATAATTTCCATATAAACAGCTAGCACTTTTGCAACATTTAAAATATCTGCATCCAACACAATCTTCCCTATTCAAAGACGTTCCATCTGTATATCGCGGTTCAATTTCTGAAACGTTTTCTATATTTCCTAAAAGAAATTGTTTATCATCCATAACATATGTACAAGGATAAACATTCCCCCCCAAATCAATACTAAACATGCTATAACCTCCCGCGCAGCCCCGTCTACCGATAAACAATTCATCATCATCTAGGTTTATATATGCATTCTTTCTTATATTTCTTATCTTATCTATTTCTCTTAATTGTCCTTCGAGAATCTCCAATGACTTGTCACTCCATTCAGAATCGAAATAATCTGGTACAACTTTCAACACTGTAAAGCCACGATTTATCAAATATTCACAACTACTACTAAGTTTTGAAACAGTTTTTGAATTATAGGTCACTCTCGCAGACAATTTTAAACTTGCATCAAACAATCGCGGAATGAGATCATCGACATCGCGCCACGCTGATGATCGGTTTTTATATCGTCTATTTATGCTATATATCTCTTCATCACCGTCTATACTTAATGCACATTCCACATTATTTTTTTTTAACCAAATAAGCATATCATCCGTCATTAATGTTCCATTAGTTGTTATAGAATAAAAAGGAGTGATTTTGTCATCAATTTTTTCATTTGCAATCTCAACAAATTTTTTAATAAAAGGAAACTTAATTAAGGGTTCTCCACCAAAAAATTTAATGAATATTTTTTTAGAGGCGGTCTTATAACACATTGTATTAATAAACTCTATTGTTTTTTCGATATAATCAATTTCGCAAACACCAGTATCCTCTCTTATAAGTCCTTCTTCATAGCAATAACTACAGGCCATATTACATGTCTTAGTTACCCAAATACTTAATTTCATACTGTCATCTTACCCCCTTCATACAATTCCAATTTTATTATCCGATTACAAATTTTTAAAATTTGTGGTTTATGAGTTATAATAATTACAGTTTTTTCTTTAAAATGATTTTTAATAAACTCTATCATCTTCTCTTCACTATTAGAATCCAAGGCAGCAGTCGGCTCGTCTAGAACACAAATCGGCTTATTATCCAAATAAAGCTTATAAAGAGCTAATTTTTGAGCCTCCCCTCCTGATATATTTAAATTATTTTCTTTTACTTCAAAATTACCTTTTAATATACTGTTTCCTGATTCGTAAAAGTTCATTTCTTCCAAAAATTTTTTCATTTTATTTAATTCTTTTTCACTCTTTAGAATATTATTAAACTCTTCAGCCAGCAAATAGCTATTTTGAGTCATAACGCCTATTTGCGTCTGCAAATATTCCATATCAAATGTGTTAATATCAATTCCATCAATCTCAATTTTGCCACGTTCGACAGTACACAATTTAGTCAACAATCTGACTAATGTAGTTTTTCCGCTTCCATTGTTCCCTACAATACCAATGATTTCTCCTCTATTAAACGTTTCGGTAAATCCTTTCAATATAAATCTTTCATTGTTATAACCAAACCATACATTATCAAAAGAAATATTTCCCATAAGCTCGCTGCTGTGTTTATAATCTCCCTTGATTATATTTTTTCATTAAACATTACATTATAAATGTTATCTAATAAAGGAAAGAAATTTTTTATTTTAACAAACATATTTCCTATTGATACTATAGGACTATATAATCTTTGCACATAAATAGTCATACTAAACAACAAACCAACAGAAATCAAATTATTAGAAACATCAACAGCACCTAAAATTAATACAATAACAATTGCAAGAACATTAAAAGACATTCCTGTCATTCCAACAGTACACATGGTTTTCGTAAAATCTAATCCTTCTTTAGCCAGTTCATCACATTTATCTGCATACATTTTTTTTATATATTGAGTTTTTCCCGTCATTTGTAATGAAGGCATATTATTAATGGTTTCAGTGGAAAATGAGTTAAAATCTCCCATAGTCACTCTCAACTTTTTCATACGTTCTTTACTCTTATTTGCCACTTTTCGCTGAATAAATGCAAATATAATTGACATTACAACAACCAAAATGCCAATTTTAGGATTTAATATAATTATATATGAACTAATCCCTATACACAAACAAATATTTACTACCAATTCGCTGATATCAGATGTTAGTAGTTCTTGCAATTTTTCTATGTCATTATCTAAAATTGTGAGTACATCCCCTACTTTGTACTGGTTCCAAAATTGAATATCAACTGTATTAAGCTTTTTATATAACTTTTGTTTTGTCCTTAATACTATATCATTACCGAATTTAAAAAAAAATACTTTTTGCAAATAATAGAAAATTACCATTAATATCCCGCAAATCAACATCTCAGTAGTATACAACACTATATTTGAAACATCTCCCATAACAACTCCCAGATCAACAATTTTGCTTAAAAAACTAGGAAATATTACAGAAGCAATTGTATAGATCATTAAGAAAGAAAAACATTTTATCTGATTAACGATATACTTTTTTTTTCTCTATATCTACTATTTTTAGTAAACGTTTCAAAAAAGTTTTTAATTCCATCTGCAACCCCCTCAAAGATTATATAATAACCATTTTTTACTCATACCAATATGATTAATTTTAACATTTTAAAAAACAATATACAATATACAGCGAGTTTGTCCTTACTAAATAGCCACGTTTACCAATAAGCAAAAGCCCTAATCATGGTTATGGATTCTCTTGAATCGCAAACTCCTGATTGGACTTTTATTTTTAAAAAGTAATAAATCTTCTATCTAATCTACACTCAAATTCTATCTGCGAAGAAATTATTGCTTATTAATTCGCTCAATCAGCCTATCTTTTAAAATGCTTTGATATGCAAAAAACGGCGTTACTAAACATACCATAAAAATAATTATTAAAACAATTAACAAAGAAGCATACGGCATTTTAAAAGAAGCATACGAAACAATTTGCTTAAACCAAAAATACAAGGGAATATATATTCCATTTCCTACTATGAGCAATAATATAAATGAAATTATCCAATAATAAAATCCCTCAATCAATAAAATCTTTAATTGCTGTCTATGCGTCATACCAATACTTTCCAAAATTGCAAATTCTTGTTTTCGGTTATTTACACTCGTAATCATTGTTGTAACAAAATTAAGTATTCCTACTAGCAAAATATAAAAGACAATCCTATCGTTAAAACTTTAGTTGTCAAAATGTAACCTTCCATCTCTTTAGCTTTTTCAATCCTAGATATTATTTGAATATCCGAATTCAAAGAAGCAATCGTTTGAAGTTGCATTAAAACTTCATCATCATGTTTTCCATCAGTGTCAAATGCAATTCGAAAAATTTTAATTTGAGAAGTTAAACCTTCAAGCGCCGTTTTGCTTATATATAAATCCGGGGCTGTTCCTTTTTCATTTCCCCTCCCTCCTTGAAAATCAGCGCTAAAAAAACCATCAGCAACTTCAAACTCCGTCTCGGCCCCTTTAGTTTTTATAGTAATAATCTGATTAGGTTGAATTAAATTTTCCCCATCCTCATTTGTAATTGTCTGAAGCACAACAATCTTACCATCTTGAAACGCCTCTAGATCAATAGGATGTTCAAGTGTTTTATTTAATTCTTCTATATAACTATTATCAATTCCATAAACACCACTATAAAAATTCTCCGTATATGATTCGCGTTTTTCAGAAGAAGAAAAGTCTATACCTGCTTTTCCTTCTAATGAATCCACATATGCGCCAAATACCTCCTCATCATACTGCACATCAAAAGTAACACGTTCTTTGGCAACATAGGTAACTCTTAAGTTTTGAATTCCAGAGATATTTTTAATATCTTCTAGCATATCTGCCGTGATTGGACTTCCATCATCATGAATACTATAAGTAATTGCAAAGTCGCTTTCACCCCATTGCTGTATAAAGTTTTCCGGACTAATACTCGACAATAAAGACGTTGCTATCCAATATAACGCCAGCCCTAAAAACAAAGAAGAAATAACCAATATTGCGCTTTTTTAGAGCGAAAAATATTTTGAAACGCCATTCTTGTTAATCTAAATACCTTATTCCTACGCTTATACAATTTTTCGAATCCACATCATTATATGACATTGCCGCAATAGGAGAAACCTGGGCGGCTATTTTCGCAGGTTTAACACACCCTATTCTTGCAGTGACAAAAGAAAATATTGTGGCTCCTATAAAAACGAACGGAGAGAACGAAATTTGCAATCCTAAATCTTCATTCCCCGAATATAGCACATTTAAACTATATGGCACGATACCAAAAGATACTGCAGCTCCCAATATCAAGCCTATCGGAATTCCAATAACAGTAATATACAAAACTTGCTGATAAACAATTTTTCGTACTTCTTTTTGGTAAATCCTATTAATCGAAGTTGACCAAAAAGCGGATATCTCTAACTATACTAATATATAAAACATTATGTATTAACAAATAGCCGCTAATAAATATGAATAATAGTATAAAGACAATGCCTATAATTAATACTTGGCTGTTCACTTGTGTTACAGGTACAATTTCAAAACTCTGTGTTGAAGAAAATTTCACCTTGTCCTTTAACCTATCACACTCTTTTTGAATATCTCCTGTATCTTCAAAAGACACCATAACTACTTTACCAGTAGAGATAGCAGCCTTATTTTTAAATTCTTCTGAAACGTAAATGCTTCCTTTGTCATTAGTCCTAACTTGAGAGTAGTCTGTATAGTATCCCGCCAAAATAAACTCTTGCGTCTTAATAGAATCATCGTCATCCAAATGATACGACAAAGAAATAGACATACCTTCTTGTGGATTTGTTATTCCCAAACGCTCTAAAATCCATGTAGGTATCATTACTTCATTTTCTGTAACAGGGTAGTTTCCAACAACATCTGAAATAGTGGGCACCCTATGAAGGTTCCATTCATTTTCATCTATCCAATTTAGCCCTAGCAACAAATCTTCATCTTCCAAACCGTCAATTTGTCCTAAATGTTGAGAAATCCCAATATCTTTAATCGAATCTGATTTCTTTATCTCAGATACTTGCAAATCACTAGGGTTATTAATAGCCACATGAGCCGTTGTCCCCATCGCACGAATTTGTTGTAATTGTGCTGTCTCTATATAACTAAATCCAACACTAAACACAGATGTCAACATAAAAGTGGACAAAACTACCGCAATAATTACCACAACATTTCGATATAGATTTGACAAAAAATTTTCTTAGACAATCCCCATATACGCCTTAAATTCATTTTATAATAAAAATTTTTTTTCATATATCTACCTTTCCATCTATAATATTTATTATGCGATCCGACAACTGAGCTATTTCCAAATTATGTGTAATCATAATCAGCGTTTGTTCGAAACGCTGGTTGACTGTTCTTAAAAGCTTTATCACATCTCCACTCGTTTTACTATCCAAATTTCCAGTTGGTTCATCTGCTAATATAACAGCCGGTTTCGATATAATAGCACGAGCAATAGCCACTCTCTGTTGTTGTCCTCCAGAGAGCGTATTCGGAAGATTAAAGATTTTCTCCTTTAATGAAAGTATATCTAAAACATCATCTAAAAAATCTTTATCTATTTTTCTCCCGTCAAGTTCTACTGGCAAAACTATATTTTCATAGACACTTAAAACAGGAATCAAATTATAATTTTGAAAAATAAATCCTATATTTTTTCTACGAAATAGTGTCAATTCTTCCTCAGACATAGAAGTAATATCTTTCCCCAAAATATATACATTCCCTGAAGTTGGAGTGTCTAATCCGCCAATCATATTAAGTAACGTAGATTTTCCACTGCCAGAACTACCAATTATGGAAACAAATTCTCCTTTCTGTACAGAAAAACTTATATCATTTACCGCTTTTGTTTGATTTGGCACTTTACCATAATATTTTTTCAAATGTTCTACACTAATAATTTCCATAATTCCCTTGTATGATAATTAGGAAGTTAATTATCACATATTTCCTTTCTTTTAATATCGTGGTTCAATACAATTCAGATACTATGGACTTTTGATTTGTTTTCTGTAGCTTGACTACTCAACTGGAGTGTA
>ENA-OQDE01000948-OQDE01000948.1-human-gut-metagenome-genome-assembly--contig:-NODE-948-length-13559-cov-1.921531_pt1 | contig 13559 bp, 20 predicted proteins | sample MGYA00242768_ERZ504595 | MGnify/ENA primary metagenome ERZ504595 (study PRJEB26092, sample SAMD00036307) | human gut metagenome | host: Homo sapiens | study: EMG produced TPA metagenomics assembly of...
TAACGACTTCCGGTATCAGCGAAGCAATTTGCTTACGCCATTGCGCTTGCTCCTGTTCGCCTTCTGTACGTTGACCATAAAGTTGCGCTATCTGCGTACCATCATGGGCAAACAATTCCAGACTGGTCACATAACCGTCACTAGCAGGTTTACGGGTTACCCAGGTTTCAGCAATGCTCTCTTCTAATAGATGAAGAGTAAACGTCGGGTTAAAAATATTCAGCCAACCTTTCATTGGCACCACTTTTTCTACCACGCCAGTGAAAATCTGTACGCAGCCACGGTTGCCAACAAACACCATGATTTCATTGCCATCCTGCTGTGCAGATTCAAGAATTTGCGCAACGCACTGTTGGATACTTTGCAGGCCAAATCGTCTGCCACCAGATTGAACGCCTGTTGGCGCGTCAGGTTGTGGCGCTTGAGCAACGTAAAAAACTGATGAACGTCGGTCATCGCCCGCCACTCTTGCTCGACCACACTGGCATCGGCTCGCATTTGAACGACTGGCGCATCAACGGCTTTTAACTCAAGCGGCGTATTCTCATCGGTGATAAACCGTGCCAGAAGCTCACTCCATGCCGCCATATCGGTATTGTCGGTGGCATAAACTTTTAGTAATTCATCGCCTGATGATCAAAGAACTGAATACTCTGGCGTTCGCACGAGTCGTATTTTCTTTAATGTGAAAAACACTGGCCCATTGATTGAGAAACAGACGCAAATCCAGCGCGCGTGGATTGAGGATCAATCCGGCATGTCCGTTCAAATGCTGGTTTGTGAACGCACCAACTTGCTCATGGACTGCATATTCATTACGGCAAATACATTTGGTCTCGCCAACACTTTCGAGCGCCGCCAGAATTTCACGGATATCGCCGCGCATCCGCCACGCATCGTGCGTGACGCGTGCAAATGCCAGTTCTGCTTCGCTAATATTCATTAACCTGCGATGTCACGCGCGTACTTTCCGGGATTTTGTTCTTTTAACTCAAGCCAGCGTGTGTAGTGGTTCATTGTCTCTCTTCCTTCCAGATAAATGCCCCGAAATATCGGGGCAGATGATTACCATTGATAACTCACGAAAATTTTTCCATTACGACCATCCTGTGGGATGCCTTGTGGCGACCAGTACTCTTTGTCGAAAGCGTTACCCAACACCAAAGTAGTGGTCATACCTTTGAGCGCTGTTGTCCTTGATAACTGACGTAGAAATCATTCACGCCATAGCCTGGTTGTTTGCTGTAACTGCTGCTGATATGTGTTGAGCGATCGGCAAACGTACCAACCCACCCAACAGAGAAGCCACTGTGAGCGATCGGAATATTCAGGGTGCTGGTAACGGTATCCGGGTTAATACTGGAGATATATTCGCCGGTATCGGTGTCTTTGCCGCGGGTACGGTTATAGGCCACATCAAGGCTAAACAGATCAGTGGTATATTTCGTCATCACATCCCAGCCCCAGATTTTGGCGTTCGGGACGTTATACGACATAGTTGTCGCCGCCGCGAAATCGACGGTCGTGGAGATGTAATCCTTCGCTTTGGTATCAAAGTAGCTGGCTTTAAATTCCAGAGCATCATTGGACAACATCAGGTCATCAAAACGCAGCCCAAAACCGTACTCCTGAGTTTCGTTAGTTTCCGGACGTAAGTTCGGGTTTGGCACCCAATAGTTGGTATAGAAGCGACCAATCGAGAAGTGCTTAGAATCGTTATACATTTCGCCCATAGTCGGGGCGCGGAATGCCTGGGCATATGAGCCAAATAACATCAGCCAGTTAGCCGGTTGATAGTCATCCCCGCGCGAGATGACCATTTGTCGGCATCAACATCTTTGTAGCCGTCGCTGCTACCGCGATAACTGTCATAGCGGGTTCCGCCAAGCAGGGTAATCGGCAGATCGCGTAAGGTGATCTCATCCTGTAGCCAGCCGGAGCTAAAATCGATTTTTGCTTGCGGGAAGCCCGTCGTCGCGCCGCCCGGATGTTGTTCCTGACGATAATACTCACCGCCATATGTCAGTAAGTGAGAAGCGAAACTGTCGGCAAAGAGAGTGGAACGGTTCTCCAGTTTGGCTCCTTTTGTTATCTGTTCACGATAATCGCCGGAACTCCCCGTGTTTTGCGCATTAATACGGACTTCCGACCAGTAAATTTTTGCATCTGCATTTAACCAGTCGTTGCTGCGGGGCGAGTTTATAAGAAAGCTGCGCATCGCGTTGAATTGTTGAACGATCAACCATCGGGTTGCTGCTATCAGAAGCTTCAACTGTCTGCGGATTTTTTGGTTCACGCGCGTCGTTGTTGTAGTAACGCACTAAACCGCTCAGAGACTGGCTGAATCAATTTGCCAGGTCCCTTTCGCCAGCATGTTATTAATGGACTCGTCATTCGGCGCGGTTTCACCATTGCTCTGGCGTAAATCACCCCGATCGCGACTGGACCAGGCCACAATACCATCCAGATTTTCAGTTCGCCCAAACGCGCTCGCGCCTAATCCCAGGCTATGGTCCCCCGTGCCGCCAGTACCAAAGACACGAAAACCACTACTTTGTCCTTCCTGCAATAAATCTTTTGCATCGACCGTATCGTAGGAGATCACTCCACCCAGCGCGCCACTGCCATACAGTAATGCTGAAGGTCCGCGAACAATCTCAACACGCTTGATCAGCGCCGGATCAAGAAAAGTACCATTCAGGTGTCCGGTATCCGTTCCCTGGCGAACACCATCGACAAGAACCAGCACGCCGCGATGATCATAGCCACGCATATTTACATCCTGACCGTTGGTTCGTCCGGTACCATCAAGAGTAATTCCAGGAACATGACGCAGCAGATCGGTGGCTGAAGTAGCCGTTTGATTTTCAGGAGCGGAAGTGTCGATGACGCTGACCATCATAGGCGCTTCGAAGGAACTACGGGCATTCCCCGTTGCCGTAACGGTCATGGTTTCAGTAGCAAAAGCAAACGTTGGCAAGGTGGCAGAAACAGCCAAAGCCAACAAACTCAAACAGCAACGAGGTAAATTGCGGACGTGACATAGCGATTCTCCATGAGGAAAATAAAAAATGCTGGCTGCCTGGGTTAATACCGGGGTGGCTGGCGAAAAATAAATTTATTTAAAATTCAGAGCGATAATATTCGCCGGGTGAGTTTACAGGCGTTTATATCCCATGAAATTGCCTGGTATCTCGGCAAATACGCAAAAGCACGCCCTCTTTGTCAGGCAAACCGATATGCCCCATCAGGAGTGAAGAGCGCTGTGCGTTACCCCTTGTAAATGATATGGCTTTGTTATCCATATGGCCGTATTTTGTTAAATGCAAACGTGATAATGAGAATTATTATCGATCAATTTTTATGATCAAGCTTTTTTTAACCGCCATTAACACAAATAAACAGGGGTTATGAAACTTATCCTGCGCCCTGGAAACCACTTTGTTTTTATGGTTATTCCCCCATGACTTCATCACTAAACTTTGTCGTTAACAGTGATAATTTTCTCTTCTCTTTGCTCTGCAAGCCGCGATATCTCTGGGTTCTCAGCTTTTTCCCGCGCTGAAATTTAGTCGGTAACAAGAACGTTAGCTGACGAAGCATCTTGATAAAAATCAAAAATAAATACGCTTGTAACGCCTTGCGTATTGAATCGACGGTTGTATTTCATATATAACTCAAATGATAATCATGATCATTCTCAATTTGATAAGAGTTCTCATATTATGCCAAGGATCATCACCAGGCCGTTTCTTTTTTCCCCACTAACGTTATGTATTTCAGCCATGGCCTCTGCCGCGAAGACCGCGGTAAAACGAAAAAAATTGGTTACGGCAGTACTGGCTCTTAGCTGGGCTTTTAGCGTAACGGCTGCCGAACGTATCGTGGTCGCAGGAGGATCGCTGACGGAGCTAATCTACGCGATGGGCGCTGGCGAACGCGTGGTTGGTGTCGATGAAACGACATCTTATCCACCAGAAACCGCCAAACTGCCGCATATTGGCTACTGGAAACAACTCAGCAGCGAAGGCATTTTGTCACTTCGCCCGGATAGCGTAATTACCTGGCAGGATGCTGGACCGCAAATTGTGCTCGACCAGCTGCGGGCGCAGAAGTCAACGTCGTTACCCTGCCGCGTGTGCCTGCCACCCTTGAGCAGATGTACGCCAACATTCGCCAACTGGCAAAAACGTTACAGGTTCCTGAACAAGGCGAGGCGCTGGTGACACAAATCAGCCAACGCCTGGAGCGAGTACAGCAAAACGTGGCGGCCAAAAAAGCCCCGGTTAAAGCCATGTTTATTCTCTCCGCAGGCGGAAGTGCGCCACAGGTTGCCGGTAAGGCAGCGTCGCGGACGCCATTCTTTCGCTTGCCGGAGCAGAAAACGTCGCAACCCACCAGCAGTACAAAAGCTACAGTGCAGAATCACTGATTGCGGCCAATCCAGAAGTGATTGTCGTAACCTCACAAATGGTCGATGGCGATATTAATCGGCTACGTTCTATTGCCGGAATTACCCACACTGCCGCATGGAAAAACCAGCGCATTATCACCGTTGATCAAAACCTGATTCTGGGAATGGGTCCGCGTATTGCTGATGTCGTTGAGTCTTTACACCAGCAGCTTTGGCCGCAATAAATGGATTTAAATCAGACGAATGAACACAAATAACACCCTGGATCTCACGCCACATTTTGCTTTAGACGGTGATCAGCCATTTAAAGACAGGCGCGCCATGATGCCGTTTCGTGGGGCCATTCCAGTTGCCAAAGAGCAACTGGCACAGACCTGGCAAGAGATGATCAATCAAACGGTATCACCACGTAAGCGACTGGTTTATCTACACATTCCTTTTTGTGCGACACACTGCACGTTTTTGTGGTTTTTATCAGAACCGTTTTAATGAGGATGCGTGTGCTCATTATACCGACGCCTGATTCGTGAAATAGAAATGGAAGCGGACAGCGTATTGCATCAGTCTGCCCCCATCCACGCGGTCTATTTCGGTGGCGGCACGCCTTCCGCGCTTTCTGCACAAGATTTAGCCAGAATTATCAATACATTACGAGAAAAGCTGCCACTGACCCCTGATTGTGAAATCACTATCGAAGGCCGGGTACTGAATTTTGACGCTGAGCGAATCGATGCTTGCCTTGATGCAGGAGCAAACCGCTTCTCAATTGGTATTCAGTCGTTTAACAGCAAAATCCGCAAGAAAATGGCCCGCACCTCGGATGGCCCAACCGCCATTGCGTTTATGGAAAGCCTGGTCAAACGCGACCGTGCAGCGGTGGTCTGTGACCTGCTGTTTGGCCTGCCGGGTCAGGATGCGCAAACCTGGGGAGAAGATCTGGCTATTGCTCGCGATATCGGTCTCGACGGCGTCGATCTCTATGCGCTCAATGTCCTGCCCAATACACCGCTGGGCAAAGCCGTGGAAAATGGGCGCACTACCGTACCCTCACCGGCAGAACGTCGCGATCTTTATCTGCAAGGGTGTGATTTTATGGACGATGCCGGTTGGCGCTGCATCAGTAACAGCCACTGGGGCCGTACCACACGCGAACGCAATCTCTATAACCTGCTGATAAAACAAGGTGCCGATTGTCTGGCCTTTGGTTCCGGAGCCGGTGGTTCGATTAATGGTTACTCCTGGATGAACGAACGCAATCTTCAGACCTGGCATGAATCCGTCGCGGCAGGCAAAAAACCGCTGATGATGATCATGCGTAACGCCGAACGTAATGCGCAATGGCGTCATACCTTGCAGTCAGGTGTTGAAACAGCGCGTGTACCGCTGGATGAACTTACACCACATGCCGAAAAACTCGCGCCGTTACTGGCTCAATGGCACCAAAAAGGCTTAAGCCGCGATGCGTCAACTTGCCTGCGGCTGACTAATGAAGGTCGTTTCTGGGCAAGCAATATTTTGCAGTCTCTTAATGAACTAATTCAGGTACTTAATGCGCCAGCGATTGTGCGTGAAAAACCATAACAGGAGTGATTTATGAGCCATGTCTCGTTACAAGAATTTTTGAAAACGGAGCCGGACGGTACGCTGGAGGTGGTAGCCGAACAATACAACACCACACTGCTGGAAGTAGTGAAAAATCTGCCTCCTCTACCATAGTGTCAGGCGATAAATTCGATACTATCTGGGATACCGTCTGCGAATGGGGCAACGTCACCACGTTAGTACATACTGCCGATGTAATCCTCGAATTTAGCGGCGAACTGCCTTCGGGTTTCCACCGCCACGGCTATTTCAACCTACGCGGAAAGCACGGCATGTCCGGGCATATCAAAGCAGAAAACTGCACACATATTGCCTTGATCGAACGTAAATTTATGGGCATGGACACCGCATCCATTCTCTTTTTCAACAAAGAAGGCAGCGCAATGCTGAAAATCTTCCTCGGCAGGGATGACCATCGTCAGCTCCTGAGCGAACAAGTCAGCGCCTTCCATGCTCTGGCAGCATCGTTAAAGGAACACGCCTGATGACGCCGTGGCTACTCTTTGGCGCAGGCGGAAAAGGTGTGGGTGCCAGAACGCTTGAACTGGCGCTGGCAGAGCAACGTCCGGTCGTTGCTGTCGTTCGTCATGCCGATGCCGCCACGAAACTGGCGCAACAAGGCGTACAGGTTTTACAGGCGACGCCTGTGATGCCAGCGTAGTCGCGGATGCTTGCCGCGCAGCTGGCCCGGATGCGCTTATCATCTCAACAATGGGAGGAGCTCAGGATTATCTGGCGCACAGAACAGTGATTGATGAGGCCGAAAAGGCCGGCATCAGTCGCATGATTCTGGTGACCTCTTTGGGATGCGGCGATAGCTGGCCGTTTTTATCGGAGCGAGCAAAGGCTGCGTTTGGTCAGGCGGTACGGGAAAAAACGCTGGCGGAAAGCTGGTTGCAAACCAGCCAGCTTGATTACGCCATTCTCCGCCCTGGCGGTCTGCTTGATGGGGCGGCAACGGGCAAAGCACAACGGATACAAAATCAGGAGTGTCATGGTTTTGTTCACCGTGCCGATGTCGCCGCACATATCCATGAACTGGCAAATGCGCCAGCACTTAACCAGCAGGTCTACAGTCTGATTGAACCGGACCTGAAACCGGCGTGATACCCCGGCGCGGCATGTCCGCGCCGTAATGTCGTAACGGAGTTTTGCGTGCTCAAGGATTCACTCTCTTCCGCCAGGGTCTTTATGGGGCTATCACTATTATTGCTCGCTCTGGTGCTGTTCGGTGCCAGTCAGGGAGCGTTAAGGATTAGTTTTGATGCTCTTTTTGATGAGGAATACCGCGATATCTGGCTCAATATTCGTCTACCACGGGTTTTGCTGGCGGTGCTGGTAGGTGCAGCGTTGGCAACCGCAGGGGTAATTATGCAGGGGCTTTTTCGCAACCCAATGGCTGACCCAGGATTACTTGGCGTCAGTAGCGGTTCTGCATTAATGGTTGGCGTTGCTATTGTGCTGCCCTTCTCCTTCCCAGTGGTGCTAGTGCTCTATGAGCAAATGGTGTTTGCCATTGCCGGAAGTTTAGTGGTCTGCACCATCATTTTTCTCATCACGCAGCGCCATCGCGATGGCAGCATGATGCAATTATTACTCGCTGGTATCGCCATCAATGCCCTGTGCGGCGCAGCGATCGGCATCCTGAGCTATATCGGCGATGAGCAGCAGCTACGACAACTCACATTGTGGATGATGGGCAATCTTGGACAGGCGCAATGGCCGACGTTATTGGTTGCCAGTTCATTCATCCTACCGGCCATTATCGCAACAACTTGTCTCGCCGGAACGCTGAATTTACTGCAGCTCGGTGATGAAGAAGCCCACTACCTCGGCGTGAACGTTAAGCGTAAACGCCAGCAATTACTGTTAGTGAGCTCACTGCTCGTTGGTGCTGCCGTATCGGTAAGCGGCATTATCGGCTTTATTGGCCTGGTGATCCCGCATCTGATTCGCATGACTACCGGAGCAAATCACCGCTGGCTAATCCCTTGCTCCGCCCTCGCCGGAGCCTGTTTATTGCTGATGGCAGACACGCTTGCCCGCACGCTGGTACAGCCAGCAGAAATGCCCGTGGGATTATTAACCAGCCTGCTTGGTGGTCCTTATTTTATGTGGTTGATTCTGCGCAACCGGAGGATCACATGATCAGCGCCCAGAATCTGGTTTATAGCCTTCATGGGCGACGCCTGACTGATAATGTCTCGCTGACTTTTCCCGGTGGGGAAATTGTTGCCATTCTCGGCCTAATGGTGCGGGAAATCTACGCTGCTTCGCCAGTTAACCGGCTATCTTCAACCTGATAGCGGCGAATGTCGGTTGTTTAATAAGCCATTAAATAAATGGTCGATTACTGAACTGGCGAAACACCGGGCGTGATGCGTCAAAATAGCCACATGGCGTTTCCATTCAGCGTACAAGAAGTTATCCAGATGGGGCGGCATCCGCATCGCACTGGTAATAAGGATAATGAAACAGCACAAATAATGGCGTTATGTGACTGTCAGGCGTTAGCAAACCGCGACTATCGGCAATTATCCGGTGGTGAACAACAGCGCGTGCAATTAGCGCGCCTGCTGGTGCAACTCTGGGAACCTACTCCCTCACCGAAATGGTTATTTCTTGATGAACCAACTTCGGCGCTGGATATTCACCATCAGCAGCACTTGTTCCGTTTATTACGCCAGTTAGTTCACGAACGGCAATTCAATGTTTGCTGCGTATTGCACGATCTAAATCTTGCCGCGCGTTATGCAGACCGTATTGTATTAATGCAAAAAGGAAAGGTTATCGCAAATGGTAAACCGCAGGACGTATTGACACAGCAGGCGCTGAAAATGCTCTACGGCGCGGATATTACCGTACTTAAAGATCCTGCCAACCATTCACCACTGATCGTCCTCGATCATTAAAAGCAACAGGAGTACCGCTCTGGTACTCCTGCGAATAAATAACTATACAGATTAGCTAATTGAAACGCCTTTCACCCCTGCCATACCTTTTAATAATCGCAACAGATCTTCTATCGACGTCGTGGCATGAAGCTGGATATCAATGGCGACCACTTCATGATCTTCATTTTCCTGCAACGAAACTAAATCCGTTTTTATTTTTTGCTGCTTAAACCAGTCGAGCATTGATACCGTATTACCGTTCACTAATGTCAGCTGTAAATGGTAATTTTTGTTCATCAGGCGGAAGGTTAATTGATGGAACACTTCCAGCACCAGCAAGGTCATCACTGAACCATAAATACCCAGTTCGTACATACCACTGCCAATAACCATACCTATGGCGGCGGTCACCCAGATATCCGCTGCCGTCGTCAGACCTACAATATTTTGGTTACGAACGAGAATGTTACCTGCACCGATAAACCGACGCCCGTCACCACCTGAGCAGCAATACGGCTGGGGTCCAGTCCGACGTGATCTAAAGACAGTACGTCAGCAAAACCATATTTCGAAACAATCATAAACAGGGCGCTTCCCATGCCAATTAATACATGTGTGCGTAACCCTGCTCCTTTGCCGCGCATTTGCCTTTCCATGCCAATAGCGCCACAGGCAATTGCTGCGAGTATAAGACGTATAATAAATTCTGCTGTCATATAAAAATGCAAAAAGGAGCAGCAAGATGGCTCAACTTGCTACTCCTTTTTACTTGTACTCATTAATTCGGCAAGTCATTAGATGCTTGATTTTTGAAGGTATACAAATTTTTCTGCGGGTTTTTCTTGCAGTATTCGATCACTTTAGGAATTTGAGTGAGATCGGTTTCATTTAAAGTAACGGTATCGCCACCTTTATATACTGTCTCTTCATGCAGCATCCACCATGCAACCGGTGTCATTGCTTTTGGATTCAGATCAATAAATTCCTGGCAGGTCATATCTTTAGCGGACTCATTGGCTGCCAGCGCAGATTGTGCGTTCACCAGTGACAAAGCCGCTACAGCGCCCATAAAAATAAACGCTTTACGGAGAGATGAAATATTCATTTTGTAACCCATTCAATATAGAGATTATATATGAACAGGAGGAATAGCTGCTTTTAAAGAAGATATTCGGCCTGTTCAATATGCAAGGAAGTACGATGTAACGCATTCCCGGAATTACATATCTTTCTTAATTTTGTCCCACTCGCCTTTAACTTTATCTTTAAAGTTGGCTTGTTTATCCTGAGTACAAGCCTGAACGATAGCTGGGGTTACGGTTGCAATACCCTGAACATCTAAAACCGCATCTTCTGGTTTATCTTTGTTGTTCAGCGCTTCAGCAAAACCAACTGCAGTTGGCTGGAAGGATTCGTCCACAGCCAGGAAATCTTCACAGGTCCAGGAGTTGACCGGTTTTTTGTTATCAGCTGCTTTTTGTGCATCCGCTGCATTGCTCACTACTGGCAGAAGAAGCAGACCACCAAGAATAACGCCTAATACTTTTTCATCGTAATATCCTCAACTATAAAGTGAAAGAGCCGTCACGAATCAATTTCGACACTGAGGTTATAACCTGGTTTTCTGTATATGTCATGTTGATGGAAAATATCAAAATCAGATATTTTTATTTCAATACAATGAGTTACAGATGCATCAGATACTGCAATTAGGAAATTTTTATTAAATCGACTGCATTCTTAGACGCGTTTTTGGCATAGATTGATAGCAGGGGATTTTCTTCTTAATTTTATAGGGTGGTTCTATGTTATATATAGATAAGGCAACAATTTTGAAGTTTGATCTGGAGATGCTGAAAAAGCATCGCAGAGCAATCCAGTTTATTGCCGTGTTGCTGTTTATCGTCGGGTTGCTGTGTATCAGTTTCCCGTTCGTCTCTGGCGATATTTTAAGCACAGTAGTGGGTGCATTATTAATCTGCTCGGGCATTGCGCTTATTGTCGGGTTATTCAGCAACCGCAGTCATAATTTCTGGCCGGTATTATCCGGTTTCCTCGTCGCAGTCGCCTATTTATTGATCGGCTATTTCTTCATCCGCGCACCGGAGCTGGGCATTTTTGCCATTGCGGCATTTATTGCCGGTTTGTTCTGTGTTGCAGGGGTTATTCGCCTGATGAGTTGGTATCGTCAGCGTTCAATGAAAGGCAGCTGGCTACAGCTCGTTATTGGTGTGCTGGATATCGTCATTGCATGGATATTCCTTGGTGCAACGCCGATGGTGTCTGTAACTTTGGTTTCCACACTGGTGGGTATTGAACTGATATTTAGCGCCGTCCAGCCTGTTCAGCTTCGCCAGTTTGTTCGTTAAGCAGCAATAATTATCCCTGTTGTCACCCGGATCATAGTCACTTGATGTGACTATGATCCGATTAATACTCTCTCCGCTACACAGCGTTGTAGATCAATTGCGCACTATCATTGAAATAATTACCTGCTGATGATTATTTCAACCTACTGAATTTCATCTAATTTTTTTCATTCCATGGCAAATTAGCCATTTCAAACATTATCATGGCTGATATTTTCCGTAGTCAGGTTTAATGTTTTAAAAGTGCTGTGGGAAAGTGAACAAAGAGTTCCGTAAGCGTTGATGCTATGGGCGGTTAAATAAGTAATCCGGGTTCATTTTTTTGCAACTGGCGTTGATTACATTGCATAAATATCCGTGTCTCCAGACGCTATATAAAACCTGAAGACATGAATGCGTTATTTACTCACGTAATTTCAATGCGTTAAAAGAAAGCTGGCAATCCAATTGCCAGCTTAAGTCGAAACAAGGAGACTCGATATTTAAATCGGATTACATTTTAACTTTAGTAATATTCTTCAGAGATCACAAACTGGTTATTGATAACTTATTCTTGGGCAGTAATCCGCAAACGTTAAGTTTTTGTTTGCAGTTTACAAACTGATAACAACCAGGAATTTTACTTAGGATCAATATATGGAGTGCGTGATGGATAAATCTGAAGCATTGATTAGTGTTAATAGACGTATTAGTTCACGAAGGGCAAAGTTCTTATAGGCGTTTACTATATTGAACAACGATTCGGACAAGGATGTAAATAATGAAAAGGATGACATGTTCGAAACGATAACGGCTAAGGAGCAAGTTATGATTTTTCTCATGACGAAAGATTCTTTTCTTTTACAGGGCTTTTGGCAGTTGAAAGATAATCACGAAATGATAAAAATCAATTCCCTGTCAGAGATCAAAAAAGTAGGCAATAAACCCTTCAAGGTTATCATTGATACCTATCACAATCATATCCTTGATGAAGAAGCGATTAAATTTCTGGAGAAATTAGATGCCGAGAGAATTATTGTTTTGGCACCTTATCACATCAGTAAACTAAAAGCTAAAGCGCCTATTTATTTTGTCAGCCGCAAAGAAAGTATCAAAAATCTTCTTGAGATTACTTATGGTAAACACTTGCCCCATAAGAATTCACAATTATGTTTTTCACATAATCAGTTCAAAATTATGCAACTGATTCTGAAAAATAAAAATGAAAGCAATATCACGTCGACGCTCAATATTTCGCAACAAACATTAAAGATTCAGAAATTCAACATTATGTACAAGCTGAAACTAAGACGTATGAGCGACATCGTCACCCTGGGTATACTCTATTTTTAGTCAGGACATAAGCAACTGAAATTGATGGCTGGCATGACGAGGGATGCAGATGCTGATTTCATTACCCCCGGTGATTACTAAAGGAGAGGCGAAAACGACTTATTCCCCTGGTATATGTATCCACCAGTAGAACCTTCGTTGCCCGAATGCTGGCAGGAACTGTTGGCAGAACGGCAACATTTTTTTGTCGTTGACCTCACCATGTCGATCACTGTGCCTGTATCCCACCTTACTGGCTGACAACCCCACTATGCCGCTGGTCTGTAAATCCCTCATATCTCTCCTCGCGCGCAATTTAAAGAACCGTTATTTCTCAAGAATTTTCAGGGACTAAAATGAACAGAAGAAGAAAGCTGTTAATACCGTTGTTATTCTGCGGCGCGATGCTCACCGCCTGCGATGACAAATCGGCGGAAAACGCCGCCGCCATGACGCCTGAGGTCGGTGTCGTCACACTCTCCCCCGGTTCGGTCAATGTATTGAGCGAATTGCCCGTAGAACCGTTCCTTATGAAGTTGCCGAGATACGTCCCCAGGTGGGCGGTATTATCATTAAACGCAACTTTATCGAAGGCGATAAAGTGAACCAGGGCGATTCGCTGTATCAGATTGATCCTGCACCTTTACAGGCCGAGCTAAACTCCGCCAAAGGCTCGCTGGCGAAAGCGCTCTCTACCGCCAGCAATGCCCGCATCACCTTTAACCGCCAGGCATCGTTGCTGAAGACCAACTACGTTAGCCGTCAGGATTACGACACCGCGCGCACCCAGCTGAATGAAGCAGAAGCCAATGTCACCGTCGCCAAAGCGGCTGTTGAACAGGCGACGATCAATCTGCAATACGCGAATGTCACCTCGCCGATTACGGGCGTCAGCGGGAAATCGTCGGTGACCGTCGGCGCACTCGTTACCGCTAATCAGGCAGATTCGCTGGTTACCATACAACGTCT
>ENA-OQDE01000949-OQDE01000949.1-human-gut-metagenome-genome-assembly--contig:-NODE-949-length-13544-cov-2.607513_pt1 | contig 13544 bp, 14 predicted proteins | sample MGYA00242768_ERZ504595 | MGnify/ENA primary metagenome ERZ504595 (study PRJEB26092, sample SAMD00036307) | human gut metagenome | host: Homo sapiens | study: EMG produced TPA metagenomics assembly of...
CTTTCTTCCACAAATCTTCGTTGCATATAGGCCATATTTACCGGACGTTTCATCTCAATGACTCCGATGGCTCCGAGTATTCGTACATCAGCCACTTCCGGAAATTCCCGTGCAGGAGCCAGTTCTTCTTTCAGTTGAGTTTCGATTCGCTTCACATTCTTTTGCCAACCGGATTCGAGCAGCAGGCGAACGGAAGCGCAAGCCACTGCACACGCAAGTGGATTCCCCATAAATGTAGGTCCGTGCATAAAAGCTCCCGGTGCATGGTTGGAGATGGTATCTGCTATCCGGTTGCTGGTCAATACAGCAGAAAGTGTCATATATCCTCCGGTCAGTGCTTTACCGATACACATTATATCCGGTTCTACTCCGGCATGTTCCCAAGCAAAAAGTTTACCGGTTCGTCCGAATCCCGTTGCTATCTCATCGAAAATAAGAAGAATATCGTGCTTCCGGCAAAGCTTTTCTGCTTCGCGCAGGTACTGCGGATGATAAAACCACATCCCGCCTGCTCCCTGTACCACCGGTTCCAGAATAAGCGCCGCTAACTCTTTTGAATGTTTTTCAATCATCTCTTGTAGAGGTAGTATATCTTTCGGATTCCATTCTCCGTCGAACCGGGAAGTGGGGGACGGGACAAAATAACGTACAGGCAATGCCGAACCGAAAAGACTGTGCATACCCGTCACCGGATCACATACAGACATGGCATTCCACGTATCACCGTGATAGCCGGAACGGATAGTCACGAAATTGTTCTTTTCCGGTTTTCCTGCTGCATACCAATATTGTACAGCCATTTTCAGTGCCACTTCTACGGCTACCGAACCGGAGTCTGCATAGAATATTTTCTGCATGGAGGAAGGAACCAAAGGCAATAACAGTTTCCCCAGTTCAATGGCCGGATCATGCGTCAGTCCTCCGAACATGACATGAGATATTTTATCTAATTGTTCTTTTGCCGCCTGATTTAATACCGGATGATTATATCCATGCACTGCACACCACCAGGAAGACATTCCGTCAATGAGCGTTCGTCCGTCTTCGAGGGTAATGGTAGCGCCGTCTGCCCGTTTTACTTTGTAGACAGGAAGCGGATCGGTAGTCGAAGTGTACGGATGCCAGATGTGCTCGCGATCAAATTGGGAATCGGCGAAATGATAGCCTTCTTCCTGAATCATCTTTTTGTCTTCCGATACTTTGGAGCCGAGTGTTGTCAATAGGTCGCCTACGATAGCCGAGTTAATTCCGATATATAATGCCTTGTGCATCGCTTCGGAAGAAAGTTGTGAACGTCCTCCGGCAAAACGCAGAAAAGCGGTCGGATTGATAAAACGAAAGAGTGCGATGGTTTTAAGTATTTCTTCTTCGCTTAGAGGCTGCTCGTTTTCCAGTGGAGTTCCCGGAATCGGACTAAGCAGGTTGATAGGTATGGATTGAACATTCAGTTCTGCCAATGTGAAAGCAAATTCAATCCGTTGTTCCATCGTTTCTCCCATGCCGATGATACCTCCGCAACAGATATCCATGCCTACACGACGGGCTGCATCGAGAGTAGCCAGTTTCTGTTCTTGCGTATGCGTAGAGCAGAGTTTGGAAAAATAAGACGGGGCAGTTTCCAGATTACAGTGATAACGGGTGATTCCTGCTTCATGCAGGGAACGCAACTCCTCTTCATTGAGCAGTCCCAGAGAAGCACAAAGTTGAATCGACGAATGTCGACGCATATAACGGACTGTATCGCAAAGTTGGGTAATCTGTTTGGGAGATGGTTTTCGTCCGCTGGTAACGAGGGAGATCGGTTGACGTCCTGGGCTTCGTTGTATTGGGCCTGTCGAAGACATTCTTCAGCGGGAAGGAGATCGTAAATCTCGGCTTTAGTCTGGTAGTGGGAGGATTGTGCACACCATTTGCAGTTTTCCGGACATCGGCCGGACTTGGCGTTGATGATGGAACACATGTCGAACTCGTGCGAAGCACGCGCGACGGTAATCTCATGCGCGGCGGCATAAAGCGCCTCGCTGTCAGCCATGTTGGCTAGCCAAGCAGCTTGGTCGGGTGATATGTCGATACCCGCCAACACTTGGTCTTTGATTTCCTGAAGTGTCATAAATGTATGATAAGGGATAGTTTGTGCAGCATTCTGCTTACGAAGAGCAACGTCCACTACATTGGTATGCAGATGACCGATTTGGAATTCGCGTCCCATACTTGCAAAGGCAGCATAGTTCTTTCTTCCCCAGTAGCGAAAGCGGGAAAGAAGAGTGCGTGTGGTCTGTATGTGGCGTTGTTGCTTCATTGATTTTCTTACTTTTGCTCGTTAGAACGTGGCAAATGTACAAAGATTCTTTGGATAAGCAAGCAAGTTGATGATTTCTAGTTTCTGTGGAATTATTTCTTTTTCCTGTATTCTTTGCGGGTGTTGAAGTTGAATCCGGCATATATTTGGAGAGTACCGAATCCATTGTCTACAGAGAAATTGTTGCGATGATAATTGTAGTTTTTCCCAACAAAAGAAGTACCTACATAATATTTGCCTGTGTTGTAGACAATCCCTGCACGAACCAGAAAATCCAGATTGAATTTACCGTACCATGCTTTTGCCTCGTTCGTTTCTGCGTCCACATCGGAAGCTTTGTAGGCAATGGCAGGGGTGAGAGACAGGCATGCCAGACAGTTGCGGGCAAAGACCCAGTTGTAGGCGTAGCCGAAACTGATATTGGCATTGGTGTATTTAATATTCTTGACTTTCATGGCAGGATTCATCGCTCCTGGATAAATCCCGGAAGTGCTGTATAGTCGAAGTCGAGATGATGCTTTGAAATGGAAAAACCTGCAATAAATGTACCTGCATTGCGTCGTTGATTGGTGGACTGACTGAATGCGGCAGGATAGGAGAATTTACGGTTATTGAAAATATAATATAGATTCAGTCCTTTGATATCTACCTTTATTCCGCTGAAATCTTCGGAATAGTTGGAGGGGATATCGTCTGAAAATCCTCTGATTTTATGTATTTTGTAATCATTACCAGTGCGGCGATAGAAGATATCCACACCCAGTTTGGAACTGTATAGGCTAAGATCGAATTCTGTTCCTCTGTTCTTTCGGGTACCTTTTTTGAAAATATCGTTCACATCTACAGACCATCCCAGGAAAATCCATCGCCAGCCGAAATACAATCCTATCTTGTTGTGTGGGTTGGGAGAAAAACTAAGTTTCTGTGGCTGCGGCAATTCACTGGTGATAGAATAATACTCAAAGTTGCTGAAATGAGTAACCATCAGCGCATAGTTATAACGGTTGGGACTGATATAGAGCGTATCGAAATCACTGAAGTTCATAAACTTCTTGATCGCTCTTTTAAAAGCACTTGGCTTGGCGGTTGCTGTGGAGTCTACTTCTGTACTATCGTTGCCTAAAGAGACTTTCTCTTCAGTCTGTGCCTGTAAGGACAGTGAAAATAACAGAAAAAGATATAGAATAACCCGTTTCCCCATGTGGTTCTTTGTTGGTATAGATATTTTTTGTTTCACGAATGTACTACCTTTCGTTGATTTATGCTAGCAATCTTCTAAAAAATGTTTCGTTTCCTAAACAAAAAAGTTCAATGTACTGTTAGTTACAACAAGCAAATAAATCTTAAGCCACAAAATTATGAGAATCTATTTACGTTTATTAGTCGTGTCTCTTCTGCTTTTGGTAGGAAATATAGTATATGCGGAAGCACAGCAGGAGAAACGCGTGACAGGCACGGTGACTTCTGAAGGAGAACCTTTGCCTGGTGTCTCCGTACAATTGAAAGGAGCATCTTCCGGCACCATTACCGATATTGATGGAAAGTATTCGATTGAGGTTCCTGCTACCGGTACTTTAGTGTTCCGTTTTGTAGGAATGAGAACAGTAGAACAACCGGTGAATAACCGGAGTGTGATTAATGTCACGTTGGAATCGGAAAGTAAGGAACTGGAAGAAGTAATGGTAGTAGCTTATGCTACCGCTAAAAAGTATAGTTTTACCGGAGCAGCTTCGACGATGAAAGCAGGTGAGATTGAAAAGTTACAGACTTCCAGCATATCACGTGTATTAGAGGGTACGGTATCCGGAGTACAGGCAAGTGCGGCAAGTGGGCAGCCGGGTACGGATGCGGAAATCCGTATTCGTGGTATCGGGTCTATCAACGCTTCCAGCGCTCCGCTTTATGTAGTGGACGGTGTACCGTTTGATGGTAGTGTGAACTCTATCAATCCGGATGACATATCTTCGATGACAGTATTGAAAGATGCGGCCTCTGCTGCTTTGTACGGTTCCCGTGGTGCGAATGGAGTGATTATTATCACCACCAAGCAGGGAGATCAAAATACCAAAGCAACGGTAAAGGTGAAAGCTTCCTTAGGAGGTTCCAACCGTGCCGTGCGTGATTATGATCGTGTCAGTACCGACCAATATTTTGAATTATATTGGGAAGCACTTCGCAATCAGTATGCCAAGAGTGCGGATTATACTCCGGCAACTGCCGCCACGCAAGCATCCAAAGACTTGGTAACGAAATTAATGGGAGGTGGCCCGAACCCCTATGGTCCTCAATATGCGCAACCGGTCGGTACAGATGGAAAGCTGGTGGCAGGTGCCCGTCCGTTATGGAATTCTGACTGGAGTGACGCCATGGAGCAACAGGCACTTCGCACAGAGTTAAATCTAAGTGTTTCCGGAGGTGGAAAAGCGAATCAGTATTTCTTTTCTGCCGGATACCTGAATGATAAAGGTATTGCACTCGAATCCGGTTACCAGCGTTTCAATCTCCGTTCCAATATCACCAGCGAGATGACTTCCTGGTTGAAAGGAGGCGTCAATTTGAGTTTCGCACATTCCATGCAGAACTATCCAGTTTCATCCGACTCCAAAACCAGTAATGTGATTACCGCAGGACGTACCATGCCGGGATTCTATCCCATTTATGAAATGAATACGGATGGTAGCTACAAATTGGATGAGAGTGGAGATCGTATTTATGACTTCGGTTCTTATCGTCCTTCCGGTTCGATGGCAAACTGGAACCTTCCGGCTACTTTGCCTTTGGATAAATCGGAACGAATGAAAGATGAAGTTTCCGGTCGTACTTTTCTGGAAGCTACGATTATTGAAGGACTGAAATTCAAGACAAGTTTTAACTTTGACTTGATTAATTATAATACATTGGATTATACGAATCCGAAGTTAGGTCCGGCTAAAGAGAACGGAGGCGGTGTCAGCAGGATGAATACCCGCACTTTCTCCTGGACGTGGAACAATATCGCTACGTATGACAAGACAATTGGTGAACATCATTTTAATGTTCTTGCCGGTGTGGAGGCTTATTCTTACCGCTACGATGAACTGACGGCATCACGTTCCAAAATGGCGCAGCTGATATGCCGGATTGGTAGTCGGTTCACAGCTGACCGGAGGTTCGGGATATCGCATCGACTATGCATTGGTGGGTTATCTGACGCAAGCGTTATATGATTATCAGAATAAATATTTCTTCTCGGCATCCTATCGTCGCGACGGTTCTTCACGTTTTGCGCCGGAGACCGCTGGGGAAATTTCTGGTCGTTGGGTACTTCTTGGCGTATCGACCGGGAAGAGTTTATGGCAAGTACTTCCGACTGGTTGTCTGCCTTGACTCTGAAAATGAGCTATGGTGCGCAGGGAAATGACAACCTAGGTACTTATTATGCAAGTAAAGGACTTTATACCATTGTTTCCAATTTGGGAGAAAATGCGTTAGTGTCCGACCGTATGGCAACTCCGAATCTGAAATGGGAAACAAACCTCAACTTTAATGTAGGTATCGACTTCTCCCTGTTCAATAACCGTTTTTCCGGTTCGTTTGATTTCTTTACACGTCGTTCGAAAGACCTGCTTTATTCACGTCCGATAGCTCCTTCCCTGGGATATGGTTCTATTGACGAGAATGTAGGAGCCTTGAAGAATACAGGTATAGAAATGGTGTTGAACGGAACGATTATCAATCAGAATGGTTGGGTATGGAAACTGGGTATGAATCTGACACATTATAAGAATAAGGTGACGGATCTTCCTTTGAAAGATATGCCGCAAAGTGGTGTGAACAAGTTGCAGGTAGGCCGTTCTGTTTATGATTTCTATATGATAGAGTGGGCGGGAGTAGATCCGGAGAACGGAGATCCGTTGTGGTACATGGATGAAGAAGATGAAAATCACAATCCGACCGGAAAGCGTGTGACAACAAACGATTACGATTCGGCTGACTATTATTACATCAATAAATCGTCTCTCCCGAAGGTGTATGGTGGATTTAATACCTCTCTTTCCTGGAAAGGATTTGATCTTTCTGCCATCTTTGCTTACAGTATCGGTGGATATATCTACAATCGTGATATAACAATGATTCTGCACAACGGAAGTCTGGAAGGGCGTGACTGGTCGACAGAGATTCTAAAAAGATGGACTCCCGACAATCGCTATACAGATGTCCCGGCTTTGAGTACTACCTCTAATGACTGGAATTCGGCTTCTACCCGTTTCTTGCAGAATAACTCGTATATGCGATTGAAAAACCTGACTCTTTCCTATAACTTACCCAAACAATGGATTAGTAAGTTATCATTGAGCAGTGTGCAGGTATATGTACAAGGAGATAATCTGTTTACCATTCACCGGAATCAGGGACTAGACCCAGAGCAGGGAATTACCGGTATTACTTATTATCGTTATCCGGCTATGCGAACGATCTCCGGAGGTATTAACGTTTCTTTCTAAATTCAGACTAAATTATGAGAAAAATAAAAATTCAATCCATTCTTGCGGCAGTTGCCGGACTTTTCCTGGCAACGAGTTGTAGCAGCAGTTTTCTGGATACGGACCCAACGGATGCGGTAAGTTCAGAAAAAGTACCTGTACCCGAAAATGCGGAGGCACTTGTGAATGGTGCCTGGTATAATCTGTTTGATTATTCAAGTACCTATGCCAATATCGGTTATCGGGCGCTTCAGTGTCTGGACGACATGATGGCAAGTGATGTTGTTTCCCGTCCGAAATACGGTTTCAATTCTTCGTATCAGTTTAAAGATATAGCGCAATCCTCAAATGGTAGAACAGAGTTTGCCTGGTATCTGATATATAAAACGATAGATAATTGTAACACTGCCATTTCTATCAAGGGGGATTCGAAAGAACTCCGTCAGGCACAGGGACAAGCATTGGCATTACGCGCCTTTTGTTATTTGCACCTGGTACAGCATTATCAATTCACCTACTTGAAAGATAAAGATGCTCCGTGTGTTCCTATATATACCGAACCTAGCAATAGTTCCACTGTACCGAAAGGAAAATCAACAGTGGCACAGGTTTATCAGCTTATTTTCGACGACCTCACTTTGGCGAAGGACTATTTGAAAAACTATGTCCGCAGCGGTGATAATCAAAAGTTCAAACCAAATGTAGCAGTAGTCAACGGTCTTTTGGCTCGTGCTTACTTGCTGACAGGACAGTGGGAAGAAGCTGCGAAAGCTGCTGAAGCAGCACGTGCAGGATATACGTTGATGACAACTACAGCCGAGTATGAAGGTTTTAATAATATTTCCAATAAAGAATGGATATGGGGATTTCCTCAAATTCCTTCCCAATCGGATGCCAGCTATAATTTCTATTATTTGGATGCAACATACGTAGGAGCATATAGCAGCTTTATGGCTGATCCCCATCTGAAAGATACATTTACCGAAGGTGATATTCGTTTACCTTTGTTTCAGTGGATGCGTGAAGGATATTTGGGATATAAGAAATTTCACATGCGTGCAGATGATACGGCTGATCTGGTCTTGATGCGTGCTGCTGAAATGTATTTGATAGAAGCGGAAGCGAAAGTTCGTGATGGCGTAGCGTTGGCACAGGCTGTAGCTCCATTGAATACATTGCGTAATGCCCGTGGAGTAGGGGATTATGAGGTGACAGGAAAATCACAGGAAGATGTAATCAATGAGATTCTGATGGAACGTCGCCGTGAACTTTGGGGAGAAGGATTTGGTATTACCGATATACTTCGTACACAAAAGGCAGTAGAACGTGCTGCTTTATCGGATGAGATGCAAAAGACAGAAGTCGATTGCTGGCAGGAGGGTGGTAGCTTTGAAAAACGAAATCCTCTGGGACATTGGTTCCTTAACTTCCCGAACGGTAAACCGTTTACAGTAAATAGCACCTATTATTTGTATGCTATTCCCCAGAAAGAAATAAACGCTAACCCTAACATATAAATAGCTCTCTTAATTTTTTGACTTTGACCTTAACTTGTAGACCGGTATACGTCGTGACGATGCATACCGGTCGTTTTCTTTCTTTTTTATAAAGAGCTTTATTTATATTTTCTGCTTCTTTAAATTAGGCAAAAAGAACGTGACTAATCCCAGCAGCGGCATATAAGCACAGATGTTATATACATATTCAATGCTCGTTTTATCCGCTAAATTGCCAAGTACGGCAGATGCTACACCAGCCACTCCGAAAGCAAATCCAAAGAACAAACCGGATATCAATCCAAGTTTGGTAGGAAGCAACTCCTGTGCATAAAGCAATATGGCAGGAAAAGCGGAAGAAAGCATTAATCCCACACAGAAGCTAAGGATAATAGTCCACAGCAGATTGGCATGTGGCATTAGTAAGCTAAATGGGGCAGCTCCTAAAATAGAAGCCCAAATCACATACTTCCGACCGATACGGTCACCGACAGGTCCGCCAATTAATGTTCCGATAGCAGTAGCTACCAGGAAAATAAATAAATATAGCTGCGAATCTTGTACACTTACATTGAATTTATGAATCAGGTAGAAAGTATAATAACTGGTGAGACTTGCCATATAAATATATTTGGAGAAAATCAGAATCAGCAATATCGCGATTGAAAGGGCTGTCTTATCCATAGGCAAAGGAAGATGAACTGGTTTTCTGACACTGACAGTCTGTGCTTTCATCCGGTTTAGATATGATTTATACCATTTGCAAATTGGGTACATCACTCCGATAGCAGCTAAAGCCACAAATGCAAATACGATGAGATGTTGCCTGCCATAAGGAGCCACCAACAGAGCAACCAGCAAAGGGCCTAATGAACCTCCGAAGTTACCACCTACCTGAAAGAGTGATTGTGCCAGTCCACGTTTTCCGCCGGAGGAAGGAACGTGATACGGGAGGCTTCCGGATGCAGTACGGAAGAGCCAATTCCGATTAAGAATACGGAGGCTAATATCCAGTATAGATTATCAGAGAATGCTAAGTTTATCAAACCAATCAGTGTAAAGCTCATTCCGATAGGCAATGACCATGCGACGGGATGCTTATCAAAGAAAACTCCGGTAATCGGTTGAAAAACTGAAGCGGAAAGTTGATAAACTAGTGTGATAAGTCCGATTTGCGCGAAACTAAGTCCTAAATCATCTTTAAATAAAGGATAAGATGCTGATAGCACCGACTGTAAAAGATCGTTGAGGCAATGCGAAAGACTCAATGCAATCAAAATGGAAAATGTAATTTTTCCTACGGGTTGTTCCTGATTCTGTACCATAATACCTATTTACTATTGAAGTGTTCCTGAAAAATCGGCTGCAAAGGTACGGAACTTCCCGTTTCTCAATATATATTTGCTGTGATTAATTCAATATGATAGGAATAAAGCTCTAAGACTAAGGATTGTAAATTGTCGTTAATTCAGTTTTGAGTGACTGAACTATTCTTCATACCTACTGTTGTTAAATAAAAAAGGAGGATTATATGGGCTTTATATGGTATATCATTATTGGTATTGTGGCTGGATTCCTCGCAGGTAAAATAATGCGCGGCGGAGGTTTTGGTCTTGTTATAAATTTATTACTTGGTATTCTTGGAGGTGTACTGGGCGGTTGGGTGTTTGCCCTTTTCGGACTGGCAGCTTCAGGACTGATCGGAAGTTTGATAACTTCACCGTAGGAGCTATCCTTGTATTGTGGATTGCTTCTTTATTCTCGAAATCTAAATAGATATTTATATAATTTATTTTTAATCCTAAAAACAGAACTTGATTATGGAATGTAGACATGGAAATTTCTGGATTGGACTCGGAATTGGGTCAATCCTTGGCGCAGTAGCTTATCGTCTTTCACGTACAGCAAAAGCAAAACAATTAGAAAGTGAAATTTATAATGCTATCCATCGCATAGGTCGTGATGCTGAAATAGCTGCTGCTCATGCTGAAAGAAAAGCAGTGGATCTTGGACTTAAAGCAGTAGAAGCCGGTGCGGAAATTGCTGATAAAGTAGCAGATGAAGCCGATAAAGTGGCCGGAAAAGCAAAAGATAAGTGGGGAAAATAAGAATTCCAAAACGGGTAATCGATTTAAATAGAATCGGTTACCTGTTTTATTTTATATACGTTTAATCTTTTATTTCTAGCCTTATCAGTCACTATTTGAATGATGTGTGCACGAACACATATTGGTGTATCTTCTCCATTATTTTCACTTCCTTCAAGAATCAAAAGCTACTTTTCCTCTGGTTTCTCATCTGATAAGTACTTTTTTATCTATACTATCTTTACTTTTTCTTATGTTTAACAACATGTATACTTCCTTGCTGTTGTGGTTAACTTGCTGATTATTAGTAGTGTGTTCTTTATTGTGTGTTATGTGTGTGCGCACACACTATTGCTTAATTCAATAATTCATTTTACTTTTGCCGATGAAAAACAAGATACTTATCAATAGATGGATAAAGAGTTTTCAAATATTCGGATTGTAGACATTGCCAAGATGGCAGGAGTCTCTGTTGGCACGGTAGATCGTGTAATACATAATCGTGGCAGGGTATCTGAAGAAAACAGGAAAAAGGTACAGGCGATTCTGGAGATGGTACATTACCAGCCCAATCTGATGGCACGTTCATTGGCGGCTCCAAAAAGCAATATCATCTTCTTGCGATTACTCCTTCTTTTGTTCAGGGAGAGTATTGGGAAGCTATTTCGGAAGGTATAGATAAAGCAGCGTCGGAAATGGAATCGTATAACATCACCATTACCAAACTCTTTTTCGATCAATATAATAACAAGACTTTTGATGATATCATCCGTAATCTGCTGAATGAGAAAGTAGATGGTGTATTGATTGCGACTTTGTTTACGGATTCTGTTATCCGGCTTTCGCAGGAACTTGACAGGAATGAAATACCTTATGTGTATGTTGACTCCAACATTGGAGGGCAACATCAACTGGCTTATTTCGGAACGGAGTCTTATGATGCCGGAGTGATTGCTGCCAGATTGTTGATGGATCGGCTTTCTTCGTCTTCCGATATATTGATGGCGCGAATTATTCATAGTGGGAAGAATGACTCTAATCAGGGAAAGAACAGGCGGGAAGGTTTCTGCCATTATCTCACGCAAACAGGATTCAATGGAAATCTGCATGAAGTGGAGCTGAAAATAAATGATTCAGTGTATAACTTCATGAAACTGGATGAAATATTTGAAGCTAATCCAAATATAAATGGGGCTGTTATCTTCAATTCAACTTGTTATATTTTAGGGAATTACCTGAAAGCGAGAGGAATGCAGTCTGTTAAACTGGTTGGTTATGACCTTATCGGGAGAAATACACAGTTGCTTTCCGAAGGTGTCATAACCGCATTGATTGCGCAGCGTCCGGAGCGTCAGGGATATGATGGTATTAAATCATTGTGTAATCATCTGTTGTTCAAACAGGGCAGTGAGAAGGTTAATTTGATGCCTATCGATATTCTTCTCAAAGAGAATCTGAAATATTATCTGAACAATAAATTATAAACATATAAATTTGTAAGAACCATGAATGAATTATTTAACGTAAAAGGCAAAGTAGTTGTTATCACCGGTGGAGCTGGTATTTTAGGTAAAGGTATTGCTGCGTATCTCGCAAAGGAAGGTGCAAAAGTAGTTGTGCTCGACAGAAGTGAAGAAGCAGGAAAAGCATTGGTAGACAGTATCAAAGCCGAAGGAAATGAAGCCATGTTCCTTTACACGGATGTGATGGATAAAGAAGTGTTGGAAGGCAACAAAGTGGAAATCATGAAGGCTTATGGCCGTATTGATGTATTGTTGAACGCTGCCGGAGGTAACATGCAGGTGCAACTATTGCTCCTGATAAAACTTTTTCGATTTACAGATTGACGCATTCAAGAAAGTAGTGGATTTGAACCTTTTCGGTACAGTATTGCCTACGATGGTATTTGCTGAAATTATGGTGGAACAGAAGAAAGGTTCTATTGTAAACTTTTGCTCTGAATCAGCTCTTCGTCCATTGACTCGTGTCGTGGGTTATGGTGCAGCTAAAGCAGCTATTGCTAACTTTACTAAATATATGGCTGGTGAACTGGCTTTGAAATTCGGTAACGGTCTGCGTGTAAATGCCATCGCTCCGGGATTTTTCCTGACCGATCAGAACCGTGCGTTATTGACTAATCCGGATGGTTCTCTGACTGACCGTTCAAAGACCATTCTTGCTCATACTCCATTCAACCGTTTCGGTGAACCGGAAGACCTTTATGGAACAATCCATTATTTGATTAGCGATGCTCTAACTTCGTAACAGGTACAGTAGCTGTTATCGACGGTGGATTTGATGCATTCTCTATCTAATATTGGGATGATATCATTCTGTTTTTAATCATAATTAGTAACTTGTAATCAGGAAAGAATAATATGTATTTATGTGAACAAACTTGGCGCTGGTATGGTCCTAATGACCCGGTTAGCTTGTGGGATATTAAGCAGGCAGGCGCTACTGGTATAGTAAATGCTCTTCATCACATTCCAAATGGTGAAGTGTGGACAGTAGAAGAGATCATGAAGCGTAAGCAAATGATTGAAGAAGTGGGTCTGACATGGTCTGTGGTAGAAAGTGTACCTGTACACGAGCATATCAAAACACAGACGGGCGACTTTATGAAATACATCGAAAACTATAAGGAAAGTATCCGTAATCTGGCGAAGTGTGGCGTGATGGTAGTTACTTATAACTTCATGCTGTATTGGACTGGACCCGCACAGATCTTGCCTATACAATGCCGGACGGCTCTAAAGCACTCCGCTTTGAAAAAGCAGCTTTTGTAGCTTTCGATCTTTTCATCTTGAAACGTCCGAATGCTGAAAAAGACTATACTCCGGAAGAAATAGCTAAAGCGAAAGCTCGTTTTGAGCAGATGAGCGAAGACGACAAGAAATTGTTGGTTCGTAATATGATTGCCGGACTTCCGGGTTCGGAAGAAAGTTTCACGGTAGAACAATTTCAGCAAGCATTAGATCGTTATGACGATATTGATGCAGAGAAGCTTCGTTCCAACCTGATTTTTTCTTAAAAGAAATTGCTCCTGTTGCCGATGAAGTAGGAGTGAAACTGGTGATTCATCCGGATGATCCTCCTTATACCATCTTAGGTTTGCCTCGTATTTTGAGTACGGAAGAGGATTTCAAGAAATTGATTGAAGCCGTACCTAACGAATCTAATGGCCTCTGCTTGTGTA
>ENA-OQDE01000950-OQDE01000950.1-human-gut-metagenome-genome-assembly--contig:-NODE-950-length-13541-cov-2.130386_pt1 | contig 13541 bp, 12 predicted proteins | sample MGYA00242768_ERZ504595 | MGnify/ENA primary metagenome ERZ504595 (study PRJEB26092, sample SAMD00036307) | human gut metagenome | host: Homo sapiens | study: EMG produced TPA metagenomics assembly of...
CGTGCACAGGCGGAGAAGGACGCGGAAAACGGCGTCGGGTCTGCACAGGACGGTGATGTTGCCTATACGACGGAAGTGGCTGTCGGATGAGAAAGCGCGGTATCATCTGTTTCCGCTCGGGCTGTTCCTGCCGCTGTTCTGGCGGTGGTTCGAGCGGGCGGGCCGCACCATCGGCTGGTGCTTCGGCACCTCGCTCAGCATTGAGCTGATACAGCTGGCCGCGGGCGGCGTCACCTCGGCAGATGATCTGCTGCTGAATACGCTCGGCTTCGCGGCGGCAAGGCTTCTGATGAGAGCGTGTCCCAAGCTCGTGCCGCAGGGCGAGGGAAGCAGAGTGGGCAGCACCGCTTGTCTGCTGGATTGTCATCATCGCGGCAAGTACAATATCAGATCTGCTGATTCTGTGGTAGGAGACAGCGGGTCGCAGGATAGAGAGTAATATACGGAAAACAGGCACACCTCTCGGTGTGCCTGTTTTGGGGTTAACGGGTGAAAATGCTCGTAAAAATGAAAAAACGCCGTGTTGGCGTTGAATTGACGGGGTTCGACAGAATATGATATAATGCAGATGGACGCTGTTGCATAGTAGCGGTCAGACCCACATTCCTTCCCGTGGTCAGCGGCAGGAAGAAGGTGGCGCGCGTGCAGAAAAAGGCTTGGAAACTCCTTGTGTGTGCAGTAATCGTGCTGTACATTTTCTGTATAAAAGCGCATTGACCGCTCGGATTAGGCCCCGGAGCGTCAATGACTTTTAGTTGTTGATCAGTTAAGGGTCTGACTGCTGTGACAGCGTCCCTTGTGTTCATTATAACATATGCTTGGGTTTTGTCAAGTGATGAAACCGGAGCGCTTGTTTGGCTTTCGGATTGGGCGTGCGCCTGCCGGGACTGGCTATTGCCGCCCATGGTCGCACTGCTACATGCGTGCCGATCCGTCCGGTGGTGGATTCGCTTTGCTGCGGCAAAGCCACGCCGGTTGAAACGTGCCACCGGCACGTTTCCAAGAGCCGGCTTTCGAATCCATTCCACCTGACACCAAAAAAGAACCGATACTCGAATGAGTATCGGTTCTTTTGGTGGAAGGTGTGGATTCGAACCACCGAAGTCATAGACGACAGATTACAGTCTGTTCCTTCGGCACTCGGGAAACCTTCCATATTCAATTACCAGCTTGATTGGAGCTGGTGGACGGACTTGAACCCCCGACCTGCTGATTACAAATCAGCTGCTCTACCAACTGAGCTACACCAGCGAATTTAGCTTTCGCTCTTGCATTCACTCTTTAATTTCGAGTGCTTATATAGTATATCACATTCTTCATCATTTGTCAACACTTTTTTCAAACTTTTTTAATTTTTTTGAAGCATTTTCATTTTTTGAAGATGTCCTCGAATGAGTCAGCTTGACTATTATATCATCCTCAATCCTATTCGTCAAGGGTTTTTGCAAAAAAATTTTTCATTGTATTTTTCAACAAAATATCCTATGAATTTTTATAAACCATTTTTAGAATATAGCATTGCACACATGAGTTCACAATTATAGAATAATATTATTAACATTGCGACTTTGCGGTAGCGTACATCTTTGAAAAATAAATCGTACACGAAAACATAACAGATGTTAAATATAATTATTGTTCGAAACCGAATAGGATGTAATTAAACGAGATGACCTTTATTGTTTATCTCGTTTTTATTTAGTGAAAAATATGTTTATATTTCAAAAACTATTTTAATTAACTAGTTTGCAAAAAAGTATTATTGATTCTCTTGACAACTTTGAATTTATACGCTAAAATTATATATAGAACATATGTTCTATTCGATCGATCAAAAATATTAATTATTTATTAGGAGGAAAAAATTATTGAGTAAGCAATTTCTCTTTCATATTTATACGGTGGAAAGTGGATAGGTTTTAGTGATCAGACAAAATCTACTATGGACTGCTTAAAGATTAAAACAAGTTCAAATGAATCTTTTTATTTACAATATAGAACTTGGAATAAGGGAATGAATGGATATTATCCATATGTAAAAAGTACTGAAAACGATTATGCAGGTTCTTCAGGTAAGCCAATTCAACAACTTCAGATTCAAGCATACAGGAATGATGGTACGAAGTTAGTATCAGGTATTGTTGTTATGTATAGAGCCTTTGTAGAAAATAAATGGCTACCATGGGTAAGTAATGCTGACCCTGAATGGATGGATAGTGTACAGAGTAAATATAATCTGGGTGGCACTTTAGATACCAGCAGCTCGTATGCCGGTATCTCCGGAAAGAATATTAGCGGAATAGAAATTCGTGTTTATAAAGAATCATCGTTAGGAAACTACTCTGGTGGTGAATCAAATCCTTCGCTAAGCTATATGGTTGGAAATGAATCTAATTGGAAGTCTTTTTCAAAAAGCACTTTGTCATCCAGAATAGATGGAATAAAAATACAGACAGGCAGTAACAAGGATTATTATTTAACTTATCGAACATGGAATGAAGACAGTCATCTTATTATCCTGCCGTAAATAGTACAGAAAATGATTATGCAGGCTCCCCTGGAAAAGCTATTCAGAGGTTAAGTATCAATGTATATAGAAATAATGGCACAAAACTTACTTCCGGAATTATTGTTATGTATAGAGTATATACTGATTCAAGGTGGTTGCCATGGGTAAGTAACGCTGATCCTGAATGGATGAGAAATGTAAAAACTAAATATAGTTTGAATGGTACTTTAGATACAGGTTCATCTTATGCCGGCATAGACGGTAAAAATATTGGTGGCGTTGAAATTCGTATTTTTGAAGAAGATTCGTTAAATGCGGGTTCAGGTAGTTTCGTTGGTTCTGAAGAATTAATAACAACCCAGTATATGGCAAATAGTACATCTAATTGGAAAAGTTTCAATCATAAAGTAATGGCTTCTCCTATTGACGGTATTAAAATTCAGACCAATTCAAATTCGGATTTTTATTTGCGTTACAAAACATGGAACGAAGGACAATCATACTATTATCCTGAAGTAACAAGTTTAGAAAATGATTACGCAGGTTATCCAAATAAACCAATTCAGGGACTGAGTATAAGTGCATATAGTAAGGATGGAACAAAGCTAACTGCCGGTGTTGTTGTAATGTATCGTGCTTATGTTGATGGAAGATGGGTGCCATGGGTTAGTAATGCTGATCCGGAGTGGATGCAGGATGTTCAAGAAAACTATAATTTAGGTGGAACATTGGATGTCAGTTCATCATATGCCGGAATTATCGGTAAAAATATAAGCGGTGTTGAAATCTATGTGTTTAATGGCAAATCCATCTCATCATCAATCGGTAATTTATCCGGAGGCAAAGTAGCTTCAACACTTAGCTATATTGACGAAGATTCTAATTGGCATAGCTTTACTTCAACTGCAAGCTCTGTTCATATTAATGGTATAAAAATTAAAACCGACAAGGATAAGCCATATTACCTTTTATACAGGACTTGGAATGAAGGAAAATCATACTATTATCCTTTTGTTAAAAGCACTGAAAATGACTATGCAGGATATCCGGGTGGCATTGTGCAGTTATTGAATATTCAAGTATATAGTAAGGATGATGTAAAACTAACATCAGGTGTAGTTGTTATGTACAGAGTGCATGTAGGAGGAAGTTGGCTGCTTGGGTAAGTAATGCTGATCCAAAATGGATGCGTAGTGTACAGACAAAGTATAATTTAGGTGGCACTTTGGACACAGGGGCTTCCTATGCGGGTATAGATGGCCAAAATATAAACGGAGTAGAAATTTATATATATGAGGAGAATGAAATTTATACTAAGCCGCAAACACCTATAGGTAATAGTAAAATAATTCAAGCCCCGTTTATTTCCCAATTAGGCAAATATCCAACAGGATGCGAAAGTGTTACAACAGTTATGGCACTAAATCATATTGGCATAGATATATCTGTAGATAAATTTATTGATTCGTACTTAACTAAAACAGGAGTTCCTTTTGATCCCAATATTTCATTTGGAGGAAATCCCAGATATACGAGTGGGTATGGATGTTATGCACCGGTAATAAAAAAGGCATTGGATAAAGCTTTATCCGGACAAAAATATACTGCAAAACAATTATATGGTGTTTCTCTGAAAAATTTATGTTCTAACTACATAGACAAAGGAATACCGGTAATTCTTTGGGCTACTATGTATATGAATACTCCATACATAAGTTCTACGTGGACCTACAACGGAAAAACAATTAACTGGATAGCCCCCGAACATTGTTTGCTGTTAGTGGGATACGATAGTAGCCATTATATTTTTAATGACCCTTTGACTTATCAACCACAAACCTACTATAGCAAATCTTCCGTTGAAGTGGCGTATAAAGGTTTAAACTATCAGGCTATTGTTCTTGAAAAAAAGGATACTAGCACTCCTGCACCAACGCCTGCTCCTGTATATAAATATGGTGCAGTTAAAAATCCCATAAATGGAAAAATATATCCGATTGAATACTATGAAAATGGTAAGTCTTATTATAAAGAAGAGCATATAAATGAAGAAAAAACAACCAGATTAGTAAAAAATTCATTTGATGTAGCAAAATTTATTTCAGGACTTGCTTTTGATGATAGTTTGGTAGATAAAATGGATAAAGCTCCACTTATTGGCAGTATTTATGGTATTGTTATTGGCGGTATTACATCGTTTTCTGAAAGCTGGGAGTCATTATATATTGATGTTAAATACTACAAGGCAAAAAGTTCAGGTAGAAGATGGGCTAATATTGAATGCGGTGAATCAAAGTATTGCAATTTCTTTAATAATTTATTATCACTTAAAAATCAATCTATGAGAGCTCTTTATGGACGCTGGTCAGGAGCTAATATGTATTCTGCTCAAGTATGGGAAAGTACTGTTAATGATTTTGCAAAAGGACAGTATGCAAAATTTAAGGGAATAATACCAAATAACTCATATAACTATGATATTATATTTACATTTGATGAAAGACGAAAAGAGGATAAATATGTATCTCAAATTTTCTGTGGCAAAGATGGAAAAATGTATGAATATGCGCATATATATAATAGTGAAAAAATTGAAATTGTTGTTAAAGATTTTTTGGGTACAGAAATTGATCGTATAAATATTTTGCCTCAAATGAATCCTTTAAGTGAATTACCTCAAGATAAAGCAGCACTTTTTGAATTTATGAAAGCATAAATATATTAACAACATCAACAACAGCCGAAGTAGGAAAATACTTCGGCTGTAATTACAATACGTAGATTTAAAAAACATAAAATTTAATAATCTACTCCCTCTTGTTTTAGCATATTATCTTCAATTTTATAGTGTTTGGTAATTTCCATATTATCAGCAACCCACAGTGCTAAATCGCCCGAAGAAAGCTCTGCATCATCATCAAAAACTCCGCATACGGAATAGTCATCATCGCGATAGCAATTAATAGCTTTATATGTTTTATCTATAATTATGTAGGAATATTCGACTGCAATAATATTTCCGTTCTTACCACTATATTTACTGAAAGTAAAATCGGTTGCCCATTCTTTGTCCTCCCAAGAATCAGGCATTGTAACATCCGGTGTACTTATTCCGTCAACAAGTATATTAAAGTAATCCCTAATGCTTTCAGGAGTTTCAAATGTAACATCCGGGAAATTGTCCATTACTTTGCCTATATTTATATATTCAATATTATCGCAAATTAAATCTTTAATACCATCATATTTACCATTAAATAAATCATTATAAGCTTGTTTGTATTTGTCATCAATTGGCATTAGCGAAGGAATGATATAGTTATCTATACTTAACTTGTAGGGAGAAATTTTATCGTTGGCATTTGTTTCGTTTGCTTTCGAACTAAAACAGGCAATAGAAACATAATCTTGAGTTAATACTTTCCAATCTGATGGCACGTCAAGTGAAAAAGTTACATAATCTTCTTGGCTGTTTTCCGTTACCGTTTTTGTTTCTACATCAGGCCTAATAATTTTATTATTCTGCTGACATCCTACGAGTGAAATCATAAGCACGATGGATATTATTGCTGATAAGATTTTGTTTTTCATTTGTATGCTCCTATTCCTATTATATATTTTAACTGGAAATTATTTGAGATTTTTGATTTTATGCTATTTTTTACTAAATTGTGATATCTATTATTACTTCTTGTATTGCTTTTTGTAAAGTAATAATAAAAATAAATTTCAAACATTAATTAAAGTAATAAAGGTAAGTATATCAGGACTTATGCAAAGTTATGTGGGATATGTTTGTTCTACGAAAGGTGGCATAAGATATGGATATACTTGAAGATTTATATTATGGAAACTTATTCCCTCACGAAAAATGTTCAAGGCTTGACGATGAGGTCAAAGAACTATTGAAACTGCTCAACAGGAATGAAGAAAAGTTTGTGGCAACCCTGACTGAGGTACAGAAAGAAACCTTCGAAAAATACAAGGACTGCAATCGTGAGATTTCTGAAATCAGTGAGCGAGAAATATTCCTGAACGGATTTCGGATGGGTGCAAGAATTATCATTGATGTAGTAAATAATTAAGAAATCGGATAAGCAATCAATGAAATTTGACTGCCTATCCGATTACTTTTTGCAAATTTTACTCAATACAAATTATATTCAATGCTTCTTCCTTGGAAATTTTATCCTCAAGATAATTATCTCTCGCAGTTCTCGCTTTTTCAAGCCAATCGTAATATTCCTCAAAACTTAAAGGCTTTTCCACAGTACCAGGTGTGTTAAGTGTTCTTTCATAACGCTTATACATTTTGCCTCGCTGTGTGTCAAAAGTTTTCAGCACCTCATTTCTGTTTGCCAAGATTCGGTGCTTTAATTTCGGCGCAAATTCCTTGCAAGTTTTACCATTATTCAGAACTCTGTCGCAGTACAGGGTTTTCTTTTTTGTCTTTGGCACAAAGTATCTGCCACAAAGCTGACAGCGGCAGAGGCGGTATCCGTTCTCAACAAATAAATGTAACAGCAGAAAATAATACTCTGTCAGGTTACGGATATGGTACATCTGTCTGGATTTGTTATCCTCAAAATAAAATACGGTGGAAATCTGTACGCTGTTGTAATTGAAATCTTCGTTAACATCAATTTCTATTTGATTTGATAAATCGCTGAAAAAGTGCAAAACAAAAAACTGCACGGTTTTTATCTGGTCAAGATAGCTTGCATATTCACGCAGATAATGTTCAGTTCCGTCGTTCTCTCCTAAAAAATCCTCAATCATAAGTCTGTTCAAAAGACAGTAAAAAGTTCTATATTCCGCCAATGCCTTTTCTGCTTTTGCAGTTAACTTTTTAATCAGTGCAAATCTTTCTTCACTTTCATCAGGATATGTTCTGTAAACTTTTCTTATTTCATTTTGCAGTTCAGAATACTCTTCAAAATCTTCTTCTGAGAAACTAATCAACTCATTTTTGATAGTAGTATTTTCAATTGGAATCTTATTGTTATTTTCCTGCATATAGCCGGAAATATTTCCTTTGGAATCAATTTTTAATAATAAACCTTCGTGCTTTGCCATATACACCTCTGTCCTTAAGTGAAAATTATAAAAATCACTTCAATTCATTTTGTCATATATTTTTCTTGAAAAGTATGAGATTATTGTATCACACTGGTGAAAAAATTCCAACAGATTTTGGATTACAACTGAATAACCATACCAAAGCTAAAATATTTTGAAATCATATGAGGTATGAGTAACAGGGAAAGGAGAAAAATGATTAAGAATTTAAATTTGGAGTTGAGCAGTAAGGCAAGATTTGATTCAATCGACGGTGCAAGTCTTGTTGAAAAAGATTTGCCGAGAAAGAAGTTTATAATCAATTCACTTCTTGCAAGCGGTCTTTCGATTATAGCCGGCTCACCAAAGGTAGGTAAGTCGTGGCTTGTTCTTGACTGGTGCGTTCGGATTGCAAAAGGCAAAGATGTATGGAATCTGCATACCGACAGCGGTACAACTCTGTATCTGTCACTTGAAGATGATGAAAGCAGATTGCAGGACAGGCTGACAGCGATAACCGATGAAGTGCCGAGTGATGTTCATTTTGTTACGGATTGTTCAAAACTTGATGAAAGGTTGGAAGAACAGATTCAAACTTTTGTTGATGAGCATATGGATACTGTCTTGATAATCATTGACACGTTTCAACTTATCCGTTCTGCAAAAAATGACTCGAGCTATTCAAATGATTATCTTGAGGTACAGAAACTCAAAAAACTTGCTGATGAGTTGAAAATTGCTATTCTTCTGGTTCATCATTTAAGAAAGCAAGGCGACTCTGACCCAATCAATGAGATTTCAGGTACAAATGGTATAGCTGGCTGTGCCGATGCTCTATTTGTTTTGAAAAAAAGCAATCGCACGCAGGGCAACGCAACTTTATTTTGCACGGGAAGAGATATTGAGGACAGAGAAATTGAGCTTGCATTTTCAAAAGAGGATTGCACTTGGAAAATGACTGCAGACAGCGCAGAGAATCCGAATTTGCTTTTGCCTGATGAAATGAACTTGCTCATTGAGATGATGAAAGCAGAAAAATATTTCAACGGAAGCAATGCGGAATTTCTTGAACGATATAATGCTTATTCAGGCAAAAATCTTTCTGCTCGTATTCTGAAAAGGATGATGAACAAGTGGAAGTATGACTTGAATGATAATCACGTTTATTTCAAATCGTATAAGGAAAATAACATCAGAAAGGTTGAAATCAAATATGATTTTGAGATTGATAATTCAGATAGCGAGTACGTTAGGTACGATAAGTACGATGAAAATATAGCCGTTTGATTTATCGTTTTTATCGTCCTTATCGTCCTTAATGCAGATGTTGAGCAGAATTTGGCGGTTTGTCCGACTTTCAAGAGAAAACGGATAAAGTACCGACTTCAAGCAAAAATCAAAATTTGGGCGGTTTGTGAGCGAAAGTAATTCTATATAACGGATTATGAATTCAGCGTAAAGTTGGGGTTCACATTTTCACAGCTTTTAAGCTGTGGCAAGCAACGCATTCGGCTGGTCGCTGACCTGCCGAATGCAATATACGGGCAGAAGCCCGAACCCACTTTATTGGCAAAGGAGGAAACCTAAATGAAAGACAGAAAAATGAGCATAAGAATATCGGAATCCGATTTACAGAAGATTCACAATAAAGCAGACAAGGCAAATTTAACTTTAACCGAATATATAACGAAGGCTTGCCTCGGAAAACAAATCTTTGTTGTTGACGGACTTGATGAAATTATCCGTCAGCAAAAGGCTATCGGCAGAAACTTAAATCAAATTGCAACACTTTGCAATATGGGTAAAGTCATTTGCTTTAATCTTGCTGAACTTACAAATCAGTATGCAGAGATGAATAAACTACTTACCGATTTGCTTGACAGAAAGAGGTGGTCATAATAGCAACAGTAAAATTTATCGCAAGCAAACAAATGCAGTCACGGCAAGGGTTAGCTTCAATCCTTGCTACTGCAAACAGGATAAGAAAACTTTGTACGATGGCAGAAAGCTGGTGAGCGGAGTGAATTGTGTAGCAGAGTCAGCGTTCAATGAAATGATGAATACTAAAATTCAATATAGAAAAACTGATGGCAGAATGTACTATCATTTGTTTCAGTCGTTCCACCCCGATGAACCTATAACACCCGAAACTGCTCACGAAATTGCTTTGAAGTTTGCACAAGAGCAATTCAAAGGTTATGAAGTTTTAGTTGCTACTCATATTGACAGAGAGCATATACATTCACACTTCATTTTAAATTCTGTCAGTGCTGAAACAGGATTGAAATATCATCCAGATAAAAATGAGATACAACGGTTGAGAGATTATTCTGACAACCTATGCAGAAAATACGGTTTATCAGTTGTAATTCCTAAGCAACCAAAAGTAAAACAGATGTCGGCAAGAGAATATCGTTCAGCAGACAAAGGTCAAAGCTGGAAGTTACAGCTTGCAATAGCTGTTGATGAAGCTATGAAATATGCAACCTCAAAGGAACATTTCATAAGCCTGATGGAGAACGAAGGCTATGAAGTTAAATGGACGGCAGAAAGAAAAAGCATTACCTACACTACACCAAATGGAATGAAGTGCAGGGATAATAAATTACACGAAGAAAAATATCTTAAGGAGAATATGGAAAATGAATTCAGAATACGGGAAGAAATCACCACAGGAATTAAAGGAACAAGCCAAAAAGCAAATGCAAATCGCCTCAAAAGCAGAACCCTGCGTAGCGGTTACGGAGCAGAACTGGAAAGCATTAATTTCAACTCAGACAGCACAGATAGATATGCTGAAATCAATACTGGACGAAATTTCAGAACTGACTACGAAAGAGGAAATACGGATATACCTCAACCGCCAGATGAATTCCTTGCAGAATCTATCGACAATTCCAATGCAATGGCGCAGACCTTCAAGAAGGAGCTTCAGGATATGACGAACAATTACGTCAGTCAGATAAACAATGCGGCGAAGAATGCTTCACAACAGGTTGGGAGCACGAGCGAGAAATATTCATACAGTATCAGTCAGGCGGAGGAGAAACTGAATCATCATGTGAGGATACTGTTTTTCCTGGCTTTGATACCGACAGCTATTACAGCAATAACGGAATGATATTGCATATCTGGTCGCAAATCTCACAAATATTTTAGACAGCAACCACCCTGTAGAGGACTGCACTACAATGAAAAAACCTCGTAAAGAGAGAAAGAACATACAAGAAAATCCACAAGGCGGATTTGGTATGAAGATGTAAAGAAAGGATTGCCATGAACGAAACTGAAAATAGAATAACACCAATCACAAGAAACGATATTGCGTTTAACCGCCGTCATCTGTACGAAAGCGATAAGGTTAAAATCGGCAAAAAGACATTTTTAGTCACATCGGTATTTCCTATCGGAACCGAGAACGGTGACAACCCAAGTGCCGATGAAAAAATTAAAAATTTACTTGAACGAAAAACGGGATAAATATTTTACTGGACATTCAAACCGAGTAGGAGTATTGTTGACTTGCAATCCTATTCGGTTTGATTCAACAGAGCCTGAACGGCTCGGAAAGGATGAAAAAATTATGAAATCAAACCAACAAAAGATTACCGCACTCTACTGCCGTCTTTCTCAGGAGGACGAGTTAGAGGGTGAATCAAACAGCATTAAAAATCAAAAAAGTATGCTCGAAAAATATGCCGCCGATAACGGCTTTGGCAACTGTCGGTTCTATATTGATGACGGTTACAGCGGAGTATCCTTTGAACGCCCTGACTTCAAGCGTATGATTGCCGATATGGAAAAAGGAGAAATTGGAACTGTTATCACAAAAGACCTTTCCCGACTCGGCAGAGATTACCTTAAAACCGGTACATATATTGAAATTATATTCCCTCAGAACGATGTGAGATATATTGCCGTAAATGACGGTGTTGATTCCGAAAAAGGCTGTAATGAATTTATCGGAATCCGTAATTACTTCAATGATTTCTTTGCTGCTGACACATCCAAAAAATCAGGCAGTCCAAAGAGCAAAGGCAGAGCGTGGTGAAAGGATAGGCTCTAAGCTTCCTTACGGATATATGAAATCCGAAGATAACAGGTTAGTACCCGATCCCGACACTGCTCCCGTGGTAAAACGAATCTTTGATATGTATGTCAACGGAGTGGGAACCCGTACGATTGCAATGACTCTTGAAAGAGATAAAATTATGTCGCCAAGCGCATATGCCTACTACAAATACGGCAGAAAAGAAAATGGCTTGAAGCTGAATAATCCCTATCTGTGGAGTGATGTTACACTTAGAGGAATGCTTGTAAACGAGGTATATATCGGCACAACGGCGAACTACAAAACCACCACCAAATCAAATAAGCTGAAAAAGCAAATTCACAACGACCGCAAGGATTGGCTAAATATTTGAAAATACCCACGAGGCTATCATTGATAAATCCACCTTTGAAATGGTGCAGAAGTGGTTTGCAGGAAGAAGAAAACCGAATAAATCAGGTAAGACAGATGTGTTTGCCGGGTTAGTTTATTGTGCCGATTGCAAAAGCAGAATGTATCTTCGCCGAGTGCTTAAGTATCCTAAAGAAAACAACTACCTTTGCAAAACCTATCAGCGATACGGTAATAATCACTGTACGGCACACAGAATCAGCGAACAGGATTTACACGCTGTGATACTTCAAAAACTGAGAGAGGTAACGGCATATGTACGTGAGAATCCCGAAGAATTTTATGAAATAGCAAGCCGTAATGCAAGAGCCGAAGCCGAGCGTGAAATGAAAACTTATCTGAGGGAAAAAGAAGCGGCAGAACAAAGAATAGCAGAGCTTGAAAGTATCATCCGTTGTCTGTACGAAGACCGAGTGCTCGGACGAATTTCTGTTGAACGCTACGAATCATTGTCATCAGGATATGAAACCGAGCAGTCAGAACTGAAAACTAAGCTTAATGAGATGAACGCCTTTCTTGATGAGAACGAAAAGCGAGAGCAGTTGATTCAGGACTTTATTGAAAATGCAAAGAAGTACATTGACATTCAGGAACTGACGCCTGAAATTCTCAGAGCATTCATCAGCAGAATTGAGGTGCACGAAAAGGCAAAATGGCATTCAACAGAATGCGGAAATGATATTGTGATTTACTTCACCGTTGAGCGCAAGGAACAGCTTAATGTATGGCATAAAGAGATTAAAACCGCATAAATCAAGATGCCGAGGGGCGAAATTTCCCCTCGGTTGTAAAAGAAATATTTTCTGACAATAATGATATTACGCAGACTTTATTCACGGCAACATTGTCTGCACCCAAAGTTACTACAAGCACCTTATCGGCAAAATTAATTATGTTCTGTCGGTAGAAAGCAACAATGCTTATTTTCTGAAAGCACAAGATAAGTTGAAAATGTTGTGGAGAAAACTTTATACACTTTAAATTGGCAAATTACAGAAAAAAAGCACGGTAAACATTACTGTGCTTTTCTTATATCGTCAATAATCATCTGTATATGTGCAATCTGTGAATTATTTAATCCTGTAACATCAACCGTATTTCTATCGTCAATTCCAAGCAAATAGTCGGCACTGACCGAATACAGTCTTACGATTTTCAAGAGCATATCTACAGACGGCTGAATATTATCATTTTCCCAATTACTTATGGTTTGCTTCGTTACATTAAGAGATTTACCAAATTGCACCTGATTCAAACCAAGTGAAATTCTAAGTTCTTTTATTCTTTTACTAAGCATTTCTGCACCACCAAAATAAAAATATCACAATACTATTGTATAAATAATACTTGACAATATTAAAATACTTTGGTATATTAATATTGGACTAAATGCACAAGAACATTTATAAAAAAGGTAGGGTGATTGCTTTGAGGAATAAATTAATAAAATCTTTTAATGTTGAACAAATAAAGAAAGACAAAAATAATAATATCACAGATATTTCATTTAGA
>ENA-OQDE01000952-OQDE01000952.1-human-gut-metagenome-genome-assembly--contig:-NODE-952-length-13539-cov-7.409633_pt1 | contig 13539 bp, 17 predicted proteins | sample MGYA00242768_ERZ504595 | MGnify/ENA primary metagenome ERZ504595 (study PRJEB26092, sample SAMD00036307) | human gut metagenome | host: Homo sapiens | study: EMG produced TPA metagenomics assembly of...
TCAATCACGATATGCACGCAGGCGCTGGTAAAGGCCGCCTTTTATCATGCCAAAGGAGGCACGACATGAACCAGATGGAAATTTTCAAAAACCCGGAGTTTGGCAGTATCCGTGTCATTGAGGAAAATGGCAAATATTTGTTCAGCGGAACGGATGTGGCCGCTGCGCTGGGGTACAGCAATCCCCGCGATGCAATTATCCGCCATTGTAGGTATGTCGTGAAACGCGACGCACCTCACCCACAAAGCCCCGACCGCAAAATCAGTATGACTTTTATCCCAGAAGGCGATTTGTACCGCCTGATCGTTCACAGCAAATTGCCATCGGCAGAGCAGTTTGAACGGTGGGTATTCGATGAGGTCCTGCCTACCATTCGTAAGCACGGGGCCTATCTCACAAAAGAGAAGCTGTGGGAGATTGCCACTTCCCCGGAAGCACTGATGAAGCTCTGCTCAGACCTGTTGGCTGAGCGTGAAGCAAATATTTCTCTGCGTAAGGAAAATGCACAGCTGGAGGCAAAGCCGCTTTCTATGACCTGTTCATCGACTTAAAGCACAGCACCAATCTCAGAACTACCGCCAAAGAGTTGGATGTCCCGGAGCGCCGGTTTGTCCGGTTTCTGATAGAACGGCGTTTTGTGTACCGCACGGCATCCGGCAATGTGCTGCCTTATGCCAATGTGAAAAATACAGGGCTGTTTTGCGTCAAAGACTACTGCAACCACGGTCATACCGGTTCCTACACGCTGGTCACGCCCCAAGGCAAGCTCTATTTTGCCCAGCTGCGGGAGATGATCTTGCTGGTCTCATAAGAAAGGAAGTGGGTTTTATGCAGGAAGGCAAAACAATCGGTCAGCTGATGGAGGAAATGCGCCAGAAAGCCGGGGCGCAGAACTACCACGGCCATGACTACATGGATCTCCAGCGATTTGCGGAGAACACCCGGCACATGATTATTTTTGATGTGCTGACGCATGATTCCCCGGTGGCTGGAAAGGCGAACGAACCCGCCTGTTCTTGTCGGATACTGGTTATGAAAAAGCGTTGGATAGTCAGGCAAAAGCAGATTAAGATTTTGAGCCACGCAAAGGTGTGTCAGGGCAATCTGCACTATGACCGTACTGACCAGTTACGCTAAGGAGGGCGTTATGAAGCGTTATCTTCTGCGGCGGCTGGTGGTTCCGCCTTAGCAAAAAATGAGATTCCCTGCAAACTTCGTGGAAAGGAGGAGAGAAAATGCAGGAAGAAGTGGAAAACAGAACTTTGACGCTGGTTGTCAGTGGAACAAAGTTTACCGGCAGAATGTTTAAGGCTGCCATAAGCAAGTACATGGCACATCGCAAGGAAAAGAAACTGCAAAAGCAGAGAAGCCGTGATGCGCCGGTTATTCCGCACGGAAAACAGACTGTGAAGCAGCTTGTCGGGCAGAATCAGGGAATATCCAATATTGAGATCACAGACCCCTCTATCAAGGAGTTTGAGAAAATCGCCCGGAAATATGGTGTGGATTATGCGGTGAAAAAGGATCGTAGCAGTTCTCCGCCAAAGTACCTGATTTTCTTCAAGGGTCGCGATGCGGATGCGCTGACAGCAGCCTTTACAGAGTACACCAATAAAAAGGTCAAAAAGGCAACGAAAACAGAGCACCCGTCTGTACTGGCAAAACTTAACCAGTTCAAAGAGATGGTCAAAAATGCCGTGGTGGACCGCACTAAGCGAAAGGAGCTGGAACGATGAAAAAGACATTGGACATCAAAAAGCTCGTTTTGCTGAATATGCCGTATATCCTGCTGGGGCTGTTTGCTACCAATTTTGGAGAGGCATGGCGAATGGCACAAGGGGCGGATGCTTCAGAAAAGTTTCTTTCGCTGGTTGCGGTTCTGCCTAGGACGCTGCAAAGTTTTTGGCCCAGCCTGCACCCGTTGGATCTGCTGGTGGGGCTGTGTTGCGGTGCTGGTCTGAGGCTGGCGGTGTATCTCAAGAGCAAGAACGCCAAGAAATATCGACATGGTTTGGAATATGGTTCGGCCCGCTGGGGAACCCGTGAGGATATTGCACCTTACGTTGATCCTGTATTTCAGAACAATGTGATTCTGACGAAAACGGAGAGCCTGACAATGAACAGCCGCCCCAAGGACCCAAAGAGCGCCAGAAACAAAAATGTGCTGGTGATCGGCGGCTCCGGTTCCGGTAAGACCCGCTTCTGGTTGAAGCCCAATCTGATGCAGATGCACAGTTCTTATGTGGTCACAGACCCCAAGGGAACCATTTTGGTGGAGTGCGGAAAAATGCTCCAGATGGGCGCGCCCAAGCTGGGCAAGGACGGCAAGCCCATGAAGGATAAGCGCGGCAAGGTCATTTATGAGCCTTACCGGATCAAAGTCCTCAATACCATTAACTTCAAGAAGTCCATGCACTATAACCCTTTGCCTATATCCACTCCGAAAAGGACATTTTGAAGCTGGTAACAACTCTGATCGCTAATACCAAAGGCGAAGGCAAGGCCGGAGACGATTTCTGGGTCAAAGCAGAGACCTTGCTGTATTGCGCGCTGATTGGGTATATCCACTATGAGGCTCCGGTAGAGGAGCAGAATTTCTCTACCCTCATCGAGTTCATCAACGCCATGGAGGTCCGGGAGGATGACGAGGAGTTCAAAAACCCCGTGGACCTGATGTTTGATGCACTGGAAGCCGAGAAGCCAAATCACTTCGCCGTCCGTCAGTACAAGAAGTACAAGCTGGCTGCCGGTGTTGTATGCTCTAAAAGACTTCTTAATCAAGCGGTTGGGAAGTCTCTTAGAACACACAACCTAAAACCGAAGAAAGGAGCGCAAGTTATGAGAAAAAACGAGAAAATCACTGCTCTGTACGAACGACTGAGCCGTGATGACTTTGGCAAAGATGATGACCAACAGCGTGAGAGCAATTCCATTTCCAATCAAAAGGCTATGTTGGAGGAGTTCGCCGCCCGGCAGGGCTTTACAAACATTGTCCATTTCACGGACGATGGCATTAGTGGTACTTGCTTTGACCGTCCCGGATTTTTAGCAATGATGAAAGAAGTGGAAGCCGGGAATGTGGAGTACCTGTGTATCAAGGACATGAGCCGCATGGGGCGTGACTATCTGAAAGTCGGTCAGATTATGGAAATCCTGCGTCAGCGTGGCGTTCGCCTTATCGCCATCAATGACGGCGTGGACAGTGCCAAAGGGGACGATGATTTTACCCCTTTCCGCAACATTATGAACGAGTATTACGCCAGAGACACCAGCCGTAAAATCCGTTCCACTTTCCAGTCAAAAGGCAAGTCCGGCAAGCACCTCACAGGCACGGTCATTTACGGCTATCTCTGGAACGAAGCCAGAGACCAATGGTTGGTTGACCCCGAAGCCGCTGATGTGGTCAAGCGCATCTTTGCCATGACGATTGACGGCTACGGTCCGTATCAGATCGCCAGCAAACTGAAATCGGAAAAGGTGCTTATTCCGTCTGCTTACCTTGCCCAACACGGCGAGGGCGTGAACAAAAACAAGACTTTCAAAGATGTGTACGGCTGGGGTTCTTCCACCATCTGCAACATTCTTGAAAAGCGTGAATATCTGGGACACACCATCAATTTCAAGACCCGAAAGCACTTCAAGGACAAGAAAAGCCATTATGTCCCGGAGGACGAATGGACAATTTTCGAGAATACCATGAGCTATCATTGACCAGCAGACCTTTGACCTTGTGCAGAAAATCCGTGGGAATGTCAGACGCTACCCGGACGGCTGGGGCGAAGCAGCTCCCCTCACAGGCTTGCTTTATTGTGCCGATTGCGGCGGCAAGATGTATGTCCACCGTACCAACAACGGCAAGCGTATTTCTCAATATACCTGTTCCCAATACAGCAAAGTCCCAGTTGGAAAGCTCTGCAAGACCCAGCACCGTATCAATGAAGATGTGGTACTGTCCCTTGTCTCTGAAATGCTCAAAGCCATTGCCGAGTATGCGAAGCATGACCGAGCCGAGTTTGTCCGTGTGGTGCAGGAAGCGCAGTCCAGCCAGCAGACAGCAGAGGTTAAGAAACAGCGGATACGCCTTGCCACCGCAAAGCAGAGAGTGTCGGAGCTGGAAGTCCTGCTCTGTAAAATCTATGAGGACAACATTTTAGGAAAGCTGTCCGACAGCAGATACGCCACTCTGGACGCTCAATACGAAAAGGAGCAGACCGAGCTTACCGCTGAAATCTCTGCTCTGGAAAAGGCAGTCAAGAGCTACGAGAAGCACGAAAAGGACGCTGACCGTTTTATCGCTCTGATTGACAAATACGAGAACTTCGACAAGCTGACCATTGCTATGCTCAACGAGTTTATCGAGAAAATCCTTGTGCATGAGCGTGACCGCAAAGGCAGTATACAGACCACACAGGAGGTCGAGATTTACTTCAATTTTGTCGGGCGATTTGTTCCCCCGGCGTTTGGAGAAGTGGAGCTGACCCCGGAAGAATTAGAGGAAATCCGCAAACGTGAGGAACGCAAGGACAGGCTTCATCAGAACTACTTGAAGCGTAAAGCCAGCGGAGCGCAGAAGCGATACGAGGACAAAATCAAGGGGAGAAAAAAGGCAGAAATCGAAGCCAAGAAAGCCGCTATTCGTGCGGAGGATATTGCAAAGGGAGTGTTCGTCCCTGTCAGCAGTTTACCGCAGAGAGAGCCGATGAAAGGAGTACAAACAGCATGAATATCACTTATACACAGAACGGCGATTATCTTATCCCGAACATCGTTATCCGCAAGACCAAGCCCCTCGGACACTACGGCAGACTTCGCAAGGCGTATCTGGAAATGCACCGTCCGATACTGTTCAATGAGCTGGTGCTATCCGACAAGCTCTTTGAGCATTGCGCCGAGATTGACGAAGCGGCACGAAACCGCATGGAGCTGATCGTGCGGTCACTGGCAGAGCAAAACGGCGTGACCGAGCAACTAAAAGCCAAAAACCAAATGGAATGGGTGCGGCAGATGAACGCTTGCAAGGCACAGGCAGAGGAGATTGTGAAAGCGGAATTGATTTATGATTGAGCGAGGAAGTCCGGGCAGAAAACTGTTCGGACTTTTCTCATGTAGTCCAAAGTTGCGGTAGAATTGTTCACGAGTTTTATGGTACAATTTATGCGAATAAAGAAAACGGAAAATTAGAATCTAACAAGAGAATGTGGTTGTATGAAAAAATCCATATTAGTATTTTGGGCAATCGTGTGTCTGTTACCTATTCAAAGGAGGTTTAAGAATTTCAAATGAAACATATAAGAAATATATTGCTGTTGATTACGATTATTTTTGCTTTTGTTATGCAAGCTGAAGTATATCAAAATATGCTCTGGAACTTTAATGGTGCTTATTATTTATCGTCCAGATACACAACTACTAATGACGATATGGATTCATTTTTAGCCAATGCAGAAGATACAGCTGAGAAGCATGGTGTTCATATTTTTTCGACTTTTAATCAGAGAGTTTCTAATTATCAGACAAGACTTTATATTTATGGTGATGATACCGTTGTTCGGGATAGTCTTAAAAGCACAATGGATATTGAGGAAAAAACATATACGGCTTTGATAGGTGGAATCACCGTAATAGAATTTGAAGATTTTAGAGAAGCAAAAAACACAGGCAATGGACAGGAAATAATGGTCAGCTATATCGGTGATGATGATGACATTATTGCCACATATCAAGATTTGGCAAAAGAATATTCTATATCGCAGCCAGAGTTTTGGCAATCAACCGAAACTGATATGATGTTCATTGTTTGGGGCCTGGTTGCCATATTGATGATTGTACTTAATATGATTGAGGTGATACGCAGGCAAAAGGAAGTAGTTGTACGAGCTTCTCTGGGCGAAAATGCTGCTGTGATTGCTCTAAAAGCTGTAGTGGCTGATATGATTTCATATGCTGCATTATTCGTCTTAGCAAAGTTGCTTGTTTCTCAATTTATATCGGGAGCGTATGAAGATCATCTCATTTTGGCAGTGTATTGTGCCGGAGCAGTTCTTTCCGTAATTCCTTATGCTGCTTTTGTCCGCTTTGATGTAAAAAAAGCCTTTGCCAATGCTTCAGATAAAAAAGGTATGTTTTATCTTCTGAACGGTCTTAAAGTATTTGCTACTGCCATGACAATTTTTACAATAACTACAAATCTCAGTAGCATTCAAGGTAATTTACTTACAAACACTACTCTTTTAGAAAATCATTATAATGATTATTATTTTGGAGTTATGCAGATTGAACCTCCTTTTGAAGAAAATGAGGAGGAATCCAAAGAGAGCAAATTTTGGAATGACCTTTACGAAAATGAATACAACACGATAAATCCGGTGGTCTGCATAGCAGCCGGATAAGCGATACGGATAATTATATTTTTGTAAATCATAATGCCAGAGATATGCTACAAGGGTTTTCTGATATGCTTACTGAAGATGATGAAAAAGAGGATATCGTGGTCTTCGTGCCAAAGGGAAGAAATGCGGAATCATACAAAGATATCGCAAAAGAGGAAATTGGCTCTCTTACCCAAAATGCAGAAGAACTGCGTGTTGTTTATAAAGAATATTCTGGCAGAGAACAATTTTATTATCTCAATTCGAACAGAGAAGAGGCTATTGACGGATTGTCAAGAGTAACAAATCCGATTGTGATTTATCAGGCAAATGAGGCTGTTGCTTTAAATGGAAGTTATATCGAAACAGGAACATATAATGGTGAGGTAATCTACGGATGCGATGAAAGCACAATTCGCAGTGTTGCGAAAAAATATTCAGAACAGCTTGGTTCACACTATTTTATGCTGACGAATGTCGGAGAGGATTACATTTATAGTCATAGTTTCCTCGTGAAACTGATTGGCTTTATAAGCTCTCTTTGCGTATTAGTATTGCTGTTAGATATCGCTATCATCATATCTGAAGTGAAAATGGAATTTAGACTTAATGCGATGGAAATCTCCCTCAAAAAGGTTTTGGGCTATCGCTTTTATGAAAGGCACAAAAGATTTATTTCCGTTAATCTCTTAGAAAATATAGCCGTTGTGATATTGATTTGCATTGTTTCGATTTTTATATCTAACGCAAGTGTCGGGATTGCTTTACTGATTGGAGCGTTGCTCACCATTATTGAAATGGCAATCATTTTCACAAATATTATGTGGGTTGAAAAAACAAATATCTCAAAGTCATTGAAGGGAGGATGTTTATGATTATAATTCGTGGCTTAAATAAAGCATTTGGAGAGAAAATAATTTTCTCTAACTTTAATTTAGAAATTCCGGATGGAAGTTTTGTAGTAATCAGCGGCGATAGCGGCAGTGGAAAAAGCACTTTACTCAATATGATTGGTGGTATCGAAAAACCGGATAGCGGCAGTATCATAATCGAAGGGCTGAATATTACCCGGCTTAAAAATAAAAACAGTTTTTTTGCGGATACAGTGGGGTTTCTTTTTCAGAATTTTGCACTGCTTGAAAATAAGACAGTTAAAGAAAATTTAAGTTTGATTAAAAAATCAAGCCGAACTAAAGTATCACTTAAAGAAGCTCTTAATCGTGTGGGGTTATCAAAGGAAGTTAACAAAAAAGTTTATCAGCTTTCCGGTGGTGAACAACAGAGAGTTGCTTTAGCTCGTCTTATGATGAAAAAATGTTCTGTTGTTTTGGCAGATGAACCTACTGGCTCACTTGACAAGAAAAATAGAGATATTGTTATGAGGTTATTGCACGAACTCAATGAAGAAGGTAAAACGGTTATCATTGTTACCCACGATCAGGGTATTATTGAAGATGAACCTTATGTTGTGAAAATCTGAGAGTACCTCTTAGAAATGTCTTGATCTACATTTTATATAATTTGGGTCAGAAGAAAATCCCTTTAGGAACTAAAGGGCGCACTTCTATACTCTCCTATCGGGAGTATGTGCGTCCTGCGGAGCTTCATTCTCTGTCAGCAGAAGAAAACTGCCCGACCGAGAAAGTTGCGTCACTTCGTTCCGTCAAGGTGGCTACACCCCCTTGCGCCGCTAATGCGGCTATCCCCTGTGGACTTGCCGTCCGCAAACAGCATAAAATGCTGTTCGCCGCCAGCAAGTTTGGAAAAATAAATACCGAAAATCAGACCGTTGACTGGTCGCACTATGCGAAAAGTTGACGGTCTTTTTTATCCCCAAAATCAAAAAAGGAGGTCAATCACAATGACAAAACCGAAAACCCTTGACCAGCTCCGAGCCGAAAAGGAACGAGCCGAGACGCAGCTTGCACAGGAACAACACAAGCTGGAGCGTCTGGAGAATAGAAAGAAGTATCTGGAGAAAGGCGAACGCACCAAGCGCACCCACCGCCTTTGCAATCTGGGCGGCACGATTGAGAGCCTTGCCCCGGAGGTCAAAGATCTCACACGCACCGAAATGACAGAGCTGATGGAACACATCTTTTCCCTGTCCGAAGTCCAGCGAGCCGTCCGTCACATGGCGATTACTCATATCAGCCAAGCAAACAGAGAAAAGGAGTTGAAAGCCGATGGCACTATTTCATCTGAGCGTCACGCAGACTAAGCGAAGCGCAGGACAGTCCGCTATCGCTTCTGCCGCCTACCGAGCCGGGGAGCGATTGTATAGCGAGTATTACGGCGAATACAGCGACTACACCCGCAAGGGCGGCGTGATCTGCTCTGACATTCTCCTGCCGTCCCATGCACCGCCCGAATACGCAGACCGCCAGACCCTATGGAACGCCGTGGAAAAAGCCGAGCGTGGAAAGAACGCCCAGCTTGCATACAGCTTTGACATTGCCTTGCAGAATGAATTTTCCCTTGAGGAAAACATCGCTCTTGCAAGGCAATTTCTGTTGGAGAACTTTGTGAGCCGGGGCATGGTGGTTGACTTCGCCGTACACCAGCCCGACCGGGAGGACGGAGGCATACCAAACCCGCATTTTCATGTGCTTTGCCCCATCCGTCCCATTGAGCAGAACGGCAAATGGGGACTAAAGCAACGCCGGGTGTATGAGGTGGACGAGGACGGCAACCGTATCCGAGACCAGAACGGCGAGTTTATTTTCAACGCCGTTCCCACTACCGACTGGGGCAGTCCCGAAACGCTGGAATACTGGCGGCAGACATGGGCGGAGCTATGCAATGGCAAGTTTGCGGAAAAGGGGCTTGATGTTCGTATCGACCACCGAAGCTATGAGCGTCAGGGCGTGGAGCTTCTTCCCACCGTTCATGAGGCGCAACCGTCCGGGCAATGGAGAAGAAAGGTATCCGCACCGAGAAAGGCGAGTTCAACCGCTGGATCAGAGCAACCAATGCCGTTATCCGGGACATCAAGAAGAAAATCGCTCTCCTGTTTGATTGGATTGCCGAAGCAAAAGCGGAGCTTGCCAAGCCGCAGGCACCCGACCTTGTTTCTCTGCTGAACGCCTATTACACCCAGCGCAGAGCCGGGGCATATTCGCAGAAAGGCAAGGTCAGCAACCTAAAGGAGATGAACGAGACTTTCAATTATCTCCGGGCAAACGGCATTTACTCCCTTGAAGATTTGGAACACCGTGTCAGCGAACACAGTGCTGCCACAGAGAGCTTGAAGAAAACGCTGGACGAACAGACCGCCCGAATGAAAGCAATTAAGCAGCTCTATGACAGCTCCGCTGCTTTCCAGAGCTTGAAGCCTGTCTATGACGGCTTGCAGAAAATCAAGTTTGAGAAGCCCAGAGCCAAGTACAAGGCAGAGCATGAAGCGAAACTGAAACAGTTCTACGCCGCCAGACGCAAGCTGACCGGAGAGTTCCCGGACGGCAAGGTGGATATGAAAAAGCTGACCGAAGAGTATGACGAGCTGGAACAGGCGCACGAAACCACCTATGGCGAGTTTAAGACCGTCAGAGACGATTTACACCGTCTTTGGAAGGTCAAGTCATGTGTAGATACTGCCGCCCGATTTAACGAGCGTACAGAGGAACAAATGCACCAAAATCGACCCCAAACACGACACAAAAAGGAGGAACTATCCCGATGAATTACACCCAAGCACAGATTGACCGGGCGAACGCCGTCAGTCTGGAAGATTTTCTCCGCACACAGGGAGAGACACTTATCAAAAGCGGACGGGAATACCGCTGGAAAGAACATGACAGCCTGACCGTCCGGGGAAACAAATGGTTTCGCCACAGCCAGAGCAAGGGCGGCTATCCCATTGATTTTGTCATGGAGTTTTACGGCAAGTCCTTTCCCGAAGCAGTCCAGCTCTTAACCGGCGAAAGCGCCGAGGGACAGAGCGAAGCCAGCACAGCACCGCCCACAGCGTTTCACTTGCCCTTGCACAACAGAACAGCCGACAGAGCAATTCAATATCTTTGCGAAAGCCGAGGTCTCAACAAAACGCTTGTTGAGGCTTTTCTTCTTTCCGGGGATATTTACGAGGACGCAAAGCGGCACAATGTTGTGTTTGTCGGCAGAGACCGAAGCGGTACGCCGAGATACGCCCATGTGCGAGGAACGGCAGACCCATTCAGACAGGACATTGCCGGGTCTGACAAATCCTATCCGTTCCACTATGAGGGAAACGGCAACCAGCTCTTTGTCTTTGAAGCACCGATTGACCTTTTGTCCTTTATCTGCCTTTATCCGCAGGACTGGCAGACAAGGAGCTACCTTGCCCTGGGCGGCGTTTCAGGCAAAGCCCTTGACCGTTTTCTTTCTGAACGCAAGGACACCCGAAAAGTGTTCCTCTGCCTTGACAGCGACACCGCAGGAAGTGAAGCCTGCACCCGGCTGGCACAGGACATTCCCGGCGAGATCGCGTCATTCGCCTTGTCCCGGCAAGGAAAGACTGGAACGATGTTCTCCGTCAGCAAGGGGACATTCCCAGCCGCAAATTCATAGCCGAGACAATCACGCTGCGAGAGCTGCCCACCGCCCAGCCTGTTCCCATGCTCCGCATGGCAGATGTGGAGCTGACGAGCGTGGATTGGCTATGGTTTCCCTATATCCCCTTTGGAAAGCTGACGATTATACAGGGCAACCCCGGCGAGGGCAAGACCTACTTTGCCATGCGTCTTGCGGCGGCTTGCACCAACCGAAAGCCTTTACCCGGTATGGAGACCCTTGAGCCTTTCAACATCATCTACCAGACCGCAGAGGACGGTCTGGGCGATACCGTCAAGCCCCGACTGATGGAAGCGGAAGCAGACCTTGAAAGAGTGCTTGTCATTGACGATAGGGACACACCGCTGACCCTTGCCGATGAGCGCATAGCAAGGGCAATCCGGGAAAACAACGCAAGGCTGGTTATCATTGACCCGGTACAGGCGTTTCTGGGCGCAGATGTGGACATGAACAGAGCAAACGAGGTGCGCCCGATATTCCGCAGTCTGGGAGACATTGCACAGGCTACCGGGTGCGCTATCGTGCTGATTGGACACCTGAACAAAGCCGCAGGAACGCAAAGCACCTACCGGGGATTGGGGTCTATCGACATTACGGCGGCAGTCCGCAGTCTGCTTTTTATCGGCAAGCTGAAGGACAGCCTACAACGAGGGTGCTTATCCATGAGAAAAGCTCCCTTGCGCCGCCCGGACAGTCCCTTGCATTTTCTCTGGGAGACGAGAAAGGCTTTGAGTGGATAGGGGCTTATGACATTACCGCTGACGAGCTTCTTACCGGGACAGACACCGCCAAGACGGAAAGTAAGACCGCACAGGCAGAAATGCTGATACTGGAACTGCTGGCAGACGGAAAGAAAATGCCGAGTGCAGAGCTGGAAAAAGCGGTCAATGACAGGGGCATATCCTCACGCACGATGAGGACAGCTAAAAGCCGTATTGGAGACAGGCTTGTGACCGAGAAAGACGGCACAGCATGGGTCTGCTATCTCCGAAGCTGACGCAGGAACACGGCAAGCATGGCAAAGACGGCAAGGTTTTTATAGATACCTTAATGTTGCCGCCTTGCCTTGTTCCCTCATACCGACACCGCCCGATGATGAACAGTCACCGGGCATTTTTCATTTACAGGAGGATTTTGAATGAACAATACCGCAACCAACAGCACCCCTTGCCCGACTGTCAGAAAGCAGATCGGCAAGACAACCTATATCGTCCGTGTCCATTTCAGCCAGACCGCCAAAGAGACGATGGAGGACAAAATCAAGCGTATGCTTCGTGAGGAAGTCCGCAAAATGTGACTTCTTTGTGAATTTGATGAAAAAGTCCTTGACTTTTCGTCTCTGGAAAAACAGCCAAGTCGATTCTTATTTCCTGTGGTGCGCGCCTTGCCGTATTTGACATTGCAGAGTTGCGCGAGGTCACAGCTTATGACGAGCTGGAGCTGGATACGCTGGGAGACCGGAAAACTGCCCTGTTCCTCATTATGAGTGATACAGATGACAGCTTTAACTTCCTAATCTCCATGTGTTATACCCAGCTTTTCAATCTGCTCTGCGAAAAAGCCGATGATGTGTATGGCGGCAGGCTCCCGGTTCATGTGCGCTGTTTGATTGACGAGTGCGCCAACATCGGGCAGATTCCGAAGCTGGAAAAGCTGGTGGCCACCATCCGAAGCCGTGAAATCTCTGCCTGTCTGGTGTTGCAGGCACAGAGCCAGCTCAAGGCAATTTACAAAGATAATGCCGATACCATCATCGGCAATATGGATACTTCCATCTTCCTGGGTGGCAAAGAGCCAACAACGCTGAAAGAGCTGGCGGCTGTTCTGGGAAAGGAGACCATAGACACTTACAACACCGGAGAGAGCCGGGGACGGGAGACCTCCCACTCGCTTAACTATCAGAAATTGGGAAAAGAGCTGATGAGCCAGGACGAGCTGGCAGTTATGGATGGCGGCAAGTGCATCTTGCAGTTGCGCGGTGTGCGTCCGTTTCTTTCAGACAAGTATGACATTACCAGACACCCTAATTTCAAATACACAGCTGATGCAGACAAGCGAAATACCTTTGATATTGAAGCATTTTTGTCTGCCAGACTAAAACTCAAGCCTGATGAGGTCTGCGATGTATATGAAGTAGACACGGAGGGCGTGTAATACGGTTCCGCTGAGAAAGGAGTGATCGTATCTATTTGCCGCAACTGCCTCTGTTGAGGCCATTGGCGTACAAAGCGGACAATCATCAACAAAATAATGAAAAAGGAGGACAGCCGGAATCAGGCTCTCATATATCGAGGGCAGATTGTTCCGGCTTTTGTGCGCTTATGAAACAAACCTAACTAATCATTCAAATGATTCCGGCTAATATTATTTATGGCATTTTTTGAACAGGCAATTACCGTTCTTCAGACTCTCGTTATCGCTCTGGGTGCTGGTCTTGGTATCTGGGGTGTCATCAACCTGTTGGAAGGTTACGGCAACGACAACCCTGGCGCCAATGCTCATGTACGGTAAGGAAGCAAGCAACCGAAAACAAGAGATAGACCGCCAGCACTACACTATTCCGAACCAAAGACCAAAAGATAAGCATTGTGGGAAAATCTAAACTTTTGGATTTTCCTAC
>ENA-OQDE01000953-OQDE01000953.1-human-gut-metagenome-genome-assembly--contig:-NODE-953-length-13534-cov-3.193705_pt1 | contig 13534 bp, 14 predicted proteins | sample MGYA00242768_ERZ504595 | MGnify/ENA primary metagenome ERZ504595 (study PRJEB26092, sample SAMD00036307) | human gut metagenome | host: Homo sapiens | study: EMG produced TPA metagenomics assembly of...
CGCGTCGCGTCCGCGGGCATGGGCGTCATCGTCGTCATGCCCCTGCGGGTCGGTCGCGTCGAAGGCGTGGAGGGCCAGCAACGCCCTGAGCCGCTTGCCGCCTTCGCTGGAGACCAGGGCCTGACGCGCGACCTCGCGGGATATGGTCAGGCACGGGCCTTCGATGGTGTCGTCGGCGTCGAGTGCCATGAAACGGTCCACCGCGTCGGCGATGCGGGACTCGATCAGGGCCAAATCAGATGAAACAGTCATACCAAGAGGTTATCCACAGGGTTTTACGAATACAAGAACTGCGGATTTGCAAGCCTGACAAGCCTTCGACCACATAGGTTGGATTTCGCCCTGAAAACCGGCCCGATACGGCATAGTTGATGGTATCCCGTCGCGGGGGCGGCGGTCGCCGGCATCGTGCGCCGGCGGTGGATGAGACCGGTAAGGGGGACCACGATATGGGACAGGAGACGAACACGCAGGCCGTCCGGTATGCGGAGGCGGTCGCGGACGATGACATGCTGCGCGAGGACGATCTCAGACGCATGCGCAATGAATACTGCGAGCGCCGCAAGCTCAGCGGCACCGTGGCGGCGGACGCGCAATGGGCCGATGAGCCGTTCGACCATTGGCTGGCGGGCCTGTCGGCGCAGCCGCGGGCCATCGATGACGCCTCGATCGCCGCGCTGGTGGTGGGAATGACGGTGACGTTGTCGATCAGGGACGCCCTGATCATGTCATTGGTGGCCGGGGACACCTGCGCCGACAAGCGCACGATGATGGATTTCGCGTCGCGCTCGCATGCGCCGGATGTGCAGAGCCGCATGTGCAGGGAGCTGCAGGGCGCGTTTTTCGACGAGCGACGTCGGCCCGACGAACCGAGATGCCGGGCCGGCACCGACATGCTCGTGGCCATGGCCGATCGCGTTCCGGAGAGCTTCAGCGTGCAGCCGCTGGCCGTGCTGGCGTATGTGATGTGGTGGATGGGCGACAGTCGAGCGGTGGCGTTCGCGTTGCGCTGCCTGATGCTGGATGAGGACTGTTCGCTGGCGGCGATCGTGTGCTCGGCGTACCAGCGCGGCGTGATGCCGGCGTGGATGGGTGCCGGCCCGCATCACGACGCCGCATGACGGCTCGCGGGAGACCATCGGTTCCACGCCGCAACGAGCCGTGGGAATAATCGTCCTTGGAAGATGGTTAACTCACATAGTTGACGATTTGCTCTTGCCAGAAGTGCGCCCGATGTGGTATAAGCACGCTTGGCATGATGATGCAGGAGGATGAGTTTGGCCACGAAGGATACGATGGCGACGACAGTCCCGGACGATACGGACGCCAAGACGAAATCCGAGAAGAAGGGGACCGCCGCGCGTACGGCCTCTACGGCAGACAAGAAGACCGCGGCGGGCAGGAAGTCCGCCGCGGGCAAGAAGACCTCGTCGAGGTCCGCTGCGTCCAAGTCCACGGTACGCGAGTCCTCGGCGAAGGCAGCCGCGCCCGCGAAGCCCACCCGCAAGCGCGCCGCGTCCAAGTCGGCGAAGGCCGTCAAGGACGAGACCGAGGAGATGGCGAAGACCGAGGAACTCGCCAACGAGGATTCCTCGGACGATCTCGACGACGTCCAGGTCGATGAGGATGGTCTGGAGAACCTTGACGACGATCTCGACGATGTCGATGACGGCGGTCTGGATGGCGACGATGATGACATTGATGACGAATCCGGTGAGGATGACGACGTTCCCGAGGACGAAGAGGACGACGAGGGGACCGAACCCGGGCGCAAGGAGCCTGAACAGCCCAAGGAGAAGGGCGCGTTCGTGGTGCGCGACGATGACGACGACGAGAACCTGACCCCGTCGGGCAATCCGAAGCGCCGCGTCATCGCTGCGGGCGCCACAGCGGATCCGGTCAAGGACTATCTCAAGCAGATTGGCCGTGTCAGCCTGCTGAACGCCGAGCAGGAGGTGGACCTCTCCGAGCGCATCGAGGCCGGCCTGTACGCCCAGCACCTGCTCGATACCGAGAGCGACGGCATGGACTTCAAGCGCAAGCGCGAGCTCAAGTGGGCGGCGAACGATGGCAAGAAGGCCAAGGACCACCTGCTGGAGGCGAACCTGCGACTCGTGGTGTCGCTGGCCAAGCGCTACACCGGCCGTGGCATGCTCTTCCTTGACCTGATCCAGGAAGGCAACCTGGGCCTCATCCGAGCCGTCGAGAAGTTCGACTGGAAGAAGGGCTTCAAGTTCTCCACCTATGCCACGTGGTGGATCCGTCAGGCCATCACCCGCGCCATGGCCGATCAGGCACGCACCATCCGCGTGCCCGTGCACATGGTCGAGGTCATCAACAAGCTGTCGCGCGTTCAGCGCCAGATGCTGCAGGACCTGGGCCGCGAGCCCACGCCGGACGAGCTGGCCCGCGAGCTCGACATGCCGGTCGAGAAGGTGCAGGAGGTGCAGAAGTACGGCCGCGAGCCGATCTCGCTGCACACGCCGCTGGGCGAGGACGGCGATTCCGAGTTCGGCGACCTCATCGAGGACACCGACGCCATCGCGCCGTCCGACGCGGTCGCGTTCTCGCTGTTGCAGGAGCAGTTCAAGCAGGTGCTGGAGACTCTGAGCCCCCGCGAGGCCGGCGTCATCAAGATGCGTTACGGTTTGGAGGACGGCCAGCCCAAGACGCTGGACGATATCGGCCGCGTGTACGGCGTGACCCGTGAGCGTATCCGCCAGATAGAGTCCAAGACGATGTCGAAGCTGCGCCACCCGTCGCGCTCCCAGACCCTGCGCGACTTCCTTGATCAGTGATCGCGCCGCTCGGCAGCGCGATCACGCGAGGAGGGGCGGTCCAGTGGACTGCCCCCCCCGACGGAGCCATCCGTTGATAGCTCCCCTCGATGAGGAGAGCCGCGAGTTATACAGAAAATAGGATTTGTATGCCCAAACAGGAATACGGTGCCGACAGCCTTACCGTGCTCGAAGGCTTGGACGCGGTGCGCAAGCGCCCCGGCATGTACATCGGCACCACCGACAGCCAGGGTCTGATGCACTGCCTGTGGGAGATCATCGACAACGCGGTGGACGAGGCGCTTGCGGGCGCCTGCGACCATATCACGGTGACCCTGCACGACGACGGCTCCGTGGAAGTGGCCGACAACGGCCGTGGCATCCCCGTCGACGTCGAGCCGAAGACCAAGCTCACCGGCGTCGAGGTCGTGCTGACCAAGCTGCATGCCGGCGCGAAGTTCGGCAACGCGTCCTATAACGCGGCCGGCGGCCTGCACGGCGTCGGCTCGTCCGTCGTCAACGCGCTGAGCTCGCGTCTGGACGTCGAGGTCGACCGCGACGGCAAAACCCATCACATGGCCTTCCACCAGGGTCATCCAGGCGTATATTCCGACACCGATCCCGAGCATCCGTCCCCGGACGCGCCGTTCAAGCGCACCCGCAAGAACCGCCCGACCGAGCTGGAGATCATCGGCAAGGTCAGCCCGAAGACCACGGGCACGCGCATCCGGTACTGGGCCGATCCCGAAATCTTCAACGACACCGCCGAATTCAGCTACGAGCAGCTCATCGACCGTGTGCGCCAGACCAGTTTCCTGGTGCCGGGACTGCGGATCACCGTCATCGACGAGAACGTGCCGGAAACCGGCGACGACAGCGTCGACGAGATGATGGAAGTCGACGCCGCACAGACGCCCGCCGACGATGGAACCGGCCTGATGGACGCTGCCGACATCGTCTCTGCGGCCGACACGGCCGTCGAAGATACCGTTGAAGCGGGTGAAGCCGAAGCGCGACCTGCCGCAGTCTCCGCCGCGGTCGAGACGGCGAAGGTGGACGCGGCCCGCCACACGCACGCCCGCGTCGAGGAATTCCGCCACACCGGCGGTGTCAAGGACTTCGTCGATTTCCTGTCCGCGGGAGAGGCGGTATCCGACATCTGGCGCATCACCGGCGAGGACACCTACGAGGAGGAGACCCAGGCGGTCGGCGAGGGCGGCGAACTGCACGCCCAGAAAGTCACCCGCAAATGCGGCGTCGACATCGCAATGCGGTGGACCAACGGGTACGACACGACGATGCGCAGCTTCGTCAACGTGGTCGAGACGCCCGGCGGCGGCATGCACGTCGACGGTTTCCTCATGGGGCTCACCAAGCAGATCCGCAAGGCCGTTGAAGACAACGCCCGCAAACTCAAGGTGAACCTCAAGGACTCGAACATGCGCGTCGAGCGCGACGACATCCTGGCCGGACTCGTGGCCGTCGTCACCGTGCGCATCGCCGAGCCGCAGTTCCAGGGGCAGACCAAGGACGTGCTCGGCACCGCTCCCGTCAAGCCCATCGTCACCAGGATGACCGACAAGCAGTTCGGCGAGATGATCACGGGCTCCAAACGCGGCTACAAGGAGCAGTCCGGTCGTGTGCTGGAGAAGATTGTCGGCGAGATGCACGCCCGCATCCAGGCGCGCAAGACCAAGGAGGTCACGCGCCGCAAGAACGCGCTCGAATCCGCCGCCATGCCGTCGAAACTGTCCGACTGCCAGCCGGGCAACGACGATGTGGCCGAGCTGTTCATCGTCGAGGGCGACTCCGCGCTCGGCACGGCCAAGGCTGCGCGCAATTCCGGATTCCAGGCGCTGCTGCCGATCCGAGGCAAGATACTCAACGTGCAGAAGGCATCGTTGAGCCAGATGCTCAACAACAAGGAATGCGCCGCGATCATCCAGGTGTCGGTGCGGGATCCGGCGCCGGTTTCGACATCGAGCAGTCCCGCTACCACAAGGTCATCATGATGACCGATGCCGACGTGGACGGCGCCCATATCCGCATCCTGCTGCTCACGCTGTTCTACCGGTACATGCGCCCGCTCATCGAGCACGGGTACGTCTACGCCGCCGTGCCGCCGCTGCATCGCATCGCGCTCGCCGGCTCGCACAAGGGCGAGTTCATCTACACGTACTCCGATGACGAGCTCGCCGGCCGTCTGGCGGACCTCGAACGGCGACACATCTCGTACAATCCCGACATCCAGCGCTACAAGGGTCTGGGTGAGATGGACGCCGACCAGCTCGCGGACACGACGATGGATCCGCGTACGCGCATGCTGCGGCGCATCCGCATGGAGGATGCGGCACAGGCGTCCGAGATATTCAGCCTGCTCATGGGCGACGATGTGCCGCCGCGCAAGGCGTTCATCGTCGACAACGCCGACGATTTCGACCGCTCCAAGATCGACACCTGATCCGGCTTTCTGCGGCTGTGCACTGCCCGGGCCGCCGTCGGCTTGTATCAGGCCGGCGGCGGCCCGAGCCGATATCCGTCTACTGATGCTCCCGGCAGGTCTGGCCGAGGCGTCGCGACAGGGCGATCGGGTCGAGCAGCTCGTCGAGCGTCGACGCGGGCAGGTCGGTGCGCTCGCCGGCGACATCGCGCACGGTACGATTGTCGTTGGCCGCTTCCTGGGCGATGTCGGCCGCGTGTTCGTATCCGATGGCGCCGTTCAGTGCGGCGGCGATCGACGGGGAGTATTCGGCGTAGCGGCGCCCCGTCGAGGCGTTGATGGTGATGCCGGACACGCAGCGCTCGCGGAACATCGCCATCGCGCGGGTCAGCAGCTCGATGCCGTTGAGCAGTTCGTGGATGATCACCGGGTCGAAGGCGTTGAGCTGCAATTGCCCTTCGGATGCGGCCCATGTGACGGTCGTGTCCATGCCGAACACCATGAAGCAGCATTGGTTCACGCATTCGGGGATGACCGGGTTCACCTTGCCGGGCATGATGCTGCTGCCCGCCTGCCGTGCCGGCACGTTGAGGTCGTCGAATCCGGTATGCGGGCCGGAATTGAGCAGTCGCAGGTCGTCGGCGGCCTTTTTCAGGTGTATGGCGAGGTTCTTGACTGTCTGCGACGTGGCGATGTATCCGCTCATATCGGTCATGGCCGCCACGGGATCCGACGCCGCGGTGATGGGCAGCCCGGTGATGGCGGCCAGATGGCGTGTGGCGGTCGTGCGGAACCGCAGGTCGCGCAGATGCCGGTGCCGATGGCGGTGGCGCCGAGGTTCAGTGTGGTCAGTTGCGGGACGACGTGTTCGAGGGCCAGGAGGTCGCTTTTCAGGAAGCTTGCGAATGCGTGGAATTCCTGACCGTAGGTCATCGGCACCGCATCCTGCAGCTGGGTGCGTCCGATGGTGACGTCGTTCGTGTGCTTGTCGGCGAGGTCGTGGACGCCCGCGTGAGTTTCTTCGTCTCTTCCGCGAGCGGCCCGATGGCGTCGATCAGCGCGAGCTTGCAGGCCGCGGGGTAGGTGTCGTTGGTCGATTGCGAATGGTTCACGTCGTCGTTCGGGTGGATGAACCCATAATCGCCTTTGGGATGCCCGCCGAGCTCCAACGCCCGATTGGCGATGACCTCGTTCATGTTCATGTTCGTCGATGTGCCGGCGCCGCCCTGCAGCACGTCGACCGGGAACTGGTCGGCGAGCTCGCCGTTCTCGACGTCGTGGCATGCGGCGACGATGAGCCGTGCCTTGTCGTGGTCGATCAGTCCGAGCTCGTCGTTGGCTTCGGCACAGGCACGTTTGACGGTCGCATAGGCCCGCATCAGCTGGGGATGGTGGAGTCCGCGATTCGAGAGACGGTGAAGTTACCGAGCGCCCGCTGCGTATGGATGCCCCAATACACGTCTTTCGGCACATCCATGTAGCCGATGCAGTCGTGCTCCTTACGCGTGACCGTGTGTATCGTGTCATTGCCGACCATGTTGCCGCCTTTTCTCGTTCAGGTTTTCCGGGTCAATCATCTCGTTTTTATTCGAGAAACGCTATGGTTGCGCTGAGCGCGAATGACCATGCGCCGTGAACGGGTCCGGAGCGCGGCGGACCGGCGCGCTCGTTCGGCCTGCGAGAACGGATATCCTGCGGTTCGCCTAGCATGTGTGCGAACGTACATACCCCTGGATAATACCGGGAAAATCATGGCCAATTTGCTGCTCGCCGTCCCCTACGGATTGGGCGCAGGCGGCGTCGATGCGGCGCTGAACAACTGTGTGGCGATCCATTACGCGAGTCGTCACATGAACTGGCTGCACTGCATGTGGGGATCGTCCGCGGCGGGGCAATGCGCCATGGTCGTGGTGTCGGGCGACGTCGTGCAGGCCAACCCGGAATTCGCTCCGTCGCGTTGGGTGTATGCCGTCGCGGGCATACTGGGCGTGGCGTGCGTCGAGGCGGCGATGGTGCCGCTGTGGAATCTGCTGACGTTGGTGGATCGGCTTGACGTGTTCTCCGGCCGCGCGGTTCGCTGGTCGATGCGATCATCGCATGCGCGGCGGTGGAGGCGGCGCCGGTGTTGTTCGTGACGCTGTACGGAGGTCTCGCCCATGCCGAATACCGCGACCCGGCGTCGGGTGCCTATGTGGATGTCGTGCTGGGGGCTCCGGGCGTGGTCCTGCTGGGCGCGGTCGGCCTGCTGCTGCTCGCGGCGTTCGTGCTGCTGATGCTGGTCATGCGCTCGCTGCTGAAGAACGGGCGGGCCAAGGCCATACGCTTCTCCACGCTTGACGGCATCTGCGAGGCGCTGGAGTGCCAGTCGGGCGATGTGCTGGAGTGGGTCGAGGAGTAGGTCGCCCGTCTTCGAGTGGTGTGTCGTGGGTCTAGGCTGCATCGCATAATCGAATATATGTACGAATGTTTGAATCTGTTCTCGGGTCCTACCAGGGCATGGTTCAAACATGCGTTTGATGTACCTACTGCGGCGCAGAGCCAGGCATGGCCGGTCATCCATGCCGGGGGCAATGCTCTGGTGGTCGCGCCCACCGGCTCGGGCAAGACATTATGCGCGTTCCTCTCGGCCATCGACCGCCTGATGACGGGAGAGGCGGATCGTCTGAACGGCTCCGGTGCCATGACCGCTCCGAAGGGCGCGGCTGACGTTTCCGGAGAGCGGCATCGGACTCGGCGTGTCAAGGTGCTGTACGTCTCGCCGCTGAAGGCGCTGGCCGTCGATGTCGCGAAGAACCTCCGCGCTCCGCTCGACGGCATCGCCGCCGAATGCGAGGCGTCCGGCCTTGCCGCTCCCGATATCGGCATCGCCATACGCAGCGGTGACACGACGACACGGGAGAGACGCGCCATCGCCTCCCATCCGCCGGACATCCTCGTCACGACGCCGGAATCGCTGTATCTGCTGCTGACGTCCAAGGCGCGCGTCATCCTGCGCGACGTCGAAACGGTGATACTCGATGAGGTCCATGCCGTCGCCGGCACCAAACGGGGCGCGCACCTGGCCGTGAGCCTGGAACGGCTGGATGCGCTCGCCGGGCATGCGACGCAGCGCATAGGGTTGTCCGCCACGGTAAGGCCTGTCGACGAGGTCGCGAGATTCGTCGGCGGGATCCATCCCGTGACCGTCATCAATCCGCAGGAGAGGCCCGCGATGGATCTGCGCGTCGTCGAGCCGCTGGAGAACATGAGGGACCTCCAATCAGCCAATGTGCCCGGCCGTGCGGGAGGCGTCGGCGCGTCGGCGGCATCGGCCCCGCATATCAGCGGCGTGACCCCGGCCATGAGACGGCTCGCCGAACGGCGTGGCCTGCCAGTGTCGCCGGATCGACGGTCGGTTCTGGTTTCGCCGGAGGATTCGCAATACGATTCGCAGGCGATCACCGGCGCCGCGGGGGATCGGGCGGGCGGATCCATATGGCCGGTGATCGAGCGGGACGTGCTGGATCAGGTGCTCTCCCACCACACCACGCTGGTGTTCGTGAATTCGAGGGGCCTGGCGGAGAAGCTCACCGCCAGGCTCAACGACCTGTATGCACAGGATCATGGCACCGATGCCGTGCAGACGCAGTCACCGGAGGGGCGCAGCGGGTTTTCCCGGCATTACGATCCCGTGGTCGGCTCCACGACGATGCTGGTTCGGTCTCACGATGACGGGGACGTCATCGCGATGGCCCATCACGGGTCGGTGTCCAAGGAGCGGCGCAAACGGATCGAGGAACAGCTCAAACATGGCCTGCTGCGTTGCGTGGTGGCCACCAGCAGCCTGGAATTGGGCATCGACATGGGGTCGGTGGATCTGGTGATACAGATATCGCCTCCGTTGTCGGTATCGTCAGGATTGCAGCGCGTCGGACGCGCGGATCATCGTGTCGGAGGGGTGTCCCATGCGCTGATCTACCCTCTGACCCGGGAGCAGATCATCGGGGCGGCGGCGAGCGTGGAAAGCATGCGGGCCGGCGACATCGAACCGATATCGGTGATCCGCAACCCGCTGGATGTGCTCGCCCAACAGACCGTCGCGGCCGCATCGATGGAGGACCTCAGGCCGGACGACTGGTATGCGACGGTATGCAGGTCGGCACCCTTCCGCGACCTCGACCGCGGCACGTTCGACTCGGTGATGGGCATGATGACGGGGGCCTACGACAGCGAGGACTTCTCCGCCTTCCGTCCCTGCCTGATGTGGAACCATGATGAGGACCTGATCTCCGCCCGACCCGGGGCGCAGCGGCTCGCCGTGACCAGCGGCGGCACGATTCCAGATCGCGGACTGTACACCGTGGTGCTGCCCGAGACGGATGGGGCAAAGGGCCTCGAAGAGTGGGGGAACTCGACGAGGAAATGGTGTACGAGTCCCGTGTCGGCGACATCATCACCCTGGGTACATCCACATGGCAGATTCAGGAGATCACCCGCGACCGCGTGATCGTCACCCCGGCACCGGGCAGGACGGCCCGTCTGCCGTTCTGGCATGGGGACGGCAGCGGCAGGGACTGCGGGTTCGGTACGGCCGAAGGCGCTTTCATCCGGCAGGTCTGCACTGGACTGACGGATGCCGCAGAAGCGGGCCATCCACGGTTCGACACCGCCACGGCAGACCGCCTGCACGATGACGGGCTGGACGACAACGCCGTGGAAAACCTCGCCCGACTGCTGGCGGAGCAGAGGAAGGCCACCGGCGTCGTGCCGGATGACCGCCGCATGGTGATCGAACGTTGCCCCGACGACGAGGGGGACTGGCGGGTCATCATCCATTCCCGATATGGCCGTCGCGTGCATGAGCCATGGGCGATGGCAATCACCGCGCGTCTCAAGCAGCGTTATGGATTCGACGGCCAGGCATACGCCGCCGATGACGGCATCGTCCTGAGGCTTCCCGCCCAGGAGCATGACATCGATGTCCCGGAGCTCATCAGGTTCGACCCTGACGACATGCAGCGCATGATCGAGACGCAGGTGGGGGAGACGGTGCTGTTCGCGGCCCGGTTCAGGGAATGCGCCGCACGCTCGCTGTTCCTCCCCAGAACCGATCCCGGCAGGCGCGTGCCGCTATGGCAGCAGAGACTGCGTGCCGCGCAACTGTTGAACGCCGCGCGGCTGAAACGCAATTTCCCGCTGCTGCTGGAAACCGCCCGCGAATGCCTGCAGGACGATTACGACATGCCCGCGTTGCGTCGCATCATGACGGACATTCAGTCGGGAAACATCGGTCTGGTCGATGTGACGACCGACATTGCGTCCCCATTCGCCGAGAACCTGCTGTTCGGCTATGTGGGCACCGTCATGTACCAGTACGACGTGCCTCAGGCGGAACGATCGGCGCAACTGCTGTCGATCGATCCCGATGTGCTGGAACGGCTGCTGGGGCAGGCCGATTTCTCGGCGATCATGGATCCTCGAGCCGTGCATGAGGTCGAGGAGGAGCTGGGGCGCAGGACGTTCTGGAACGAGCTGCCGGACGATGACATCGATGGCCGGGTCGCAAGATACGCCAAGACGCACGGGCCTTTCACCGTCGAACGGATGATGGCGGACCTGTCGATCGACGCGGCCGGCGCGGTGCACGCCTTGGACATGCTCAAAGCACGAGGAGAGGTCCTTGACGGCATCGCCGCCGAGGACGGAGGAAAGGCATGGCTGCACAAGGAGGTGTTCCGACGCATCCGGGCCAGGTCGCTGGCCAAGGCCCGAGCCGAGACCAAGCCCGTCGAATTGAGCGAATACCAGACATTCCTTATCGGGCTGCAAGGTGTCGGGCCGGTGGGCGGCGAACGATATGACGGCGAAGACGGGGTGATGCGTGTCATCGAGCAGCTGGAAGCGTCGCCCTGCCTCCCTCGGTATGGGAATCGTCCGTATTGCCGGTACGGGTGCGCGACTATCGTCCGGCGATGCTCGACGGCCTGCTCTCCTCCGGCGAGATCGTCTGGGTGGGTTCCAAGACCACCGGCAGCAAGGCGAAGGAACCAGGACTCGTCGCATTGCATCCGGCGGACTCCCTGCTTCTGACAGTGCAGGATGGGGAGAAGAACGGCGAAGCCCCCGGGGAGCCGGTCACGCTGCCGGATGCGGTGATGGCCGTGCTGGCACCGGGCGGGGCATATCATGCGAATCAGCTCGCAGGGCTGACGCGCGCGGCATGGGACGCGTCGTCGGAATGCGTGGACGAATCCACCGGCGAGATATTGCCCCACCCATGGTCCGACTCCCAGTTCGAGGAGGCCCTATGGTCGCTGGTCTGGCAAGGGAAGGTCACCAACAGCTCGTTCGATCCGCTGAGATCCCTCGGAGCGTCATCCCATGCGGTGAAGGCCCCAGCCCGTGCATCACGGCGCAGGGTGCGGGTCAGGGTCAGTGTCCCGGCGAACATGACGGGACTATGGTCCGCCGTGCCTCATGCAGATATGCAGGAGCGTCCGCGGAGCGGGTCGCCATCGCGCGGATTGAGGCGTTGCTGGACCGTTACGGCGTCATAGCTCCGCCCATGATCGACAAGGAACGTCTGGACGGCGGATTCTCGGGCCTGTATCCGGTGCTCAGACGCATGGAAGAGCATGGCGCATTGATGCGCGGCATGTTCGTCAGCGGATGCGGTGCCGCACAGTTCGCGTCGCGTCAGACCGTGGATGCGCTGCGGGCATGCGCGGCGGAACCCTCCGCGGTCGTGTTGGACGCCACCGACCCCGCCAACCTGTACGGAAGCGTCATCGCATGGCCACGAACGATAGGCGGTTTTTCGATCAGGCCGGCGCGGCGCTCCGGCGCATCGGTCGTGCTCCGGGGTGGACGATTGCTGGCATACGCGGTGCCCCGAAGCCATCATCTGTTGCTCGCGCAAGACGCGGATCCCGCATTGCAGCAGGCCTGCAACGAGCTCGCCTACGCATTGCAGCGAAACCTGCGTGACGGGGGTATTCGCGGGGGTGTCACCTTCTGTGATGCCAACGACGAGCCATTGACTGTGCGAGGCGAGTGGTCGCGCATGCTGCACGTCGCGGGATTCGTCCCCGTACCCCAAGGCATGAGGCTCTACTGCTGACAGCCGCCGCCGGTCTCCGATATGTTCCGCCGCCAGCGCCAGGTCACCGGCGTATCTACGCGTGAGGTACGCCATCCGGCATTGCGCATCATCCGACACGGCGTGCCATCTGATATTGCGCGCCTGCAGGAACTGCGCGTCTGCCGAAACGTGGACGGCACCCCCCCCTACGCCCCACAGGTGTGTGAGGGGGGGGGCGATGCTCGCTGAAGCACCGGCCCGAAACAGCCTCATCCACAGAAGGCGACAGGCGCGGCCAGATCAACACCGGATGCGTCGCGGCGCATGTCGGGCTTGGGCAGCTCCACCGGCGAGCTCCCTCGGTGGAGGCGTGCAGCGGTACATGCCGACGCGGGCGAAGATCAGGGTGTTCTGGCCCTTGAGGAAACGCTGCGACCTCACTCCGCCGGTGCCGCGGCCCTTGGTCGGGTACATCTCCAACGGCGTCACCTTGGCCGCACCGTTTTCGGTGCCGGGCAGCGCGTCCTTGTCTCCGGCGACCGTCAGCACGACGGCTCCGGACGCGGAGAACATGCCGTTGTCGCCCTCTTCGTACGTCCACGCGATCTTGCCTGCGGGCACCACGTTGAACGTGATCGCCGTGCATCCCTCAGCCAGACGGATTCCCGCCATGCCGCCGGCGGTGCGACCCTGCGGGCGCACGTTCCCGGCATCGAACGTCAGCAGCGAGGAGTCGGACGCGATGAACACGAGGCGGTCTTCGTCCGCCGCGTCGGCGGCGAACAGCACGGAGTCGCCGTCCTTGAGGTCGATGACACTCCAGGAGTCCATCGTGGTGGGGGCCTCGCGGTTCCAGCGTTTCACCACGCCGGCCCGTGTGCCGATGGCCAGGGGAGCGGGGGTCGGGCCGTCGTCGTCGCGCTGATCCATGGGGATGGCGGCGAGACATGCTCGCCGGGAATCGGATCGGTGCTTTCGGTCATGCCGATCAGCTCGTCGGCCGGTATGCCGCCGGCGACGTTCGTCTGCGGCGATGCGGCGAGCGCGGGCAATTCGACCACATGGGCCAGCACCAGACGCCCGGCGGACGTGACCAGCCCGTACGAGGACCGTGTGGTGGTGCGGAAGATGGACACGATGTGGTCGTCCTTCGTGCGTTCGTCGCTCGTCGACCGCGACTCCCAGGCATCCAATGCGGCCGGGGTGGAGCGCGCTATCGTGCCGGACGCGCCGAGCATCACCGTGCACGGCTCGTCG
>ENA-OQDE01000954-OQDE01000954.1-human-gut-metagenome-genome-assembly--contig:-NODE-954-length-13518-cov-1.922112_pt1 | contig 13518 bp, 14 predicted proteins | sample MGYA00242768_ERZ504595 | MGnify/ENA primary metagenome ERZ504595 (study PRJEB26092, sample SAMD00036307) | human gut metagenome | host: Homo sapiens | study: EMG produced TPA metagenomics assembly of...
CAAGCACACGAAGTCCGCCTCTTGAAAATTCCTGGTTCTGTGCTTCGATCGCTGCTTTGTCAGCATCTGTGATCGGGCAGACACCATCTCCCTTTTGAATATAAGCCATACGGTTTAAGAGTACATCTACTGCACCCTTTGTGATCATGACACGCTCTCCGTCCATCTCATTGACAGTGGACATTAATTTTCTGTCACTGTCAAACGGAATCTCTGTCTTTCTCGGATAGGCTTCTCTGACATCCATTGTCCCTACTCCAAGTCTTGTTCCGATATTGATCAGAGCTGTCTCTGTCGGGTCACCGATTTCCATACCATCTACGTTTGTAGAGTCATTACAGAGAATACTGTAATCCAACAGCTGTCTTTGCTCTTTCTTCTGAATATCGATCTCGGCTGCCGGAATTCTCTTTTCGTTTACATAATAATCTTCTACTGTCATCTTATTCTGTGTCAGAGTACCTGTCTTATCCGAACAGATGATAGATACACTTCCAAGTCCTTCTACAGCCTGAAGCTTACGGATGATCGCATGTTCTTTTGCCATCTTCTGTGTACCAAAGGAAAGAACGATCGTCACGATAGAGCTTAATGCCTCTGGGATTGCCGCTACTGCAAGGGCAACTGCAAAGAGGAATGCATCTCCGATAGAATCTCCGCGGAATACATTGATTCCAAATAAAATACCACAGAAAATTAAAATAATGATAGATAATTTCTGTCCAAACTGATCTAAGTTAATCTGAAGTGGAGTACGTTTCTCAGAAGTTGTTTTCAACAATGTTGCGATCTTACCAACCTCCGTCTCCATACCGATTCCGGTTACAAGGAAAGAACCTCTTCCGTAAGTGACAAAGCTTCCTGAGAATACCATGTTTGTCTGGTCTCCAAGTGGAACTTCTCCAGAAATCACTTCATCTGACTTTTCTACACCAAGACTTTCACCTGTAAGGGCGCTCTCGTCAATTTTCAAGCTTGCATTCTGAAGAATACGTCCGTCTGCCGGCACATAGTCTCCGGCTTCCAGCATAACTTCATCACCAACGGTTAATTCTACCGAAGGAATCTGGATCACATTTCCATTACGAAGTACCTTCGCTGTCGGACCTGATAATTTCTTTAAACTGTTTAATGACTGTTCTGCCTTGACCGTCTGCACAGTTCCGAGAATCGCATTCATCGTGATTACGACTAAAATAACGATCGCACTCTCTGCATCCCCGAGGAATCCAGATACAATCGCTGCTGCGATCAGAATGATTACAAGGAAATCTTTATACTGTTCCAGGAAAATCTGAAACGTGCTCTTTTTCTTTCCTTCCACCAGCTCATTCTTTCCATATTTTTCCTGGTGTTCCATGACCTGCTGGTCTGTAAGCGGCTCCTGCTGGCCGTTTACCTTTTTTCTTGTCTCTTCTTTCGACAATTGATAAAATTTGTCCATGTTTCACCCTCCTATCCTGCAATGAAGAAGTTTCTATCTGTCACCATAGGTTCTTCCAACGCCTCCTGCTGCTATATGATCTTGTCTTTATTATGCCAGAATCTGTAAAAACATTTCAACATCAAAGAAAAAGATCTTATAACTGTGCAATAAAAAATGACGAGCCTTCTTATTGCATATGTTTGTTATATGCAATAAAAGTCTCGCCATTTAATTACGATACGGATGAATTTTCATCGTCCTGACGTCATCGTAAACGTTGGGTAACGCTAGCTACTCCCTTTTATTCATTATGGTTACTATACGACAATCTGATTCACATTGTCAACTATTTATTTCACTTTCATAAAAAATTTATTTCTTTCAGATTATTGTCTCTTCTAATAAATTGCTTCTTCCGTTTCAAAATCAAACAGGATCATATCTTTTGTATCAAATCCCAAAAATACCTTATCCTCTTTTCGGATCTTCGTATCTGCTTTCACTCTCGCAGACACTTGCTGCCCTTCGTAAGTAAAATAAAGATAAGTCTCTGCTCCCAGCATTTCATAGACACTCACCTGTGACTGCAACACCAGATCACTCACTTCGGATTCTTCTGGACTCCATACTTTCACATGCTCTGGCCTCACTCCCATCGTCACTTGCTTGCCATCATACCCTTCATTTCTTAGCCGCTCTTTCTTCCATCTATAATCTGCACTTCACAATCTGCAGTTTCCAAAAAGACACCCGTTTTCTTCACACGGCATATTCCCGAAATAAAATTCATCTGTGGTGATCCGATAAATCCGGCAACAAATCTATTTGCAGGGAAATCATACAGCCGTTGCGGTGTATCTACCTGCTGGATGATCCCATCTTTCATCACGACAATGCGTGTTCCGAGTGTCATCGCCTCTGTCTGGTCATGGGTCACATAAATGAACGTAGTCTGAAGTTCCTTGTAAAGTCTCATGATCTCAATCCGCATCTGTGTACGGAGTTTTGCATCGAGATTGGACAACGGCTCATCCATCAGAAACACTTTCGGATGTCTGACGATCGCACGTCCCATTGCCACTCTCTGCTTCTGTCCTCCTGAAAGCTGTCCCGGTTTCTATCCAGAATCTCTTCAATCTTCAAAATCTGTGCTACCTCGTGTACCCGTTCTTTGATCTCTTTTTTCGGAACTTTCTTTAACTTCATACTGTAAGCAATATTTTCGAATACGGTCATGTGAGGATACAATGCATAGCTTTGAAATACCATTGCAATATTCCGATTGCAGGACTCCACCTCGTTCATTCGCTCACCATCAATCAGAAGTTCCCCCTCCGAAATAGATTCCAATCCGGCGATCATCCGTAACGTTGTCGATTTTCCACATCCGGAAGGTCCTACAAAGATTACAAATTCTTTATCCGGAATCTCCAGTGTAAAGTCCTGAACAGCCGTCACACCGCCTTCATATTTTTTATATACATGATTTAAAGTGATCTCTGCCATTCACTACACTCCTCTTTCTCTTCTCCTTGATCCAAAATAGAAAAAATATCTGCTACGGAAGGCAATACAACATCTGCCAAATCCTGAAAATCTTCCTTCCTACTGACACCGCTCAACACTCCAACTGCCTTCCCCTTACAATTTTTCGCAAATCTCATATCATTATAAGTATCTCCGACTACTGCAACTTCTTCTGGTTCAAGCCATATGCTTTACAGAATGTTTCAAACATATCCGGATCCGGCTTTGGTCTTGCTACCCCATCATCGGCTCCAACATAATCGATCAAGTCTTCAATCTGCAATTTTCTCAGACAATGTCTTGTAGAAGCAATCGTATCTGTTGTGGCAATACCGATACGAATTTGTCTTTTCCTTAGCTGCTGAAATAATTCTGGAAGATCTGTAAATGTCTGAAACTGCATCTGGCTGTCTGTTGCAATTTTTTCAAACAACCTGACAATCTGCTCCTGTGCCTTCCTGCTGTCTATGTAAATACCCTTACTTGCAAGTGCCTCTGTAATTTCCTCTGCAATTTCTTTATTGGATTTATAAGCAAGTGCACCATTGGGATCTATATCATCCCCGAAAACTCCCATTGCCTCCATTACTACATCCGCATGTTTCTGATCCGGCGATATCTGATTCTCAGTTAAAAATTCTGGTACAACTCTTTTTGCCGCCTGCACCCAAAATGAATGAAACTCTATCAAAGTCCCATCTTTGTCAAATAAAATTCCTTTTATATCCATTGTTTCCTCTTCTCTCTAAATCATCCCGGATGCTTTCTGAACCATCTCTCCAAACGTCTTGCACTGTGGTGTTTTTGCCCCATGGTAAATTGGATTGACATATCCTAAGAATGTACCATCTTCTTTTCGGACATCCAGACGCATCCATTCATATTCTCCTGCTGAAAAGAGAATCTCTGTCTTCGCCTCATAGACCCCCTTCTCTATCTCCGTAAGTTCCATCCCCATTCTGACACGGTTGATCACAGCATATACAACCGGGCACTCTTCCAGTCCACGAATGACCACCTGATATTGTATACGCACCGCTTCCTTTGTTCCAACAGGAATATGTTCTCCCGGAAGATAGGTTTCTCCATCGGCTGTAATTTCTACCTCCAGTGTGCAATATCTGCTCACATAAATATGTCCTTTTCTCAAATTTTGCAACAGTTTCGTCGGTGTCAGCCCTTTACTGAATACATGCGTTCCCGGATCTCCTGCCACAGATGGCTCTAAAGCCCCGTCATATCTCTCCTCGATCAGATTGTGAGAATCACTTCCCCCAATTCCGTAGATTCGATACCCTTCCTGCCACAGCAAATCTAAAAACCGGATTGCTTTCTCATTGGATTCCTTTGCATATTCATATGTAGGATCGTTTACAATTTCCAGAAACTGAACCATACGAAGTGGAATCGAATGAAATTTCCATTTCCAAACATGTAAAAACGGATGATTGATGCTCACAAGCCATCCTCTTTCTGCTGCTTCCTGCAAAATCTCCGTAACCCATGTTTCTGCCTGTTCGGATGCCGGTCTGCAGATGATTTCTTTGATTCTGGACGGAAGTCGGTCAATTCCAAAAAGATTACAGTGCCTTTTTCAGCAGTCACCTCAACTCCCGGAACAATCATCACTTCTGTATGCTTCCATCCCGTATGAATCACATTGTGCTCCGTCGGTACATAGAAATCCATTTGCATCTGCTTTGCCTTCTCCATTGCATTTGCAACAGTTTCTTTTCCATCTGACAATCTCGTATGCGTATGGAAATCCCCTTTATACCACCTTTCTTCGCCATTAAATTTCTGATTCCACGAAAATTGATCATAATACAGAGGGCATTTTTGTTCTTCGGAAACCCAGCATTCTTCTCCAATGCTTTCCTTAATTTCCTTTTTTTCTCCGGTGATCTCAAAGGTAACTGGTATCGTCTGTGCCCCCAAATATTTCCGGACCTCCTCGGTAAAAATGCAAAGTGTCAGTTTCCAACTTCCCTGACCAATTTTTCCCGGAACACCTCCGATGGTCGTACATTCCGAAGATGACCCAATCTGAATGACTCTCTCACTGTACCCTAGTAATTTTTGGAATCGGGTCTTTCCGCTTTCATCCTGAAGAAACAGATATCCCATCAGCATTTCTACTTGTTCCACATCTAACATGATAGAAAGGACTTCCAGAGGTTCTGAAATCAGAACCTCTGCCTCTAAAATCCCATCTGTATTTTTGTTTATCTCAAATGAAATTTTTTCTCTCACACTTTTCTCCTCGCTTGTTTTATTTATTGACACTATCCAATGCTTTCTGTGCGGTCTTCTGCGCTTCATCCAATGCTTCTTTTGCGGAAATACCTTCAATTTCTACTTTATCTGCTGCAATACGCAATGCATCCATTACTTTTCCTCCGGTTGGATCTTCCGGCATGATCGATGCATGTGCTGCCTGCTGCAATGGAACAAGTGCCTGTGGATGTTCATTTGTATATGCTTCAAATGCCTCTACTTCCTGTGTGGAATTGCGCACAGCAACATAACCTGTTCCCATAGACCACTTTGCCTGATTTTCCGGCGTAGTAAAGAATTTCATAAATTCATATACCCCTTGCTTTCTTTCTTCTGAAGATCCCTCCAACATTACAAGCTGTAATGCTCCTGCAACCGGCGCTGATGGATTGTCTCCCCATCCCGGCTGCTCCATTGCAGCTACAATATCAAAATCAAGGTCTGCCTGATCTCCGGAAGATCCTGTATAACCTCCTGCCTTATTTTGCAGGACATCATCAATTGTTTTATACCAGTATTCCCATCCTTGTCCGCCAGAATGGATTCTCATCGTTTTATCTTCATGGATCCACTTACGGAAGCTTTCCCATACTTCTACCCACTCTTCGGAGTTGATCAGCACTTCTGTTTTGTCCTCGCTGAAGATTTGTGCTCCATTGCTGAGCGCCGCATCGATCATATTTCCAGATCCCCACATCGGCTCCCATCCATAGAATTCCTCTCCTTTTGACATTTTCTTTGCCGCTGCCTCCAAATCCTGCCATGTCTTAATGTCTTCTGCCTGGATACCTGCTTCTTCAAAAGCAGCTTTATTGTAATACATGACTTGAGTAGTTCCATATGCAGGGAATGCAAACAACTTTCCATCATCGATTCCCTGATTGTAAAATACCTCAATATAATCTTCTTTTTCAAACGCCTTATCGTCGTCTACAAATGGCTGAATATCTGCCACCAAGTCTTTTCTAGAAAGATTTCTCGCCTTATCTACATCAAGAAGTGCCATATCCGGAGCTTTTTTTCCTGCAATTCCTGCCTGCAGTTTTTCATATGTCTCATCATAGTCTGCCTGTGTCACGCTGTTGATCTCATATTGATCCTGTGAAGCATTAAACTCTTCCACCATATCTCCAAGAACTCCAACTGCAGTCTTTCCTCCGGAATACCAAAAATCAATCTTTACTTTTCCATCCTCAGTCTTTGCTGTCTCCTCTTTTTTTGCTCCTCCACATCCTGCAAATGCAGATGCTGTCATTGTACAAATTAACCCGATTGCCATGATTTTCTTTAATTTCATATATTTTCCTATCCTTTCATTCCTGTGTCGCCGCCGATTCCATTGATAAACCACTTCTGTGTAAACATAAATAAGATTAAAAGCGGCACAACGATAATCGTGCTTCCTGCCATTACTTTCGGCCATTCAGTTCCATAAGCTCCGCCTTCGATAAAATATCTGCGAAGTCCCTGTGAGACAAGACTCATCTCCGGTGAATCCGTGATCAGCGAAGGCCACATATAATTATTGTAACTACTGATAAAACTCATCAGCCCAAATGTAATAAATGATGATTTTGTCATTGGTGTTACGATTTTCCATAAGATTTTCCATGCATTTGCTCCATCGATTTTGGCTGCTTCCACCAGACCTGCCGGAACTTGCATAAATGCCTGACGCAAAAGGAAAATCCCAAAAATGCTGACTGCATTTGATATGATCAGTCCTGTATAAGTGTTAAGTAAGTTCCAATTAGATAAAATGATATAACTTGGAACATACGTTGCTGCTGTTGGAAGCATATATGTTGCCATGATTACAGCAAACAACATCTTTCTGCCTCGAAATCTCATAAACACAATCGCATATGCGATCATTGCTCCTGTGACAACTTGAATTGCAACTGTACATACAGATACAAATAAACTGTTGCCAATATATCTTACCATTGGAGATTCAAACAAAACTTCCGAGAAATTCTGCCATTGTGCAGTCTCCGGCAGAAAAGCACTGACATCCATAATTTCCGCCTTCGTTTTTAATGCACTGATAATCATCCATACAAATGGAAATGCCGTCACAAGACTTGCCAAAAGCAGTACCGCCATTTTTAACAGATGCAGTAAACTATTTATAATCTTTCTGCCCGGCCCGAACATTACTGCCCCTTGTCTGCGGGTCTGTTGTCCCGTCTGATATCCATTTAATAGTTTCTGTCCTTCCATGCTGTTCCTTTCTAATAATGTACCCATTTTTTCGATGCCGTAAATTGCACACAGGAAAGCAGTACTGTGATCAAAATAATCACGATTGCAACTGCAGTCGCCTCTCCCATGTTAAATTCCTCAAACCCTAATTGATAATACATGTACAGCAAAGTTCTTGTACTTCCTGACGGTCCACCCTGTGTCAGAATCTGAATCTGGTCATATGCCTGAAGAGAATTGACCATCGTAATGATCATGAGGAAAAACGTAGTTGGGGAAATGCACGGAATTGTAATATCACGAAACCTCTGCCATTTCTTTGCCCCATCCAGTCCACACGCCTCATACAGATCTTTTGGCACTTTCTCCAGAGCTGATAAATAAAAGATCATTGCATAACCAAGACTCTTCCAAACTGTTACCAGTATTACGGACAGCATCGCTGTATCTGAGCTTTGAATCCACTGCAAGCCCGGCAAATGGAAAAATTTTAAGACTGTATTTGCCATTCCTACTTGAGGTTCAAAAATCCATGTCCACACAATGGAAACTGCTACGGTCGGTGTTACCCACGGAGAGAATAGAATAAATTTATAAATTCCGCTCCCTCTAAAATTTTTCTGAAGCAGCAAGGCAAGCAGCAAACCCCCAACAATTGTCGGAATGATCGTCCCCACGCTAAATAGAATTGTATTTCCCAGTGCTTCATAGAACCGTTCATCGGTGAACAAAGATTTAAAGTTGTCAAAAAACACAAAATTGTATGTGGGACTCATATAATCCCAATCGGTAAAGCTGATAAATAAAGACCTGAATATTGGATAAATCCAGAAAACGATCAGCGGGATCAGGGCTGGTATGACAAACAACCAAACTCCTCCCATCTGTTTCAGCCTTTGCATAATGCTCTTTCGGTTCATAACTTCTCCTTTCCGAAACGCATTATACAAGGCATTTATAAAATCTACTTTCCTGTTTTTGTAAAGAATACATTAAATATTAAGAGCATTATGAGCTGTGTCCCCGGAAGTGATAACCAGATACCATTGATTTTGAAAACATATGGTAATAGAAAAATCAAAAATGGTGCCACGACAATTGTCTCACCATAAATAAGCTGCATTGCTTTTTTCACCTGAAGTGTCGCATTCAAATAAGAAATATGGAACTTTGCCAGTCCGGTGAACAAAAATGAAACCGCACTGACTGCCATCCCGGTTCCAAAATAAGCCTGGGAGTCCATCTGCATTCCAAAAACATCCGGAATATATTTTGATACTAAAATCACGATGACAAAGAAAACAGCACCCATTCCTACAACTGCAATCGATGCGATTTTTTTCACGAAACGAAGTTCTTCCATTTTTTTCGCTCCACTGTAAAAACTCATCAATGTTGTGTGCCATCTCCAATTCCCATGAGCATAGACTGCACTGGGAAGACAATGTAGGAAATTACCGCATAGCACGCAACTGCTGCATCTCCTCCATATTTCAGACACTGTAAATTTGTGAAAAGCAGCACGATCGACGGGGCAAGCGACAATCCAAATGCGGAAATTCCTATTTTTAGAATTTCCCCGATCATCTTATGTTGCCACACTACCTTGAGATGTACTTTCTGCCTGCCATAAATAAGATAGGAACTGATCACCAACACAACAAACTGTGCAGCAATTGTCCCAACTGCCGCTCCCCGGATTCCTATTTTTACAACAAACAATAACAGATAATTCAATACCCATTCGACTCCATCCCGCCAGCCATGCTGACCATCGCCTGAAATGCAAGATTCCGATTCCGGAGCATTGGAATAAATCCGGTTCCCATCACCTGAAAGACTGCGCCGAAAATAATAATCTGAATATACTCTACGGCTTTCTGGTATACATCCCCTTTTGCTCCTAGCGCACTTAGAATAGCGGGATATGTAAATCCAAGCACAATAAGTAATACCATTGCTGCTGCAAACAGAAGTATGATGGTCTGATGATATACCACTTCTCCTCTCTCTTGTTCTCCCTTCCCATTGCTATTGGAATACAGCACACTTCCCCCACTGCCAATTCCGATTCCCACTGCAGTGATCACCGCTGCAATCGGCCATGCGATATTGATGGCCGCAAGTCCTGCATCCCCAACTGCACGCCCGACAAACAAGCCATCCATCACCCCATAAAGACCGGACATCAAAAGTGAAAACACCGTTGGAATACAGTCCTGTGCGATCCTGCTTAATAAATATTTTCGATTCATTTGTTTTGCTTCCTTACCTTTTTCCTATAAATTGGTTGTTTGCACAACTTCTTCATTATAACTGATATCTTGATTTTATCAAAAAAATCTTTTTTAAATCTCTGTAAAATCTAATTTTTCATCTGACAAAACAGTGATCTACATGCCTGCATCGAACAACGAATCTTCTGTGAACAAAAAAACTGCCACAGCATAGCATCTTACTATACTGTGGCAGTTCCGCTCACTTCCAACTTCTCAGAGTTTCTCATCCATTCGTTGGATTCTTTCTATACACAAATTAGTTTGTGATTGTGCACTCTGTTTCTTTATCAAATACATGAATCTTTTCTGCATCGAATGCAAACTTCACTGTATCACCTGTTCTTGCTGTTGTTCTTGGGTCAACTCTTGCTGTCATGCTTGATCCAGCATAGTCAAAGTATAAGTAAACTTCAGCACCTAACATTTCATATACACGAATCTTAGATTCGATAACTGTGTTTGGAGAAGATGCAATGAACATTGGCTCATCGTGAACATCTTCCGGACGAATACCAAGTACAACTGTCTTTCCGTCATATCCGCCTTCGATTAATTTTTTCGCTTTTGCTGGTGGAAGTTCGATTGCTGCTCCTCCAACTTCAAGAGCTACTTTATTTCCATTTACTTTACATGTTGCATCTAAGAAGTTCATCTGTGGTGATCCGATGAATCCAGCAACGAATAAGTTACATGGTGTATCATATAATACCTGTGGTGTATCTACCTGCTGAACGATACCTGCACTCATAACTACGATTCTTGTACCAAGTGTCATAGCCTCTGTCTGGTCATGAGTAACGTAGATGATTGTTGTACCTAATCTCTGGTGTAATTTAGAAATCTCAATACGCATCTGTCCTCTTAATTTTGCATCAAGGTTTGATAAAGGCTCATCCATAAGGAATACTTTTGGATTACGAACGATAGCACGCCCCATAGCAACACGCTGTCTTTGTCCACCAGATAATGCCTTCGGTTTACGATCTAATAAGCTTTCAAGGTCAAGAATCTTAGCAGCTTCTTTTACCATTCTGTCGATCTCATCTTTTGGAACTTTTCTTAATTTCAGACCGAATGCCATGTTATCATATACTGTCATATGTGGGTACAAAGCATAGTTCTGGAATACCATCGCAATATCTCTGTCTTTTGGCTCTACATCATTTACCACTTTGTCTCCGATTTTCAATTCACCGGATGTGATTTCTTCCAGACCTGCGATCATACGAAGTGTTGTAGATTTACCACATCCTGAAGGACCTACAAAGATGATAAATTCTTTATCTTCAATCTCAAGGTTGAAGTCTTTTACAGCTTCAAAACCATTTGGATATGTTTTGTTAATGTGTTTTAATGATAAACTTGCCATTGTTACATTTCCTCCTAAACTTTCCAATTCATATCTTATTTCGTTTTTCGATATGATTAGTATAAGTGAAAATCAAATCTTGTTCCATGCTCCACTTGCACAAACTTTTTGGGAATTAGTATACAAGTTGCTCAAAACACCTCTAAATCAGGCTGTTATATACATCTCTCTTGGAAATCCCGCGATCCTTTGCTACCTTTTTCATCGCTTCCTTCTTATCGATTCCCTGATCCATATAATATTGTACATGGTCTTCCAGTGACATCTGCTCCCACTGACTTTGTGCTTCCTTTCGTATCTCTTCTCTGCTCTTTCCTTCCACTACGAGCACGCACTCTCCCTTTGGATCCGTTTCCTCGTAATAGACGATCGCCTCTCTTAAAGTTGTCACAAATGCAGTCTCATGCTTCTTTGTCAACTCCCGGCACACCGTGATTCTTCTATTGCCAAGTACTCCCTCCAGCTCCTTTAAGGTCTTCACAAGTCTGTGTGGAGCTTCATATAAATGATAGTTCTCGTCTCTTGTTCCAGTTCCTTTACGACTTCCTGGCGCTCTTTCTTATCACTCGGAAGAAATGCTTCAAATGCGAATCTTCTCGTGGCAAGCCCGGAAATTGTTAATGCCGTAATACATGCCGCTGCCCCCGGAAGTGATGTGACTGTGATTCCGGCTTCGTAACACATTTTTACAAGCTCTTCTCCCGGATCTGAAATTCCCGGTGTACCCGCATCTGTAATGAGTGCAATATTCTGTCCTTCCAAAAGTTTCTGTACGAGTTTCTTTCCTTTTTCAATTTTATTATATTCGTGATAGCTCGTCATCGGCGTCTTGATTTCAAAATGATTGAGCAGTTTAATACTGTTTCTCGTATCCTCTGCAGCAATCAAATCCACTTCGCCAAGTACTCTTACCGCCCGGAAAGTCATGTCTTCCAGATTTCCGATCGGTGTTGCACATAAATATAAAATACCTGCCATGGCACTTTTCCTTTCTTCTTCCTTTTTCTCAGCGAGCCTGCTGCCACTAACGTTATGTCTACTATTTCATGCTGTATCCCTGAAGCAATTCTTCTGTATAAACTCCAGGCTCTCTGTACACGATTAACGGTGGCTCTACCTTCATCCGCGGTCTCCCACCTCTTGATCCTTCAATCAGCACCATATTCGGTCTTATCGATATATGGGTGCACAAGCCGCATCCGCTTCGGTTCAATTCCATGCATAGACATTTTCGTAAGAATTTCCGGCAATCGGAACGGTCTGTGTACCATATAAAATCTTCCCTTAAATTTCAGAAGTTTTGCACTCTCCCTTAAAATATCATCCAGTGTACACAACACTTCATGACGGGCAATCGTCTTTGCATCAGCCTCATTCTTAAGTCCATGTTCTCCTAACATGTAAGGCGGATTTGTTGTGATCACATACAAAGAAGCGGGAGAAAATATCGTGCCCGCCTCCTTGATATCGCCTGTCTGAATCGTTATCTTCTGCTCCAGATGATTGTGTGCCACACTTCTTTGCGCCATATCCGCACTTTCTTTCTGGATCTCCAGCCCAGTAAAATGTTCCCCTTCTGTCTTTGCTTCCAGAAGGATTGGATGATTCCCGTTCCTGTTCCAAGATCCAGCGCGCTCTCTCCCTTTTTGACTGTAGCAAAATTAGAAAGGAGCACTGCATCCATGCCAAAGCAGAATCTTCCCGGATGCTGGATGATTTCATACCCATGAATCTGGAGATCATCTAATCTCTCTTCCTGCTTTAAATTAGTTGTCATCTAACTTCGATTCTCCTGTACCTTTCTCAAGCGCAGCCAGCTCTCTCATCTGCTCTTTCGAGAGTCTGACTTCATTTTTCTTCCTTCTTGGTTTAAATTTCAATTCAGAAACTTTATATTCTCTGATCTCTTTCTCATCGTTGTCAAGCTTCACGATCACCTTCACAAGCTGTCTTAACACGCTCAGGCTATGAACCTCCCCTTTCAGGCCTTCCACAGTCGTGACCGTATCTCCTACAGAAGGAAGGTGACTGTTTAATTCTTCATAGGTCTCCTGCTCATTTGTCAGGCAGCACATTAACCTGCCGCATACTCCGGAGATCTTTGTCGGATTCAGAGACAAATTCTGCTCTTTCGCCATCTTGATCGATACCGGTGCAAATTCTGACAAGTAGGTGTGACAACAGAGCGGTCTTCCACAGACTCCAATACCTCCGCGGATCTTTGTCTCATCTCTGACCCCGATCTGTCTTAATTCAATTCTTGTGCGGAAGACTGCTGCAAGATCTTTTACCAGTTCCCGGAAGTCAATTCTTCCATCGGCTGTAAAATAAAACAATACTTTGTTATTATCAAATGTATATTCTGCATTGATCAGCTTCATCTCCAGTCCATGTTTTCTTATCTTCTCAAGACAAATCTGAAATGCTTCTTTTTC
>ENA-OQDE01000955-OQDE01000955.1-human-gut-metagenome-genome-assembly--contig:-NODE-955-length-13481-cov-4.463756_pt1 | contig 13481 bp, 10 predicted proteins | sample MGYA00242768_ERZ504595 | MGnify/ENA primary metagenome ERZ504595 (study PRJEB26092, sample SAMD00036307) | human gut metagenome | host: Homo sapiens | study: EMG produced TPA metagenomics assembly of...
GCGAGGAATTTATCCGTCGATTTTTAATGCATGTTCCTCCAAAACGTTTTGTACGTATCAGGCACTATGGTCTTCTTTCATCCAGAAATAAGAAGAAAAAGATTACCCTATGCAGAAACATCCTTGGTTGCAAAAAATATATTTCCAAGCTGAAAGATATGGATGCACCTGCCATTATCCGTCTTCTTTATCATAAAGATATATGCAAGTGTTCTTCCTGTGGTGGTAAGATTATTCCTCTGCCTACAGAACAACATTTTATAAAACCAAAACCACATATGCTCTGTTAACGTATCATAACTGTATATTTTTTTAGCTTCCTTAGGGAGCTTATTTCCGGTGTCATAATACAGGACTGAATTATAAATTCTATGTGTTTCTATGTGTACACGCTATCCTATTATAAATAGAGTGTCATAATTAAAAGTCCATATAGAGTTGACGCGCTTTGTTCAACCAGAAAAATCGAAATTGATGCAAACGAAAGGGCAGTTAATGAAAAGTCTCCATACTGCTTTTTCGTTTGCACCACCTTCGATTCTTTCCTTAACGATTTTACAATGCTTCAACAGCTTTTGACGGAAATAATCTTACAACCCTTAGTTATTTAATGGGACATAGTGAGACAGCTACAACATTGCATTACTTGCGGAATGTCAATAAGAGGAAGAATGACAGGCTTGCTTTTCAGAATCTTGGTATTTCATCATAAAGTGTTCAAACTTTTTGAAACAAAAAATAAGAGAAACGCTGTAAATTCAACGTTTCTCCTACTTTTTACCAATGCCGCAGACCGGAATCGAACCGGACAGCACAGCCCAGAAACGTTGAAAGAAAGGGGATTTCAGGTACTTCATCAGCGGCTGTGTTCAAGTGTGTTCAAAAAATTTCTGTTATTTTATCTATATTCTTCAATCTCTTAATTTTTTCAAGAAATACGCTCTATTATTCCTTATTTATTTGTACTTTATGCAATACAATCTTGATATGATAGTACCTTTGTATCAAATTATAATTACTGCTCCATCGAAGAGGTACTCTCGAAAAAATATTTTCAAATTACTTCTATCCATCTAACTGTAAATACAATTTTTTCAATATTTGCAAATGCTGTCTATCTCCTGCAACGGTATCATGATATACTCTTTGTATCAATATTTACTATCGGAGGAAATGTCCATGGACAATGAAACTAAGGCTGCAGTAGTTCACAACTACTATGATGAGAAAGTTCCTGCTTCATGCTATCGACGTACGGTCAGATACGAAGCCGCAAAACTGTCTCCAGAGGAATATGATATCTTATATGAACTTGTGACCACCAATCCTTTTTACTCCAAGAAGGTCGAACTCTTACGGCAAGTATTAAAGAATTATCAATTCAGAAAATCTTGTAGTAATTCACCATTGCCATTAGTGTTCAAGCAGGCGGTTTATTTACTGGCTTATGAATTGTGCAAAGGTGATTACTATAACATTGCCCAGAAGCAGGTACTCCGAGATATAGGATTATCTCTGAACTCTTTTACGAAGTGGGGAATGAAGCCGAAGAATGATTTTAATGCACAGCTCTATTTACAGTTAGCAGATTTAGAACCACCGACAATCATTCCTGTTCGGTATCTGGGAAAGAAAAACATGGCACTAATTTATCTTGTAAGCGAGTTAGGAAAACAAGTACCTTACAATAAATTTCTCGATGTATTCGGAGGGTCAAGCGCAGTATGTCGGTATTTCCAAAAAGAAAAATGCTAAATACTATATCAATGATGCTGACCTACTCAGACAAATATTTATCTTTTGTTACGTGATTACGGGGAGGTTTTTGTAAAAACTATTTCCAAGATTTATGACATTATCAACGGACTTTCAAAAACTTCAACTATTCCAAATACTAATTTAGATTTATTTCCGGAAATAACAGTTTCTGAAATCATTGATCGTGGAAATAACTTTGTGATATCTGCTCGTGAGACGCAAAGAAAAAAACGCCATAATACCTGTGTTGAGTATGAGGAACATCTGAAAAAAGAACATCCAGATATGCTTTTATTAGACGAAGAAGAAAGGTATAAACGACCATCTACATATACAAAATATAATCGTGAAGTGCATAATTACTTAGGAAAGATAGAGGAGCTAAGAGATAGAATAAATGCGTTAACCGATGATTTAAACTATTCGGAAATACTATATGCCAGAGGTTTGTTTAAATATTTTGATGATGTCCAAACACATCCAGACTGCTTTTCAGAACAACAGCGTGCTTTTGCATCTATATTTCAGCAGAGTTTTCCTGAAAGATCTAGGGCAGATTTGTCTAATGTTATAACATCGGAAACATTAGACAAGGTTTGTAATAATCTAAATATATGGAATCATGTTATTAATGAATTTGAACATTATAAAATAAAAGTTTTCAATGAATTGGATGTAGAAGTTGTAGTTCGAAAAGAAATTAATTGTAGAGATACATTATTGTACTTAGACTCGCCATATATTGCTACTGTAGGATATAAACCTGTTTACGGAAAAGATGAATTCAAAGCGTTGCATGATAAATTAGCAGGCTTTGCAGGATATTGGATTTTTAGTTGTAGAGTGGGTGTAAACTATAAAACCGACTCTTATGAAATTCCCGAGAACGATACTACGTTTATGGAGAAATATGAAAATATTGAATTCCTGCTCAATCTGTATTCCGACATAACACAGTACGTTGCATTTATCAGAAATAAAGATAAATCAGATGAATACTATCTTACACATGATGGCATAAAAGAAGTTATGTTTTTGAATTTTCCAGCTTATGCACCTGATATAAATATCCTGCGTAAGTTAATCGCAGAGAAAACCCAAAATGAAAGTACAAGAATAGATGGAGCAAATAAAAAGTCTGTTTATAGTATAATGAGTTATGAAGAATTTTATCCCTTGGCTATAAAAGGTTTAGACCCTGCAAATTGGCAAGATACAGATACACACACCGCATAAGATTACCATGCGGTGTGTTTTATTTTTATAACAAGTACACAATCAATATGAGTGGGGTATCAGATGTACACAAATTCATATTGATATCTTTGTAAGACTTACATGTTGAACCGCTTCCTCCTAAGAGGTATAGTACACACACCAAAAGAGGAGGACACAGTCATGAACGAACTTATGAAACAGTATACTTTCGGAGTAGAAATTGAATTTACGGGTATGAGCCGTAAAAGGGCGGCTACTGTAGCATCGAAATATTTCCAGAATGAGGCAGAGCATATCGGTGGTACTTATGATGCTTACTCAGTAGCAGATCAGCAGGGAAGGACATGGAAGTTTATGTATGATTCCAGTATTCATGCACAGCGTAAGAATGGGAACTGGGTATCAGACAGAACTTATAAAGTAGAGATGGTTACGCCGATCCTGCACTATCCTGATATTGAACTGTTACAAGAACTAGTCAGACAGTTAAGAAAAGCAGGCGGTCTGGTAAATGACAGCACAGGCTTACATATCCATGTTGGTGGGGAAAGCTTCACACCACAGCATCTGCGTAGCCTGATTAATATCTTTACTGCTAAAGAAGATCTTCTGGTACAGGCTCTTAAGATTGAGCCAGCACGCCAGAACTACTGTCAGAAAGTAAACAGGCAGATGGTGGAAGTCATAAATAAGAGAAAGCCCAGTACATTGGAAGAATTCGCCCGTATCTGGTACAAGGAACAGAATGCAGAAGGTACAAGAAATCAGCATTACAGTTCATCCAGATACCATATGCTGAATTTGCACAGCCAGTTCTATCGTGGCACCATCGAATACCGTTTATTCAATTCCACATTACATGCAGGAAAGGTTAAGGCTTACATCCAGATGGTACTTGCTATTACTGCTCAGGCTCAGACAGTAAAATATGCCAGCCCAATTAAGAGAAGTACCGATAATCCTAAATATGCATTCCGATGTTGGATGCTCCGCATGGACTTGATCGGTGATGAGTTCAAGACCTGCAGAAAACATATGCTTGCATTGCTTGATGGTGACAGTGCATGGCGAAACGGAGCCCCGAAATAAAGTACAGGCAGTGGGGAGAAAACTCTCCCCACTATACGAAAGGAGATACTTATGAATTATTATATAGCTTATGGAAGTAATTTGTATTCAGAACAATTTTACCATCGATGCCCTGATGCAGAACTTGTATCCAGTGGGGTATTGAGAGATTATATTCTGGCATTTTGCGGCAGTAATGGGAATGCGTTCCTTACAGTAAAGAAACAGTCAGGATGTGCTGTCCCTGTTGCAGTATACCGTATTAGTCCAAGAGATGAGCGTTCTCTGGACAGATATGAAGGATATCCTAACTTCTATATTAAAACACAGGCAGTAGTGGAAACAGATACAGGTAAGAAGCTAAAAGGAATGATGTATGTTATGAAAGAACAGCCGTATGCTTATCCATCTGAGTCGTATTTTCATACCTGTTCAATGGGGTATCAGGAATTAGGGTTTCCAGTAAATGTTCTGGAAAAGGCAATATCCTATCTGGAAACCAGTTCTGCAGTTGGGCATAACCTGCAGTTTTACCGCAAACGAGTGGGGTATTCGCAGTCTAAGTTAGAGAGGTTATGTGGCTTCAGCAAGGGTAAGATCTGTAAACTGGAAACAGGCGAGCGTGACCTCAGAAGGGTATCTGCCGATGTTTACATTACCTTGAAGCGTAACCTGCGGTTTGATGACTCTTATATTTTTCTGGAAAATCCCAGAAATTAACTGCCCTGTTCCAGTAGTGTCCTAACCCTGCTACCGCCCTCATTCAGCAGGTACAGATTCCATTTTCCATAAATAAAAGCATTCATCTGCAAGCACAGCAGTAACTGCCCTACCGTCTGCATATATATAGGAAAGAATACTTTCCTGTTCTCCTGCTTTTGGTAAAAAATGAGAGATATCTTCGCAGAAGGGAAGTTGTGCAGTGCTGTCTGGCAGATGGATGCTTTTTTCTCATTTCAGGAATAAGGCACAGGTTTCAACCTGCCTACTGTCCTGCAGGAAGAGGCATAGCTGCTATCTGTAAAATGTATGATTTGTCTGTTTTAAGATATTATTTTTCTTTGTCAGTATAAAGACTTCCGTATATATGAGTGGGGTACTGATGTTATTATTTTGCTGTTCGATATGCTTTTCTTCTATCCTTATCCATTCTTATGGATTACACTTAGAAAACAACCCTGTTTAGATTTCATATAAGATTACAGGATGAATAGATAACAGTTATTGCTACATACATAGTTCTTACAACAGTTATTATAAAGACAGTAAATACAACAACAGTCCTATATAAGACATTAGTAATGAATCCTAATACAGAATAGGATTCTTACATGAACAGTCAGTTGCAGAATAATGGATATCAGTAGATAAGAGAACAGCAAAATTAACAGCAAGATTAAAAGTTTACAGATAGAGAGTCAGTAATAAAGGTCAGGGTCAGTCAGGGAGCAAGATTAATATTAGTGAGTTTTATTTTCGAGTGGTGATTTCAGCCATACATAGTATTAAGAAATAGCTGTATTGTTAAGGCAGTGCAGAGATAGTGGTCAGGATATATTTCCAGATAAGTTGTACTGGTTCTGCCTATACTCAAAGTATGTAGGGTAGATAAGATTTCCATAGAGAGAGGAGAGCAGTTATGGTTACAGAGAGAGACAGAAAACAAAGGGTAAGGAATCAGTCTCAGTAAGGGTAGATGATTCTGCATTTCGAGTATATCCAGTTATGTAGATACTCTCCCGATATGAGAAAACAGATACAGTCAGTAGGTACAGCAAAGGCAGAGAACAGATCAGTTAAGAAAGAAATCCCCAGCAATGCCATACAGAAATCCAGTAGGTATATTCCCCCAAGTATAAAGGTTCCACTGGTAACAGGTGTGATATAGGGTAGCTGATAAGCACAGATTCCCAGAGAGTACAGGCAAAGTCTGAGAAGTACGAATGGGGTATTCAATAGCCAGTCTGATAATAGAGGGTACTGACCAGATAGGTCTGATATCTAATCTTCTGCTTCTACTTGCAGGATAGATAGCAGGTAAGAAACACAGGTATGATTCCAGATAGATACAGGCAGAGTCGTATATGAGTAGGGTATTCCAATAGCATCCAAGTATCAGGGTACTGACCAGATAGGTCTTAATATCCTGATTCTGCCTATACTTACAAGAGATGTAGTAGATAAGAAACACAGAAATCATTTCGAGTATATCCAGTTATGGTCATGGATGAGTAGGGTATTCTAAGGCTATGCAAAGAATAGGGGTAGTTGACCAGATAGGTCTACTCTCCCATTTCCATCATGTACTTACAGAATAAAGAGTATCCAAGAAACACAGTTATGAATGATAAGACAGGCATTCAGGATTAAGTAGTAAGAATAAACACAGTCTATATAGGGAGCATACAGTTCCAGAACAGAGAGAGGAATGCCGTATTTCTGCGGTATCCAGAAATCAGTAGACACAGTTACTAAATTTTAACCAGTGTACTGAGTAGGGTATTAATAGACAATACATGGCAGTGTTACATAGTAAGAATACGATAGTTTCTGGTAACAGATCGCAGTAGTCCGGCATTATTCCCTGTTATAAGTACAGATTTCAACATTCAACAATACATAACAAGGTGCAAGGAAACACAGTGATATTTTTATCGGGTATCAGTAGGTACAGATTTCCTTTACTTGATAAGTGGGGTATTATTCTACAGCATTACATCCAACACAGTTATGTGTTACATTGTCAGAATACTTTTTCAGATATTAGTTGTAGTTTAGTAGTAACTATGGTATGCTACAAGAAACGATATGGTAATTTCTATAGAGTGTATTTTCCCATTTACCTGCTGAGTATTCAGCCCCCACCATAGGGTGTGGGTACTTCATTCTCAGGCAGGTGAATGGGGTATTGTATAGTAATTACAACAGATCAACATATAATGAAGAAGGAGGACAAAAATATGTTGAAGAAAACACTCAAAAAACTCTTAGCAGTAACACTCACCGCCGTTACATTAGTAACAAGCGCAATGCCAGTCAGTGCATCAACACTGACACCGAAGAAGTCCCACAGCGTAGCTCAGATTACTGAGTATGTGGATTACTTCAACGACATTACAGACCGATATGCTTTCCGCCCAGACGGGTACGTACCGCTTTATGTAGATGGTACTCATGATTCACAAATATACAGGTCATGGCAGATGACAACCTTACTTCAGAACACCCCAGGCATCACATCCGAGCAGAAAGCTGATATGAAGAAAGCAGCATCTACATGGAAAAAGTCTTATTTATCTGAGCGAATGATTCTTGTCTACTGGATTAAGTGGACACGGATGTACTATTACATTGAGGATAAGGTTTATCTTTCCCAGTCTACAAGTTGGGCACCTAGGTGCAAAGCCTACGCTAAGAAAATGTATAATGAAACCAATGCCTACATTTCAGGTAAGTCCAAGTACAATCCGAAGTTAGCGAATGAGCTGAAGAAGTTCAATAAACAGCGTCTTAACATTTACAACAAAGCCATTGACACATGGTTCTACAAGATGAGTAAGAAGCAGCGAGCTAAGTGGGGTAGTAATATCAGCAGTGGGGGTGCAAACGGTCACTCTTACGCATTAATGTCAAGTTACATTAGTCATGTTCTTTATGCAAAGAACAAATTAGAATTTGCTCCATATCATGGTTGTGGTGATTTGGATAGCTCAGCTAGCCTTGATGACTACGGGGATAAGAATCATTACAGTTCAAAGACACTCAAACTTAATGGTTATGACGTAAGTCCAAACGCACCGAACCGTATTTGGAACGAACACATTCAGTGGAAAAAGTGGTAACCCACACCCTTACAGAGGACAGGCGCAAGCCTGTCCTTTCTTTTGCGTTCACAATCCATATTAGTCACCACATAACCCCAGCCCACTCTCCTTTGAACATTCCAAATGTACAGGTAGAAGTAAACACCCTACCTATGATTCAATTCATCCAAGGGTACTTCGCACTAAAATAGTAGTAAAGTTAAAAAAGGAAAGGAGTTGTCAAGAAATGAAGGCAAGGTCATTAAGGGCACTATTACTGGCTTCCAGTTTAATATTAAGTGTGGGTACGACAGCCATGCCAATTATGGCGGTGGACATAGCACCAGACACATCGGATTCTGGAATCAGTATAGATGCAGATGATGGGGGTAATGATCTATTCATTGCAGGTAGCAATACTATTAAACCTGTTGGTTGAATGGGGTATTGATGATAGATATAATATATAATTCAAGTCATATTTCAGGGTAGAGATGCCCTGTATTTTTTTGCTGTAGATACAGTTTCATATTTTAGTCTACAATATGAGTGGGGTACTGTATCAAGTATCTACAGTTCACTTCTTTCCCTTTATCAAGGTACTTTCTCATCTATCCAGTAGTTGCCCTGCAACTGCCCTACCATATATTGTTTTTTAGTAGATATCTTTCAGCATTCCAGTATTTCTGCCAGTATCCTATCTCTCTCCTGCTTTTATTTTCCATGATGATGAGATTCTGTTTCGGGTACATCAGTCGATACTAAATTAAATAACAAGTAGCTTAGAAAAGGTTTTTGAATTTCAGGAAAAGCTTGGTTTCTCTAGGTGTTATCCAGAAAAGGGTATGTGAGTTCTGAAAAGATGACGAATAGAGACACAGGATTCTTGGACATTCCATTGACGATTAAAGATGACGAAGACACAGTTCGGAAAGGAGAAAATGATGGTACTTACTCTGGTTAAGCAGTTGGAAATTGCATGGACTGCACTGTCTGGCAGTGATGATCCAGATGACGAGATCCGTATAGCGGCACTGGATGAGTTGATAGCAGTACTCTTTTCGGAAGTGTGGGATGGAAAAAGGGAGTCGCCTTTGCTGAGACGTATTTCGACATCCCAGATAAGGAAATAAGTCATAAGCTGGGTATTTCTCTTTCCACCGTCAGAAGCAACCGTCAGTTGGCATCCAGAAAGCTCTCTAAGCTGGTTGGTAGCGATATTGTAGAAGTAATATGTAATGCCCCTGCCAGGCAGGTAAGGGATAGACTTGTATTTCTGCAAATGTTAAGATCACCACCCTCATGGGTAGTGGTTCCCAACTCTGTATGGGAGATGAATGGGGTATTGCAGGATAAAAATGCATCTCTCAGAAAGTCTTTTCCATTAAAAGATTGTAAAGCTGAGATTGCTTTTTACGGCAGTACACGCTCTCCCATATTGAGAAATCACTGGAAGGTTTAAGTAAAGAAAAATTATCGTTCCTACTGCATCTTATGGGTTCAGAAGATGTAACAAGGGACAGGGTATTTTTATTTTACTTATTGCATCAAAAGAAAGGAGGTGAAAATTATGGCAAACAAGAAAAAGACATATCTGTTGTACAGCCTGAAACCTGATCTTCAGTATTCAGAAGGACGGTCATATGATGTAAAGATTTGTGTAGATGAGATAGCAACCCTGCACCTAGCTACGCACAGGGGATAAGGTTATTGCTTATGACATCTTTACAGATTTTCCATCCATTGACTTCATGCTATCATTCTTTGATTTCGCTATGAAGAATGGGATAGCTTTCGAGTCTGTTACTCAGAGTTATCTGAACTTTTCAGCATCACGTCCGTTGCCGTACAAGATAACAAATTATCTGATGGAGATGAAAAAGTTCAGAAATCAGATTTGGAGTTTTCGTTCCCTGTTTGGGGTACACGACAACAATCCAGATCAGTGCAAGAGTTTTTTCCGTCATTGTGACTGGATAGTAGGAAGAGCAATTTCCATTACCCTGTCAACAGATGGCATTCTCAAGAGATAATTTTTCATATAGTAGAGACCTCCTTTTTGGTTTATAAAGAAATCTGAATAGCAGTTCTGTCTGGTAGTATTGCCGACAGAGCTGCTATTTGCCTATACAGGGTGTTTTTATATGTTTAGTGCTAAGTTGTGCGAATGGGGTATTGGATTGCTTACATTGGCAAATACGGGGTACACGTTCGAGGTCGCTTTTTCCGCAATATGCGACCAATGGGGGATTCATGGGCGTTCCCAGTGTTCCCAGTATAAACTGCGACCTTTAGAGGGTACGAAATGCGACAGGAGGGATTTTATATGTCAAAGAAAACCAGAGCGTTAAATAAAGAAGAGTACAGATTAATTATCGACTGTATCAAAAAGGGTTTTGATATGTCTGAGGGTACTGCAGTCAAAGCAAATCCCAGAATCGCTATGGCACTACAATGCGAAGCGTTACTGGGACTTCGTATCAGTGATATTCTCCGCTTGAGGTTAGATCAGTTTATAGCAGACGGCAGTAATTATTTCGTAGAGGTTAAGGAACAGAAAACAGGTAAGACTAAGAAGTGTTTTGTTCCCTTGGAGTTGTACTGTACCATCCGTCAATATGCAGATGAGTGGGGTATTGGACTGCATCAACCGTTGTTTGATATTACTCCCAGAAGCGTACAGCGGCATCTGGGTAAGGTGTGTTCTTATTTAGGTCTTACCCAAGTTTCTACCCACAGTTTCCGAAAATACTACGCTACTGATATTTACAAGAGATCAGGAAGTAATATTGATCTTGTGAGACAACTGTTAAACCATTCAGATTGTAAAACAACACAGCGATATATTCGGGTAGATCCGCAGGAACTGTCCAAGGCTGTTGCTGAACACTGTAGAGATGCTTTAAAAATGATAGCTAGTTTTCCTGCACCGTAGTTATATCAAAAACATTATCCCTTATATCAAAAAGAATAGCATTCCTCTACAGTGCTATTCTTTTTTTGCTTAGTATAGTTTTTTTCTGATCCTACTGCCTGTTTGTAATCGTAGTTTGTTTAAAACATTCTACTTAATACCTTAGATGCTCTATCTCTTATGTCTTTCAAAAGAGACAAAATAATTATGAAATGCGAGGTAGAGCATTATGAGAAATATTTTGTCACAGTCGTTAATTAATGAATTAGATGAGTTAGATCAGTTGACTTCATCTGTACTTCATGGTAACTTGCACTACGATGGAGTACTTGAACAGTTAAACATGACAAAACGAGAAAAAATTTTAAAGCAACATCCATATGCAATTTATTCAACTGATAACGGTACAGCATGGCGTACTTATTTACCTGCTACTGAGGAACATGGTTATCGCAAGCCAGTCAGAAGAAAGAACAAAGAAGATGTAGAAAGTGCTGTAGTGAAGTTCTACACAGAACTTTGGAAGTCCCAGCGTGATGAAGTATTAACCTTTGAAAAAGGGTATGAGACATGGCTCAGGTATAAAAATGATAATACCAGTACTAAAGCAAAAACCATTCAGGAATACATTAACGACTGGAAAAGATTCTTTGCTAATTCTAAGTTATCAAAAATGCCAATCAGATCCATTACGCCTGTCGACATTGATGACTTCTATCTAGCAGTCACAAAAGATTTACAGTATACCAAAAAGGCTGTATCTAATGCACGAGGTATATTAAATGGTATCATGAACTATTACGTTAAAAGGGGTATTATTCCTCAGAATCCTGCCAGAGATATTTCTCTCAGAGATTACAAATTTAAGCCTAGGAATAACCAGAATACGAATGTATATCCCGAAGAGGATGTCCAAAAGCTATTAAAGTACTTAAAGTATTCTGTAGAGGATGATGCTTATACCCTTGCCATTCAATTATCTTTTTATTTGTACATACGAATTGGGGAAACAAAGGCTCTTAAATGGTCAGATGTAGATTGGAAGGAACAGACAATATCCTTGAATAGACAGATTACTGCTCACCGCCCTCTCAACAGTGATTTAAGCCTTGGAAGTCATACGGAAGTAGAATATGAGCAGATGAAAGGAAATTGTTCTTCTGGGTACAGAACAGAACCATTACTTCCAGAAGCTATCAGAATCTTAAAGAAAGCACAGGAGATTAATCCTGACGGTACATATATCTTTGAGGGAAAGAATGGACGCTGTCTTACCACTGATACATTTAACAGACGTTTGAGAAAGTATTGTGACGAGATAGGCATACAATATTATTCAAGCCACAAGATACGTGCATATAATGCTTCTATAAGCTATGATGGAACAAATTTAGCAGAAATACAACGCCTGATGGGACATAGTTCTTCAGCTACAACTTTTGGATACATCCGTAATGTTCATCATGATAAAATAAAAATTAGCCTAAATTAGGTCTACAGGGGATGAAAATTAAATAGCTATTTTAGTAGCTCAGATTGTAAAAATTGTGTTCAAGTGTGTTCAAAACCTATAAGCAAAAAATAAGAGAAACGTTGATTTTACAGCGTTTCTCTCACTTATAATCATGCCGCAGACCGGAATCGAACCGGTACGGGTATCACTACCCACGGGATTTTAAGTCCCGGGCGTCTGCCAGTTCCGCCACTGCGGCATATGGAACCTATAGGGCTCGAACCTATGACCCTCTGCTTGTAAGGCAGATGCTCTCCCAGCTGAGCTAAGATTCCATACTACTTATGCAATTACTTCGTCAGCAAATGCTAACGACCCAGAAGAGACTCGAACTCTCGACCTTCGCCGTGACAGGGCGACGCTCTAACCAACTGAGCCACTGGGCCAAAATAATTTAAAAATGGACCTTCGGGGACTCGAACCCAGGACCGACCGGTTATGAGCCGGTTGCTCTAACCAACTGAGCTAAAGGTCCAAAAAGCCGATGATCGGACTCGAACCGATAACCTGCTGATTACAAATCAGCTGCTCTGCCAATTGAGCCACATCGGCATGTTGTAACAGAATCAAGCCTCAAAATCACATTTCCATTATTTAAATGACTCCAAGGGGATTTGAACCCCTGTTACCGCCGTGAAAGGGCGGTGTCTTAACCGCTTGACCATGGAGCCAAAACTCCCCCTGTTGGACTCGAACCAACGACACTGCGGTTAACAGCCGCATGCTCTACCGACTGAGCTAAGGAGGAATAAAGGTTTTTGCACCTTCAAAACTACATACATGTTGACATTTCCTTGAGATTCATTCTTCCTGCGATTCTTGGTCAAGCCCTCACCCGATTAGTAACAGTCAGCTCCATGTGTTGCCACACTTCCACCTCTGCCCTATCTACTCGTCGTCTTCAAGGGGGTTTACTTCTTAACGAATGGGATATCTCATCTTAAGGGGGGCTTCACGCTTAGATGCCTTCAGCGTTTATCCTTCCGGGCTTGGCTACTCGGCCGTAGACTTGGCAGTCTAACCGATGCACCAGCGGCCCGTCCATCCCGGTCCTCTCGTACTAAGGACAGCTCCTCTCAGATATCCTACGCCCACGCCGGATAGGGACCGAACTGTCTCACGACGTTCTGAACCCAGCTCGCGTACCGCTTTAATGGGCGAACAGCCCAACCCTTGGGACCTACTACAGCCCCAGGATGCGATGAGC
>ENA-OQDE01000956-OQDE01000956.1-human-gut-metagenome-genome-assembly--contig:-NODE-956-length-13475-cov-1.793452_pt1 | contig 13475 bp, 19 predicted proteins | sample MGYA00242768_ERZ504595 | MGnify/ENA primary metagenome ERZ504595 (study PRJEB26092, sample SAMD00036307) | human gut metagenome | host: Homo sapiens | study: EMG produced TPA metagenomics assembly of...
CTTCATTAATACGCCGCTTTTGGCGCGAGTAAAGTAGCATTTAGAAACGCTGCTATCCGCTCCCGTCATATCGTGCAGCATACGTAGCGCCAGGTCGGTAATTGGCGAACCAATCTTCCGGCCTGTATGTTCACCGTTAGCAATGCGAATGGCTGAACATTTTAGATCCTGCAAAGAGTGCAAAACGATTTCACAGTGGGAGCCAATAAGCATCGCTAACCCGTCCACCACCGCTTCGTAGGATTTCAGAATATCAAAATCGGTCTGGTCGAAAGGACGTTGATCCAGTAAATCCAACTCACTGGTTTCGTTGGTTAAAAGCGACCTGGACATGAAAAAAACACTCCTTTTTCAGGAGCCTGTCGTTAACTTTTCAGGGCAGGCTCATTAATGATGCGGGTAACTAAATTAATACAGCGGAGGTTCCGCTTTCCAGCACTAATTATATCCGGCCTGTAATAAAAAAACCGCCGCCTGGTCAGGCGGCGGTTCTTAATGCTTATTTTTTAGCAGAATCTGCGGCTTTCGCATCAGCTTCCGGCTTTGCATCAGCCTTCGGCGCTGGTTTCACATCCAGCAGCTCTACGTCAAACACCAGGGTAGAATTCGGTGGGATCCCCGGAACACCCGCTTTGCCGTAAGCCAGTTCTGGTGGAATAACCAGTTTGATCTTACCGCCTTTCTTGATGTTCTTCAGACCTTCTGTCCACCCCGGAATAACACCGTCCAGACGGAAAGAGAGCGGTTCACCACGGGTGTAAGAGTTGTCGAACTCTTTACCGTCGACCAGCGTACCTTTGTAGTTCACGACAACAGTATCGCTGTCTTTCGGTGCTTCGCCTTTACCGGCTTCGACTACCTGATAAACCAGACCAGTTGAAGAGGTTTTCACACCTTTCTCTTTGGCAAATTTCTCGCGGTACTCTTTACCTTTCGCTTCGTTATCTGCCGCGTCTTTTCCATCTTCGCCTGAGCAGAAGACTTCACGCGAGCTTCGAATGCTTGCAGTGTCTGTTCGATCTCTTGGTCGGAGAGTTTGCTCTTATCAGCAAATGCATCCTGAACACCAGCGATCAGCTGATCTTTATCCAGTTTGATGCCCAGTTTTTCTTGTTCTTTAAGAGAGTTTTCCATGTAACGACCCAGCGAAGCACCCAGTGCATAAGCTGATTTCTGATCGTCATTTTTGAACGCTGCTTTGCTGTCAGCAGTTGTAGCAGGTTTTGCAGCTTCAGCAGCAAAAGTGATCGGTGCATGCAGGGCAACGGCCATTGTGGTCGCCAGCAGCGTTACTTTAAACAGTGATTTCATCCATATCTCCAGGATCGGGGCATCTCACCCCAGGGTTAACTATTATCAGAAGGGTACTATAAAGCGTTGTCGAACAAATCTACATACAGACACGCCCTATTATCATCTATTTTCAGACTCTTTTTGTTTAAATTAGTTTCGATGACCGCGAAATGAGTGCTGTCTCGGGCAGCAAAGTTAAGTAGAATCCGCGGCGACCATTCGACAAAAGAGGTGAATCATGCAGGATTTATCATTGGAAGCACGCCTGGCAGAGCTGGAGAGCCGACTGGCTTTTCAGGAAATCACCATTGAAGAACTGAACGTCACGGTGACCGCTCATGAAATGGAGATGGCGAAACTGCGCGATCATCTGCGTCTGCTGACCGAGAAGCTAAAAGCCAGCCAGCCGTCGAACATCGCGTCGCAGGCTGAAGAAACGCCACCGCCACATTATTGAGGCGTAAAAAAGCGGGGATTCCCCGCTTTTTTGTCACTTTTTCGGTATTAGTGGCAACCGCAACCGCCGTTACCTTTACCGCCGCAGCAGCCTTCGCCACCGTGTTCATGACCGTGATCGTGGCCATGACCACCGCAGCAACCGTCGTGGTCGTGATCGTGGTGATGATCGTGCGCACCGTGAACGTGGCCATGAGCCAGTTCTTCTTCAGTCGCTTCGCGAATCGCCACAACTTCAACGTTGAATTTCAGGTTCTGACCGGCCAGCATGTGGTTACCATCAACCACGACGTGATCGTCTTCAACCGCAGTGATTTCAACCGGTACCGGACCCTGGTCGGTTTCAGCCAGGAAACGCATACCAACCTGCAGTTCATCAACGCCCATAAATACGTCTTTAGGAACGCGTTGCACCAGGTTTTCGTCGTACTGACCGTAAGCGTCGTTCGCGCCAACAGCGACATCAAATTTGTCGCCAACTTCGTGACCTTCCAGCGCCGTTTCCAGGCCAGAGATCAGGGAACCGTGACCATGCAGGTAGTCCAGCGGCGCACTCACCGGAGACTCATCAACCAACACACCGTCTTCTGTACGTACCTGATAGGCCAGGCTGACCACCAGGTCTTTTGCTACTTTCATGATATCTCCTGAGCATGGGAAGAATAGTGGCGCAGATTGTAGCGGAATTCTGCAGCCGTGTACTCACTAGCTTAAAAAAACTCGGCGCATATCGCTAGTCCGGATGAAAAATCCCGATCACTTGCTCATCTTTGCGAACGTGATCGCGGGCTTCTTTGTCTGCTTCTCGCATCTGATGTCCGCACTTAACACATTCAACAATATCAATATTATTTTCGCGCCACATCGCCATTGAATCCTGTGCCTGACAGGCTGGGCATTTTGCGCCCGCAATAAAACGTTTTCGGATTGCCATCTTTACCCTCTACTCAAATTCATCCCAGCCGTCCAGCTGGCGTCGTTCTTGTTGCATTTCACGCTGGAAAATCTCTTCCAGTTCGCGTCGGGCTTCCCTGGCGCGAGAAATTTGTACGGTATCGGCATGCATTGGGATGAGCTCTCGCAGCATCCGCATATCCAGGCGGCGAAAATGCAGTTGCGCCCGCTGTGCCTGATGCGGATGCATGCCAAGCGTGACCAGCGTCTTGCGCCCCAGCTCTAACGCACTGGAGAATGTTTCACGGGAAAACTGCGTCACCCCTGCCTGTAATAACTCATGCGCTTCCACACGTCCGCGTGCTCGCGCAAGAATATGCAAATGCGGAAAGTGCTGCTGGCATATTTCCACCAGCTTCATGGTGTCTTCCGGCTCGTTACAGGTAATAACGATAGACTCAGCGGCCTCTGCTCCCGCAGAACGTAAAAGATCGACCTGCGTGGCGTCGCCGTAATAAACTTTGTAGCCATATTTGCGCATCAGGTTAACGGCGCTGATATCCCGCTCCAGCACAGTAATGCGCATTTTATTTGCCATCAGCAAGCGACCAATCACCTGACCAAAACGCCCAAAGCCCACGACAATGACCTGCGGTTTATCATCGTTGACCCACGGTTTTTCGACTTCTTCTTCCGGTCCGTTAAACTGGCGGGATAGCCATTTATCTACCAGCTTCATCAGCAGCGGCGTGGTCATCATGGAAAGCGTCACCGTCACCAGCAATAGCGCCATCTGGTCGCCCTGGAATAAGCGTTGTGAAGAAGCGGTAGAAAAGAGCACAAAGGCAAACTCACCGCCCTGACTCAACACGCCAGCAAACTGCATCCGCTCTGAGCTACGCACGCCATATAATCGCGCCAGCAGATACAGCACGAGAATTTTCACCGCCACCAGCACAACCACGCTTATCACTACCCACAACAGATGGGTATAAAGCACCCCGAGATTGAGCGACATGCCGACAGAGATAAAGAACAAACCGAGCAGCAAGCCTTTGAAGGGATCGATAGCCGTTTCCAGTTCGTGGCGATATTCGCTTTCTGCCAGCAACACGCCCGCAATAAACGTACCAAGCGCCATCGACAGCCCCAGCGCATCCATAAACAATGCGGAACCCAACACCAGCAGTAGCGTCGCGGCGGTGAACACTTCCCGCACGCCAGAAGCTGCAATAAAACGGAATACCGGACGCAGTAAATAGCGCCCGCCAATCAGCATGCCGACAAACGCCAGCACCTTCATGCCGATCTTCATCCAGTCGAAATGTTCGTCTGCCGCCCCCGCCAACAACGGCACTAACGCCAGCGCCGGGATCACCGCCAGATCCTGAAACAGCAGTACCGAGAAGCCTAACTGCCCGGATTCGCTGCGATTCATCCCTTTCTCACGCATCAATTGCAACGCCATTGCAGTTGAAGACATCGCAAGGCCAATGCCACCGACCACCGCCGCCTGCCAGGCGAAATCCGTCAGCATCAATAATCCCGCCAGCAACGCCGCGCTTAACAGCACCTGTGCCGCGCCTACGCCAAAAATCGAGCGTCGCAATTGCCAAAGTTTGGAAGGATTCAACTCCAGGCCGATGATAAACATCAGGAACACCACGCCGAGTTCCGAAAAGTGGAGGATCTCATCGACGTCGCTAATAAACCCAGCCCCACGGGCCAATTGCAATCCCTGCCAGCAAATATCCCAACACAGCGCCAATCCCCAGCCGCGATGCCAACGGCACCGCAGCCACCGCCGCGAAGAGAAACAGCACTCCTGCGAGTAAAAAATCGGAACCTTCCATCAGCGGCCTCCTGGAGACAGCGGATTTGCCAGCCAGTCACCGTAGGCTCTGGCGTGACTCGCCAGCTCCTGTGCGCTTTGCCGTCTCGCCCAGTAAATAATGATGGGACTCAACCAATGCATCCGGCACATGCCCGCCGCCAGTTCAAAGGGGCGCAGAACATCGCTCATCGGGTAGCGATTCAAGGCGTCATAACGGTAAGCACTTTCCGGCTCGCCGGTGGTAATCACGCTACGCCAGTACTTTCCCGCCAGTTGGTTTCCCCCGGTCCGCTGGCAAAACCACGGCTTAATACCCGGTCCAGCCACTCTTTCAGTAGCGCCGGGCAGCTATAGGTATAAAGAGGATGCTGAAAGACAATCACCTCGTGCTCGCGCAGTAATGCCTGCTCACGAGGGATATCAATAAAAAAGTCGGGATAGTGCGCGTAAAGGTCGTGCACGGTAACATTGCTGAGCTGCGTGGCCGGTTTAAGCAGTACCGGTTTGCCACCGAGTCCTGAGATTCCGGATGGGCATACAGCAGCAAAACTTTCGCTGGCTGAGACATCATCCCCCTCCCGGTATGGTTTTTGTGTATAGTCGCTGTTTTGGGCTACCATTGCGCCCGGTGCGGCAGCTCGCCCATACATTACATTATCATAATGATAAGTTAACATAGTCTGAACATACGGCACCTTATGATTGTTTTCTCCTCGTTACAAATTCGTCGCGGCGTGCGCGTCCTGCTGGATAATGCCACCGCCACCATCAACCCGGGCAGAAAGTCGGCCTGGTGGGTAAAAACGGCTGTGGTAAATCTACTGCTGGCATTGCTGAAAAATGAAATCAGCGCCGACGGCGGCAGCTACACCTTTCCGGGAAGCTGGCAACTGGCGTGGGTGAATCAGGAAACGCCGGCGTTACCGCAAGCGGCGCTGGAATATGTCATTGACGGCGACCGTGAATATCGTCAACTGGAAGCGCAGCTACATGACGCCAACGAACGTAACGACGGGCACGCCATCGCCACTATTCATGGCAAGCTGGATGCTATCGACGCATGGAGTATTCGCTCCCGTGCCGCCAGCCTGCTGCACGGCCTCGGTTTCAGCAATGAACAACTGGAACGCCCGGTAAGTGATTTCTCTGGTGGCTGGCGTATGCGTCTTAACCTTGCCCAGGCGCTGATTTGCCGTTCAGACTTGCTGCTGCTCGACGAACCGACTAACCACCTCGATCTCGATGCCGTTATCTGGCTGGAAAAATGGCTGAAGAGCTATCAGGCACGCTGATCCTGATCTCTCACGACCGCGACTTCCTCGATCCGATCGTTGATAAAATTATTCATATCGAACAACAAAGCATGTTCGAGTACACCGGCAACTACAGTTCGTTTGAAGTGCAGCGCGCCACCCGTCTGGCGCAGCAACAAGCGATGTACGAAAGCCAGCAGGAACGCGTGGCGCATCTGCAAAGTTATATCGACCGTTTCCGTGCCAAAGCAACCAAAGCGAAGCAGGCCCAGAGCCGTATTAAGATGCTGGAGCGTATGGAGCTGATTGCGCCCGCGCACGTCGACAACCCGTTCCGCTTTAGCTTCCGCGCGCCGGAAAGCCTGCCAAATCCGTTACTGAAGATGGAAAAGGTCAGCGCAGGCTATGGCGATCGCATTATTCTCGACTCGATTAAACTGAACCTGGTGCCCGGCTCGCGCATTGGTCTGTTAGGCCGCAACGGCGCGGGTAAATCGACATTAATCAAACTGTTAGCTGGCGAACTTGCGCCAGTCAGCGGTGAAATTGGTCTGGCGAAAGGGATCAAGCTCGGCTACTTCGCCCAGCATCAACTGGAATACCTGCGCGCCGACGAATCGCCTATTCAACATCTGGCACGTTTAGCACCGCAGGAGCTGGAGCAAAAACTGCGTGACTACCTCGGCGGCTTTGGTTTCCAGGGCGATAAAGTGACGGAAGAAACGCGCCGCTTTTCCGGTGGGGAAAAAGCCCGCCTGGTGCTGGCATTAATCGTCTGGCAGCGTCCGAATCTGCTGCTGCTCGACGAACCGACCAACCACCTTGACCTCGACATGCGTCAGGCACTCACCGAAGCATTAATCGAGTTCGAAGGCGCGCTGGTTGTCGTCTCGCACGACCGTCATTTGCTGCGTTCCACCACTGACGATCTCTACCTGGTTCACGATCGTAAAGTCGAACCGTTCGACGGCGATCTGGAAGATTATCAACAGTGGTTGAGCGACGTACAAAAGCAGGAAAACCAGGCCGACGACGCACCAAAAGAGAACGCGAACAGCGCCCAGGCACGTAAAGATCAGAAGCGTCGGGAAGCGGAGCTGCGTGCGCAAACCCAACCACTGCGTAAAGAGATCGCCCGTCTGGAAAAGAGATGGAGAAGCTGAATGCGCAACTGGCGCAGGCGGAAGAGAAACTCGGCGACAGCGAACTGTACGATCAAAGCCGTAAAGCAGAACTGACCGCATGCCTGCAACAGCAAGCCAGCGCCAAATCCGGCCTGGAAGAGTGCGAAATGGCGTGGCTGGAAGCCCAGGAGCAGCTTGAGCAGATGCTGCTGGAAGGCCAAAGCAACTGATGGCGCAGATAACGACGACCGATGCCAATGAATTCAGCAGCAGTGCTGAATTCACCCCTATGCGCGGCTTTAGCAATTGTCATCTACAAACCATGCTGCCGCGTCTGTTTCGTCGCAAGGTGAAATTCACCCCGCACTGGCAGCGACTGGAGTTGCCCGACGGCGATTTTGTCGATCTCGCGTGGAGTGAAGATCCTGCACAGGCGCGGCATAAACCGCGTTTAGTCGTGTTTCACGGGCTCGAAGGCAGTCTCAATAGCCCTTACGCCCACGGTCTGGTTGAGGCGGCGCAAAAGCGTGGCTGGCTGGGCGTGGTGATGCATTTTCGCGGATGCAGCGGTGAACCAAACCGTATGCACCGCATTTACCATTCGGGCGAAACCGAAGACGCCAGCTGGTTTTACGCTGGCTGCAACGCGAATTTGGTCATGCGCCAACGGCTGCCGTCGGCTATTCGCTCGGCGGTAATATGCTGGCCTGTTTGCTGGCAAAAGAAGGTAATAACCTCCCTATTGATGCAGCGGTAATTGTCTCCGCGCCATTTATGCTGGAGGCCTGTAGTTACCATATGGAAAAGGGCTTTTCCGCGTTTATCAGCGTTACTTGCTGAACCTGTTAAAAGCCAATGCCGCGCGCAAGCTGGCAGCCTACCCCGGAACGCTGCCGATTAATCTCGCGCAGTTAAAATCGGTACGTCGCATCCGTGAATTTGACGATCTCATCACCGCCAGAATTCACGGCTACGCTGACGCTATCGACTATTATCGTCAGTGTAGCGCCATGCCGATGCTCAATCGGATAGCCAAACCGACGCTGATTATTCACGCCAAAGACGATCCGTTTATGGATCATCAGGTGATCCCGAAACCGGAAAGTCTCCCCCCGCAGGTGGAGTATCAACTGACTGAACATGGCGGTCATGTTGGCTTTATTGGCGGTACATTACTTCATCCGCAAATGTGGCTGGAGTCACGCATTCCTGACTGGTTAACAACGTATCTGGAGGCGAAATCATGTTGATTCCGTGGCAAGACCTCTCCCCCGAAACGCTGGAAAATTTAATTGAAAGCTTTGTGTTACGTGAAGGCACCGATTATGGTGAACATGAGCGTACACTTGAACAGAAAGTCGCCGACGTCAAACGCCAGCTACAGTGCGGAGAAGCGGTGCTGGTATGGTCGGAGCTGCACGAAACGGTCAATATCATGCCGCGCAGTCAGTTTCGCGAATAACCTGCAACCGTCGGCGGACGAGATAATAATGATAGCTAAGTCATGGAGTTACTATGTCTGCCAAACATCCGGTCATTGCGGTAACAGGATCCAGCGGCGCGGGGACCACCACCACCAGCCTCGCGTTTCGTAAAATATTCGCGCAGTTAAATCTGCATGCAGCTGAGGTGGAAGGCGACAGTTTTCACCGTTACACCCGCCCGGAAATGGACATGGCGATCCGCAAAGCGCGCGACGCCGGGCGGCATATCAGCTACTTCGGCCCCGAAGCTAACGACTTCGGCCTGCTGGAACAAACCTTCATTGAATACGGTCAGAGCGGCAAAGGGAAATCTCGCAAATATCTGCATACCTACGACGAAGCCGTACCGTGGAATCAGGTACCGGGGACATTCACCCCATGGCAACCTTTACCGGAACCCACTGATGTACTGTTTTATGAAGGTTTACACGGCGGCGTAGTCACGCCACAGCATAACGTTGCGCAGCATGTGGACTTACTGGTCGGCGTGGTGCCTATCGTTAACCTTGAGTGGATTCAAAAACTGATCCGCGACACCAGCGAGCGCGGGCACTCACGAGAAGCAGTGATGGACTCGGTAGTGCGTTCAATGGAAGACTATATCAACTACATCACACCGCAGTTTTCCCGCACCCATCTTAACTTCCAGCGCGTTCCCACCGTCGACACTTCAAACCCGTTCGCGGCAAAAGCTATCCCGTCGCTGGATGAAAGCTTTGTGGTGATCCATTTTCGTAATCTGGAAGGGATCGATTTCCCCTGGCTGCTGGCGATGTTGCAAGGCTCATTCATTTCCCACATCAATACGTTAGTGGTGCCTGGCGGCAAAATGGGTCTGGCAATGGAATTAATTATGCTGCCGCTGGTGCAACGATTGATGGAAGGAAGAAAATCGAGTAACTCTGCTATTACGCCGGATAAAATACTATCCGGCTTCACAACGGGATAGTTAAATCACGCGGCAACCACTTCATACGAGTGAGTAATATTCACCGCTTTTTCCAGCATCAACGCCACTGAACAATATTTCTCGGCAGAGAGATCTACCGCACGCGCAACCGCTGCGTCTTTCAGGTCGCGACCGGTGACGATAAAATGCAGATTAATGTGCGTAAACAGGCGTGGTGCCTCTTCGCGCGTTCAGAGGTCAATTTTACTTCACAATCGACCACATCCTGACGCCCTTTTTGCAGAATAGAAACCACATCGATGGCACTGCAACCACCCGCCGCCATCAACACCATTTCCATCGGACTTGGTGCTTTATCGCCTGAGTTGCCGTCCATTAAAATCTGGTGACCAGAGGCGGATTCGCCAGAAAGTTAACCCTTCGACCCACTTCACTCGCGCTTGCATTTTTGCTACTCCACTGCGTCAATTTTCCTGACAGAGTACGCGTACTAACCAAATCGCGCAACGGAAGGCGACCTGGGTCATGCTGAAGCGAGACACCAGGAGACACAAAGCGAAAGCTATGCTAAAACAGTCAGGATGCTACAGTAATACATTGATGTACTGCATGTATGCAAAGGACGTCACATTACCGTGCAGTACAGTTGATAGCCCCTTCCAGGTAGCGGGAAGCATATTTCGGCAATCCAGAGACAGCGGCGTTATCTGGCTCTGGAGAAAGCTTATAACAGAGGATAACCGCGCATGGTGCTTGGCAAACCGCAAACAGACCCGACTCTCGAATGGTTCTTGTCTCATTGCCACATTCATAAGTACCCATCCAAGAGCACGCTTATTCACCAGGGTGAAAAAGCGGAAACGCTGTACTACATCGTTAAAGGCTCTGTGGCAGTGCTGATCAAAGACGAAGAGGGTAAAGAAATGATCCTCTCCTATCTGAATCAGGGTGATTTTATTGGCGAACTGGGCCTGTTTGAAGAGGGCCAGGAACGTAGCGCATGGGTACGTGCGAAAACCGCCTGTGAAGTGGCTGAAATTTCGTACAAAAAATTTCGCCAATTGATTCAGGTAAACCCGGACATTCTGATGCGTCTGTCTGCACAGATGGCGCGTCGCCTGCAAGTCACTTCAGAGAAAGTGGGCAACCTGGCGTTCCTCGACGTGACGGGCCGCATTGCACAGACTCTGCTGAACCTGGCAAAACAACCGGATGCTATGACTCACCCGGACGGTATGCAAATCAAAATTACCCGTCAGGAAATCGGTCAGATTGTCGGCTGTTCTCGTGAAACCGTGGGACGCATTCTGAAGATGCTGGAAGATCAGAACCTGATCTCCGCACACGGTAAAACCATCGTCGTTTACGGCACTCGTTAATCCCGTCGGAGTGGCGCGTTACCTGGTAGCGCGCCATTTTGTTTCCCCCGATGTGGCGCAGACTGATTTATCACCCCGATATTAACTATGCACTGCGACAAACGCTGGTGCTATGTTTGCCCGTGGCCGTTGGTTAATGCTTGGCGAATTACGATTCGGTCTGCTCTTCTCCCTCGTTCCTGCCTGTTGCAATATTGCGGGCCTTGATACGCCTCATAAACGTTTTTTCAAACGCTTAATCATTGGTGCGTCGCTGTTTGCCACCTGTAGCTTACTGACACAGCTACTACTGGCAAAGATGTTCCCCTGCCCTTTTTGCTGACCGGATTAACGCTGGTACTTGGCGTCACTGCTGAGCTGGGGCCATTGCACGCAAAATTGCTTCCCGCATCGCTGCTCGCCGCCATTTTTACCCTCAGTCTGGCGGGATACATGCCGCTCTGGGAACCGTTGCTCATCTATGCGCTGGGCACTTTGTGGTACGGATTGTTTAACTGGTTTTGGTTCTGGATCTGGCGCGAACAACCGCTGCGCGAGTCACTAAGTCTGCTGTACCGTGAACTGGCAGATTATTGTGAAGCCAAATACAGCCTGCTTACCCAGCACACCGATCCTGAAAAAGCGCTGCCACCGCTGCTGGTGCGCCAGCAAAAAGCGGTCGATCTAATTACCCAGTGCTATCAGCAAATGCATATGCTTTCCGCGCAAAATAATACCGATTACAAGCGGATGCTGCGTATTTTCCAGGAGGCGCTGGATTTGCAGGAACATATTTCGGTCAGTTTGCATCAGCCGGAAGAAGTGCAAAAGCTGGTCGAGCGTAGCCATGCGGAAGAAGTTATCCGCTGGAATGCGCAAACCGTCGCCGCTCGCCTGCGCGTGCTGGCTGATGACATTCTTTACCATCGCCTGCCGACGCGTTTTACGATGGAAAAGCAAATTGGCGCACTGGAAAAATCGCCCGCCAGCATCCGGATAATCCGGTTGGGCAATTCTGCTATTGGCATTTCAGCCGCATCGCCCGCGTGCTGCGCACCCAAAAACCGCTCTATGCCCGTGACTTACTGGCCGATAAACAGCGGCGAATGCCGTTACTTCCGGCGCTGAAAGTTATCTGTCACTAAGTCTCCGGCGCTACGCAATGCCGGACGACTCAGTGTGATGTTAAGCGTTGCCAGCCTGATGGGCACCGCGCTGCATCTGCCGAAGTCGTACTGGATCCTGATGACGGTATTGCTGGTGACGCAAAATGGCTATGGCGCAACCCGTCTGAGGATTGTGAATCGCTCCGTGGGAACCGTGGTCGGGTTAATCATTGCAGGCGTGGCGCTGCACTTTAAAATTCCCGAAGGTTACACCTGACCTTGATGCTGATTACCACCCTCGCCAGCTACCTGATATTGCGCAAAAACTACGGCTGGGCGACGGTCGGTTTTACCATTACCGCAGTGTATACCCTGCAACTATTGTGGTTGAACGGTGAGCAGTACATCCTTCCACGTCTTATCGATACCATTATTGGTTGTTTAATTGCTTTCGGCGGTACTGTCTGGCTGTGGCCGCAGTGGCAGAGCGGGTTATTGCGTAAGAACGCCCATGACGCTTTAGAAGCCTATCAGGAAGCGATTCGCTTGATTCTGAGTGAGGACCCGCAGCCAACGCCACTGGCCTGGCAGCGAATGCGGGTAAATCAGGCGCATAACACTCTGTATAACTCATTGAATCAGGCGATGCAGGAACCGGCGTTTAACAGCCATTATCTGGCAGATATGAAACTGTGGGTAACGCACAGCCAGTTTATTGTTGAGCATATTAATGCCATGACCACGCTGGCGCGGGAACACCGGGCATTGCCACCTGAACTGGCACAAGAGTATTTACAGTCTTGTGAAATCGCCATTCAGCGTTGTCAGCAGCGACTGGAGTATGACGAACCGGGTAGTTCAGGCGATGCCAATATCATGGATGCGCCGGAGATGCAGCCGCACGAAGGCGCGGCAGGTACGCTGGAGCAGCATTTACAGCGGGTTATTGGTCATCTGAACACCATGCACACCATTTCGTCGATGGCATGGCGTCAGCGACCGCATCACGGGATTTGGCTGAGTCGCAAGTTGCGGGATTCGAAGGCGTAATGCAGGCTAAACCATCGGATACAGCGTTCACGCCGCATCCGACATCTTTGGCCTGATGCGTCTTATTTACCCCCAATCACCTTCGCCACCGCGTGGGCGAAACGTTGCATCCCTTCATCGATATCCGCATCTTCCACCACCAGCGACGGCGCAAAACGCATCACATCAGCCCGGCATTCAGCACCATTACGCCTTCCTCTGCACCCGCATACAGGAAATCACGAGCCTGACCTTTGTACTGTGGTTTCAGCTCCGCGCCAATCAACAGCCCCATACCGCGAATATCGCTAAACACATCGTACTGCTGATCGATCTTCTGCAAATGGTCAACAAAACGCTGGCGTTTCGCCTGAATGCCTTCCAGCACCTCCGGCGTATTGATGATATCAAACGCCGCGCCCGCTACTGCACAGGCCAGAGGATTACCGCCGTAGGTGGAACCGTGAGAACCAGGATGAAATGCAGAAGCAATTTCCGCCGTGGTCAGCATGGCGCTAATCGGGAAGCCGCCGCCTAACGCTTTCGCAGAGGTCAGAATATCCGGCGTCACGCCGTAGTGCATGTAAGCAAACAAATCGCCAGTCCGCCCCATCCCGCACTGCACTTCATCAAACACCAATAATGCCTGATGTTGATCGCACAGCTCGCCGCAAAGCCCTGCAAAACTCTGGCCGTCGCTCGCCCGTCCAGCGCCTGCCCTCGACCCTCGGATC
>ENA-OQDE01000957-OQDE01000957.1-human-gut-metagenome-genome-assembly--contig:-NODE-957-length-13474-cov-1.971979_pt1 | contig 13474 bp, 16 predicted proteins | sample MGYA00242768_ERZ504595 | MGnify/ENA primary metagenome ERZ504595 (study PRJEB26092, sample SAMD00036307) | human gut metagenome | host: Homo sapiens | study: EMG produced TPA metagenomics assembly of...
GAAAAAGAGTATATGTCAGAAGCACCAATTGAATTCTTATTTGAAAGTGGAAGAGCAGCTTTTAAATTTGATGGTGCATGGGAAGTAAATACTGTGTATGAAAGTTATCCGGATTTGAATTTAGGAGTTGCTCCTTATGTTGTAGGAGATGAGTGGAACGGAGAACGATATACACCGACAGGTTCCTGGGCATTTGCAGCATCCGCTACAACAGAAAAAATTGAGGGAGCTACTGAACTTGTAAAATGGATGAGCGGTGTAGAAAGTGGTGTGAATATGTGGGAAACTGCAAAGTCACTTCCTTCAACCTATGAAGCATTTGAGCAGATTGCGATTTTTCAGGAGGATGAAAACTACAATGCACTTTATGAGCAATTGAGTAAATATGGACATCCGAGACCGAAGACACCTGTTTATCCGCAGGTAAGTACTTCTTTCCAACAACTTCTCGAAAGTGTTGCTTTGGGAGGAAAAGATACCCAGACACAAATGGATAAATCTGTAGAAAGGATTAACGCGAAACTGGAACGTTATAAGAAAAAATAATGAAGAAAAAAGAATCAATTTTAGGAATGGCGTTTTTTGGACCAGCGCTGATATTACTTACTTTATTCCTTTTTTACCAATGGCGCTGACATTTATTTTTAGTTTTACTGATTATTTTGCTTTGAATCCAGATATGACAAGCTTTGTTGGGTTGAAGAACTATGCAAATATATTCAAAGATGAACTTTTTTTGAAAGCATTCTTCAACACGGTAAAATTTGTACTGATTATTGTTCCATTCCAGTGTATTGGTGCTCTGCTTCTTGCACTTGGAATTAATAAGGTGACCCATTGTAAAAAATATTTTAAAGTAGCATTTTTTATACCTGTTGTTATGTCACTGGCAGTTGTATCAACATTATGGATGGACATTTATAGTCCGGAGGGAATTTTAAATACGATGCTGTCACAAATCGGAATTCAGGCACAACCGTTTATATATAGTGCAAAACAGGCACTTCCGTCTATTGCAGTAATGAGTGTATGGCAGGGTGTAGGATATCAGATGATTATTTTCCTTGGAGGACTTCAAAATATCAATCCGGCACTTTACGAAGCAGCGGAGTTGGATCATGCAAGCGCATGGCAGAAATTCAAAGATATTACACTTCCGGAATTGAAACCACTTTGTGTATTCGTATTCATTACGGTAACAATCGGAGCATTCCGTATGCTTGTACAGCCAATGGTTATGACAGGCGGTGGACCGGATCATTCCACATATACCCTTGTTTATGATATTTATGAGACAGGTACCATGAACTGGGAGATGGGACTTGCGTCTACAATGGCAATTGTATTTACGGTATTTGTGGTTATTTTAACCATTATCCAGAATGTGCTGACAAAAGGAAAGGAGAAAAAACATGTTGACAAGAAAGCAAAAAACAGTTAATTGGATTTTGATTATATTTCTTTTGGTGTTATCTGTGTTTTTCTTATTTCCGGTTATTTGGATGATTGCAAATTCCTTTAAACCGGATGCAGCAATTACAGCAGATATGAATTCACTGGCGGCTTTTATTCCGCCGGCATTAAACGGAAATTATTTTGAAAACTATATTACAATTCTTACGGATACGAATTTTTTAAGATATATGCTGAACACTCTGCTATATGCGGCAGTTCTCATTGTACTTGGAATTATTGTGAATGGTTTGGCAGGATATGCACTTGCAAAGGTGAATTTTCCATTTAGAGAACAATGGCTTTTGGTTATTATGATGTTGCTGATTGTACCGACAGAAACGGTTATCACCATTCATTTCCTGATTATTGCCAAGCAGGGCTTTTAAATACAGTAATTGGTTATAATTTTACCGATGATTGTAAATCCGTTTAATATTTTCTTATTCAGACAGGTGTTTGTAAGCCTGCCGGATGATGTATATGAAGCAGCTCAGCTTGATTTTTGTGGACCGGCTAAATACTTTTTTACTATGGTGTTACCGATGTCTAAGACTGTGGTTGCAACAGTCAGCGTATTTACATTTTTAGGTGTATGGAATGATTATCTCTGGCCTTCACTTGTATTTACATCCAGTGATCTTCTGACGGCACAGATTGGTTTGAACTCCATCACATCCAATGATAATACAACCATGGGACAGGTGCTTGCTGTCATTACTTTGATTACGATTCCGGTTATGATCATTTACGCTCTGTTCTCAAAACAGATTGTAGAAGGTGTAACTTCAACAGGTTCTAAGGAGGGTTAATATATTATGGCTTTTATTGAATTTAAGAATATTGGAAAAAAATATGCAGGTGCAGAGAAAAAATCAGTAGATGATTTTAACTTAGAGATTAATGAGAAAGAGTTTATTGCATTCGTAGGACCATCAGGTTGTGGTAAATCTACAACGCTTCGTATGATTGCAGGTTTTGAGGAGATTACAGAAGGAGAGCTTTATATTGACGGGAAAAAAGTAAATGAAGTAGCTCCGAGAGATCGAGGAATTGCAATGGTATTTCAGAACTATGCTTTATATCCTCACATGACCGTAGAGAAAAATATCGGTTATGGTCTGAAGAACATGAAAATGCCGGCAGACCAGATTAAGAAAAAGGTAGATTGGGCAATTGATATTTTAGGATTACAGGAATATCGAAATCGTAAACCGAAAAATTTGTCCGGTGGACAGCGCCAGAGGGTAGCGTTAGGAAGAGCAATCGTAAAAAACCAGAAGTATTTCTTATGGATGAACCATTATCTAACTTGGATGCAAAGCTTCGTGTCAGCATGAGAACGGAGATTAGTAAGCTTCATCGAGAGCTTGGTGCAACAACAATTTATGTAACACATGATCAGGTGGAAGCAATGACCATGGCAGACCGCATTGTTATTATGAAGGATGGTGTGATTCAGCAGGTAGGAAAGCCAATGGAGCTTTATGATCATCCGGTAAATAAGTTTGTAGCAGGATTTATCGGTTCTCCACAGATGAACTTTTTTGATGTGACAGTTACAGGAAACAATATTACATTCGCAGACGGCAGTACATTTGCATTATCAGAAAGTGTTGTGAAGAAACTTGCCGGAAAAGAAGGAGATATGATTCTTGGAATTCGTGGTGAAGATTTGAAGATGGATGCGGCAAATCTGGAGCTTTATAAAGAAAGTCGTCAGAAGGCAATTATTACAGATACAGAAGTTATGGGAAATGAAAACAATCTGTATTTCCAGTTTGGAGGATGCCAGGCAGTAGCAAGAGTATCCAAATATGAAATCAGCCAGGTGGGTGATGAGATTGAGTTTGTATTTGTACCATCGAAGATGCATTTCTTTGATAAGGATACAGAAATGAATTATATGTAGGGGGTACAAATATGAAGACAATGAATATCTTTTTAGGGACAATAGAAGGCGTAAAAAATTTTGTGAATACAGTTTGTAAGCTGGATTGTGATGTGGACATTGCATCAGGACGTTATGTGATTGATGCAAAGTCGATTATGGGGATTTTTAGTATCAATTTATCAGAACCTGTTATGGTTCGAATTCATGCAGACGGAGAAGATGCAGAAAAGGCGGCAGCTCTTTTACAACCGTTTGCAGTAGAAGAGTAATGGAGGAATTCTATGCAGAAAATACACGTAAAACCGAATAACAATTGGATGAATGACCCGAATGGTTTTATTTATTATCAAGTGCATACCATTTATTTTATCAGTGCTTCCCATATAATGCCAGATGGGGAAGAATGCATTGGAACCATGTAATCAGTAAGGATTTAGTACATTGGGAAAATCTCGGAATTGCGCTGTTTCCAAGTAAAACTGATGACAGAAGCGGATGTTTTTCAGGAAGTGCAGTGGAAGAAGATGGAAAATTGTATCTGTATTATACCGGTGTGAATTATACGGTGGAAAATCCTGAGGATATTAATCTTTGTTTAGATGAACAGTTTGTATCTGCACAAATGATGATTACTTCAGAGGATGGAATGCAGTTTGACAACATAAAAGATAAGAAAACAGTAATTCCGGTTATTCAAAATTCGCAAATCGGAGATGCAAGACACACAAGAGATCCAAAAGTCTGGAAAGAAGAGGACGGCTGGTAATATGGTGCTTGGAAGTACAATAGAAGACAGAAAAGGAAGATTGCTGTTTTTCAAAAGTACAGACAAGGAACATTGGGATTATGTAAACTCTGTTTCTAAAGGAGAAGAATTTGGCTGGATGTGGGAATGTCCGGATTACTTTGAAGTAAATGGCAAACACATTATCATCTTTCTCCGATGGGGATTTTGAAGGATGGCAAGGCAGATGAAAATCAAGCCATTTGTATGCAGGTGTCTTTTGATAAAAAATTGCCGCATGGAACTTCCGGATACTTATCAATTTCTGGATTATGGCTTGGATCTCTATGCACGCAGAGTACAGTAGATGCACAGGGAAGAAGAATTTTGATGGCATGGCTTCGTATGCCACAGCCGGTAGATGGAAAATGGCAGGGAATGATGAGTATTCCACGTGTAGTAGAAGTAAAGAACGGAAAAATCTATTTCCGTGTGCATCCAAATATCCAAAATGTATATACAAAAAAGATTGATTCGCCAAAAGAAGCTTCAGACGCAGGATATCGATTACGATTTTCTCTGCAGGATGGAGAGGAAGTTAATGTTGGAGGATATCGTATCTTCCGTCAGGGTAAAAAATCTGCACAGACAGAAGTGCGTTGTATACGGCATTTCCCCAGTTTCGTACAGAGTTTGCAACACCGGAATTAGCAGATGGATTTAATCTGGAAGTTTATGTGGATCAAAATCTGATAGAAGTATTTGTAAATGAGGGAGAGGCAGTAATATCAAATGCTGTATATCAGCTTGGAAATGAAATTAAGGTACAGGGAAATGTATCCGTATCAATAGAAACTTTAGAATAGATAAATGACTGCACAAGGAGAAAGAAAATGTATGATGTAGTAGCGCTTGGAGAGCTTTTGATTGATTTTACAGAAAGCGGAAAAAGTGAACAGGGAAATCAGCTTTTGGAAGTAAATCCAGGAGGAGCACCATGCAATGTGCTTGCTATGCTGAAACAGATGGGAAAAAAGACCGCATTTATTGGAAAAGTTGGACAGGATATGTTTGGAAACTTGTTGAAACAGACATTAGATGAAGTGGGGATTGATTCAAAAATCTGATTATGGATGAAGAGGTACGAACAACGCTTGCATTTGTACATACATTGGCAGATGGAGATAGAGAGTTTTCATTCTATCGAAATCCTGGCGCAGATATGATGCTTAGTGAAGAGGAAATCAATCCGGAAGTTATAAAAGGTACAAAAATATTTCACTTTGGTACGTTGTCCATGACACATCAAGGTGTGAGAAATGCTACCAAAAAAGCAGTTTCCATTGCGAAAGAGGCAGGTGCAATCATTTCTTTTGATCCGAATTTGCGAGAGCCTCTGTGGGAGTCTTTGGAGCTTGCAAAAGAGCAGATGGAATATGGTTTCCGGCAATGCGATATTTTGAAAATCTCGGATAATGAGATCCAATTTGTAACCGGAAAAGAGGATTATGATGAAGGAATTGCTATTCTTCAGGAAAAATATCAAATTCCACTAATTCTTCTTACAAAAGGGAAAGATGGAAGCTGTGCCTATTATAAAGAAATGCGAATAGAGAAAAAAGGTTTTTGCGTGCAGGCAATTGAGACAACCGGAGCAGGAGATACATTTTGCGGCTGTTCTTTGGGATACCTGTTGGAGCATGACCTTCAGCATCTATCCGAGAAAGAGCTGGAAGAGATGCTTACATTTGCCAATGCAGGAGCGGCTTTGATTACATTGAAGAAAGGAGCTATTCGCTCCATGCCAAAAGAACAGGAAATCCGCAGATTTATAGAAGAAAAAGCAGATAAGGAATAGAAGAATGAAGGCAAAAAATCACAGGCAGAACAGCGTTATGAGAAACGTCTGAAGCTGTATTATGACGAACTAAAATGGCTCTATATGGAGTTGTATCCAGAACGCAGCGATCAGTTTGAGAATTTATTATATCGGATGCAAGAGGCATATCATGCACGAAAACCGAATTTGAAAAAGTTTGATGAGTCACGTGTGAAGAATACAGATTGGTATAAAAAGAGTGACTTGCTGGGCATGATGCTTTATACAGATGCGTTTGCAGAGAACCTCAATGGAGTTAAAAAACGGTTGGATTATATTGAATCCTGTCATGTGAATTATCTGCATTTAATGCCTCTCCTTGCTTCACCGGAAGGGCGAAGTGATGGTGGATATGCAGTAGCAGATTTTCGGAGTGTGCAGCCACAACTTGGGACAATGAAAGATTTGGAGAGCCTGACCGGAGCATGCCATAGGCGAAACATCTGCGTCTGTCTTGATTTTGTAATGAATCATACATCTGAAGATCATGAGTGGCAAAACGTGCCAGACAAGGTGAACGGGAATATATGGACCGTTATTACTTTTACGATAATTATGAGCTTCCGGCAGAATTGAAAAGACAGTTCCACAGGTATTCCCTACAACGGCTCCGGGGAATTTTACATGGCTTCCTGATATGGGGAAACATGTCATGACAACATTCTATCCATATCAATGGGATCTGAACTACTGGAATCCGGTTGTCCTAAACGAGATGATTGACAATATGCTGTATCTTGCTAATCGAGGAATTGATATTTTACGATTGGATGCCGTACCATATATTTGGAAACAGTTAGGAACGAGCTGTCGCAACCTTCCACAGGTTCACAGCATTGTCCGAATTATGAGAATTGTGACGGAAATTGTATGTCCGGGTGTGCTTTTGCTTGGAGAGATTGTTATGGAACCTTCAAAAGTAGTGCCATACTTCGGCACCATAGAAAAGCCGGAATGTCATCTGTTGTATAATGTTACAACCATGGCAACGACTTGGCATACAGTGGCAACGAAGGATGTCAGGTTGTTGAAAAGGCAGATGGAGATTATCAGTCACTTACCAAAAGACTATGTATTTTTGAATTATCTTCGTTGTCATGATGACATAGGATGGGGATTGGATTATGAGTGGTTAGAGAATTTTTCGATTCGTGAAATTCCACATAAGCAATATTTGAACGATTATCTGACTGGAAAGTACCCAGAGGCTGTAGGGCGCGGAGAATTATATAACTCAGATCCAATCAGTAAAGATGCCAGATTATGCGGAACAACGGCTTCCCTTTGTGGTTTGGAAAAGGCTCTGTATGAACAGGACGAAGAGGAAATTAGGAAAGCAGCCGGATGGGTGATTATGCTACATGCGTATTTGCTTGTACAATCCGGAATTCCGGTATTGTATTGTGGAGATGAAATCGGACAGTTGAATGATTATAGTTATCATGATGACCCGATGAAATGTGAAGATTCCAGATATTTGCATCGTGGAAAATTTCAATGGGATTTGCAGAAAAAAATATGTGAAGAGGGTACAAGTCAACATCAGATTTTTAACGCTTTAAAAGAATTGGAAACATTTCGAGCAGAACATAAAGTTTTTGATGCACAGGCAGATATAGAAATGTTGGAAACCTATGACAATGCCATACTTGGAATTAAAAGAAGCCAAGATGAAGAAAAATTGATTGCGTTATTTAATTTTTCCCAGGAAGAAAAAACAGCATGGATTCAAGAAGATGGCCTTTATACAGATGTAATGTCAGGTGAACAAAAAGAAGCGAAAGCCGTTTTAGTTCCTGCGGGCAGTTTTTGTTGGTTGTATCAAGTTTGATTTTGGATGAGATACTATGAAAACCGCTGAAAACCTTATTTTTTAAGGATTTCAGCGGTTTTTGTTTATGGTTCTTAATTAAATAATAGTGGGATGCGAATGAAAGAAAATGGGTTTTTACTGGGAAATATAAAAAATCAAGAAAAAACTTGCAAATGAAAAAAAATTTGATAATATAAAGGGCATAACGTTGTGGTTACTACAAATGTAGAAATAAATCGTATGGAAAGGAAAAATGGCTATGACAAATTATACAGAAAAAGTGTATTTACTTCTTGATGTAGGAGGAACACAGATTAAAGGCGCTGTGTTTGATGAGGAAGGCAACAGAAAAACAGATATTTCTTCTTACCCATCAAAATCCAGAGAAAGCGCAGATGTTATTCTGGATAATTTTGCTTTTATTTTGAGAGAGTTAATGAACACAAATCCGCAGGCAGAAATAATAGGAGTTGGCATGGCATTTCCGGGACCTTTTGATTATGAAAAGGGAATTTGCCAAATACAGGGATTAAATAAATATGACAGCATTTACGGAAGAGCCTTAGAACCTGAAATGAAAAAAAGAATTCCTGAAATTGAAAATGCAAGATTTGGTTATTTACATGATATCGAGGCATTTGCAGTTGGAGAGGCATGGTTCGGAGAAATGCAGAATGAATCTAAAATTGTGTGTCTTTGTATTGGGACAGGTACAGGAACTGCATTTTTAAAGGATAAAGTTCCACAGAAATCAGGAGAGGGAGTACCGGAGTGTGGATGGTTGTATTGGCTTCCATATAAAGACTCTATTATTGATGATTACATTTCTGTAAGAGGACTGGAACGAATTTGTAAGGAAGTATTTGGAGAGCCTAAGAGCGGAAAAGAACTTATGATTTATGTCAGAATGGTGATGAAACAGCTCTGGAAGCATGGAAAAAATTCGGGGATGATATTATAGCTGCAATTCTTCCGGTTATCGAAGATTTCCATCCTGATGCAATTATTTTCGGTGGGCAGATTTCAAAGAGCTTTACTTATTTTGGTAAAGAATTTGCAGAAGAATGTGAAAAGAGAAATATTAAAATTCATGTGCAGACAGAAACTTCTGAAAAAGCTATGCAAGGACTGTTTGTGAAAATGACAAGAGGATAAAAGATCTAAGATAAAAATTTTATAATATTTGCAGATGGAGCACATCTGCAGCAATATCTGATGATTTTGAGAGGTATATAGATAAAGAGATGAATATGAATTTGAGACAGAAATTTATTCCTAATCAAAATCCCACAGAACGTGAACTTTTGATTGGAGCCCGCGGTATTATGATAGAAGGTGCAGTTGCATCAATTATTTATGCAGCTGCAACAAACAATATTATGACGGGGTATCTTGGCTATCTGGGGCATCAGTTGCTGCGTGTGCTCCATTGCTTTAATTCCGCAGCTAGGCTGTATTTTGCAGTTTTTTTCTCCGTTTTTATTTGAGAGATTTCGTTATAGAAAACCGATTATGTGGATTTTATGTGTGATTTATCGTTTTTCTGTAGCGGCAATGTTTTTGCTTCCTTTACTTTTATCAGGTGCAAAACTTCGGGTTGGAACAGCAGTTGCTTTGTATGTGATTGCCTTTGCCAGTGCCGGTATTGTAACACCGGGACTTCAGCAATGGACCATAAGCCTTGTGGATGTAAAAGAACGAGGGGTTTATATGGCAAAGAAGGATATCTTGGCAGTTGGGGTAAATAGTATTGTAACCTTCTTGCTAAGTCGTCATCTTGATGAGCTTATGGCACTGGGAAGGGATAGCGAAGGGTACCAGACAGTAGGAATTGTCTGTCTGGCGTTGGCTCTCTTAGATGCGGTACTTTTGTTGAATATATGTGAGCGTCCGGTGGAAGATGCAGTAGGAATAAAGTTATCTGATGTTTTTCAGCCATTGAAAGATAGAAGCTATCGTTCGCTGCTTTCATATAACATTTTGTCAAGTATTGCCAGTGGTATTGCTACCCCATTTTTAATTGTGTATCAGCTTCGGGTTCTGGGACTGAGCCATACCTTTCTGGCAAGTGCAGGAATTGTAGCCGCTATAGCCGGAATGGCCGGAAGTTATTTGTGGGGATGTTTTCAGACAAACATACATGGGAGTGGACAATTTGCCGTTCATCAGCTCTTGGACTTTTTTGTACAGTGTCTTGGGCCTTTGTCACTCCTGAAAGTGCTCCTTTTATAGCTCCGATTTTGATGACAATTACAACAGCTTGCAATTCGGGAACAGTAATTGCCAATACAAACTTGCAGTATTCTGCTAGCCCGGATACGGGGAAAACTTTATATTTGGGAGTTACAGCAGCTATCGTTAGCGTTGCAGGTTGCTTAACAACAGCGTGCAGTGCATCTTTACAATCTGTTTTTGAGCAATATCTTGGATATAAAAGTATTTCTATCTTGTTTTTATTATCTGGTTTGGGAGGTTTTATCAACCTTTTTATTAACGGACGAAAGTTGCCACATATTAAATGAGCATAGTCTGGGAATATATGTTAAGTAATTAAATAAGATGTAAAGTTAAAAGTAATCCTTATGAAATTGGCAATTATATACAAAAAGCATTTATTAAAAGTGTGCATTATATATGAAAAGTCTAAAAGTTATTGACGAAAACGTCAAAAAGTGATAGATTTATTATAGAAATGTTAGGGAAAAGGGGGATACGATGGCTGAGAAAAAATCGGTTTCTATGCAAGATATAGCTGATGAACTGGGTATAAGTAAAGTTACTGTTTCTAAAGCGTTAAATGGCAAAGAAGGAGTAGGCGAAGCTCTGAAAAAACGAATAGAAGATCTTGCTGAGAAATCGGGATATGTTCTTCCAAACTATGGGAATAGGAAGGCGAAAAAAGTCGGAATTATTATGAGTGATCGTTTTAACTCCGGAGACGAAGGTAAATTCTACATGGCAATGTATGAAAAGATTATTAGTGAGCTTCAGAAATCCTCTTGCACCAGCATGATGATATCACCAAACAGAAATAGTCTTGCAGGAGATTTGCAGACTATTAAGTCATCGGGAATATTTGATGGCCTGATATTTCTCGGAATACTGGATTGGGAAGTAAAAAGACAGTTAGATGCTGTAAACCTTCCGAAAATCTACGTGGATGTCTATGATGAAACCCATAAATCGGATTCAGTAGTAACAGAAAATATTTACAGCTGTTATGAAATTACTAATTATCTGATACATCAGGGACATACGGAGATTGGGTTTGTAGGTACAGTTGGCGCTACTACTAGTATTACAGATCGTTATCTGGGATATGTAAGAAGTATGCTGGAAAATAATATTACTCCCCAGGATGTATGGAATATTCCGGACCGCAGCCAGGAAGGAGAAGCAATCCCATTGGAGCTTCCACAAAAAATGCCTACAGCATTTGTATGTAACTGTGATGAGACGGCATTTCAGCTGGTTAAGGAATTAACAGCAAAAGGTTACCATATACCGGAGGACATTTCCGTAGCAGGATTTGATAATTCCATTTATGCACAAGTTTGTAGTCCACAGCTTACTACAGTGGCAGTTGACATTGAAGAGATTGGTAAACTTGCAGCACGGCGTATGATAAAGCACATGGGTAACCCTACGAAAAAGGGCGGAGGTGTATTCCGAATTCCCGGTAAGATTATATATCGGGATTCTGTTCGTAATATAAAAACGAGGAACAGAAATTATAAACTAAAAGATAAGGAGGAATGGAGTTGAAAAAAGAAAAAAACTCAGAAAGAAAAATCGTTGGACAAAAAACGATACGGAACTGACTATTCTGGCGCTTCCAACAGCAGTTTGGTATATTTTATTCTGCTTTTTGCCAATGTTTGGTTTAATCATTGCATTTAAGAATTACAGAGTAACTGCTGGAGAAAGCTTTATTTACAATGTTTTTCATAGTGACTGGTCAGGCTTTAAAAACTTTGAATTCTTAATAAAGTCCAATGACTTGTTTGTTATTTTAAGAAACACAATTCTCTATAACTTAGCATTTATTATACTTGGAATGATCCTTTCCGTAGGATTTGCGATTATGATTAGCTTATTACACAATAAAAGAGCTTCCAAAGTGTACCAGACATTAATGTTCTTCCATACTTTATGTCATGGGTTGTAGCATCTTATTTCTTAGATGCTTTCTTAAATCAGGACAATGGTTTGATTAACACTATGTTACGTGATGGTGGAAATGAACCAGTTCAGTGGTACATGAAAGCGAGTGTATGGCCGGCTATTTTGATTTTTATGTATCTGTGGAAGAGTACAGGATACAATATGGTTATTTATTTATCCAGTATTTCAGGAATCGATACTACTTTATACGAAGCAGCTGTTATGGATGGTGCAAATAAACGTCAGCAGGTAAGATACATTACACTGCCTTGTTTAAAAAATGTTATCATCATGATGTTTATCTTGAATGTAGGTAAAGTATTCTACTCAGACTTTGGATTATTCTTCCAGTTGTCTCAGGGAGCTACCGGTTCTATCTTCAATACTACGGCTACTATCGATACACAGGTATTTAATATGCTGCAGTCTTCAACACCAATCGGTATGACTTCAGCAGTAACCTTCTTCCAGTCTGTAGCATGTTGTATTACTATTTTAGTAGCTAATGCAATTGTGCGAAAATTAGACGAAGACAGTGCAATTATATAGGAGGTGTGAAAATGGCGAAAAATAAAAAAGATTTAGATCTTGCAGAGTCTTCAAAATTGAATAGAATTTCCGGAGGCACTAACGCAATTTTTAACATTATATTTATCCTATTGGCATTGATTTGTATTATTCCGGTATTTTTTGTTTTCATGATTTCCGTTTCATCTGAAGAATCTATTGCGCAGAATGGTTATCGTTTTATTCCGGAAGTGTTTTCATTAGATGCTTACAAATTCTTAGGTCGTGAAATTTCCATGATTATTGATGCTCTTGGAGTTTCCGTAATCGTAACAGCAGTTGGTACTGCATTAGGTGTTGCTCTGACAACTTTAATGGGATACGTTATTTCCAGACGTAGCTACAAGCTGAATAACTTCTTTACTATGTTAGTTTTCATTCCTATGGTTTTCAACGGTGGTATGATTTCTTCTTACGTAGTAAATACACAGTTTATGCATTTGAAAGACACTATGTGGGCGTTAATCCTTCCGTTGTGTGTATCTTCATTTAATGTAGTTATTTGTAAGACATTCTTTAGAACAAATATACCGGAATCTGTTATTGAGTCCGCACAGATTGACGGAGCTACACAGTTCCAGATTTTCGGAAAGATTGCTTTGCCACTGTCAAAACCACTGTTGGCAACAATCGCTTTGTTCCTTACATTTGGTTATTGGAATGACTGGTTCCAGTCATCTCTGTATATTACTGATTCATCTCTGTATTCTTTACAGGCATTGTTGGATCACTTCGAAAGAAATATGCAGGCTATGTTAAGCAATCCGGCGCTTGGAGTTAGTATGACTGAGTATATAAACTCTATGCCAAAAGAAGGTGCGAGAATGGCAATGGCAGTGATTATTATCGTTCCAATCGCATGCTGCTATCCGTTCTTCCAGAAATACTTTATTTCAGGTCTTACAGTAGGAGCTGTAAAAGGCTGATATAATGAGACGATATTTTCCGGAAGCAATATCCGGCTTCCGGTGAAATTAAAAA
>ENA-OQDE01000958-OQDE01000958.1-human-gut-metagenome-genome-assembly--contig:-NODE-958-length-13444-cov-4.692123_pt1 | contig 13444 bp, 11 predicted proteins | sample MGYA00242768_ERZ504595 | MGnify/ENA primary metagenome ERZ504595 (study PRJEB26092, sample SAMD00036307) | human gut metagenome | host: Homo sapiens | study: EMG produced TPA metagenomics assembly of...
GTCGGTGTCGGCGCGGCGCTTGCCGCCCGCCGTCGGCGCGAGCCCCGGCGCTGAATCAGCGGATCGGCATATGATGCCCGGTCGGTCACCTATTCGGTGGCCGGCCGACTTTTTGTTGACTGCCGGGGCCTCACGCGGGAGGTGAAGTCCACCCATCCCGCCAAAGTCCCATCTGAGTGTCTTCGGATGGGACTTTCGCCGGAACAAGTCGAAAGGAACCGGGGCCGGGACTCATGGGCTGGCGCATTGCCAGTCGGCCCTGTGTTCGTGTCGCGTGGGATGATGGTGGCATGGTGACATCGAACGTTGTGGAGTTTGCGGGGAAAGCGCGCATGCCGCGCCTCGGCATGGGAACGATGGCGCTCTCTATCGAGGGACGCCCGGACCGGGCGACGGCCATCGGCACGATCCATGCCGCGCTTGACGCCGGAGTGCGTTATCTCGACACCGCATGGTCGTATTATCTGCCAAGCGAACCGGGGCCTGACGGTACAGGCGTGCCGCGTGATTTCGGGTACGGCGAGATGCTGGTTCATGCGGCGCTCGCCAGCTGGAGCGGTCCGCGCGATGAGGTTCTGGTCGCCACGAAGACTGGTTATCGCCGAACGCTGGAAGTGACGAACCGCGACGCGGAAGATCCTCAGCAATCCCCGGGCGACGGCGCGAGCGCATCCGCATCCGAGCGACAGCACCTGCAGGCGGCCGGCAGCCGGTACGGGTGGATGGCCGACTCGCGCCGGAGACGATGATTCGTGACGCGAAGGAGTCCGCTCTCCGCCTCGGCGTCGACGCGCTCGATCTGTTGTATTCGCATGGCCCTGACCCCGCGGTTCCGTATGAGGATACGGTCGGCGCGCTGAAAACCTTGCTGGATGAGGCGTGATTCGGTTCGCCGGCATCTCGCGCGTGGACAATGCGCAGATTGACACAGCCCGTGGGATTCTCGGCGACCGTCTGATTGCGGTGCAGAACCAGTTCTCGCCATCGCATCCCGACCCCGAGCATACGATGGGTCACTGTGCCGATCTCGGTCTTGATTTTGTGTGCTGGTCGCCGCTCGGCGGGTTCCTAGACGCATTCGACAGTCATGCGTATGATCCGTTCCGCACGGCCGCAGCGGCCCGCGGCGTCTCGTACCAGCGTGTGGTGCTCGCGTGGGAGCTGACCAGATATGACCGTCTGTTCACCATTCCCAGTGCCCGCAACCCGCATGAGGTCCGGGACTCGTTCGCCGCAGTCAATCTCACGCTCGCCCCTGAGGAGCTGTCTTTACTGCCGTGAATCAACGCTATGAGTCACCGTCATAAATACGGAACAGGCTCGTCGTCAAACGAGCCTGAGATACATGCTGGTGGTTCCGGGAATCGGTTGAAAACCGAAATGCGCATAGAACGCGCGTGCTTTATCGTCGTAAGGTTCCACAATGAGCGCACGTGACCCTAGTGCGCCGCTGGCGGATCGTGCTCGCAGTACCGAATATGCACTCAGCGTGTAGAATCCCGCCGGTTCACCTGACGCAGTGAATGACACGTACGCGACGGCCGTCCCATGCTGGCCGATGACGGTGCGTGTTGTGCGGCCCACTTGTCGATGAACGGTACTCCACAAGAGAACTTTCCCCATTCTCTCTTCCGGGCCGAGCTTGCGCGGACGTTGGGAATGATGGATCATGCCCACTGCGGATCCCTTTCCATGAGTTTTTCGGCTGCTGGCGGAACCGGCTGATCCAATGCCTGTATGAAATCTTGGAATGCCTGTGATTCCAGATGCAGGACGGTTGCTTCTTCTATATCCTTACGGGCTGATTCCAGGAGATGGCGAGCGGTCCATTGCGTGAGCGTGCTGCCGGTCAGCTCGGCGGCACGCTCGATGAGCTGCCGTTGCGCATCCGTCAGTCGAATGTCAAGCCGGGACGTTTTCTGTTTCGATACCGTTTGCTTCGTTAGTGTCGCCATAGAATGGTTGTACGGAAAAAATGCGTACAGATCAAGTTTAGTAGCGGGGGAGTAAAGCGCGGACATATAATCACATACTGTAAATTGTTTACGGTGTGAGATAATATTACAGATGTTTGCACGATGTATATGCCGCTGGAATGTATTGGCGGTACTCCGCGGAGCGCGGTAGTGCGGCAATGGTCGAATCGGAAGGCGGTGCGAAATGGGTTTTGAGCGGGAGGCGCTCAGCGAACTGTACGCCAGCGTGTGGGGCAACCGTTCCAAGATGCAGAAGGAGTTCGCGCGCGGCGCGCATGGCGAGCCATTCATTCTGCACGAGCTCGCACTGCGCGGCACCATGACGCCGTCGCAGCTTGCCAGTTCGCTGAAGGCCAGCTCCGGCCGCATCTCCACAGTGCTTGCCGCTCTGGAGAAAAAAGGGTTGATCACCCGAGACATCGACCCGGACGACCGCCGCATCATCCGCGTGAACCTTACGGATGCCGGGCGAGAGCGGTCCAAGTGCGACTTGGAGGAGATGCGTTCGGCAATCTGTTGGATCTTCTCGCAGATGGGGGAGCGGCGCACGCGCGAGTTCGTTGATCTGCTGTCGGAGTTCTCGACATACATGGCCATCTGCCATCCCGGCGCTCCGCGCCCGACCCCCGATGAGGTGCGGGCCGCGTTCGCCGAGCGTGACAGGCGTGTCGCCGATCATATGCGGACCGAGCGCGCGAAGGCCGGCGAGGAGTAGCTTCTTCCGCCGGCTGCGGATGACGTGGGGGACGGCGTGCGTGCCGTGTCTCTCGTGCGCAGCCAGCGCAAAGCGCGCCATTCACAGCGAATACACAGAATAATGCGTAATATCTTACACTGTAAGTAATCTAACAACAGAAACTAATTCGGGCATCGGATATCGATGCCGCGGCAAATAACGTAACCAATCACCAACAAAACACAAGGGGAAAGCCAATGCTTCGCATCCTGAAATACCTCTCCAAAGCGGAGATCGGTCAGATGCTCATCGCCCTGGTGACCATCGTCGGGCAGGTCTTCTTCGACCTCAAACTGCCCGATTACATGTCAGACATCACCACGCTCGTCGAGACGCCGGGCAGCGCGATGAGCGACATCTGGATCGCCGGCGGCAAGATGCTGCTCATCTCCCTCGGCTCCGTCGCCTGTGCCATCGTCACCGGCTACATCTCCGCACGCGTCGGCTCGTCATTCACCCAGCGCCTGCGCTCGCTCGAATTCCGCAAGGTCGAATCCTATGGCCCCGCCGAAATGAGCAAATTCTCCACCGCGAGCCTCATCACCCGCTCCACCAACGACATCACGCAGATCCAGATGTTCATCACCATCGGCCTGCAGCTCATCGTCAAGTCGCCGATCATGGCCGTATGGGCCATATGCAAGATCGCCGGCGAAGGTTTCGAATGGACTCTCGCCACCGGCATCGCCGTCGTCATCCTGCTCGTCGCCGTCGTCATCATGATGGCCATGGTCATGCCCAAGTTCAAGGCCATGCAGAAGCTCACCGACAACATCAACCTCGTGGCCCGCGAAAACCTCACCGGCCTGCGCGTCGTGCGCGCCTACAACGCCGAGGACTACCAGGAGGCCAAGTTCACCAAGGCCAACAAGGACCTCACCGACACGCAGCTGTTCACCAACCGCGTCATGGCGTTCATGATGCCGCTGATGAACACCGTCCTGAACGGCCTGATGCTCGCCGTCTACTGGATCGGCGCCTATCTGATCGACGCCGCCGGCCTGACGGACAAGCTCAACGTGTTCTCCAACATGGTCGTCTTCTCCAACTACTCCGTGCAGGTCATCATGAGCTTCCTGCTGATGAGCATGGTGTTCGTGCTCTGGCCGCGCGCCGACGTGTCCGCGCAGCGCGTGCTCGAAGTGCTCGACACCGATCCGATCGTCAAAACCGGCACCAAGACCGCCGCCGACGTGGCGCGTCTGGGCGGCGGGAAAACCGGCACCGTCGAGTTCCGCAACGTGAGCTTCACCTACCCCGGCTCACGCGAGGCGACGCTCGAAGGCATCGACTTCACCGCCGAAAAGGGCCAGACCGTCGCGTTCATCGGCTCCACCGGCTCCGGCAAGTCCAGCCTCATCAACCTCGTGCCGCGCTTCTACGACGTGTCGGCCGGGCAGGTGCTCGTCGACGGTGTGGACGTGCGCGAATACGATCTGAAAGCCTTCGCGACAAGATCGGATACGTGCCGCAGCAGTCCGTGCTGTTCAAGGGCACGGTCGCATCCAACGTGAGCTACGGCGACGACGTGAACGGGGCAAGCTCCGCGGACGTCGAAATGGCCGACACCTCCACTCCGGCCGGCCGCAAACGCGAAGCCGAACTCATCGCCGCGGGCAAGAGAGCGGAAGGCGCCGCAATGCCGGCTGAACAGATGAACCGGGTCAAGGCGGCGGCCGGCGTCGCTCAGGCCACCGAGTTCGTCGAGCGCATGGACGGCACATACACCGCCCCGATCGCACAAGGCGGGTCCAACGTCTCCGGCGGCCAGAAGCAGCGCCTGTCAATCGCGCGCGCCGTCTACCGCCACCCCGAAATCCTGATCTTCGACGACTCGTTCTCCGCGCTCGACTTCAAGACCGACCGCGAAGTTCGCGACGCACTCGCCAAAGAAGCCAAGGGATCCACCAAGCTCATCGTCGCCCAGCGCATCGGCACGATCATGAACGCCGACCGCATCATCGTGCTCGATGACGGCAAGGTCGTCGGTCAAGGCACCCATCAGGAACTGCTCGACACCTGCGATGTCTACCGTCAGATCGCCGAATCCCAGCTCAGTCAGTCGGAACTGACCGCGTGAGATCAATACGGACTTTTAAGGAGTAACAAATGCCAGGACCAAGAGGACCAATGGGCGGCGGCCGCACGGTCGAAAAGCCTGCCAATTTCGGCAACGTGATGGGCAAGCTCGTCCACTACTGCCGCAACTACCTGCCCGTCATCATCATTGCGCTCGTGCTGGGCGCGGTCGGCACGATATGCCAGATCATCGGACCGGACAAACTCAAGGACATGACCAACGAGATCGTCAAGGGACTGCCGGCCATCGTGAACGGCAAGCCGGTGATGAACTCGGTCGATTTCAACGCCGTCGGCCGCATCGCCTGGCTGCTCGTCGCACTGTACGTCGCTACGCGGTGCTCAGCTACGTGCAAAGCTGGATGATGGCGAACGTCACCCAGCGCACCGCCCAGCGCCTGCGCGAATCGATCTCGGTCAAAATCAACAAGCTGCCGCTCAAATACTTCGACAAGGTCAGCTACGGCGACGTACTCTCCCGCATCACCAACGACGTCGACGCCATCGGCCAGACGCTCGGCCAGTCCCTCGGCTCGCTCATCACCTCGGCGACGCTGTTCGTTGGCGCGCTCGTCATGATGTTCTACAACAACGTCATCATGACCCTGTGCGCGATCGGCGCGAGCATACTGGGACTCATCATCATGATGGTCATCATGAAATCCTCGCAGAAATACTTCGCCCGCCAGCAGATGGCGCTCGGCGACGTCAACGGCCACATCGAGGAGATGTACGCCGGTCACCTCATCGTCAAGGCGTACAACGGCGAGGCCGACTCAATCCGCCGCTTCGAGAAGTACAACGCCGACCTGTACGAATCCGGCTGGAAATCACAGTTCCTGTCAGGCCTGATGATGCCGCTGATGAACTTCGTCGGCAACTTCGGCTACGTGATCGTGTGCGTGGTCGGTGCGGCGCTCGCCATGGACGGGCAGATCGAATTCGGCGTGATCGTCGCGTTCATGATGTACATCCGCCTGTTCACCCAGCCGTTGAGCCAGTTCGCGCAGGCGTTCCAGAACCTGCAGCGATGCGCGGCCGCCGCCGAGCGCGTGTTCGGCTTCCTCGAAGAGCCGGAGATGGATGCGGAACCGACCAAGGCCGAACTCGGCGTGCTGATGCCGCTGCGAGCACGGCACGGACGGACAGCGGCAAGCTGGCGCATCGCGGCACTCGCGCGAATGCCACCGCCGGTATGACGGCTTCGCAGCGTTCGCAGTTGCTCGGCTACGATGCGGCCGGCAACCCCCGGACCGTGCGCGGCGACGTCGAATTCAGTCACGTGCGATTCGGCTATGAGCCCGACAAGCCGATCATCCATGACTTCTCGGCAAGCGTCTCCGCCGGCCAGAAAGTCGCCATCGTCGGTCCGACCGGCGCCGGCAAAACCACCATGGTCAACCTGCTGATGCGCTTCTACGAGATCTCCGGCGGCTCCATCTCCATCGACGGCATCGACACCACTTCCGTGCCGCGCTGGAACGTACACGACCAGTTCTCCATGGTCCTGCAGGATACATGGGTGTTCCGTGGCACCGTGCGCGAAAACATCGCCTACTCCAAGCCCGGCGTCACCGACGAGCAGATCGTCTCCGCATGCAAGGCCGTCGGACTCGACCACTTCGTGCGCTCTCTGCCGCAGGGCTACGACACCGTGCTTGACGACAACACCTCGCTCTCCCAAGGACAGCGCCAGCTGCTCACCATCGCCCGCGCCATGGTGCAGGACGCTCCGATCCTCATCCTTGACGAAGCCACCTCCTCCGTCGACACCCGCACCGAAGAACTCATCCAAAAGGCCATGGATGCGTTGACCGTGGGGCGCACGAGCTTCGTCATCGCGCACCGCCTCTCCACCATCCGCGACGCCGACATGATTCTCGTCATGAACCACGGCGACGTGATCGAGCGCGGTACCCACGAGGAACTGCTCGCGGCGGGAGGGTTTTACGCCGACCTCTACAACAGCCAATTCACACTCACCGATTGATGGAGCGCCCGTTGCGCTCGCTGGATTGATGAGGCTGACAGCCCGGTGAACTTACGCATGGCAGTGCGCCGTGCGTGGGCTCGCCGGGCTGTTTGCTATGTAGGCGAGTGATGGGCGGAGAATTTCCTATATATGGTGCGCGACGGGCTCGGGGACTGTGGTTCGCGTCCCTATGTGCGCACGGTCGTCGTTCCGGCGCGCACATAGCGACGCAAACGGGAGAAGGATTGTTGAGGGCGGATGCGCTGGTGCGGCAGATGGCCGGTGTGCTTCCATAGAACATGATTGTGACGAGAGCAGAGGGGCGTCCGGCGCGTATCACCCTCTCGGTCTGCCACACAATGAGTTTTTCGATGGTTTTTGGGCTGGTGTGGTACGCGGGCATCGGAGGAGTCGCTTCGGGCCGTTGAAAAATGGCGGTTTTGCGGTGCATGTTGTGCCACACCACGTGATGTGAGGGTTCACATTTCATTGTGAGGCAGACTGGCTGGCCACACAATGCGATTTTGATGTGATTTTGCGCTGGTGTGGTACGCGACCGGCTGCGCTGACGACTTGGCCGGCCGATGGCGCGGATGGTGTGCTCCCGCTGTCAGGAGCTGCCGAGCGTAGCGAGGCTGGGGGCGGTCTTGCCGGCGGCCCTGCACCCTGTGATAATAATGCCAAGAATGTTACGTAATTCTGGGAACGGCGGTATCCAGGGACTTTCTGAGAGCTGTGATTCCAATTGAAGACACAAGTCGCCGACGGACTTGATTCTTTTAGTAAACAATGTATATATTAACATGAACCGGCAAAGCTGCTGGCTTCTCTATAGGAGAAAGGACCAAATATGAAACATAGAGCGATGTCATCGCGTCTGATGCCACTGGTGGCGTCCTGCGCGACGGTCGGCATGCTGCTGGCCGGACTACCTGCGTCGGCCGTCGCGGTCGGCACGACGAGAGCGGCAGCGTCCGACGCCTCGTCCTCCACCACAGCAACCATCACTCCCTCCGCCGATACCACGTTGCAGACGTGGACGAGCGAGAAGAATTCCTCAATGGCGTCCAAGCGTACATCGGCACACTGCAAGGCCCTCGCAAGGCGTGTTCGGCGAGAAGTTCGAGTCCACGGATGCCGCGGACACCACCGATCTGAAGACCGGCCTGCTGACGTTCGACCTGAGCGCCTACGACCATGCCCCCGATTCCGCAACGTTCGAGATGACGTACCTCGGCTACCGCGGCAACCCGACGGCCACCGACACCGACACCATCAAGGTGACCCCCGTCGACACCACCGTGTGCACCAATAACGCCACAGACTGCGGCGCGAATGTCGCGACCGGCGCGACCAAGCCGAAGTTCAGCATCGACGACTCCTCACTCGTCGCCGAGTCCAAGCCGTTCAAGTACGGTACGACGGTTTACGCGGGCGACGCCATCACCGTGGTTCCCGCCAATACCAAGAAGGTCACCGTAGATGTGACCGAAATCGTGCGCCAGCAGTTCGCCGAAGGCAAGAAGGTCATCACCCTGGCCGTGGGCGAGACCAAGAAGACCGAGGTTCGTTTCGCCAGTTCCGAAGGCACGACGTCCCTGAACGGCGCGACCGCAGACATGGCTCCGAAGCTGACCGTTTCCGTGTCCACCAAGACGATCTCAAGCCCTCCGCCGACACCACGTTGCAGGCATGGGCCAGCGAGAAGAACGAGAAGAAGAACACTGCGGCCTATGTCGGCGCGCTGCAGCCGGAAGGCGATTACGGCGACTTCGGTGAGAAGTTCAAGTCCACCGACGTCCACGATGTCACAGACGCAAGATGGGTCTGATGACGTTCGACCTGTCCGATTACACCGCGGCGCCCGAGCACTCCATCCTCACCTTGACGTATCTGGGCTACGCCGGTGCAGACAAGACCGCCACGGCCACCGATAAGGTCAAGGTGGTCGCTGTTGACACGTCGCGGTGCACCGGCACCGCTCCCTGCGACACCAACAATGCCACGTGGGCGAACCGCCCGGACTTCGAGGTGACCGATACCACGAAGACCGCGACGTCCCATGCGTTCGCTTATGGATCTAAGAAGTATTCCGATGGCATGACCGTCGAATCGGGCAACGCAAGAAGGTTCTGCTCGACGTGTCCGACGTCATCAAGGCAGAGTTCGCCAAGTTCGGCACCGACGCCACCGAGAAGAAGATCACGCTGGCCCTGGGCGAGCTCAACAAGTCCGACATGCGTTTCGGCAGCAAGGAAGTCACATCGCTGACCGGCGCCACCGAGGCCATGCAGCCGACCTTGTCCGTCACCAAGAAGCCGAAGGCATACACGCTGAGCATCGAAGGCCCGACCAAGGTCAAGTACCAGAAGGGCGAGGCGTTCAACAAGGCCGGACTCGTGGTCAAGGCCACCAGCACGGCCGACGGCACGGTCAAGACGCTGACCGAAGGCAACGGTGAGGATAACTACACCATCGACACCAGCGCTTTCGATAGTGCCAGCATCGGCGTATACCCTATTACCGTGAAGTACAACAAGGACCCCGAAATCGCCGCTTCGTTCAACGCCTATGTCATCGCCAGTGTCGAGGACGGTGGAGACGGCGACACCAGCAAAGACGACTGGCTGTGGTACAAGCAGCCCGCGTCGCAGACTGACGCCACCGCCACCGCCGGCGGCAATTACGGCAACCCCGACAACAACCGTTGGCAGCAGACCACCTTGCCGTTCGGCAACGGCAAGATCGGCGGCACCGTCTGGGGCGAGGTCAGCCGTGAACGCGTCACCTTCAACGAGGAGACGCTGTGGACCGGCGGCCCCGGATCCTCGACCCGCTACAACGGCGGCAACAACGAGACCAAGGGTCAGAACGGCGCCACGCTGCGCGCGCTCAACAAGCAGCTCGCGAACGGCGCCGAGACGGTCAATCCCGGCAACCTGACCGGCGGCGAGAACGCGGCCGAGCAGGGCAACTACCTGAACTGGGGCGACATCTACCTCGACTACGGGTTCAACGACACGACCGTCACCGAATACCGCCGCGACCTGAACCTGAGCAAGGGCAAGGCCGACGTCACGTTCAAGCATGACGGCGTCACCTACACACGCGAATACTTCGCGTCGAACCCCGACAATGTCATGGTCGCCCGCCTCACGGCCAGCAAAGCCGGCAAGCTGAACTTCAACGTCAGCATGCCGACCAACACGAACTACTCCAAGACCGGCGAAACCACGACGGTCAAGGGTGACACGCTCACCGTCAAGGGCGCTCTCGGCAACAACGGCCTGCTGTACAACTCGCAGATCAAGGTCGTCCTCGACAACGGTGAGGGCACGCTCTCCGAAGGCGCCGACGGCGCTTCGCTGAAGGTCTCCGACGCGAAGGCGGTCACGCTGTACATCGCCGCCGCGACGGACTACAAGCAGAAGTATCCGTCCTACCGCACCGGCGAAACCGCCGCCGAGGTGAACACCCGCGTCGCCAAGGTCGTGCAGGACGCCGCCAACAAGGGCTACACCGCCGTCAAGAAAGCGCACATCGACGATCATTCCGCCATCTACGACCGCGTGAAGATCGATTTGGGCCAGTCCGGCCACAGCTCCGACGGCGCCGTCGCCACCGACGCGCTGCTCAAGGCGTACCAGAGGGGCTCCGCAACCACCGCGCAGAAGCGCGAGCTGGAGACGCTGGTGTACAAGTACGGCCGCTACCTGACCATCGGCTCCTCCCGTGAGAACAGTCAGCTGCCCAGCAACCTGCAGGGCATCTGTCGGTCACCGCGGGCGACAACGCCCACGGCAACACGCCTTGGGGCTCCGACTTCCACATGAACGTGAACCTCCAGATGAACTACTGGCCGACCTATTCGGCCAACATGGGAGAGCTCGCCGAGCCGCTCATCGAGTATGTGGAGGGTCTGGTCAAGCCCGGCCGTGTGACCGCCAAGGTCTACGCGGGCGCGGAGACGACGAACCCCGAGACCACGCCGATCGGCGAGGGCGAGGGCTACATGGCCCACACCGAGAACACCGCTTACGGCTGGACTGCACCCGGTCAATCGTTCTCGTGGGGTTGGAGCCCGGCCGCCGTGCCGTGGATCCTGCAGAACGTGTACGAGGCGTACGAGTACTCCGGCGACCCTGCCCTGCTTAATCGCGTGTACGCGCTGCTCAAGGAGGAATCGCACTTCTACGTCAACTACATGCTGCACAAGGCTGGCTCCAGCTCCGGTGACCGCCTGACTACCGGCGTCGCGTACTCGCCCGAACAGGGCCCGCTGGGCACCGACGGCAACACGTACGAGAGCTCGCTCGTGTGGCAGATGCTCAACGACGCCATCGAGGCGGCCAAGGCCAAGGGAGATCCGGACGGTCTGGTCGGCAATACCACCGACTGCTCGGCCGACAACTGGGCCAAGGGCGACAACGGCAACTTCACCGATGCGAACGCCAACCGTTCCTGGAGCTGCGCCAAGAGCCTGCTCAAGCCGATCGAGGTCGGCAACTCCGGCCAGATCAAGGAATGGTACTTCGAAGGTGCGCTCGGCAAGAAGAAGGATGGATCCGCCATCAGCGGCTACCAGGCGGACAACCAGCACCGTCACATGTCCCACCTGCTCGGACTGTTCCCCGGTGATTTGATCACCATCGACAACTCCGAGTACATGGATGCGGCCAAGACCTCGCTGAGGTACCGCTGCTTCAAGGGCAACGTGCTGCAGTCCAACACCGGCTGGGCCATTGGCCAGCGCATCAATTCGTGGGCTCGCACCGGCGACGGCAACACCACGTACAAGCTGGTCGAGCTGCAGCTCAAGAACGCGATGTATGCAAACCTGTTCGATTACCATGCGCCGTTCCAGATTGACGGCAACTTCGGCAACACCTCCGGTGTCGACGAAATGCTGCTGCAGTCCAACTCCACCTTCACCGACACCGACGGCAAGAAGTACGTGAACTACACGAACATCCTGCCCGCCCTGCCCGACGCCTGGGCGGACGGCTCGGTGAGCGGCCTCGTGGCCCGCGGCAACTTCACCGTCGGCACGACCTGGAAGAACGGCAAGGCCACCGAAGTCAAGCTGACCTCCAACAAGGGCAAGCAGGCGGCCGTCAAGATCACCGCCGGCGGCGCCCAGAACTACGAGGTCAAGAACGGTGACACCGCCGTGAACGCCAAGGTCGTGACCAACGCGGACGGCGCCTCGCTGCTCGTGTTCGATACCACCGCAGGCACCACGTACACGATCACGAAGAAGGCGAGCGCAACGTGCCCGTCACCGGCGTGACCGTGACCGGCGCCAACACCGCCACCGCAGGCGACACCGTCACTCTGACGGCGACCGTCGCCCCGGCCAATGCGACCGACAAGTCCGTCACCTGGTCGACCTCCGACGCCGCCGTAGCTACGGTCAACGCCAACGGCGTGGTGACCACGAAGAAGGCCGGCAAGGTGACCATCACCGCCACGTCGAACGGCGACAAGACGAAGTTCGGTTCCATCGAGATCACCGTCTCCGCCGCGACCGTGCCCGTCACCAGCGTCACCGTTGCCGGCGACGCCGCGATGACCGTCGATGGAGAGCAGACCCTGACGGCGACCGTCGCCCCGGCCAATGCGACCGACAAGACGGTCACGTGGAAGTCCTCCGACGCCACTGTGGCGACGGTTGACGCCAACGGCAAGGTCGTCGCGAAGAAGGCCGGCGAAGTGACGATCACCGCCACGGCCGGTGGCGTGTCCGGCACGCTGAAGATCACGGTGAGCGACAAGGCCCCGACCGTCATCCCGGTCCAGTCCGTGACCGTGACAGGCAAGCAGGAGCTCGTCGAAGGCGCCTCCACGACCCTGACGGCGACCGTCGCCCCGGCTGACGCGACCGACAAGACGGTCACGTGGAAGTCGAGCGACGAGTCCGTCGCCACGGTCGACAAGGACGGCGTCGTGACCGCCAAGAAGGCCGGCACGGTGACCATCACCGCCACGGCCGGTGGCGTGTCCGGCACGCTCCACATCACCGTGACGGCCAAGCCCGTCGAGACCGTCCCCGTCACCAGCGTGGAGGTCACCGTCGAGGCCGGCACCACCGTCTCCGTCGGCAAGACACTCCAGGCCACCGCGACCGTCAAGCCCGGCAACGCACCAACAAGAAGGTGACGTGGAAGTCGAGCGACGAATCCATCGCGACGGTCGACGCCAACGGCGTCATCACCGCGAAGAAGGCCGGCAAGGTCGTCATCACGGCCACCTCGACCGACGGCACGGACAAGTCCGGCAGCGTCGAGATCACCGTCGTGGATGAGACCAAGCGACGCCCGACCACAAGTCCGTCAAGGCCGATACCGGCGACGTGACCGCCGGCAAGACCGGTACGGTCACCGAGCGAAGGACGTGGCGGGCTGGAAGAGCCGCTCCATCATCAAGCAAGGCAAGCTCGGCAAGGCCGAAATCGCCGACGGCACGCTCGTGTATGCGGCCGGCGACAAGACCGGTGACGACAGCTTCGTCGTGCAGTACACGATGGCCGACGGCACGGTCATCGACGTGACCTACAGCGTCACGGTCAAGGCCGCCGAAACCGGCAAGAACGACGGCGACGGCAAGGGCGACGGTGTCGCGAAGACCGGCGCCGCCGTCGGCGCGCTCGCCGGCTTGGCCTGATGCTGCTCGCCGTCGGAG
>ENA-OQDE01000959-OQDE01000959.1-human-gut-metagenome-genome-assembly--contig:-NODE-959-length-13437-cov-4.556649_pt1 | contig 13437 bp, 18 predicted proteins | sample MGYA00242768_ERZ504595 | MGnify/ENA primary metagenome ERZ504595 (study PRJEB26092, sample SAMD00036307) | human gut metagenome | host: Homo sapiens | study: EMG produced TPA metagenomics assembly of...
GAGAAACAGTTGACAGAAGCAATCCTGCTACCATAACAAATTTCTCAAAGAAGAAGCGCACAACAGAGCATTCGAAGTACTGAAATCAGTAGGTATCCCTGAACCGGATATGACATTAAAGAGTTATCCGCACCAGCTTTCAGGCGGTATGTGTCAGCGTGTTATGATTGCTATGGCAATGTCCTGTGAGCCGGAGCTTCTCATCGCGGACGAGCGACTACAGCCCTTGACGTTACCATTCAGGCTCAGATTCTCGAACTGATGGAGGACATCAGGGCAAAGAAGAATACAGGTATTCTGATGATCACACATGACCTTGGTGTTGTCGCTGAAATGTGTTCCAGAGTTGTTGTTATGTATGCCGGCCGAATCGTAGAAGAAGCGCCTGTGCAGGAACTTTTTGCAGATCCGAAACATCCATATACACAGGGGCTGATCGGTTCTGTACCGAAACTTGGAAGTGGTGTGGAATCTCTTCCATCCATCCCGGGAAGCGTACCGGATCTGTCCGTAATGCCGAAAGGATGTAAGTTTGCACCGAGATGTAAATATGCAATGGATATCTGTCATCAGCAGGAACCGGAGCTTGCAGATATCAACGAAGCAGGTACCAGAAAATGCAGATGCCATCTGCTCAACAAAACCGGAAAGGAGGCGTAACCTGTGAGCGAGCCGTTATTATCAGTAAAGAATATGAAGAAAACATTCCAGGCAAACGGAGGAATGTTCAGCAAGAAGAAATTTGTCCATGCGGTAAATGATGTATCTTTTGATATTTATCCGGGTGAAACTTTTTCGCTGGTAGGCGAGTCCGGCTGTGGTAAATCCACGACAGGTAAGCTGATCGATCATCTGATCACACCTGACTCCGGTGAAATCTGGTTTGAGGGAAAAGAAATCTCCAAACTTTCAGAGAAAGAAATGCGCCCGTTACGTTCAGATATCCAGATGGTTTTCCAGGATCCATACGGTTCCCTGAATCCGAGAATGAAGTTCAGGATCTCATCGGTGAGCCACTTCTGATTCACACAAATATGAGTGCAGGAGAGCGCCTTAAGAAAGTACATGAACTTCTCGGCACTGTAGGATTAAGCCCGTCTCATGGAGAGCGTTACCCGCATGAATTTTCCGGTGGTCAGCGTCAGCGTATCGGAATTGCCAGAGCACTGACTGTACAGCCAAAGCTTATCATCGCAGATGAGCCGGTATCTGCCCTTGATGTTTCTATCCAGGCGCAGGTATTAAATCTTCTGCAGCAGTTACAGAAAGATTTTAATCTTACCTATCTGTTCATTTCCCATGACCTGAGCGTCGTTGAAATGATTTCAGACAGAATCGGTGTCATGTATCTTGGCACGATCGTAGAGACAGCACCGAAGAAAGAACTTTATGCAAACCCGAGACATCCATATACAAGAGCACTTCTCTCCGCAGTTCCGATCCCGGATCCGGAAGTGAAGAAAGAGCGTATTACTCTGAAAGGTGACCTTCCAAGTCCGAGTAATCCGCCGAGTGGCTGTCTGTTCCACACACGTTGTCCGCATTGTACAGAAAAATGTAAGACACAGGTGCCGACACCTGCTGAAATTGCACCGGGTCATATTGTAAAATGTCATTATCCGGAACTTACAGAATAGGAATTCCGAAATAACAATATTACACCTGAAGATGAACAGTGAAGAAAACAGGATTCACTGAGAGATACAGGTCATTATGAATGGATGAGGAAAGAGGGGCTATGTTTACTGAGGAAAGACAAAGCGCAATAGAGAAATGCCTTCGTGAAAATGGAAAAGTCAAGGTTAAGGAATTGAGTGAAATGTTTCAGGTCACAGAAGACTGTATCCGAAAAGATCTTAAGACTCTTGAAAACGCCGGTAAGTTAAAGAGAACCTACGGCGGCGCAATCCTTTCACAGGATTATCCGCTGAAGAGAGACGTAGTAGACAGACGCCAGTTTAACCTTGACAAAAAGAGAACAATTGCAGCCAAAGCATTTAAACTGATCAAGAATAACGAAACGATTTTCCTTGATATTTCTACCACAAATATTGAACTGGCAAAGCTTCTTGCCACGTCAAATATGCGTGTGGTAGTGGTGAGCAATATGATAGATATCCTGCAGATCCTTGCCACAAATCCGTCCATTACTGCAATCGGTACAGGGGGAACAATGTATCAGACAGTAAACGGATTTATGGGAGCTGCAACGATAGAAGTGATTAAGCAGTATAGCTTTGACCGTGCATTTATAGGAAGCTGCGGTGTGGATATGACTGATTGTGCAATTACTACATTGGGGGTAGAGGACGGATTGACAAAGAAAGCAGCCGTGTACAGCAGCAGACATAAATATGTTGTTATGGAAAGGGATAAATTCTATTTCAACGATTCCTATAAATATGCATACTTTGACGATATCAGCGGAATTGTTACGGATGAATTTCCAGATGATACGATCGTGAGTACACTGGAGAGAGCAGGGGTGAAATTGTTCTGATACAGGTAAGTCTTCGGGGACTTATCTGATCTGGTTAAATCAGTCAGCAGAATGGATGATCTGTCTGGCTTAAATGAAAAAGATGGAGGCAAGTACGTGAAAGAATATATTTTGGAAGCCTGTGTAGATTCTGTAGAATCTGCTATGGCAGCGGTTGAGGGAGGCGCAGACAGGCTGGAACTCTGCGGCAACCTGATCATCGGCGGAACCACTCCGGGACCGTGGCTTTTTGATGAGATAAGAAAGCGTTCGGATATCAGGATTCATGCCTGATCCGTCCGCGTTTTGGAGATTTCTGCTATACAGATGCAGAATTTTCCATGATAAAGCATGCAGTAGAAGATTTCAGGAAAATGGGTGCCGAAGGTGTTGTATTTGGGGTGCTGAAACCGGATGGCACATTAAACATGGAACAGATGAAAGAACTGATGGAGGCGGCAGGGGATATGTCGGTGACCCTTCACAGAGCTTTTGATGTATGCGTGGATCCAATAGAAACAATGGAACAGGCAATCTCACTGGGAATCAATACGATCCTTACTTCAGGCCAGCGCAATGTATGTCTGCAGGGGGTTGATCTTTTGCGGGAACTCGAGGAAAAGAGTCGTGGACGTATCACAATCCAGGCAGGAAGCGGTGTCGGTGCATCGGTGATCCGACAGCTTTATCCTCTGACAGGAATAAAAGCATATCACATGACTGGTAAGAGAGTAATCGACAGTGAGATGCAGTTCAGAAAAGACGGAGTGAATATGGGACTCCCGATGCTTAGTGAATATGAGATATGGCGTACGGATGTAGATAATATCCGCGCCGCAAAGAAAGTTCTGGAGGAATTATAATGGCAGAACCGAAGATTTTTTTGAAAGAGAACAGGGATCGAATTGAAAAGAGCTACCTGGAGCAGGCGAAGAGCCTGCCCCGGGTTTTTGCGGCTATAGATAAAAAATGCAGGAATGTACAGAGGAAGTGGCGCTTGCATGTAAATATTTATACGCATTTATGCCATACAGCGATATAGGAAATTATCCATTTGAAGTATTCCTGGATTATGCTGAAAACGGTGTGCAGCTTTGGAAAGAGAATCCGCAGGTGGCGGCTCTCCCGGAAGAGATTTTCCTGAATTATGTGCTGTTCCACAGAGTAAATGAAGAAGAAATTGCTCCTTGCAGAACTTTCTTCCGCACAGAGATTGGAACCAGAACGCAGGGAATGGATTTTAAAGAGGCAGCTCTGGAAGTGAACTACTGGTGCGCCGAAGAAGCAACCTATCACTGTACAGATGACCGTACTTTATCTGCGGTTTCCGTATATCGGAGAGGTAATGGAAGATGTGGTGAGGAGTCTGTATTTACAGTGAATGCCCTGCGAAGTGTGGGCGTTCCGGCGCGCCAGGTGTATGCGCCGAAATGGTCTCATTGTGATGACAATCATGCATGGGTAGAAATCTGGTGTGACGGTGAATGGTATTTCCTTGGAGCATGTGAGCCGGAAGAAATCCTGAATAAAGGATGGTTTACGAATGCTTCTTCCAGAGCGATGATGATTCACTCCCGTGTATTTGACACAAAAATTCCGAACGGAGAAGTGATCGGCAAAGACGGCATGGTTACTATGCTGAATGAATTGAAGAGATATGCTGTTACAAAGGAGATTACAGTATCCGTAAAGGATGAACAGGGAGCTCCGGCTGAGGGCGCAGAGGTTTCTTTTGAAGTACTGAATTACTCTGAATATGCACCAATCGCAGAGAAGAAAACAGACAGTAAGGGAACTGCCAGACTGACAACAGGACTTGGAAGTCTGCATATTTCCGCAAGAATGTGTTCTGACGGCGAGTGGTTCTATGCGGAAACAGTTATGAATACTGAGAAAGAAGATAACTGTGAAATTTGTCCGGTACCGCAGGATAAAAGAAATGACGGCGAATCAGAAAAGTGGACAGCAGCAGATATATTTGCTCCTCATGATGCACCTGTAAACACAGACATGCCGACTCCGGAACAGAAGGCGAAGGGAAATAAGCGTCTGGCAGCAGCCAATGCACACAGAGAGCAGAAAGTAAGAAACTGGTCAAATCCGGAATGTGAACGTTTCCTGGAAAAAAAGGTAAACAGGATAGAAGAAGCCATTGCTGCTTCATACAGAGAAGATCTCCTGAGGGTTCTCACAGAGAAAGACAGAACTGACTGTATCAGTGACGTTCTGGAGGAACACCTGGAGCTGGCAATTCCATATCATGGTATGATGAAAAAGGATACCTTTGTATCTTATGTGTTAAATCCAAGAGTAGATGATGAAGTTCTTCAGAAATACAGAAGAGAGATTAAGAAGCATTTTTCCAGAGATGAGAAACAGGAGCTGAGAGATGATCCTTCCAGAATCTGGAATCTGATCGAGAAGGCAATTGTTTCCAGACCGGAGAAAGAGCGTTCCAGTGTGATCACAACACCGGCAGGATGCATAAGGACCTGTACAGGAAGCTTCCTGTCAAAGAAAATCCTGTTTGTTGCAATAGCGAGAACCTTTGGAGTAGCGGCAAGACTGAATCCACATGATCGTTCTGTGGAATATATGGAAAACGGAAGATTCGTTCCTGTGCTTGCAAGAACAGAGAAGAACTGTACTCTGATCCTGACAGCAGGAGAGACTGTACAGTGGAAATATTTCCAGAACTGGAGTATTGCAAAACTGGAGAATGGAAGATATACATCACTGAAACTTGGAGCAGAGAATTTCGAAGATCAGATCCTGAATCTGCCGTTGGAATCCGGAAACTACAGGATCCTTACTTCAAACAGACTTCCAAATGGAAATATGTTTGCAAATGAATATCATTTTGAAATTCAGCCCGGAGAGACAAAGGAGATCGAGCTGGTACTCAGGGAAGCAGATCTGGAGGATATGCTGGAGAATATTTCCATGCCGGAATTTATGCTGAAAACTGAGGATGGTACAGAGGTGAAAGCATCTGACCTTACAGCAGACGGAAAACATATCCTGATGTTTCTGGAAGAAGAAAAAGAGCCTACTGAGCATATCTTAAATGAAATGATGGAGCAGGAAGGGGCTTTCGCAGGATATGCAGAGCAGATTATTTTTGTAGTGAGAAGTAAAGAAGCACTGGAGACACCGACACTGTCCAAAGCACTTGCAAAGTTAAAAAATATTCAGATTTATTATGATGATTTCTCAGAGATTATCAATACTCTGGGAAGACGCATGTATGTAGATCCGGACAAACTTCCGCTGATCATTGTGACGAACGGAAGTCTGAATGGGATTTATGCGACCAGCGGTTACAATGTAGGAACCGGGGATATGCTGCTTAGATTAATGTAACAGAGCGATAAATAAGATGCCCGGAGATGACACCTGTGAGCATCTTCTGGTATTGCCGGATTACATTATTGTATAGATGTAAAGGATTGGATATTGAATTTGTATTTACATAAAGGAGATAAAAAATCATGTATCAGTTTAACCGAAAAGAATATGAAGAACGTATGAAATGGTATCAGGATGCCCGTTTCGGAATGTTTATCCACTGGGGATTATATTCTATTCCTGCAAGAGGAGAATGGGTACGCAGTACAGAGGAGATGCCTGAGGAAGAATACCTTCCGTTTATGAAAGAATTTGATGCCAGAGACTATAATCCGAAACAGTGGGCAAAAGAGGCAAAGGCAGCAGGTATGAAATATGTGGTTCTGACTGCAAAACACCATGATGGTTTCTGTTTATTTGACAGTAAATACACAGATTATAAAGTTACCAATACACCTGCAGGAAGAGATCTGATCAAAGAATATGTGGAAGCTCTTCGCGAAGAAGGTCTGAAAGTTGGTCTGTATTTCACTTTACTTGACTGGCATCATCCGGACTATCCTCATTACGGAGACCGCATCCATCCTATGAGAAACCATCCGGAATGCAGTAATGAAAACAGAGATTTTTCTCGTTATATAGAGTATATGTACAATCAGGTGGAAGAGGTCTGCACAAATTATGGAAAAATCGATATTATGTGGTTTGACTTTTCATATGATGATATGCGGGGCGAGAAATGGGGAGCAACAAGACTGATAGATATGGTCCGCAGATTACAGCCGGGAATCATCATTGATAACCGTCTGGAAGTCAGCGGTGAGGGAAGAGGTTCTCTGTATGACTGCAATCCGACACCATATCATGGCGATTTCGTAAGCCGGAACAGATCATTCCGCCGGAAGGAATCTGCGACAAAGAAGGGAATCCGATGGTATGGGAAGCATGCTTCACCATGAACAATAACTGGGGCTACTGTGCAAATGACCACTATTACAAACCTGCTTCCATGCTGATCAAGAAGCTGGTAGAGTGCGTTTCCAAAGGTGGAAATATGATCCTGAATGTAGGACCTGATGCGAAAGGTAAATTCCCGAAAGAATCCTCCGCGATCCTGGCGGAAATCGGACGCTGGATGGATAAGAACCATGACAGTATCTATGGATGCGCTCCGGCAGCAGATATCCCGAAACCGGATTACGGACGTATCACCAGAAATGGAAACAAGTATTATGTCCATATTTATGAGAATACATTAGGACCACTGCCGCTGATCGGATTTGACAAGAATAAGATTGTGAAAGTACGTGCCCTGGATGACGGACATGAAGTGCCGATCTCTACTTTATGGGTGCACAGCGATTATCCGGATATCGCATTTGTTGACCTTGGCCCGGATCCTGTACTGCCGGATCCTGTAGACTATGTGCTGGAAGTGGAGATGGCTGAATAAAGATATAGAATACAAAAATGCCGTATGGCAGCTTTTTTGTATTTCTTAACCGAACTGAGATGCAGGTGTCTGCCTGGTTCAGCATCGGTTTCTCTTGTTTACGAAATAATTCAGAATCCCACCGCCTACGATAATAACAAGTGCAACAGCAACAACACGTTTCGCTGCTTCCTGCGGCATCTGGCTTTTGGAACCGATGGAATCGGAATAGAAAGTCAGGGTATAATTGATCTCATGAGGGGTACCCATGGCAGTAGTGTCTGCGATTACCGGCATACTCTCATCCATAATGGTAACCGGGATCTGGAATTCAGAATTCGTTCCTTCCTCATTGACAGGGAGATATTTTTTACCGTCAACGATCATGTAGTCATAATTAGAACTGCTCCACTGGATATCGGCAGTTACTTCGCCGTTTTTTACGGTGATCAAAGTCGGTGAAGTGACACTGGCTTTGCCGCTTCCGCCTTCCAGCTCTACCTGGATGCAATACTCCCCATCTTCTTTATCAAGAGTGAAAGCCTGTGCAGCAGGAACAGAAGTCCATACTGACAGACAGCAGATCAAAGCTGCCAGAACTGCAAAAATCTTTCTCATATTTCTTTCCTCACTTAAATTCGATAATTTTCATCATCCCACAATTGAAATTAATTGTCAATACTTCGTTGAAAAAGTTATCCTGTTTTAGTATAATAAAAGGTGCTGTCCGCACGCAACATCATTGAGAACGTAGTGAACAGTGAGCACAATAAATGAATATCTGTGAATTGCTTTGCTGCGAAGCAGCTCCTGCAATTCTGATATCATAAAAATGTATATGCAAATCACAGGAGGATATGGTAATGAGAGGAATTTTATACGGAGTAGGAGTTGGCCCCGGAGATCCGGAACTTATGACATTAAAGGCAGTGCGCCTGATCAAAGAGAATGATATTATTGCAGTACCGGGTGCAGAGGTGCGTGAAACAGTTGCATATAAGATCGCAGTACAGGCAGTACCTGAGCTTGCAGACAAAGAACTCCTGCCAATCTATATGCCAATGACACACGATAAGGCAGAACTGGAACTGAACCATGAAAAAGGAGCCAAGGCGTTGGAAGCAGCACTTGATACAGGTAAGAATGTAGTATTTCTGACACTTGGAGATCCGACTATCTATCAACATTTTCATATGTGCAGAAGAGAGTAGAAGAGGATGGATATGAGACAAGACTGGTAAGCGGTATCACTTCCTTCTGTGCAACAGCAGCACGCCTGAATATCCCGCTTACAGAGTGGAACCAGCCTCTTCATGTACAGCCTGCAGTTCACCGCCTTGACAGTGAACTGGATCAGCCGGGTACCTATGTGCTGATGAAATCCGGCAAAAAGATGAATCAGGTAAAGGAAATTCTGGCAAAAAGCGGACGCAATATCCGTATGGTGGAGAACTGTGGAATGCCGGATGAGCATATTTACAACAGTGTAGAAGAAATTCCGGATGATGCAGGCTATTATTCTCTGATCATTGCAAAGGAACAGGATGGAGGATTATGATCGAGACCAGAGATCTGACAAAAACCTTTGACAATTTTACAGCTGTGGATTCCCTGAACCTGAAAATTGAAAAAGGGGAATTTTTTGGCCTTCTCGGACCGAACGGAGCAGGCAAGACAACGACCATCAGCCTGCTGTCAACCCTTCTTCTTCCACAAAGGGAGAAATCCTTATAGACGGTCAGCAGCTTACAAGAAAACGTCCTGATTTGAAGAGAAAGATCAGTGTGATCACCCAGGAATATTCCATGCGTCAGGATATGAATATGGATGAGATTATGGAATACCAGGGACGGCTCTATTTTATGCCACGAAAGCAGATAAAAGAAAGAACAGAAGAACTTCTGGAGTTCTGTGACCTGCTGAAGTTTCGCAAACGTACAGTCCGTAAGCTTTCCGGTGGAATGAAGCGTAAGCTGATGGTCTGTCGGGCATTACTGACAGATCCGGAGATATTGCTTTTGGATGAACCCACAGCAGGTATGGATGCTCTTTCCAGAAGACAGATGTGGAATCTTCTGCGTAAGCTTAATGAGAAAAACCTGACGATCCTGCTGACTACTCATTATATGGAAGAAGCACAGAGTCTCTGTAATCGTGTGGCACTGATGGATCATGGTAAGCTGGAGGAGGTAAGTACTCCGCAAGCATTGATCGAGAGTCTTGGTGCTTATGCAGTGGACGAGATGACAGCAGATGGAACACAGAATCACTATTTCCATACACGCCAGGAAGCAATCCGGTATCTGGAAGAGCTTACAGGGCAGGCGTCTCTTCGTGAGACAACACTGGAAGACGTCTTTGTAGAAAGAGCCGGGAAACATTTGATTTCAAAATAGCAGATATTAACTGAATCAGGGAAGTCCCCTGCGGAGGTTGCAAAAAAGTTAGAATAATCTGGAGAAAAATGTATGGGAATTATAACAATATTATGGGAGAAGTGGGTAGAATTCCGCCGGGACTTCTATAAGATCACGCTGGCGGCAATGATCGCACCGCTAATGTATCTGATCGTATTCGGAATGGGAATCCAGACCACTTCTCATGGACAGCCATACCTGAATTTTCTGATTCCGGGTGTGGTATCACTGACAACTATGAACGGAAGCTTCAACGCCATTGCGCAGAATCTAAACGTACAGAGACTGTATGAGAAGGCTTTTGATCAGGTGATGATCTCCCCACACCATTATGGCAGTTTATTGCCGGACAGATCATCGGGGGAAGTCTGCGTGGTCTGTATGCAGGAGGAATCATACTGCTTCTTACAGCACCTATTGAGACAGGACTGATCTTCAACGGATGGTCCTTTCTGGTGATGTTCCTGAACGGAGCAGTATTCTCAGCCATCGGCGTGGTGGTCTCCTTTCTGGCAAAAAATCACGCAGACGTGCGAGGTTTTCCAATTATATCATTATGCCTATGGCATATTTGTGTAACACCTTTTTCTCAACAGAGAACTTCCGGGATTTATAGGCAAGTTTGTATCAGCCTTGCCATTATCCCAGACCAGCCATCTGATGAGAAGCATTTCATCAGGTGAGGCGGTGAATTACACTGGTATTGGGATCCTGCTTCTTTATTTGCTGGTGTTTACTGTAGCAGCATCATGGTTTATTTATAAGAAGAAAAATCTGTAACTGACTGACAAGGAGGAGCCTGTGCTTCTCCTTGACTTATTTATGTATTCGCAAAATCAAGTGCAATAACCAACATTCGCCTGACTGCTACTCAGAAGTATCAGTGGTATTTGTGAGAACATGAAGATTATCAATTTTTCTCTTTTTTTCAGCCGGCAGATAACAGTTACATATAATAGTCTCGCACAAACTGTACAAACTGCTTTACATGGGGTTTCAGAATCCTGTTTTTGCTGTAGACTATATAGAAACTGCGCTTATGGGCAGCTTCCTCCAGCGGAAAGACAAGAATCTGCTTTGTCCTCTGCAGGTCATTGACAGAGCGTGATGAAAGAATAGAGATTCCCAGACCATTAACAATGGACTTTTTGATGCTTTCCAGGTCATTCATGCGGGCGATCACATTCAGATTGCCTGTTGTGATGCCTATGCGATCCAGAAAAAGGTCCATTTCTTTTTTTGTGCCGGAGCCTTTTTCCCTGAGGATAATAGGATCTTTCAGGAAATCATGAAAAACAGCGGGTGTTTCCCTGTCCTTGAGTGCAAGATAGTGATCTGTTACAGGAGTTGCAATGACCAGTTCATCATGGCAGAAAGGAATAAACACGCAGCTCTCATCAAGTGTATTCTGGCCTACCAGAGCCAGATCTACAGTTCCGTCCAGTACCCGGCTGATGGATTCTGAACTGTCTGACTGTATGGAGTGAAAATAAACATCAGGATGCGTTTTTCCGAAAGCAGCAAGCAATTCCGGCAAAAGATAAGAAGAAGGATGGTAGATGCAGCCAGATCTATCATGTGTTTGTGGGCACCTGTAAAATTCTCAAGCAGATTATTTCTGATCTCCAGCATACGGACTGCACTGTCATAAAGCTGGTAGCCTTTGGCTGTAATCGTTGTTTTCTTTGTAGTGCGGATGATCAGTTTCATATGCAGTTCATCTTCCAGAGAACGTATATGAGCACTGATCGTAGGCTGAGTCAGATAGAGGCGGCGGGCCGCCTCTGAGAAGCTGCCGTAATCCACGACAGAGACGAATGCTTCTAACTGTTTAAATTCCATTGTGAAAATCTCCTTTTATGTACGAAAACGATGTACGAGTGTACCGACAAGTTGATTATTGAAACAATCTTGCAGGATAAATTTTCTTATTTCAAGGCGGAGGAGAGAGGCGTAGCGGTGGCTATGGCGACCGACGACAACGCGGAAATAAGAAATTTAGACGTAAGATTGTTCAAGAAATCAACTTGTTGGTACACTAGGATTGCTATAGTAATGCGGATAATGCATCTAAAGCAATATCCAGTTCCTGCTTTGTATTCTCAGGTCCGAAAGAAAAACGGAGAGTACTCCGGGTATGTTCCAAGAGTTTTATGTGCGTTTGGTGCACAGTGAAGGCCGACTCTTGTCATAATTCCATAAGTACTGTCCAGTTCAAAGGCGGCCTGAGCCATGTCCATATGTAAGGTCTGGACGGATACAACTGCACAACGGTTTTCAATATTTTTTTTACCGATAATACGCAGGAATTTTTCGTCAGGATCCAAATTCAGGATACCATCTATAAAGTATTGTGTCAGCATTAATTCATGTTGGCGGATTTCTTCCATGGACTGTTTCTCCAGATCACAGAGTGCGGCATGCAGTCCCAGAATCCCCGGTATATTGGGAGTTCCGGGTTCGAAACGATCCGGAAGAAATGCCGGTACTTCCTCAGAATGAGAGGCGCTTCCTGTTCCGCCGCTGATAAGAGGATCGATCTGCGCTGCCAGTTCATTGCGGATCAGAAAGCCACCTGTTCCCTGTGGCCCTCTGAGTCCCTTGTGACCTGTAAATGCCAGTGCGTCTATGTGATATTTCTCCATATCAATGTCAATGGTTCCTGCTGTCTGTGCAGTGTCCAGAATAAAAAGAAGTTCATGTTCTTTGCAGAAATTCCCGATTTCCTGTGCAGGCATGACAGTTCCGCATACATTGGAAGCATGAAGACAGACCACAAGCTTAGTCTCAGGACGAAGGAGTGCAGCCGCTTTATCAAGCAGAAGACTGCCGTCAGAAGCGCATGGGATCCTGTCAAAAGAAATTCCATGTTTCTCCAGCTGTACAAGAGGACGCATCACTGCATTATGCTCCATAGCAGTTACAAGTACATGATCGCCGGGTTTCAGAAGTCCTTTCAGAAGAACATTCAGACTGGCAGTGATATTTTCTGTAAAAATAACATTCTTACCCTTCCGGAAGTAAAGTGAAAGAGCTTCAGAAGCTGTTCTCTTGTCTCAAAAATCTGCTCCTCCACAGAATAAGCTGCCCGGTATCCTCCCCGATTCACATTCACAGCAGAGCCTGCCAGGTAATCATAAACTGCCTGTGCCACAGATGGTGCTTTTGGAAAAGACGTACTGGCCTGATCCAGATAGATTTTATTCATAAATAAATCCTTTCGTTTGTCATGGGCTCCTCCCACTGCCTTTAGGCGGTGGAGGAGCCTTGTAAATTGTTATCTATTATCCTTGACTCTCAATATATTTTTGTATAGTTGCTGATGACACTTCTCCAATGCTGCAAGCAAAATAACCATCTTACCAAAATATTTTTTTCTTCCAATACTGTTTTGATAAGACCGAATTATACTTTTGCCATAAGTAGTATGTTGTTTCCTGCTTTACAATTTTAACAATGTCGCATACTCTATCCGTTGCATCATAACTTAACAAAAAATGTATATGGTCTTTGTCTGTTCCATAGCAATTATTTCGTAGCCACGAGTATTAGCTATATCGAGAATCTTTTGTTTCACATCATCAGCAATAGAGCCTTTTAGTAGCTGTTTGCGGTATTTGGTTACAAGAACTATCTGTACTTTCAGACTGTATTTTCGTCTGTTATGACGATTATATCTATGATCCATAAATCACCTCTGATAGTTATTGACATTCACTAATTATTTGTATACACTATCATTAGTGAAGCATCGGTGAGAG
>ENA-OQDE01000960-OQDE01000960.1-human-gut-metagenome-genome-assembly--contig:-NODE-960-length-13428-cov-3.512443_pt1 | contig 13428 bp, 9 predicted proteins | sample MGYA00242768_ERZ504595 | MGnify/ENA primary metagenome ERZ504595 (study PRJEB26092, sample SAMD00036307) | human gut metagenome | host: Homo sapiens | study: EMG produced TPA metagenomics assembly of...
GAATTGATCTGCGCAGAAATTTTCCGACTAATTATTATCAGCGGAAAAGAGTGAATCAGGAGCCTGCCAGTGAGAATGAGACTCGTGCCTGATCAGCATTTTTCAGGAATATTCAAGCCTTGGCCTGCTTACATTCAGTTATTCCAGAGGGAAGATCGTTTACTGCAGACAGGAGAAAGGCTTTGCCTACAATCAGAAAAATTACAGACTGGCAAGCATTTACAGAAATGTTCCGGCTATCGTCTTGAAAAAGGGATTGCAGGTGGTGCGAGAGTCAAAAAAGCCGGAGCAAAACCTGAGATGGGATCTCCGGAACAGTTTTATGCGGAAGTAATCCGTCAGCCCTCTCTGGCAATTGAAATTCCGGAATACCGCAAGGACGATATGGAAGAACTGCGTCTGATTCCACTTGAATATCTTTATTCTCTAAACAGCGGCATATTGGCAAACGCATAAATCCGTCACACAGTCAAAGAAAAACAGTCTCTGAAAATAAAAAGTAATAAAAACATGTAAAAACAGAGATTAGCGTTTGACATAAAGCATAGATTCTGTATGATAAAAAGAGTGCCCCGAAATGTTGTAAACAGAAAGATGAGGAATCAATAGTGAATAATAATACACAGGAAAGTAAAATACAGTTAGAATATATCAATAAATGTACAGAGCTTGTGAAGGAAAAATATGAAAAGGCGCCAGCTTTCTTTATCCAGAATGCAGGCTGCCAGATGAATTCCCTGCAGACGGATACAGTGGCCGGTATCGTGAAACGTATGGGCTATACAGAAGTATCCAGAGAAGAAGATGCAGATGTTGTCATCTATAACACCTGCACAGTCCGGGAGAATGCAAACCTGAAGATTTACGGTCATCTTGGCCATCTGAAAAGTATTAAGAAAAAGAATCCTGAACTGAAGATTGTATTGTTTGGCTGCATGATGCAGGAGCCGGAAGTAATTGAGAAGATCCACAAAGAATATTCTTTTGTTGACCTGGTTTTCGGTACCCATAACTTCCATAAGTTTCCGGAGCTTTTCTACAGAAGCTTAAATACGGAGGGACAGATCATTGATGTCTGGAAGGAATCTGATGAAATCGTGGAGGGTATGCCTTCTGACCGTAAATATTCCTTTAAAACGGGTGTCAATATTATGTTTGGCTGCAATAATTTCTGCAGTTACTGTATTGTACCATATGTAAGAGGAAGAGAGAAGAGTCGCGAACCGGAGGCGATCATAGAAGAGATCAAGGGTCTGGTGGCTGACGGCGTGACAGAAGTTATGCTTCTGGGACAGAACGTTAATTCCTATGGAAAGACACTGGAACATCCGGTTACTTTTGCACAGCTTCTGAAACAGGTGGAAGCAATTGAAGGATTAAAGAGAATCCGTTTCATGACTTCCCATCCGAAGGATCTGTCTGATGAACTGATCCGGACAATGGCAGAGAGCAAAAAAGTGTGCCATCACCTTCACCTTCCCATGCAGTCCGGAAGCAGCCGAATCTTAAAGATCATGAACCGCCGTTATGACAAAGAAAAGTATCTGGAACTTGTAGACAAGATCCGTAATGCCGTACCGGATATTTCCCTTACTACAGATATCATTGTAGGTTTTCCGGGAGAAACGGAAGAGGATTTCCAGGATACTCTGGACGTTGTGGAAAAATGCGATTTTGATTCTGCGTTTACCTTTATTTATTCCAAAAGAAGCGGCACACCTGCTGCCAAAATGGAGAATCAGGTACCTGAGGATGTGGTAAAAGACCGTTTTGACCGTCTTCTTGCTCTGGTTCAGGAAAAAGGCCGAAAGGCTTCTTCCCGTTTCGAGGGAACTGTTCAGGAGATCCTTGTAGAGGAAGAAAGCAGAGAAAAAGGTATCTTTACAGGAAGAACAGAATATAACCTTCTGGTTCATTTCCCGGGATGTCAGGATCTGATCGGTAAATATGTGAAAGTAAAACTGGATACCTGTAAGGGATTCTATTATTTCGGAAGCCTTGCAGAATAAAAATGATGGCTGTTTCTGAACAACAATATAAAGGACTTCTACAGAAGCCCATATCAATTTGGATATAGAGGGTGGAAGATAAAAGTGAAACAAAATAAATACGAAATAGATATGTGTAACGGAACCATCATGGACAAGCTGATTTCCTTTTCACTGCCGCTGATGCTGTCCGGAATCCTGCAGCTGATGTTTAATGCTGTGGATATCATAGTGGTGGGAAGATTTAGCGGAAGTCAGGCACTTGCAGCCGTAGGCTCAACCACAGCACTGATCAATGTGTTTACCAATCTGTTTATTGGTATCTCACTTGGTGCGAATGTACTTGCTGCCCGGTTCTATGCGGCAGGAAAAGACCGGGAAATGTCAGATACCGTTCATACGGCTGTAACTCTTGCACTGGTAAGCGGTATCGTCATGGCATTTGTGGGACTGATTTTTTCCAGATGGGCTCTGGAACTGATGGGTACCCCGGATGATGTGATCGGACAGTCTGCACTGTATATGAAAATCTATTTTCTGGGTATGCCGTTTTTTATGCTTTATAATTATGGAGCTGCGATTCTGCGGGCTGTAGGAGATACGAAACGTCCACTGATCTTTCTGGTTATTTCCGGTGTTGTAAATGCCGTACTGAATCTGATCCTCGTGATCATGTTTCATATGGATGTGGCGGGCGTAGCCATTGCTACTGTGATCTCCCAGTTAATTTCCTGCATTCTGGTACTCAGATGTCTGCGTACATCGAAAACCAGCTACCAGCTTCATTTTGGAAAATTAAGGATCAATACTGTTTACTTAAAACAGATTTTCCAGGTTGGGATTCCGGCCGGGATCCAGAGCACAGTCATTAATCTGTCAAATGCTCTGCTTCAGTCCTCGGTTAACTCCTTTGGATCGACCGCCATGGCAGGGTATACGGCGGCCAATAATATTTTCGGTTTTCTGTATGTGGCGGTGAACTCTGTCACACAGGCATGTATGAGCTTTACCAGTCAGAACTATGGTGTGCATAAATTTAAACGTATGGATAAGGTTCTGGTCGACTGTCTTATTATTTCCGTAGTTACCTCCTTTTCCCTTGGATGCGGTGCATATTTCTTCGGTTCTGAGATTCTTAAGATTTATACTGCCGATCCGGAAGTGATCCGCTGCGGACTGGAAATCCTGTCTTACACTACCGTACCTTATTTTCTCTGCGGGATTATGGATCTGTTTCCGGGTGCTGCGTGGAATGGGACATTCCGGCGTTCCAATGATCCTGTCAGTGATCGGAACAGTAGGAACCAGGATCGTATGGATTTCGGAATATTCCCGCATCACAGATCACTGGCTGTTCTGTTTATTTCTTATCCTGCATCCTGGATGCTGACGATCATTATGCAGGTCATCTGTTTTTATTTTGTCAGAAGAAAAGTGCATAGAGTATAGGTCTTTGAGCTCTCGCAAAAAATAATTACCGGCAGAATATTACCGGCGGTTATTTTCTGTGAGAGCTCTTTTTTGTGTTACTGCTGCTTACTCTGTTCACGGTAATCTTTGTTACTGTTCACACACCACTTATTTCCGATATGAAAAAACAGTATTGACAAATACCCCATAAGGGTATATAGTGACTACTGTAAAGATACCCCGTAAGGGTATTTTGAAATCGTTTTATGTTTCAGAAATTTATATAAAACAGAGCTTATTTATAAAAATGTACTCTCGGAGTCTTTATTGCACTTGCTTTTATGGCTGATTTTCGCCAGATGCACCCGAATTTATCAACGTACGCCTCAAAAATTCGGGCACATCTGACAAAAAATCTTCTCATAAAATCAAGTACAAAAAGATTCCGAGAGTACATAAAAATCAGAAGGAGGATTTCCCATATGGCAGATACACAGGAGAAAAAAGTCTGTCCCTGCTGCACAAAACACACAATGCGTTCTGAAGAGGAGAGAAAGAAACTGATCAATCGTCTTAAACGTGTGGAAGGACAGATCCGAGGGATTATCGGTATGCTGGAGAATGATGCGTACTGTAACGATATCCTGATCCAGTCCGCAGCAGTCAACGCAGCAGTGAACGCATTTAACAAAGAACTGCTTGCCAGCCATATCCGCAACTGTGTGGCAAGAGATATCCGCAGGGGCAAGGATGAGACGATCGATGAACTGGTGGCTACTTTGCAGAAACTGATGAAGTGAAAGCTGTGTTCAGACTGTTATAGCATCAGAGTACAGCAGAACAAAGATCCGGGAACTGCAAAGCAGCAGAGCAGGGGATATCAGGTAAGGGACAACAAGTCGTAAGGAGGAATAGAAATGGAACAATACAATGTAACCGGAATGAGCTGTGCAGCCTGCAGCAGCAGAGTGGAGAAGGCCGTATCCAGGGTTCCGGGGGTGACATCCTGTTCGGTCAGTCTGCTGACCAACTCCATGGGAGTAGAGGGAACTGCCGGTGCAGGTGCGATCATCAAGGCAGTACAGGATGCAGGTTATGGAGCATCCTTAAAGGGGGCATCCGGAGAACAGATATCTGCTTCTGTGGCAGAGGAGGCACTGGAAGACCATGAAACACCGGCACTGAAACGAAGGCTGATCGCATCTGTAGGCTTTCTGCTTGTGCTGATGTATTTTTCCATGGGACATATGATGTGGGGCTGGCCTCTTCCGGCATGGTTTAATGATAATCATATTGCCATGGGACTGGTGCAGCTTCTTCTCGCCGGAATCATAATGGTCATTAACCAGAAATTTTTTATCAGCGGCTTTAAGAGTCTGTGGCATCGTGCACCAAATATGGATACCTTGTGGCACTTGGTTCCATGGCATCCTTTTTGTGGAGTGTTTATGTACTTTTTGCAATGACAAGGGCACAGGTGGACGGAGATTCTGCAGCAGTTATGAATTACATGATGGAGTTCTATTTTGAATCTGCAGCCATGATCCTTACCCTGATCACAATTGGAAAAATGCTGGAAGCCCGATCTAAGGGAAAGACAACGGATGCGCTGAAAGGTCTGATGAAGCTGGCACCTAAGACAGCAGTTGTTGTCCGGAACGGACAGGAGGCTACGGTGCCCATCGAACAGGTCCGAAAAGGTGATGTTTTTGTGGTACGTCCCGGTGAGAACATTCCGGTGGACGGAGTGGTCCTTGAGGGAAACAGTGCTGTCAATGAGGCGGCACTTACAGGGGAGAGTATCCCTGTTGACAAGAATCCGGGAGATGCAGTCTCTGCTGCAACCGTAAACCAGTCCGGATTTATCAGATGCGAAGCTACCCGGGTAGGCGAGGACACTACTCTTTCCCAGATTATTAAGATGGTCAGTGATGCGGCTGCAACAAAAGCACCTATTGCCAAAATCGCAGACAGGGTTTCCGGAGTTTTTGTTCCGACAGTTATCAGTATTGCGGTTGTCACCACCATTGTCTGGCTGCTGGCAGGAAAAGAGTTCGGATATGCACTTGCCAGAGGTATTTCTGTTCTGGTCATCAGCTGTCCCTGTGCCCTTGGACTTGCCACACCGGTTGCCATTATGGTAGGAAACGGAATGGGGGCCAAAAACGGAATCCTGTTTAAAACAGCAGTATCCCTGGAGGAAGCAGGTAAGATCCAGATCGTTGCATTAGATAAGACAGGAACTATCACCAAGGGTGAACCGCAGGTGACAGATATGGTTCCTGCAAAGGGAATCTCAGAGGAAGAGCTTTTAGGCTATGCCTATGCACTTGAGAAGAAGAGTGAACATCCTCTTGCAAAAGCCATTATTGCCAGAGCAGAAGAGAAAAAGACTGTCTTGCAGAAGATTTCTGATTTTCAGGCTCTTCCTGGAAACGGTCTTCGTGCAGCATTAAACAGTGAAGTGCTTACAGGCGGAAATATGAAATTTATCAGCAATGAAACCTCTGTATCACCGGAACTGATGAAGCAGGCAGAAAAACTTGCAGGAGAAGGAAAAACACCACTTCTTTTTGCAAAAGGCGGGAAGCTTCTCGGCATGATTGCAGTGGCAGATGTTATAAAAGAAGACAGCCCTCAGGCAATAAAAGAACTGCAGAACATGGGAATCCGGGTAGTAATGCTTACCGGTGATAATGAACATACAGCAAAAGCAATCGGAGCACAGGCAGGAGTGGACGATGTAATTGCAGGTGTTCTTCCGGATGGCAAGGAGAGTGTGATCCGTTCTCTGAAGGAACAGGGAAAGGTTGCCATGGTAGGAGACGGAATCAATGATGCCCCTGCACTTACCAGGGCAGACATCGGTATTGCGATCGGTGCAGGAACAGATGTTGCCATTGATGCCGCAGATGTGGTATTAATGAAGAGCCGGCTCAGTGATGTACCTGCTGCCATACGTTTAAGCCGGGCAACATTGAGAAATATCCATGAGAATCTTTTCTGGGCATTCTTCTACAATGTGATCGGTATTCCACTGGCAGCCGGTGTATGGATTCCGATTTTCGGATGGACACTGAACCCATGTTTGGTGCAGCTGCCATGAGCCTTTCCAGTTTCTGTGTGGTAACCAATGCACTGAGACTGAATCTCTTTAAGGTACATGATGCTTCCAGAGACAAAAAAATAAAACAGAATGTGGAAGAAATCCATTATATTTCAGCTAATGCAGAAATGAAAAACGTAACAGAAAACAAAAGTCTAAAGGCAGAGAATCCAGACTTTTGCAACAGTGAAATTCATGATCCAAAAGATCAGGAAAATATAAAAGAAAACAAGGAGAACAAAGAAATGACAACAATCACAGTAAACGTAACAGGAATGATGTGTGGACATTGTGAAGCACATGTGACAAAGGCAGTAAAAGAGGCATTTGGAGTGGAAGATGTAGTTTCCTCCCATGAAAAAGGAACCACAGTGATCCATGCTCCGGAGAAACTGGACGAGGATAAGATCCGCGAAGTGATCAAAGAAGCCGGCTATGAAGTAACTGGTATCACACAGAAATAAAAAACAAAAAGGGGTTATTAACAGTTAAATATAAATTATAAAATTATATAAGCACATGTTGAGTTTTATAAGACATTAGAGTAGAATATTATTGAAAGGAGTTGATTCTTTGAGTAAATATTATTCTATACATGAATTTTCAAAAATTATAGGCGTATCTGCCCAGACATTACGAAATTGGGATGCCAATGGAAAACTTCATCCGCATCATACTACAGTAAGTGGCTATAGATATTATTCTGATGAGCAACTCAACCAGGTAATAAATGTAAAGCCTAAAAACCGCATTACAATTGGGTATTGTCATGTTTCCAGTCATAAACAAAAAGATGATCTGGAACGACAGATTGATAATGTTAAAACATATCTTCTGGCAAAAGGACAGCCGTTTGAGATAATAAGTGATATCGGTTCCGGAATTAATTATAAGAAAAAAGGGCTCCAGGAATTGATCAGGCGAATATCTCAAAATCAGGTTGAAAAGGTTGTTGTTTTGTATAAAGATCGGTTACTGCGATTTGGTTTTGAGTTGATAGAATATATCGCTTCACTTTATAATTGTGAGATTGAGATTATTGATAATACTGAAAAGTCCGAACAGCAGGAACTTGTTGAAGATCTGGTTCAGATAATCACTGTATTCAGTTGCAAATTACAAGGAAAACAAGCAAACAAAGCTAAGAAACTTATCCGGGAATTGATACAGGAGGAAGCAGATGGTAAAAGCCATAAAAGTAATGTTGATACCAAATAACGTGCAGAAAACTAAGCTGTTTCAGTACGCCGGTGCTTCAAGATTTGCCTATAACTGGGCTTTGGCAAGGGAAATAGAAAACTATGAAAAAGGCGGAAAATTCCTTTCAGATGCAGAACTCAGAAAAGAATTTACAAAGCTTAGACATTCTGATGAATATACATGGTTATTGAATATTTCAAATAATGTAACAAAACAGGCGATCAAAGATGCCTGTACTGCTTATAAGAACTTTTTCAGGGGTTTGCAGAAATTCCCGAGATTCAAGTCAAAAAAGAGGTCAATGCCGAAGTTCTATCAGGACAACGTTAAGATACGATTCAGTAATACCCATGTTAAATTTGAAGGCTTTTCCTCCAGCAGGAAAGCCAACAAACAAAAAATGAATTGGGTAAGACTTGCAGAACATGGACGAATTCCGACAAATGCTAAATATATGAATCCGCGAATATCCTTTGACGGATTGAACTGGTGGATCAGTGTATGTGTAGAATTTCCTGACTGTAGGGAAATACTTAATGATGACGGAGTCGGTATAGACCTGGGAATCAAAGATCTGGCGATCTGTTCTGATGGAACTAAGTATAAGAACATCAATAAGAGTCAGAAAATAAAGAAATTAGAAAAACAGAAACGCAGATTACAGCGTAGTATCTCTCGTTCTTACGAGAAAAATAAAAAAGGAGAAAGTTACTGTAAAACAAATAATGTAATCAAAAAGGAAAAACTTTTATTAAAACGAGATCACAGATTAACAAATATCCGTAAAAACTATTTGAATCAGACCATATCTGAGATCATAAATCGAAAACCAAGATTTATATGTATTGAAGATCTGAATGTCAGCGGAATGATGAAAAACAGACATTTATCCAAAGCAGTCCAGGAACAGGGATTTTTTTGGTTTAGAAAACAGCTCGAATACAAATGCAGCGATAAAGGGATCCAGCTTATTGTGGCTGATCGGTTTTATCCATCATCAAAGCTTTGCAGCTGTTGTGGGAATATCAAAAAAGATCTGAAGTTATCTGACAGAGTTTATAGATGTGAGTGTGGGAATATGATTGACAGAGATTTCCAGGCATCTATAAATCTCAAGACTTATGGAGAAAAATTTGCAAGTTGACACTGAAACGTTAATGCAAATATGTACGGATACGTTAGTCCGGAATTTACGCCTATGGAGAGTACAAGAACTTGTGAGTAGATAGATATTTATATCATCAAAAGCATACTCGTTGAAGTAGGAATGAAACATAGAAGTTTATAACTTTTTATAAGTTTTCAGTAACGGAAAATGTACCATATCGAGTGTCAGAGTACAGATGACATGACAATGGTAATAAGGATGATTGAATATGATTTTGCAATTGGCATAGAACATGCTGAAAAGCAGTGGCGCAGATACCGGATAGAATTTCCAAAATCCTGCGTACTGTTTCTGAGAAGTTCTGGAAACACGCCGGATTATCTGGAGGCAGATGTAGTTTTTCCGGATGGAAATACATATTTATATTCCATACCTGCTATAAAAATGGCTGATTATACAAAAGACAGCATCTTTGAGAAAAACCTGTTAATGCTGTTGCCATTTTATATTATGAGATACGAGAAAAAAGGACATGATTTTAATAACAATCCGGAATTATTCCAGATGCTTTTAAACGAATATGAAGATATCAGGGTAAATTTGGAAAAGGAACTGACGGAGACAGGTAAATCGGAACTGTATACAGATTTGACAAAGTTAATTGTAAAGATTGCGGATTATATTTTCCGTAGGGAGGAAGATGTCCGGAAAGGAATAGGTGATATTATGGGCGGAAAAGTTCTGGAACTGGAATCTGAAAGACTTAAAGCTGAGGGACGTACAGAAGGAGAAGCAATTGGACAGGCAAGGGGTGAAACTCGACTTGGAAGCCTGATTACTCGATTACTTCAGGATCAGAGAACTGAAGAAATCCCGATTGTATCAACAGACGCCAAAAGACGTGAGCAGTTATATAAAGAATACAATCTCTAAGAAAAATGGCAGGAGAAAAGGCAGATACCTTTCCTCCTGTTGTCGTCATATATGTTTTATTTTTGATTTTTATTGGCAAATTACAAGTTGATTTTTCAGACAGATTTCATTCAGAATCCTGTAAGAAACAGAAGCTATTTCTTTGTCTTGAATTTCTTCATTGATGAGTATGGACTGTAAACTCTGGATTTGTCTTTGGAGGTTTGGTTCCATGCCCGTATGGTCACATACCAGGTACCTTTCTTTACGTTTGTAAAGGTTACAGTAGTGGTGTTTCCGGTACGTTTCAGATGTTTTTTTACAGGATATTTCTCACCTGCGGAGGTTTTGTATTTGTTTCCCAGCAGGATTTCATAACCTGTGGCATTTTTGCATTTTGTGTAAGTAACAGTCACAGTGTTTCCTTTTACAGTAATATTCCTGATCTTTGGCTGCTGCGGTGTGACAACAGTGATCTTGATCTTCTTAACCTTTGTCCAGGAACCATAGACCTTATTGCCCTGTGCATCCAGAACCCAGCTTCGGGCTGCCACATACCAGGTACCTTTTGCCAGATATCTGAAAGATGCCTGTGGCTTGCCGGTTGAGGAAACTGTTTTGCTGAACTTTCCGGTTTTGAGCATATCTGATTTCTTGCCGATCACGAAGTCATAACCCTGAGCACCCGCACATCCTTTGGAAAGTTTGACAGTAAGCTTGTTTCTGTCAATGGAATGGCTGGAAATCTTTGCGTCAGCAGGTCGCAGGTATGCACCGTTTTCATCTGTGATACTTCCGTCTGTGTGAATGACTCTTCCATTGAGAGATTCTGTACCAAATGCTATGAAATAATCCTGTCCCTTGGAAAGGGTAAAGTCAGCATATGGAATACTGCGCTCAAATGCACCGCCTACAGTTACAGTCTGGATGCACTGCAGAACCCCATTCTCAACATCATACCAGAACAGATTTGCCATAAGTCCTGCACAGGAAGCATCTGCCTTTACGGAAAGCACAGCCGGGAAATCGAAAGCTCCGCTTCTTCCAAGATGGAAACCGAAATCATTCTGGTTTGTGGAGATCAGGCTGTATAATGCTGCCGGGATATATTCTGCTGTGCTTGTAACAGAAAGATCGGTATCTGCAGGTGTTTCTATTGTAATAGAAGTACCGTTGATCTTCCAGATGAAACCATTCTCCATATCAAGGTTCAGGGAAATATCTTTGCCTTTTATCCCGGATAAAACAGAAGCAGGAAGTGTCCTGGAACCATTCAGGATAATGGAAATGGTATCTTTTTCTTTGGAAGCCTTGATCAGATCGTTGACAGCATCCCAGCCTTTCTTCTGGAAACTTCCCTCAATATAAGGTTCCCCGTCACCAAGTTTTCCGAGAGTTTTTGTATCCTGATGTTTGCACCGCTTACAGGTGTAAGTTATGATTCCGTCGGTTTCGGCAGTTGGCTCTGTAGTGATAATGCCGTTATCATAGTCATGGCCGTATGCGGAAATCGTATAACCATAGGAAAGTGTTTCATTACAGTCTGTGCAGTAGGTATCTCCACTGTATCCGCTGGAAGTGCAGGATGGAGAGGAGTAGTAACGTTCTGCGGTATGTGGGTGTGTACATGCTTTTCTGGTGATTTTAAATTCAACAGATTTATTTACATAATTGTCAGCATCTGTACCAACGTAAACTGCGGTGGCACAGATAGGTATCCCTACTTCTAATGCTTTTGATTTATCAGTATCTTTCCATATCCATTGTGCAGGAAGAATATTGGTGATATCGCCGACTTTTTTACAGGACCATGAAACGGGTATTGTGGTTTGGGTCGTATATCCGGGTGCTTCAGAAGCAGGATTAATAGTAAAAGTCCAAGAAGCTAAATCAGATAGATTAGTAGCAGCATGATAATTTTGACTTTCATCTATATCAATTTTAACGATATAGGTACCTGCATCTTTAGGAGCGCCTGGAAGTTTAGCATCTCCCTGAAAATACTTCACAGTAATAGCTCCCATATCGGTAATTCCACTTTTAGTGCTGATGGTAGCTTCTTTAGGATTTCCATCATATGTAAGATTAGATGGTGGTGTGAAAGTAAATTGCTTAATATCAGGATTTGCTTTAGTACGCGTAAAAGTTCCATTATCAAAGGAATATGCTATTATATTATTTCCAACTTTTACGGTATGATTCTCACCAGTTAGCCATGCATATAAATTTGTATTCGTAGGGACAACGGCTGTATGATTAGATGGTTCCCAGACATTACCATCTATAAGTATTGGTTCATTGTTTGCATTAGGAATAGTGCAGAGATATACTTCTGAGCTGTTTTGGTCGTATTTACCAGAGCTATCCAAATTCTTGTGAGGCGTGCAATCAATTTGAGCATTTACAGATCCCCCGCTAATGGTAATGTCACTGCCGGTTTCCCCTTGACCCCCGCCAATTCCGGCACCGTAAGTAGAAGTAGCAGTTACGGTTCCACCGCTAATGGTAATGTTACTGCTGGAACCACTGCTATACCCGCCAATTCCGGCACCAAACTTACTTTGGGCAATTAATTCTCCGGTAGTGTTTGAAGAGTTATCTATTATAAGCTGAGCTCCGTTAGCTTTTTGTAAACCAGCAGAGCTTTGAGCACTTGTTATAAGGTTATTTGTGCCTGTTAAATAGATAGTAACTGTAGCTTTAACATTATTATTTATTTGCAGTGCCGAACCAGCAGGTCTTTTGATATTTACGTTATCAAGATAAATGTTGATGTTGTCTTGCTCTGAAGTATTCGTTCCATCAACCACAATTCTATTTGACGTTTCCGGACTTTTCTTGCATGTGAATGTGTAATTTCCTGCCGAACTTATAGTATAAATTCCACCCGAAACATTAGCTAAATCAATTCCTACATTTTCCGCAGCAGCCATTGCCTCATCAGGGGTATCATTAAATTCAGGAACCTCTTCTGAACTAAATACAGACAGTTCCTCATCTGTCTCTCCTGCTGTTTCCTGCTCCTCATTGGTAAAAATCTCCGGAGTTTCTTCCTCAGACACTACATCCGGATTTCCGGAAGTAAATTCCTCCGCAAATATGGTCTGGATGGGCATATTTGTAGAACACAGTGCAAGTGCCAGCATCCCGGCTAATAATTTTTTCCTCATACTTTTCACCTTTTCCTTTCTTTATACATGATCTTCTGCGTCTTGACTCTTTTGTCCTCTTTTTCTGAATTTGATACATAATGCGGTAATCACGACTGCCACCGTAAAGGAAATGACAGCCACCAACACATAACCGCCTGCACCTTCATGCAGCAGAATTGTGCCGTACATTCCCGTGGCGTTTATTGGTTGGCTTTGCATAATCTCCATTGCCCCCACAAGGGACAGGAACAGCAGGTACACAGAACGGACAGACGGCAGACTGTGCGCCGCTCCTGGCGGCGGTGGTATTCATGCATTCGCTTTTTTACCAATTCGATACGCTTTTCTGTATCGTACATACCTTCCAACCTCCTTCCACAAAAACAGTCTTAAAAGTCTTTCACTTATATAGGTACAAAAAAAGCGAAAAACTCTCACCTGAAAATCAAATTTTTTCAAAAAAAAATTTGAGAGCTGCTGAAACAGCTCCCAAAAGAGAAAAATCAGGTTATATTATTGTATCAAACTGCGGAAGATCAGTTTTCCCGCTGC
>ENA-OQDE01000961-OQDE01000961.1-human-gut-metagenome-genome-assembly--contig:-NODE-961-length-13417-cov-2.056509_pt1 | contig 13417 bp, 15 predicted proteins | sample MGYA00242768_ERZ504595 | MGnify/ENA primary metagenome ERZ504595 (study PRJEB26092, sample SAMD00036307) | human gut metagenome | host: Homo sapiens | study: EMG produced TPA metagenomics assembly of...
TGCGCATTAATGTATCAGCCTGGCTGCGTTGTCCGGCCTGCCAGAGATCCTGTGAAAGTCGGTAAGTATCCATACACTGCCGGGGTCCAGCGCCAGTCGTTGCCGCTGAAGTGCTGCCGCCTGCACCCATTTGCCTGCTTTCCAGTGCCTCTGCCTGCTGTGCCAGACGGTCGTTTTGCAGGCTGCGTGCGATATCATCAATGCTGCGCCGCTGACTGGTAGAGAGCGAGGCGATAAACGCTTCGGCTTTTTCTGGCGACTGCTGGCGGTAAATATTCGCCAGCCCGCGCACGGCGTTAGTGTTGCTACTGTCCATACGCAGCGTCTGCTGGTAATAGCGTTCAGCGGCGGGATAATCTTTGCGCGCCATCGCCACATCGCCCAGCCCCAGCACTGCATAGCTGTCGGTGTTATCGACATTACGCGCCTGCTGGAACAGGCGTTCTGCCCGGTCAGGATTATTGGCTTTCAGCGCAGCATCGCCCTGCTGGATCGCCAGCCAGTAGCGGTTTACTTTCAGGAGACTGTTCCATTTGTCGTTGTTGCTGCTGTGCGGATCCAGGGCGAGGCTTTTTCCAGATTCGCCACCGCATTGGCGCGATCGCCTTTCTGAGAATACGCCTGGCCCAGCGCCCCCAGAGCCTCACTGTCTTTCGGGTTCGCCCGCACCGCCTGTTGTAGTTCGGGAATGGCTTTACCCGCCATACCAGAGTCCACCGCCGCTAAACCTTGCGCACGAGCGCGGAAAGCAGGGTCGGCCAGCTGTTTTTGCTGTTCTGCCAGTTGCGATTGTGCAGCCGCCACGCTATCGCCATCGCTAAATATCGAGAGATATTTTTTCAGCGCCGACACACTGGCATCGCTGACGGGCATGTCTTTAATCTGCCCGTACCAGATTTTAGAGGCCCCTTCGCGCCCGGCGTTCGATTTCGCCATCTGTTCCAGGACGGCAAAGCCTTCGTCACGGCGATCGCTACTAAACAGCAATAGCGCCAGATTGTTTTGCAGGCCCGTATTGCCCGGCGTATCCGCATTAATGCGTTTTAGCTGATTAATCGCTTCGCCACGGCGAGCCGGAATTTTCGCCACCGTACTCCAGTACTCGACGGCAATGTCACCTTCCGGCGGCGCACCGTTGAACAGTTTGTTGTAACTCGCCACAGCTTCTTCTGCATGACCAGTCGTCGCCTGCAATCTTGCCTGTTGCAGTGCCTGACGACCATCCGGCGTTGAAAGCAACATTGTGGTCCGCGACGATTTATACGCATTTGAACTCGGCGCTAACTGCGACAGCCGATCGAGCTGTTTTTGCGCGCCATCAATATCGCCCTGACGTAACAGAGAACGGAAACGGGCGGCAACGACGTCCGGGTTATTCGGATCAATAAGTTCCAGACGATACAACGACTGTTGCACCAGGTCTTCACGATGGGTCGCTTCGCCTAACCGAACTTGCTCCAGCAACTGTTGCTGAGCGGTTGGTGCTGCCTCGACCATCGGCATGACGGCCAGACCGAGAGAAAGCGTGAATATGTTTAGTGTGAATTTGCGCATTCCTGGCCCCAGTCAGGTAATAACTCACCTTTTGTCGAGAAGCGGAAACGGTGTTGATCCCAGCCTTGTCCAAACAGGGTCAGCACATAATTGTAATAGGCATCGCTGCCGGGAAAGTTATCGGCCACGCGCTGGCGCTGAACGGCCTGCGCATCGCGGTTTTGTAAAAAGGGCAGCATGGCGGCAGAAAAACCGACCGGTCCTTTACCCTGCGCTTTCCCCGTAGCCACATCCACTTTTTCTGGCGGATAGCCGTTTTTCTCGGTGAATGTCGCCATCGGTTTAAACCGGTTGAGCATCCGCGCTTTTTGCGGATCGCTGTCAGGCATCATGCCTACCCACATGTAAACGCGGATCGCGTCGTAGCTGCTGATCAATGTTTTTCGGCTTTTAGCTGCCAGCCTTTGTCTTTCTCATAGCGCACCCAGTCTGGCGAAAAGCCTTTCGGGGCGGTTCCAGCAATAAACGTTGATTGGTTTCGCGCAGCGTAGTCCACGGCGCGCCAAAGCGGGTGAAATACTGCGCCAGCGTCGGCGGCAGGTAGCTGGGGTTAAAACGCCAGCTGTTATCCTCAGCAAATCCCACTTTGCCCGGCAACAACATGGAACCCAGCCCAGGCACCGTCACCACTTCCTCCCGCGCAATACGTTTTAACAACGCGCTGCCGATGTCGGTATAACGCTGCTCTTTCCACAAACGCCCCGCCTCCAGCAACGACCAGGCCATCCAGACATCACCATCGGAGGCCGAATTGCTGTCCAGCACTTCCCACTTACTGTTCTCTTTCTTGCCCCACAGCCATGCGGGCAAACGTTCTTTTAAAGAACCCTGAGCGAGATTGTTCTGCGTCCAGTCGAGAATATTATCGAAAGCTGCACGGTCGTTAGCCGCCAGGGCAAAGAACATGCCGTAACTTTGCCCTTCGGAAGTGGTGATTTTACGCGCGTCACTTGGGTCAATGACGCGCCCTTCCTGACTGATGTAATCCTTTTTGAACTGCTCCCAGGCAGGCCAGTTGCAGGCTGCCTGAACACTAAAGGCAGCCAGCAGCAGCATCGTCACGAGTCCACTACGCAACACATTCATCTTCAATTACTCGTTATCCGGGTTAAGACGACGACGGCTGATAATACGCAGCAGACGCCACAGTACCCATGCCAGCAGCACGACGCTGATTGCCGCCAGCACCGCCAGCAGAATCGGATGGTTTGCCAGGGCATACCATAAGCGTTCGAACCACGGCAGATGGCCAACGTAATAGACGTCGCCAACACGCAGGCTATTGATACCGGACTCGCGGATCACCGCGACCGAGCCGAACATGGTGGCGCGTTTGCCGCTATCGTTCACCGCATCGTTAAGCATTTCATAACCGCGCGGGCTATCTGCCAGCAGCGCAATCACGCTACGCTGGTCGTTATACGGCGACTGGAAGCCAATCACCGCTGCCATCGCACCGGAAGAGGTCAGCGTTGATTGAGTTTCTGCCGCGCGATCGCTCTCATCCGGTACAATGCCGGGGAACAGGGTCTGGCGCATCGGCGTTTTCACCCAGCTTTCGGTCGCCTGCACCAACAGGTCGATCTGCTTATCGTCTTTCAGTTTGTCCGGGATACCACCGACGATCATGATGTCGCATCTTTGCCCTGAATGGTGCTGCCATCATCGGTCACCGTCAGGTTAATCGCCGGGAAGCCCGTCTGCGCACCGATAAAGCCAACGGTATTCAGCAAGGTTTCCATCTGTGCTTCGTTAGGCGCTTTCGGCATCACGGTGATGGTTTGTGACAGATCCGCCATCCGGCTGAACGGGAAGCCCGCGTTAGCAAAGGCGCGTAGATCCGGCATCGGGATGAAGTGGTAATACTTCGAGAAGTCGATGGTGGAGTCGTCACCAATCACCACATGATTCTGCACCGGCTGGAAGGTAATACAGTTATCCACCGAACCGCCCGGCATCGGGTTCATATACTCAAAGTCGAACCGCAACTGGTTGGTCGCGCCCAGTTTCAGCGCCGGAATAGAGACATCCGTTTTGCCATCCAGCAAACCTTGTAATACCGGAATACGCAGCAGCAGGCGGTTCGCCTCCTGTTTACTGCTCAGGTTGAAGGATTGCAGGAACTGGTTATTCAGGCTGATATCCATCCGCGAACTGTCTTTCACCGGCGGCATGGTGTAGCGATAGTTGATATCCATATCAATGCCGGTACTGCGCATCAGGTAGAGATCCGGCGGCAGGTTTAGCGAAACGTTAATCGCTGCTGGCTCAAGACCGCTGGATTGTAACTGTTCTTCATAGGTTTTCAGTTCACCAAAGGTGACCGGACGATCGGTACGCACCCAGTTCGGCGCATCGTACGGCTTACGCGGTAGCAGCGGTTTCACTTCATTCACTACCACGCTTTCACCACGGAACAGAATGTTACCCTGAGCGATACCTTTCGCTGCCTGCAACAGGTCTTTGTCGTCACGACCAAACACCACCAGCAGTTTGACGTAAGGATTCTGCGGATGGTTGATCATCTCAATCACCGGGGCTTTTACCGCCGGATGATCGCGCAGGAAGTCCGGCCGTTTGTCGTTGGTTGCAAAGACAATGGCATTGCGATCCGGCAGTTGGTTATAGAGCACCGGGAAGTTCTGCCCACGCCAGCCAGAACGCGAACCAAACCACGAGGCGACAATGGCAGATGCTTGTTGCAGCCCAACATCCGGCGCACCCGCAAAGACCATCGGCAAGGTGTTGGTGCGGTTATCACGCGGGTCAAAGAATGGCACCGGGAAGTGTGACAGGTCATTCTTCACATTCAGGGTCTGATAGGTCAGATCCAGTCCACTGCTCCGCCCAACATCCAGCCAAAGCGTGGTGCTGGCCGGGTTTTCGCACACGTCCTGATAATGGCCGACAAACTCCAGCCGCACACGGTTGAAGTCGGTAATAAACAGTGGGTTAATGGGCATTTGCGCCAGTGTTTTTTTACCCAACTGTTCTTTGGTCACTGGCAGCACGCCCATCAGTTCATCATTGAGATAAACCTTTAACTGCGACTGGACAGGCAGTAACGATGGCGATGGCGTGTATTCGAGGTTGAGCATCGCCTTCGTCACCACTTCATGCTGCGCATACCAAACTCAATGCTGCCGTTCGGGTTAATGCCACGTAGCACCATGCTGCCCGGCGGCGGCGCAATTTGCGCAAAGGTCAGCTTCACATCACGCGAAGGACCGTTCTGCGCCACGACTGGCGCATCAGCGCCCTGCACGCCCGGCATCACTTGCCCCACCTGCGGATTTTGTTCCGTCTGGGCGGCTACAGCTGGCTCAGCATTGATCAGTGGTTGCGTTGCTGGCGTCGCCTGCGTCATGAAAGAGGGGAACGCACTCATCCCCATAGCCACTGCACAAATCCAGAATAGTTTTCTTTTCATCGCGTTATCATCATTGTTGAGCCAAAGCCTGATCCGATGGTTGTGCCGTTTCGCTCCGCTCCGGGCGGCGCGGAATAAACGATACAACCCAGGAAACCAGAGAAGTCAGCACACGGAATATGCCCTTCACCGAAGAAGGCGCAAACTCCGCCAGATGGCGGTAGCCACGGAAGCCGAGCTTCAGAATATCCAGCAGACTTTCCAGCGGCTTATCTTCCGGATAGCTGTCCTGCCAGAGCGCCCATGTATCCGCACGGGCAAACGTACACTGCACAAAATCGATATGTTGCTGGGTGGTGAGCGGCATTAATTTCAACCCAACTTCATTACCCATCACGCGCGCCACCTGGGTCGGGAAGACGTATTCCTGCTGACCGCGTTTAAGCAACAGATTCACTTTCTGCCCTTCCAGAATCTGCGCCTGACCGTTGATCTTGATCCCCAAACCACCGTCGGAGAAATCCTGAACGGTACACGAGAAGAGGTGACCATCTTCGCGGGCAATTGCCGCGGGCATCGTCATCTCCACGCGGTGCGATCGGCGCACCTGTTTGCTTTCTACCGATACCGCAACTGCGCCGCCAAGAACAATCAGGTTGTAGAATACCCACACCATACTGACGACCACAGTGAGCATCTCGGTTGGCGGGCCATAGAAGTAGCGCCAGATGCTACCGCAACGCCCACCAGGTTGAGCAGAACAAGGAAGATGTAGGGCCGCGAGATCACCCAGTCGACGTACTCTTCTTCCACCAGTCCACCTTTGGCGGTGACGTTAAATTTGCCTTTGTGAGGGTTAATCAGCGCCACCAGCGTCGGTGGTGCGATATACCACGCCAGCACCGTTTCGTAGATTTCACTCCAGAAAGAATGGCGATATTTGCCCTGGATCTTGGAGTTGGTCAGGCTGGCATGGATCATATGCGGCAGCACGAACAGGGCGATCATCAAGCTGGCGCATAGATGATGTAGGCATGAAGCAGCAGGAACGCCAGCGGCGCAGTCAGGAAGATCAGCCGTGGAATGCCCGACAAGAAGTGGAACATGGCGTTGACGTAGCACAGCCGCTGAGCAAACTTCAGCCTTTACCGGTGAGCGGGTTATCGAGACGGAAGATTTGCACCATCCCGCGCGCCCAGCGAATACGCTGACCGATATGCGCCGACAGACTTTCGGTCGCCAGCCCCGCCGCCTGCGGAATACGCATATACGCGGAGGTATAGCCACGACGGTGCAAACGCAGAGAAGTATGCGCATCTTCAGTCACAGTTTCGACAGCAATGCCGCCAATTTCATCCAGCGGCTTACGGCGAATCACCGCACAGGAACCGCAGAAGAAAGTGGCGTCCCACATATCGTTGCCATCCTGCACCAGACCATAGAACAGCGTGCCTTCGTTCGGTGTTTTACGAAAAACGCCCCAGGTTGCGTTCAAACGGGTCCGGTGAGAAGAAGTGGTGCGGCGTCTGCATCATCGCCAGCTGTTTTTCTTTCAGGAACCAGCCCATGGTCATTTGCAGGAACGATCGCGTTGGTACGTGGTCGCAGTCGAAAATCGACACGAACTCGCCTTTGGCATATTTCAGCGCATTGTTGATGTTGCCCGCTTTCGCATGTTCATGAGTGGTGCGGGCGATATATTTCACCCCCACGTTTGCGCAAACTGGCGAAACTCTTCCCTGCCGCCGTCATCAAGGATCCAGATGTTCAGCTTGTCTTTCGGCCAGTCGATACCCAGCGAGGCGTAAATGGTATTTTTCACCACGTTGAGATCTTCGTTGTAAGTCGGGACAAAGATATCCACCGACGGCCACAGCGACATATCTTTCGGCAATGGCACCGGCTGACGATTCAGCGGCCATACTACCTGGAAGTAACCGAGCACCAGCACAATCCACGCGTACGTTTCGGCGAACAGCAGAATAAGCCCGCACACCAGGCTGACAGGATCGTCCCAGTTCAGCGTAGAGGTGTAGCGCCACCAGATATAACGGCAAGAAACGGTCAGCGACAGCACAATCAACATTAGCGCCGAGAAGCGCCCCGCATCCGCCGTACGATCAGCGCTACACCCCACAGCAGCATCAGGAAGATAAACTGCGCCAGCGGGTTAAACGGCTGGGTAACGCAGATTAACGCCAGAATCAGCGAGAAGGTGACGATGATACCGAGGATCAACCGCCGCGCCCCTGCGCTCAAATGGCCGAGTTCTTTTTTCTCATCGAGATGCTGTGTTTTATGGCTAACGCGCTCAGGCAGCTCGTTCATCCATTGATGGTAACGTCCACGAATATTCTGCAGACCTGAAAATGTCCGCCTGCGCGGTTTCGGCGTTTCTTTGCGCGATGTACCGATCAGTAACCAGCATGTTTGAATGAGATAACGGACCGGGTCCAGCGGACGCGGACGCGAGGCGTTGATATGCGGATACAGGTTTTTATGTTCTGCGCGAATACGCTGCCAGCGCGGGTGCTCCAGCGGAATAAAAATCCAGGCCAGGATCAACCAAAAACAGCCTAGCGTCGCGCTGAAAGCCGACGCGCCGTGACGACGATAATCGCGATAACGCCCGATAAGCCGCGCGTTGACCGGCGGGATAAGCAACCACCGGGTCAGGATACTCATGATGCACTCCCGACTGGCGTTTTCAGCCCGGAATAGTTCAACAGGCACCAGTTCGCCAGCGTCAGTATCTCTTCAGCCGCCAGCGCATCACTGCGGTATTCACCGACTGGTTGCTTAGCCGCCAGGCATTCAGCCATCGCTTCATCACGATGAATGAGCATCGGCAGTAATCGGCGCTGGCTTTGCAACCAAAGCTGGTAAATATCGTCCTGAACCTGACTGCCGATACGGAAGTCATTAATCAAAATATGTGCGCCATCCGGCAGCGCTTGCTGATGCAGTCGGATATGGCAGTTGGCATCCACATTGACGATTGACAGCGAGTGATCGCACAAACTCAGCAGCTGGTGGGTTATCTGCGAGGCATCACGCGGTAAGTCGATTAAAATCCACTGGTAACGCCCGCTGGATTTTAGTTGCTGTAAGCCGGAGCAAATATCGCTCAACCGGGTTTGCCAGTGCTGTGGATTTTCTTGTTCTTCAATGGATAACTGACCAAAAGGCAGCAAATCGAGCTGCGAGGTGTAGCGCAACCCGGCGTCACGCCAGTCCTGGCCATCCAGCATAGCTCTGGCCCAGCCCTGACGGTGGGTAAAATCAACGTTAAATGACAGGCGCAACAAGTTGTCCGGGCAGGCATCGACCACCAGGACATTTTCTCCCAACATTTGTAATGACCAGGCTAATGCGGCGGTGATGGTTGTTGTCCCCACGCCTCCCCGCACCCCCTGCAATCCCAGTACGGCCATTCACCAATCCCCTACTTTTGTTGCGCAAACTCTGCCAGCAACGGCCAGCGTTTTAATGCCGCGGCCAACTGTTCGCGTTGGGAAATATCGGCATAATCAATATCAGGCAGTGAAAATGCCTGCTTTAACGCCAAAATATCATTCTGGAAGATATAGCCTATCGCGGGATCAGGCAGAGTATCTGGTTCATTGTTATTCATTTGCTTGATCCCTATGAAATAACCGTACCGTTCATGAGACAATTCTAACCGTGAGCATTTCGCCGGTTTATTGTTTACGGCGAGACGGGAATTTGCTCACTTTTTGACTTTCCGTTACGCAACAAAAAAAGTTAAAAACGAAAAGACTAAAATCACACGTCTTGTGACCTGCTAAATTGATTCACATGCTAAATCTGATAAGTTTTAATTTCAATGGTAGGTTTATTTCTTAGCTTTCGCTAGTAAACTGATAATCAGACAAAATGATGACATGAGGGACATTGTGGACCCTGTATTCTCTATCGGTATCTCATCATTATGGGATGAGCTGCGACATATGCCAGCAGGCGGCGTCTGGTGGTTTAACGTCGATCGCCATGAAGATGCTATCAGTCTGGCGAATCAAACAATTGCATCCCAGGCTGAAACCGCACACGTCGCGGTCATTAGCATGGACAGCGATCCGGCGAAAATCTTTCAATTAGATGATTCTCAAGGGCCGGAAAAAATAAAATTATTTTCAATGCTAAATCATGAAAAAGGTCTATACTATTTGGCCCGTGATTTGCAGTGTTCTATTGATCCCCATAATTACCTTTTTATTCTTGTTTGCGCAAATAACGCATGGCAAAACATTCCTGCCGAGCGGCTTCGCTCATGGTTGGATAAAATGAATAAATGGAGCAGGTTAAACCATTGTTCGCTTTTGGTAATTAATCCCGGAAATAATAACGATAAACAATTTTCATTGTTGCTTGAGGAATACCGTTCACTTTTTGGTCTTGCCAGTTTGCGTTTTCAGGGCGACCAACATTTGCTGGATATTGCCTTCTGGTGCAACGAAAAAGGGGTCAGCGCCCGTCAGCAGCTTAGCGTTCAGCAACAAAAGGGTATCTGGACCTTAGTTCAAAGCGAAGAGGCGGAGATCCAACCACGCAGCGACGAAAAACGCATTCTGAGTAATGTTGCTGTACTGGAAGGTGCGCCGCCGCTATCGGAACACTGGCAACTGTTCAACAATAACGAAGTCCTGTTCAATGAAGCCCGTACCGCTCAGGCGGCGACGGTGGTCTTTTCTTTACAGCAAAATGCGCAAATCGAGCCACTGGCCCGCAGCATTCATACCCTGCGTCGCCAGCGCGGTAGTGCGATGAAAATCCTCGTACGGGAAAATACCGCTAGCCTGCGCGCCACCGATGAACGTTTGTTATTGGCCTGCGGTGCAAATATGGTTATCCCGTGGAATGCGCCACTCTCCCGTTGTCTGACGATGATCGAAAGCGTGCAAGGCAGAAATTTAGTCGCTATGTGCCGGAAGATATCACTACCTTGCTGTCAATGACCCAGCCGCTCAAACTGCGTGGTTTCCAGAAGTGGGATGTGTTCTGTAATGCCGTCAACAACATGATGAATAACCCTCTATTACCTGCCCACGGTAAAGGCGTTCTGGTTGCCCTACGTCCGGTACCGGGTATCCGCGTTGAACAAGCCCTGACGCTGTGTCGCCCTAACCGTACCGGCGATATCATGACCATTGGCGGTAATCGGCTGGTGCTGTTTCTCTCATTCTGTCGGATTAACGATCTGGATACCGCGTTGAATCATATTTTCCCATTGCCGACTGGCGACATTTTCTCAAACCGTATGGTCTGGTTTGAAGATGATCAAATCAGTGCCGAGCTGGTGCAGATGCGCCTGCTTGCCCCAGAACAATGGGGCATGCCGCTGCCTTTAACGCAAAGTTCTAAACCGGTCATTAATGCCGAGCACGATGGTCGCCACTGGCGACGAATACCAGAACCAATGCGACTGTTAGATGATGCTGTGGAGCGCTCATCATGATGACCATCAGCGATATCATTGAAATTATTGTCGTTTGCGCACTGATATTTTTCCCGCTGGGCTATCTGGCGCGGCACTCTTTGCGACGCATTCGCGACACCTTACGTTTGTTCTTTGCTAAACCTCGTTATGTTAAACCGGCCGGGACGTTACGCCGCACGGAAAAAGCCAAGGCAACCAAAAAATGACTCAATTTACGCAAAATACCGCCATGCCTTCTTCCCTCTGGCAATACTGGCGCGGCCTTTCCGGCTGGAACTTCTATTTTCTGGTTAAGTTCGGCCTGTTGTGGGCGGGATATCTTAACTTCCATCCGCTCCTCAATCTGGTGTTTGCCGCGTTTCTGCTGATGCCCATTCCGCGCTACAGCCTGCATCGCTTACGCCACTGGATTGCCCTGCCGATCGGCTTTGCTTTGTTCTGGCATGACACCTGGTTGCTGGCCCGGAAAGCATAATGAGCCAGGGTTCGCAGGTGGCGGGGTTCAGTACCGATTATTTAATCGACCTTGTCACACGCTTTATTAACTGGCAGATGATTGGGGCCATTTTTGTTTTATTAGTGGCCTGGTTATTCCTGTCACAATGGATTCGCATTACCGTTTTTGTGGTTGCCATTCTGCTATGGCTGAACGTACTTATGCGGGACCAAGTTTCTCCTTGTGGCCTGCCGGTCAACCGACGACACTGTAACAACGACGGGTGGGTAACGCAGCGGCAACCGTTGCCGCGACGGGTGGCGCACCGGTAGTGGGTGATATGCCCGCACAAACTGCACCGCCAACAACGGCGAACCTTAACGCCTGGCTGAATAATTTCTATAACGCAGAGGCGAAACGTAAATCGACCTTCCCGTCTTCGCTGCCCGCTGATGCTCAGCCATTTGAACTACTGATGATTAATATTTGTTCGCTTTCCTGGTCGGATATTGAAGCCGCCGGGTTGATGTCGCATCCGCTGTGGTCGCATTTCGATATTGAGTTCAAGAACTTAACTCCGCCACCTCCTACAGTGGCCCGGCGGCGATCCGTTTACTGCGCGCCAGCTGCGGGCAGACTTCGCACACTAATCTGTATCAACCGGCAAATAACGACTGCTATCTGTTTGATAACCTGTCGAAACTGGGCTTTACCCAGCACCTGATGATGGGACATAACGGCCAGTTCGGCGGTTTTTTGAAAGAAGTTCGCGAAAATGGCGGCATGCAGACCGAATTGATGGATCAAACAAATCTGCCGGTTATTTTGCTGGGCTTTGATGGTTCGCCGGTTTATGACGATACCGCCGTGCTTAACCGCTGGCTGGACGTTACCGAAAAAGATAAAAACAGCCGTAGTGCCACGTTCTACAACACGCTTCCACTGCATGACGGCAACCATTATCCGGGCGTCAGCAAAACAGCGGATTACAAAGCGCGAGCGCAGAAATTCTTTGATGAGCTGGACGCCTTCTTTACTGAACTGGAGAAATCGGGTCGTAAAGTGATGGTGGTAGTGGTGCCGGAACACGGTGGCGCGCTGAAGGGCGACAGAATGCAGGTATCTGGCCTACGTGATATCCCCAGCCCGTCTATCACAGACGTCCCGTTGGGGTGAAATTCTTCGGCATGAAGGCACCACATCAGGGGGCACCGATTGTCATCGACCAACCGAGCAGCTTCCTGGCTATCTCCGATCTGGTGGTTCGCGTTCTTGATGGCAAGATTTTCTCCGACGACAATGTTGACTGGAAAAACTCACCAGTGGGTTGCCACAAACAGCACCGGTCTCCGAGAACTCAAATGCAGTAGTTATTCAATACCAGGATAAACCGTACGTTCGCCTGAATGGCGGCGACTGGGTACCTTACCGCAATAAGAACGAAAAAGGCCGCAGAGTTTTCCCCTGCGGCCTGGTCGGGCGCAAATTGCCATTACGGCAGCCTGACGCCCGTCTGACACGTTACTTCCGCGTGTTCAGCCAGTTCACGATCAGACTGGCAAGAATGCCAGCAATGACCGGAGCCGCTAAATCATGCCAGAAGGCCATGCCCAGTTCTGCGAGCGTCATATAGCCGCTCTGTTGTAATGACAACGTTTCGCGGCTATTCTTGTATTGTTTGGATGCAAGAATGGCCCCCGTGGTGTTGTCAGGTGCATACCTGCAACGTGCGGGGGTTTTCTCTCTCCAGCAACCAATGCCACCAGGGATTAAGCCCCCGCAACATTGCGCCTCACCGGAACCTTTCCGGCTTGCCGCTGATTTTACGATTGCTTTTTACCGTCAGCACCCGGCTATCTTCCTCATTGCGTGATGCCTTCCAGCTTAATTTCTTTATTTGCAATAGTTGCAGTTCATATCCGGGCTGACTCCAGACTGGTAGTGAAATGCGCAATTTTGTAGAATTGCGCCTCCTCGCGACCTCCCCAGTGAATCTATTGCCTCATTTTTTACATACTGCGTATCGACTTCTCCACCTGTTGCGCAAGAGAAACTGGGTTTATTCATTTTTGCGAGGCCGACTTCTTTCTGGACAGGACTTTATGCAGCACAACACACTACCGAAACACGATCAGAAATTGCCGTTTACACGCTACGACTTCGGCTGGGTTTTATTATGTATAGGCATGGCGATTGGTGCCGGAACCGTGCTGATGCCAGTACAAATTGGCTTGAAGGGAATTTGGGTATTTATTACCGCAGCGATCATTGCTTATCCTGCCACCTGGGTAGTGCAGGATATTTATTTAAAAACCCTTTCTGAAAGCGATTCCTGTAATGACTACACCGATATTATCAGTCATTACCTGGGGAAGAACTGGGAATTTTCCTCGGGGTTATCTACTTTTTGATGATTATCCACGGGATTTTTATCTACTCTCTCTCCGTGGTTTTCGACAGCGCCTCGTACCTGAAAACTTCGTTTAACCGATGCCGATCTTTCACAATCTCTACTTTATAAGTCGCTATTTTCGCCGTACTGGTGGCGATTGCGTCTGGTGGTGAACGATTACTGTTTAAGATTTCCGGGCCAATGGTG